>Ga0233425_10002451_pt1 | contig 36464 bp, 36 predicted proteins | sample Watercolumn_Towu_2_FD_181712 | JGI IMG/M metagenome (GOLD analysis project Ga0233425, IMG submission 181712) | Freshwater microbial communities from Lake Towuti, South Sulawesi, Indonesia - Watercolumn_Towuti2014_140_MG | ecosystem: Environmental > Aquatic > Freshwater > Lake | place... | reverse complement strand
GGATCTGATGAGTTACTATCTCGGTCAGAGGGGAAATGCATGGTTTATCTCTCACGCAAAAAAATACGCGACACTCAACGAAAAAATACACTTCTTTTTTGAGCGCTATGGCACATTCACGATAATTATCGGGAAAATAAGCGGAACGCTCCGCCCGCTCGTCTCTTTCATCGCAGGAACATCGCAGATGAGTTTCAAAAAATTCTTCATCCTCGTCTGGATAGGCAATATCATCACATCGGCACTCTATCTCATAATCGTTTACTATTTCAGAAAATACGCAAAAGTATTCCACGGCGGCACGCTGGCGCTCGGCGCAATGATTATCGTTTTAGCGCTCGCCTACTTGCTCATCAGGCAGAGCACTCGACCCTCAAGCCATCCGGATCTCTCGCATCTTAAAAAAGATTAAAAAAACCTCCAGCCGCCAGAACGGCTCCAGCAATAATCCGATACCACGCAAACCCGCGGAAGGTGTGTGTCGAGATAAACTTCATGAACGTCCTGATCGCTATCATGGCGCTTACAAAAGCGAAGAGAAAACCAACACCAAAAATCGGAATGGTATCATTCTCGAGAGCTGCTGGACTCTTCGCGAGATCATAGATGGTTGCAGCGAACATGGTCGGAATCGCCAAAAAAAATGACCACTCGGTCGCCGCCCTGCGATCGAGACCGGCAAGCAGGCCCCCCATGATGGTAGCTCCAGATCTGGAAACGCCAGGCACAAGGGCAAAAACCTGCGCCACACCGACCCAAAGTGCCTGTTTGGTACTCACATGATTGGCAGCCTCTCCGGATTTCACCTTCGCAGTTTTCTCAATAATGAGCATCGCAATGCCTCCGGCGATGAGCGTCATGGCAACAATTTTTGTATAAAAAAAATGTTCCTTGATATACGAATGCGCGAAAAATCCGACAATGGCAGCCGGGAGAAAGCTCAAAAACACCTTGATCCAAAATCTGATCCACCCTTGGCCAAAAGAAAAAATCCTTGCCCGATACAACCACACCACGCTCAAAATCGCACCCAGTTGGATAAAAATATCAAACGTCGCGGCCTCAGCTCCACCAAACCCAATCCACTCCCCAACCACAATCAGATGCCCCGTCGACGATATCGGCAAAAACTCCGTCACTCCTTCGACGACACCCATCACCGCGGCCTTCCCGATTTCCAAAAGAAAAGTATCCACATGCCCGACTATACCACACGGGCTGCCTCCTGTCGCTTCAGAAACGCCACCCCGGCTTGCTGAAGAATCCGGGCCGCAAATACAAAATAAGATAGATATAATACTCAATTCACCACATATGTCAAGCGCACGCATTGAATTGACAAAAGTAGATATATTCTATAAATTTTTCAGTGAAACGACATCAGTTTTGCCTTACCATATAACTCTAAAAATGAATACCGCATTAGTAGCAACAGGAAAAAACTCACCCAAATTCACAAACCAATGGCTCGTGGATCTTCTCAAAGATGAGAGCGGCGTATGGGAAAAACTTCAAACCGAAGAGGAGAAATTACAATTATTGGTGAGATTGTACTATAAACTCAGGCGTTTTTTTTGATTTTCAGGCGACCGGAAGAGATGAAGTAAGAGCGCTATTAGGCATGATGAGATTTTATAAAAATGAAAAAGATTTTAGGTTTAATCCGGAGTTTTTAACAGCAGCCAGTGAAGAATTCAAGAAACAGGGAGAAAAATTAGGAATACAGGAAGCAGAAGTATCAAAAGATATTGATTCACTGAGAGATTTTATTCGAGGTCGAGTTACCAAAGCGATGGGTGAAATAGGCAGGACACCAGAATTCAGTGACGATATCAGGCACGCTGGCGCAAACGCAGCAGTCGACATCGATGTTGCTCTGCGCATGTATGTAAATACGAATGCATGTCACCTTTCCAATGAAAGGTTTATAGTGTACCATGACACATTTACGTATGCCCTGCAGAGAATCTATGAATGCCTCGAGCATCCAAAATTTACAGCAAAAATGCTCCTTGAAGCAGTTCAGTTTGTGAAAAATATTAAAGATGGGAAAGAAAATATGGATGAGGATGTTTCGGAGCGTATAAATAGGATGACGGTGAAAGGAAAAAACTTGGAGTGGATGATGGGACCGACAGGAGACGGTCTGATCCATTCCCTCGAGTTCGATATTACTTGGGAGAGGATTGAGAAGCTTGTAGGAAACAAAAGACTTAATAAAGCGACACGAGAAGAAGTTAAAAAGCTCATAGGGGCATTTTTAAAAAAAATTGGATTGCGTTTAGGTCCTGCCCTACAAAATAGAGGCGAGTTGTAGATCTAGACATTCCCTCCCAAATCCACTACAATCCCCGTGCCGAAGCCTAATGACACGAGAGCTACCCCCCCGCGCGGAGAGGTACCCAAGAGGCTGAAGGGGGGAGTTTGCTAAACTCCTAGTAGGATTATAATGATCCTAGCGAGGGTTCGAATCCCTCTCTCTCCGCCATGATTTTTCTATAGTAGACTTTCCAGTAGGGCATCAGGCCCCCTTTCTTCAAGATAATCACGAATAATCGCAAGCACGTCCATCATTTTTTTCGAGCCCGATCTCCAGACACAGCGACCAAACTCTTCCAAATCTTTTTCAGAAAAATTTCCCCACGCAATTCCCAAATCGTGAAGAAGTTGATTCTTGCGCTGTTTGTGATTACGATGATGAAGCCCTTTATAGAGATAGAGATAATCAAAGAGCGCGCGGGCCTTTGTAGCCATTCGATAGGAGTACTCGAGGAATGAAGTCTCCTCGATGCCGATATTACTGCAGCGTTCACGCCATTCTGACGCGATATTTTGATAGACAAATTTTCCAGTGTAATTCATAAAATTCCTCGTAGATTTTGAGGTCACCGAAGTTATCGCGGGTGTTGCAGTATGGTGATTGCCCATCAGCATGCCGCATTTGATCAATACATACTCGACACTGATGTACGATGGTGAGTAAATGCGTGAAGCGAGATATTCCGTGAGTCGTATCTTGTCGGGTTCTCTCAGGTATGCCCGCGTTTCGATGTAGAGGCCGTTTTTGAGCTTAATGAGCTTATGTCGTCTCAATGCCCATGCGATATGGTTGCCCGCTGATGCATATCGTCCATTCAGTTTTGTTATCATATCGCGCTTTGTGAGAACGAGAGGTTGGCGTAGCTGATGATGTTGATGTGGCTGCAGAGATGGCATTTCCTCCGGCATGTCTCTCTCCGGGACGGTCATATATTTCAAAATTAATGACAGTAGACACCAATTCTAGAATAAAAGTCCTCAACGTCGAAACATTTCACGATGACGGAACAAGCCGACATTCTGTTGACGGACCATCACAGCGCGAAATGTTTGTAAAAAAGAATAAAAACAATACGATAAAAAAATCACAAATGATGCAAAATGAAAATTCAATTCACATTTCATGCACTGCAGCGAATGGAAGAACGACAAATATTTCTTCAGGAAGTTATTAGGGCAGTGAGATTTCCCGACAAAAAAAAGAAAAGAGAAGGCACGAATATTTCGCTCAAAATAAGGAGGAATAGGAAGCTGCTCATTACCATTTGGAAAAATGTCAATGGAAAGTGTAGAATTATCACAGTAATCGAAACGTCAAAATTGAAAAAATATTTGTAACAAAATATATGCCAAAAATTCACTATGATCAGGAAGCGGAAATACTAAGCATTAAACTCCTCAATAAAAAAAGCTTCGATAGCAGCATGCATAGGAACATTGTTTTGGATTATGACAAACAGGGAAATCTGGTGAATATCGACATTATGAATTTCAAAATCGAAGAACTTCTCAAAAAACCAAGAGAAAAATCACGGCGTACTCAGCCTCTCCTCAATCGCAAGTAATCTATTGTATTTTGCGGTGCGTTCGCTGCGGCAGGCAGAGCCGGTTTTCACAATCGGACAATTCATTCCCACACACAAATCGGCAAGGGTCGTATCCTCGGTCTCACCGCTTCGATGGGAAATAATCGGCTTCCAGCCCACAGACTGGGTGAGGCGGATCGCCTCAATCGTCTCCGACACAGTCCCGATCTGATTCATCTTGATGAGCACGCTATTTGCCGCTTTACGTTCAATGCCGGTCTGGATACGCGAAGGATTCGTTACGAAGAGATCATCCCCTACAATCGTAATTCGGTCACCAAATCGCGACTGCATTTTCGCAAAAGCATCAAAATCATCTTCAAAGAAGGGATCTTCGATAGACACGAGAGGGTATTTCGCAAGGAGAGAAGCGTAGAAATCGAGCATCTCACTATTCGTTTTTTTTACAATCTCTCCACGCTCATGCATGACATAATTTCCATCCTCATGGAAACTCGAGGCGGCGACATCGACGGAAAGTTTCACCTGTTCAGTTGTATACCCGGCAGCCGTTATGGCCTCCAGTAAGACATCAAATGCCTCCTCATTTGATTCAAGATGCGGCGCAAATCCACCCTCATCACCGACACTCGTGGCAAGTACGCGCTTCGTGAGAATATTCTTCAGCATGTGAAAAATTTCCGCACCCGCCCGAAGCCGCTCGGCAAACGTATCAAACCCGCTCGGCATGAGCATGAACTCCTGAATATCAAGGCCGCTATCGGCATGCTTACCGCCATTGATGACGTTCATCATCGGAACTGGCAGGGTAAAGGTAGTATTTCCACCAACCTCACCGAAATATTGATACAGCTCAACTCCCTCACGCACAGCCATCGCCCTCGCAAAGGCAATCGAGACCCCGAGGATGGCATTCGCCCCAAGACGGCTTTTATTGTCCGTACCATCAAGGGCGATGAGAGCTTCATCAAAGGACTTTTGATCTTCAAAATTTTTTCCTTTCAAACTCTCGAAAATTTCTCCATTGACGTATGAAACGGCCTTGAGAACACCCTTACCGCCAAACCGCTTCACATCGCCATCACGCAGCTCGAAAGCCTCGTAAGCGCCGGTAGAAGCCCCACTCGGCACTTTAGCCACACCAAAAGCCAATTCGCCAGAGGAGTCTACAGCCGACAGCTCCACCTCCACTGTCGGATTTCCGCGTGAATCAAGGATTTCTCTGGCATGGAGCGACTGAATTTTCGGCATGGACGTATTATTTGAAAAGAAATATTTTTTAAAAAATTGCAGTGTAAGCCGCACGCATACTACCAAAAAGCTCTCTAAAACAAAATATGACAAAAAGCACGCCAGGCTTTTAAAAAAATCGGTAAAAATCACCATTAACAATTTCATTCCAATGCGTATAATCCCGGGGACATAGAGTTCTTGAACTATTATTTTCTTTACTTTATGTTACTTTAACTTCCTTAATTCTTCTTCTTATGGGCTTATCCAGCTTTAGAAAATCAGTAGCGTCTCTTGGTACGACAGCAGCCATGAGTCTTGTTCCTCAGATGGCTGCAGCTGGAGAGCAGTCCAATCATGCTGTTTTGGGTACTGAAGTAAGTGCTCACAGCCTCATGGCTTATGGTGGATATTTTCACGAAGCGGCTCATCATCTGTCCATAGGAGTTTCTGGTGGTCTAGGAAAAGATTTTCATGGTGGTACCGTTGGTGCGCTTGAAGGGTTGATCGCGTACCACAAAACTCTCTCCCGCGCTGTTGCACATGGAGTTTTCGGTGTTCTTGAGGCTGGTGGAGGGGCCGAGATGGACTCAGGTGAACATGGAGTACATTTTGAGCCGATCGCAAAAGCGACAGGCCTCGTCGGTATTCAGGTGAGCGAGGCGCTCGGCATTTTTGCTGGTCCAAACTACGTGGCAACTCCCGATACTCATCATTGGAGTATTTCTGCCGGTGCGGTATTTGGTTTTTAAAGTTCGAGCAGGAACTGGGCTGGAAAAAACTTTTTTGCACCCGCAAGAAGCATTTGCTACAATGCCGCTACTCGTACTCTTTATCATTCCACTATGTTCAACTCGGGAAAGCTTGTAAAAGCTGGCATCGTAGCGGGATTCTCGCTGCTTGCAGTAGCAGGAGGATGTCTCTCTGACGGCTCAGTCGGTCCAAATCTCCTGACAGACGGTACGACCGTCAAAATCGGAGCAATCGCTCCGCTCTCCGGTAGTGCCTCTGCTTACGGCGAAATCGTGAGAAACGTGACGAATCTCGCGGTGGACAAAGTAAATCTAAGCGGCGGAATCAACGGAAAAAAACTCGAAATCGTCTTCGAAGACGGTCAGTGCGACGGCAAGTATGGCACGGCAGCGGCAGAGAAGCTCGTCAATGTCGACAAGGTAAATGTCATCATGGGCGGAACCTGCTCGGGAGAAACGCTCGGAGCCGCAACAGTTACAGAACCGGCAAAAGTGATTCTTATTTCGCCAGGCGCATCGAGTCCGAAGATTTCCGAAGCGGGAGAGTACGTCTTCAGAACCTATCCATCGGACAATGGCAAGGGCGCTGTGCTCGCACAGTACGCCATCAATCAGAAGTGGAAGAAAGTGGGAACCATCGCCGAACAGAGCGACTACACTCTCGGTCTCAAAGATGTTTTCGACAAGGGACTCAAAGATGGCGGCGTTGAATCGTATGTGGAAACGTACACGAAAGAATCTTCCGACTTCAGAACTCCGCTGCTTAAGCTCAAAAATGATGGAGCTGAAGCGCTCTTCATCGATCCGCAGACGCCGGATAAGGGTCTACTCATTCTGAATCAGCTCAAGGAGATGAACTGGTCGCCAAAACTCCTCACACAGGAAGTTCTTGGCACTGACACGGCAACACTTGCCAAGGTGAAGGCACAGGCTGAAGGCATGATAACGGCCGATGTTGTCCCGCCCGAAGATGGCGGCATCACGCAGCTCCGCGCTGACTACAAGACGAAGTACAACAAAGACCTCAACTATGAGAGCATCGGTTCAGGCGCCTACGACGCCGTCATGGTTCTGAAGGATGCAATCAGCGCTTCGAAAGGCGATGTCGACAAGCTCAAGGCGTACCTCTACAGCTTGAAGGATTACAAGGGTGTCAATGGCACATTCGGATTTGACGTAAACGGCGACCCGACACTCAAGCATGCACTTCTCATCATCAAAGACGGGAAGGCGGTACCTGTAAAGAGTGAATAATGTTTGGCATTCTTCCTCAACTCATCATCAATGGAATCATCGCAGGAGCGCTTTACGCGCTCCTGTCTTTAGGCCTGAGTCTCTCGTTCGGCATACTCGGGTACATCAACTTCGCCCACGCTGATTTTGCCGTGCTCGGAGGATACTTCTTCTACACCGCATACGTCGTCTACGCCCAAAATATATTCGTGAGCGCTCTGTTCTCGATCATGGCGACGACGATCATCGTGCTGATTTTCAAAAAATGCACCTATGACCCGTTGAAAAATAAACCGCCCATTATTCCGATGCTCGCCTCGATCGGAGTAATCTCGGTCGTACAGAATTTCATTCAAATAGTGGCCGGAGGCGACATCAAGAGCATCCCGCGGATCGGAAAAAACTACTCATTCTTCGATAACGGCATCACCTTCACCGGTATGCAGGTATGGCAGTTGGGCTTAAGTATAGCGTGCATGATGCTCCTCGTACTTTTCTTGAAAAAAACAAAAACCGGAAAAGCCATCCGCGCCGTCTCGGATAATTCGCAGGCCGCCTCAATTGTCGGCATCAGCACAGAGAGAATCACCACGATTATTTTCATCATTGCAAGTATACTCGTAGCGATTGGCGGTATCTTCATTTCCTACGAGTATAGTCTCTATCCATCCATGGGAACCATGCTCATCGTAAAAGCGTTCGTACCAGTAATCTTCGGCGGAGTCGGCAACATTGCGGGAACCATCATCGGGGCTTTCGCCATTGGCATCATAGAAAATATCGGCATCGGACTTTCATTCGGTTCATTCGCTATTTCGGCAAATTACAAGGATGCATTTGCCTTTCTCGTCATGCTTTTCATTCTCATCTGGAAGCCATCCGGACTCTTCGGAGAAAAATCGGAGCAGGCAATCCGGAAGGCATAATGTTGGGAAAAACTCTTACCCATGGGATTCATCGTACACAATCTGATTCTGCTCCTCATCTACTTCGTCCTCGTGGGGAGTTACAACCTCATGCTCGGTTCTCTTGGAATTCTTCACTTCGGACAGGTGGCGTTTTTCGCGCTTGGAGCCTACACATCGGCCATGCTGACGCTCGCAGGTGTTCCATTCATCATAGCCCTTCCAATCGCCATGGCAGTAAGCGGGATCATGGGATTCCTCATTGGTATCCCCTGCCTTCGAATCAAAGGCCACTACCTCGCCCTCGCTACGCTCGGGCTCTCTGAGGTAATCCGCCTCATCCTCCTCAACTCTGCCTCATTCACCGGTGGACCAATCGGTATTCGCGGCATACCAAAGCCGGAAATCTTCGGTATTACATTGAGCACAAAACCGGAAATTCTCCTCCTCTATGCCCTGATCACATTCATGGCGCTCGCCATCATCTACCGCATCATGCACTCTCCCTACGGCAAAGTGCTCGAATCGATCCGCGAAGACGAGGTTGCCGCCGAGAGTCTCGGAAAAAATATCGTGAACTACAAGATGCAGATTTTCACGATTACAAGCAGCCTAGCAGGACTCGCCGGCAGTATGTACGCTCACTCCTTCACCTACATCGACCCTTCACTCGCAAAAATATCGGCAATGAACTACCTGCTCGTGCTTCTCATCACCGGTGGAGCGGGGAACTTCTGGGGTGCCATTATTGGACCCATCGTGATCGTCGCAGGATTCGAGAGTATGCGACTCCTGCCCATTCCATCCGAACTCGTGGGGACGATTCAGCAGATTCTCTACGGCCTTCTCTTCATCCTCATCATCCTCTTCCGGCCTCAGGGGATTTGTTCACGCCAATATTCGCGCAAAAAAATAACCGCATGAAATGCATTCAATGAAATACATCCAGCCGATTCTCAAACTGGAAAATCTCACAAAAACCTTCGATGGTCTCCATGCCGTCGATCACTGTTCGTTCGCCATTACTCCAAACACGATCACAGGCCTGATCGGCCCAAACGGCGCAGGAAAAACAACGACGTTTGATCTCATCACCGGCACTTTGGAAGAAACTTCCGGAAAAATATACTTCAAGGACGAAGACATCACCCATCTCGAAGCCCACAAACGCGCACGGCTCGGACTTGCCCGAACATTCCAGATCGTCCGTCTTTTTCCAGAACTCACGGCTCTGGAAAACCTCCTCATCGTTCTGCACAAGAATTATCAGAATCTCTCACACATTTTTTTTAAGCCTCAGGGCGAACTCAAGCGTCTTCACGATGAGGCACGCGAGTATCTCAAAGAAATCAATCTCGAACACCACGCGGGTGCCCTCGCAAAAAATCTCTCCTACGGCCAGCAAAAACTCCTCGAGATCATGCGCAGTGTGGCAACCGGCGCCGAGCTCTTTCTCCTCGATGAACCGGCCGCCGGGGTGAATCCAACCATGCTCAGGCACATCGAAAAAATTATCCTGTATCTCAAGTCCAGGGGCAAAACAGTGCTCATCGTTGAGCACAACATGCCCTTCATCATGGGCATCTGTGATCATGTCATCGTACTCGATCAGGGCAGGCATCTCGTCGAGGGTCGGCCGCAGGATATTCAGAAAAATCAGCTCGTCCTCGAGGCATACCTCGGCCGGCGAAGACCAACGCTTCTATAGTGGTTCTTCACGGTAGCTCTTCATACGAAGAAATTCGCAGCTAATCATTCTTTCCTCCCCCTACATGCTCACTATCTCGCATCTCACTGCCGGTTACGGCTCAGGACCAGCAATCATCCACGACGTAGACATGCACGTCTCCGAAGGAGAAATAGTAACGCTCATCGGCCCAAACGGCGCGGGAAAATCAACAGTCCTCCGCAGTATTTTTGGCCTCACGAAAATTCATGACGGCACTATCAACTATTTCGGAGAGAGGCTCAGTAGCCTCTCTGCAAACCTCATCATAAGGCGTGGAATCTGCTACGTTCCGCAGGGTCGCAGCATCTTTCCCTCCATGACCGTTGAAGAAAATCTCCAGATGGGTGGGTTTACACTTTCAAGCACAAATGAACTCAAACAATCTCTCAAATACGCCTACAGCCGCTTCCCAATTCTCCATCAAAAACGTGAGCAGAAAGCCAAACTTCTCTCCGGCGGACAGCAACAGATGCTGAGCCTGGGTCGTAGCCTCATGGTGCGGCCAAAGATGCTCCTCCTCGACGAACCCTCCATTGGCCTCTCCCCAAAAATTGTCATCGAAGTCTTCGAAAAATGTCTCGAAATAAAGCGTGAAGGCACGAGCATCTTCATGGTCGAACAGAACGCCAATCTCGCCCTCGAGTACTCCGACCGCGCCTACGTCCTCGAACTCGGCAGAGTTCGCCTCCAGGGAACCGGCAAAGAAATCCTCGCCGACCCGAGAGTGGGAGAGCTCTACCTCGGCAAGTCGTGATGAGTCAAGTCGAACACCTTGAAAGAAAAGCCGGCTTTGCTACAATAGAGGCAATTATTCACTAATTTTCTCTCTATGAAAGCTCTCTATCACATCGCGCTTGTCCTCGTGACGGTTGGCGCACTCAATTGGGGACTCGTAGGCGCAGCCAGCTACAATCTCGTTGAGGCACTCTTCGGCGCCTGGCCGCTCGTCGTAGCGATTATCTACGACCTCGTCGGTCTCGCAGGTCTTTACATGGTCTACGAAATTATCCGATGCTGCACAGGAAAAGGCAGCTGCTGCGACGGTGAAGGCGACAAATGCTGCAAGGACGGAACCTGCTAAGGAACCGCTGAAAAACAATTACTTTTTCAGTATCTGAAGTGCCGCCTCAAGTTGAGGATCTTTGTTCTTCTTAAGATCATTCTCCGTGAGCGGCACTTTGATGTCCGGCTCAATACCAACTTTGTCGATGGAACGCTTCAATGGGGTAAGCCACTTCGCGATCGTGATCCGCAAACTGGCACCTTCTTTCAAATTATCCTCGATTTCCTGGACGCTCCCCTTCCCATATGATTTCTCACCCACTAAGGTACCGCGCTTCAAATCCTGCACCGCTCCGGCGACAATCTCGGACGCCGATGCTGAAGCTCCGTTAATGAGAATGACGAGAGGAATACTGGCAAGCCTTCCGCTTCCACTGGAAAATTTGATCTCATCATCTTTGAGATCGCGTTTGCGGATGGTTACTACCTCACGTTTGCCGGAGATGAGTTCAGAGAGTATCTCGATGGCAACCTCGAGGTATCCCCCCCCATTATCACGGAGATCAAGGATAACTCCGCGGGGATTGCTCAATAAAATCTTCGAAATCGCATCGCTCATCTCAACGGGAGTAACATCAGTAAATTGATTCAATCCGAGATAGAAAAGCCCCTTTCCCTTATCTTCGAGCTTCACACTGTCCAGACGGATGGAGTCGCGCACAATCGTAACATCGAAAGGATCCACGCCGCTCTTGCGGAAAATGAGAAGCTTCACACTCGTTCCCTTCTTGCCGCGAATTTTGGTAATCGCCTCATACACCGTCATATCCGAAGCTCCTTCATCGTTGATCTTGAGAATGATGTCGCCGGAAGTAAGTCCGTTTTTTTCAGCCGGAGAATTGCGGAGCACACTCATGACGGTGAGGTTTTTATCCTTCACCGTGAGTTCCGCACCGATGCCCTCGAGTTTGCCGGTGAGACTGTCGCTGAACTCTTTCGACTCCGCCGGATCCATGAAAACGGTATATGGATCGTCGAGAGCAGCGACCATGCCGCGAATCGCACCATAGACCATCTGCTCGGTATTGAGGGCATCCCTGTCGACGTACTTTCCCTGGAGAATACCCCACACATCCCAAAAAAGGCTTAAGTCAGCTTGTTTTTTCTCAATTCTGGTCTGTCCGATCACAGAAGGGAGACTCTCGGAAGTCGGCTTGATCTGCAGTTGTCCAACCTGCCATCCGAAGAGGAAGGCAAAAACAGCAATAACCGGAAGTAGAACAGCAATGGGACGTTTATTCATGAAAACTTTTTTACCTCAAAAAAACACACGAAGACATTCTACTACAGTGCGGTTAAAAATTCATTACGGATTCTTAAAGAGAGTCCATCTACGGATTCTTCACCATCTGTGGAGGATAACTGTTCACGGCGGCAAAGAGCCCGGGCGTCACGGTAGTCTGCACCGTGAGTTCCTTGTGTGAAGTCTTGTAACGGACATTGGAAGATGGCTGAATAGTGAGGAGAATCGTGATCTGCGGTTGATGGATGAGTGTAATGGTAGCGGCATTCGGATTTTCCTCGCCAAAAGCCTTGAGTGGATCTTCGCTCGGAGAAATGAAGAATCTGATGCTCTTGATATCAACCCGCGAGGGCGTAAACGGAACAAAATTCTTTCCGTCATTGTAGGCCTGGGTTACGGCCTCGGTATCTTTATTGAGAATCTTCGGAGTACCGTCGGCTCCAGTCAGATCCTTGGGATCAGGATAGGTGAGATCGAGAGTGGTCGGCTCCTTGAGATTCAGGGTGCTTATGGTAAGAGGCTTGGATGGGCAGAGCGAGTCGTTTTCACAGCGAAAGAGGTGCGGGAGTACGTTATTTTTTGCGTCCTTCGCAGCCACCATGGAAGCGCGACTGAGGACGTGGGGAGGTTTTTGCGATTTGGAATCTTTCCAGTCTATACTCTCGGGAGCAATGAATGTTTTTTTTGTCCCGTCGCCGTTCATGAGGTAGAGTTCCTTCACGCAGACATGATTTTTGGTTGTGGAAAAGAGCGGCTCAAACCCGTCGCAAAAAATATCCGACGTAACGCCGGCCTTATAGAAGGCATTGAGTTTTTCCGGAAAATTTCCAATGGTCGGATGCTTCCCTACGTTCGAACAGTTCTTCGCCCCCGTGATGCAGTTCAGTGCGCCGGTATCGGTATCATAGTAAAATTGGCTCGCGTAATGGCCGAAATTCATGCCCGGTTTTCCGCCGAGAACAATACGATTATAGTATTCTTCATAATCCAAACCGCTCGAACGAATTTCCCGCGAGAGTTCATCGAGGATGAACTGGGCATCGTCATAGAGCGAGTTGCGGGCGCCGACCGTCTGCTGCCCGCGACTGATATTGAGGTAGACGGTACTGCCAATGACACCCACCGCTCCAAACAGACTGACGGCAACGAGCACCTCGATGAGGGTGAAGGCGGCGCATGCGTGGAGGAAGGATCGCATATCTTAGAAGTTATTGAGGTACGAAGTGCGAATGAACGTGTGCAGCTTACTCCCAACCTTCCATCCGATGGTGGCATCGACCTTGAGAGTATCTTCATCGACTTTCGCAAGGGTAATTTTCCGGCAATACATGGGGGTAGCATCGGCAGGCGGAGTGCCGTCAGTAGAGTAGAGGAGCCCTTCATACGGATTATTCTCGGCATCGCTCGACGACTCACGGTACATCGTGTAGGGAGTTTTATTGAGTGGATCAAATTCCATGCACACATCGAAGAGATTTTTTCCGCTCTGGCTCGCTACGGGGACGAGACGGAAAGAGAGGTTTTGCGCTTTGGCCGTCACGAGGGAAAAATCTTTTGTCGCATCGAGAGGGAGGATAACGCTAGGCACCTCGGCGCATTCCTTTTCATCGAGTCGGACATCCCAGCACTTCCTGTCCGAGAACCGTATCCAGTTCGTATCTCGGATCATGACCAGATAATCAAAAGCCTCTTCGGCCAAATATCGCGCCTGGAAATTTTGCTGAATATCATAGCTGGTCTGATTGGTTTGATTGATGACATAGGCGGTCGCCGTTCCGGTAGAGGTCAGCACGAAGAGGGAAACGAGAATTTCGACAATGGTTTCACCGCTTTTTTTCTTGGAAAAAAAGCTTCCAAGAAGGCCGTGAAGGGTGTTATTCAGGAATGCCGGCATTCGCGTAGAGGGTTATCGTTTTTTTGTACGAACTTTGACTGCATCCGGAGGAAGCATTGGTGGAACTCTGTGGGAGGTCGCAGAAAGAAATGGCGATTTCGGAAGCAGATCCGACATTTTTTGAAGTGGAAAAAGCTCCAAGGGGAGGTTCGTAGAGAAAGGCGACATCGGAAATGGTGCCAAGTCCGGCCGTCTCGATGAGTGGAGTAACCCGCGAATTGATGCAGAAAGAATCAAGTGTCACCGTCTTGCTTTTTTCGTAGGAGAGAAGAGTGATCGGTGCGTAGAAAATCACGGCTCTGGAAGACTGGTTATCACAGCTCCCATCTGGAGAATTTTGATCAATTCTCGCGCCGAAATATTTTGGAAGACACGACCCAGTATCGCATCCGCTCGCTACACCGCTCACGAGTTTACCATCGAGAGCATAGCTTCTTGCCAGATTCAGGAAATTTGTGAATCGTTGGTGGGTTTCGTTTACCCGAGCCGTTTTTTGAAGATTGATGATCGAAGAAAAGGCACTGATGGCCACGATCGACATAATGGCAATGACAACGAGCACCTCCAAAAGGGTGAAAGCCTGATGACGATGGGAAAACAGCATGGCCGAATTGTAACAAATTATTAAGGAATTTGTAATGCGTTTGTCAGAATTTTGTCAGAACGGTTTGGTAGGGTGAATTCGTTCTCGAGAGAGACGTCCTTTGAAACCAGCGGAAGAAACATTACGGCAAACAAAATCAAAAGCAGTAACGTAACTTCTTCTGGTCAAGGAGGACTCCTACTTCTTTAACCCCAAAACACCATGGAGCAGAAAATCATGAAGACCGTCATCGCCATCATGGTCGCGATTCTCGCGGCCGCCATCGTCGTTGCGTGCAGCCAGGACGACACCGTTCCCGGCCCCGTCAAAAGCGTGGTCAGCATCACCGCAGTCGATACGTCGCAGGACGTTAACTTCGACGGAGTCGACATTCGGGCTGAACCCGACACGCAGGACTCGGGACAGGATTCGAAAACTCGTTCCGTCGCTCACACGCCCGGCTCGATCAGCGCAGTTCGGCGGGACACGCCGGATTCCGAGGACTCAGAAGGCTTCATCCGCGACAGCTGGATGGGTCCCGACGTGACCGCCGATGTTGAATCCGACACCACGGAAGACCTGCAACCGGAGACGACAACGACGAAACTCGACATCACACAACTCATCGACACGAACAACTCCGGCAGCCAAGCCAAGGACACCAACGGAAATCAACAGGACGTCAGCGCAAATCAAAACGAAGCGATGTCTCCTACGGACACTCTTCCAGATACGTCGGTTCAACAAGAAGATACTTCATCTGGGCTTCTCGACATCTTCAAGTCATTGCCAGACACCTGGCAGGCACTCGACACCTGGCAGCCGCAAGACACGTGGCAGCAGATCGTCGACATCGTCAACACCACGAAAGACATGACAATTGCTCAAACCGACCTCACGTCGTCAACTCTGGACATCCTCAAGTCGTCGGCTGACACTCAATTCATTCCGGACATCTTCAAGTCCACTCCGGATGCGACCCAGTCCGCACCCGACATCCTCAAATCAACTCCAGACACCCAGTCCATCGTCGACGCTCAGCCCGCCCCCAAGCCGGATACTCAAGTTGATACTCCCCCCGTTTCTCCTGCTACGCCTCAGATCGTGAAATTCGTCAAAGGCAGCGACGGGAATACGACATACTCAAACACGCAGTTCGGCTACTCGGCGAAGTTTCCTTCGTGGCTCATGAACGCAGAGAAGAAAGATGGAAATCTCACGCTCGGCGGCAGCAGCACGACGCAGGCCAACTTCACCGTCGATCTCGAGTACATCGAGAAGCCAGGGTACGTATCGAACTTCAACGACTGGTTCGCTGAACTCTACGGCAAGCCCGATCACAAGGTCAGCTATGGAGGCAAGACTCTCCAATTCCACTCAATCGATTACGGAGCCGGCTTCAATCGCTACACCTACATTCCCATCAGCACATCCGGCGCCGTCCGCGTCGAAACCAGTCTCTCGATGCCTCAAGCAAAGTACAGCAAGGAGTTTGAAGACGATGTCCTGAAGGCCATGTACACGGTGACGGATACCGTGCAGCCCCTCAAGTAACAACTCAAGCAACACTCAAACGCACTTTTCAAAAGTGCACAAGGAGAACTACCGTGTTTCGCAACTTCACCCAGAAGTGCTCGAGCGCAATCGCGCGCTGCTTCACTCGTCAGGGCATCGAGGACCACTACTTCAACTTCCTCGCACTGGCGACCATCATCCTCAACATCATCATCTTCGCCGTGTGGAACGGCAGGGCGCTGGGGATCGAACCGAAGTACCAGGAGTACAAGGTCATCTTCACCGACCCGCTCTACGAGGACTGGACGGATCAGTACTCGCAGTACGGATCGACTGCTCTCTTCGATCTCCAACCGGCCGTCGACATCATCATCGACATCTGCGGTCCGACGAGCGGCAACATCTTCGGTCGGGCCTACGATCAGCACCACGGTTGGGACCGCAACATTCCCAACGACAAGAACAAGTACACGGTCTTCGCCATCGCCCCGGGCGTCATCGAAAAGACGAAAAGCGACTGCATCGAAGGCGATAAGCCGTGCAATGACTTCGCCGGCAACTACGTACGGATCCGTCACAACGCGAAAGTCGTCACGAAAGTGTTCCATCTCGCGACAAACAAGGTCTTCGTCAAAGAAGGTCAGTTCGTTGACCGCTTCACGCCACTGGGCTACGGCGGCAACACCGGATACTCATTCGGAGATCACGTTCACGTGCAGATCGAGGTGGACGGTGTTGCAGTAGATCCACTCTCCCTCTCGCTCGACTGGTTTCCACAGCTCGTCATCAACAAGAAGAAGTGTGCTCAGGATCCGCAGCACAATCTCATCACCTGGCAGTCACTTCGCGACTACGCGCTCGCGCAGATCGCCGACTTCGACACGACATTCATGAATCAGGGCTACGAAGTCAAGCAGGGCGATAGTCTCCACTGGCTCATCAACTCCGGCGGCGGTGACACGAAAGACATCCTCATCCAGACCTACACGAAAGAAAATGCGAAAAGCAGCATTCCGGCAGACATCACCACTGACAAAACGGCCATCTTCTTCGATTTGAGCGGAAACGCTTCGTCTCCGATCGTTCTGGACGAACCCGTTCTCAAATGGTGGTACGAACACCAGACCGTTTACAGTGCAGGAAAGCCGCTTTTCGCCATCACTGATGCGGCATCCCTCACGACGAAGACCTTTTTCACGAACAAAATCGTGACGCAGAAGGCTTCGATCGGCATCACGAAAGAAGAATTCTACCCGGAAAATACCTGCCCCGGCATGTTCAATGACGGCTGGCACGGTAGTCAATCATATGCAGTCATCGCTTCCTACAAGAAAAACGGAGGCCCAGAGAAAGTCGGCTACCCGACAGGCAAAGACAGCAAGACGGCTGCGGTACACGCATGGACCGGCACCGGCTACTTCCTCCAGGACTTCGGCGGAGGGAGTTACGGTTCCTGCGGCATCATGCTCCAAGCGTCAAGCGACAACTTCAAGGCCTTCTTGATTCGCGGAGCGATGTGGGATACGTACCGCGGAGTCGGCAACGGTCCCGCAAAGTTCGGCTACCCATTGAGCGATCGATACTTCGATAGCGAATTCGAACAAGACCGGCAGGACTTCGAAAAGGGCCTTTCGATCCTCGCATCCGGCGACATCATCGCGACGACGGGCAAGTGTCCAGGCATCGATGCGACCTCAACCGGCACCAAGTGCAACTGTCCGGGCAACACCAAAACGCTCCCCTGCGGGAACTGCGGGATCCAGAAGTGGACCTGCAAGGCAAACCTCTGGGTGGCAACCGGCCAGTGTGAAAATCAGGGCACATGCGCACCCGGCGCAACGCAAGAGCAGAGCTGCGGGGGCCAGTGCAAAGGTACAGAAATCCGTACATGTACGGCATCATGTACGTGGGGCGTCTGGTCAGCGTGCAGCAAAATTCCTCTTAACGAAATCTGCGACTACATGGACAACGACTGCGACGGTCAAACCGACGAAGGCGTGAAAAATCTCTGCGGTGGCTGCGCGTCGCTCACCGGAAAGCCGGCAGAAGCATGCGGCCCCTGCGGCATCTACGTCTGCGAAAATGAAGACACCCTGACTTGCAAGTCGACCGCAATCTGCAAGAAAGGCGACATGAAGAAAGTGCCCTGTGCCTGCAGCGGTGACGTCAAGGCCCTCGAGTGCGACGGCTGCGCGTGGAAAGAAATTCTCCCGTGCAGCAAGAAGCCAACCGCAGAAATCTGCGACTCCGTCGACAACGACTGCGACGGTACTACCGACGAAGACAACGTCTGCTGCAGCAAAAACAAGGAAATCTGTAACGGCAAAGATGACAACTGCGACGGTCAAACCGACGAAGGCGTGAAGAATGCCTGTGGTGGTTGCGTGCAGTTCAAGGTTCAAGTGGACGCCCAATGCGGCCCCTGCGCTGTCTGGAAGTGCGACGGCAAGGACAATGTTGCCTGCACCAACAAGCCAAACTGCTGTATCCCATCACAGGAAATCTGCGACTCCGTGGACAACGACTGCGATGGAGAAGTGGACGAAGGTGTGAAAAATGCATGCGGAGGCTGTAGCGCACTCAAGTACAAGCTTTACGAAGCCTGTAGCCTCTGCGGTGAATGGCAATGCGACGGCAAGGACAACATGATCTGTCTCGACAAGCCAAACTGTTGCATTCCCTCTCAGGAAATCTGCAACGGCAAAGACGACAACTGCAACGGCCAAATCGACGAAGGGGTGAAGAACAACTGCGGCGGTTGTACACAGTTGAATCACCAGCCCTACGAAGCCTGTGGCCCCTGCGGCGTCTGGATGTGCGAGGGAAAAGATACCATCAACTGCATCGTCAAGATCGGCTGCATCGAATCACAACCTCCTCCACCGTCCCCTCCGCCAACTCCCCCTCCGTCCTCGAAGAATGCCTGCGGCGGAGATTCGTCCCTCGGCAATCAGCCCGGCACCTCCTGCGGCAACTGCGGAACATGGCAATGCAGCGGCCAAAATAGTGTGTCATGTTCATCATCAGGCACCTGCATTCCCGGCACGACCTCATCCATGAGCTGCCAGCTCACGCAGTCAGGCTCGCTCTGTCCGGCGAAAGGCGGCACGCAGACCATCACGTGCGGCCAGAACTGCCAGTGGCAATACGGCTCCTGTAGCGGAAATTTCAGTACCCAGCCCTACTTCGCCTTCGAAACCCAGAAGGTCTGCGGCTCCAAGTACTGTTTCCAGATCACAAGCGCTTCAGGTTCAACCGGCTACGGCAAGATGACGAAGCCGTCAGGTACGGCCTTCGGCAACGGACCGATCGAGTGGTACGTCAGGAACTTCACCACGGGCAAATCGATTGGCCAATCCATCGGTTTCGGCTGCGACAACTACTACACCGGACAATACGCTGGAAACATTCAATTCAATCTCGACACGATTCAGGGCAAGAGCTCAATCGGATTGCAGACCCATTCCAACTTCGGCTGCAACGAGCTCGACATCACGCCCGGACTCGCCATCGAGAAGTGCCAGTAGGTTTCTTCCGTTTCTAAAAAAGTACAGTTCTCTTGCGAACCCGAACCAGACAAGTAGCTGAGAACGTGCGACGCAACTTCATCGCACTGTTCCAGCTCTGACAGGATCGGTTTCCGACAGAAGGGTATGGTATTTTTTCGCACGGCGGCGAGCAATCCCCGCTGGCAACAAAAACGCCAACCGCACTGTACGCATAAGCTCCGTGTAGTCGAGACATCACAATCGGCTACACGGAGCAATCCCCACCGAATCAAGCGTAAAATTTACCCAACCTTCTTTAGCGGTGCAATGCTCAAGGCCAATCTTTTAGTTCCATAGGTAGGATTTTCGAACATGACGGTTACGATTCCACCGACGAGACTTAAAACAATCCCCTCTCCGAACATGGGATGGCACACGCGATCCTGTTCGCCAAAAGGAGTACTATTGGAATCATCTTCCATCGGCACAAGGCGCACGTTTCGAGCCGGCTCGCGATCCATGGCGGTAGCATAACTCTTCTCTTCAAAGCTTTTCCCGTCAAACATATCCTTGAGCCTCTCCTCCACGCCAGAAACACCGCTGCCTCTGGGCAAAACACCGCTCGACAACGAATCCACCACGGAGTAATTCCGTTCAATCAATCCATCCGGCATCTCTTCGAGAAACTGCGATGGGGCATTGCTCTTGTACTCCCCATACAGAAGCCGTTCCTGTGCATGCAATAAGTACAGCCCCTCCCGTGCGCGCGTTACCGCAACGTACATCAAACGGCGTTCTTCTTCGAGCAGATCGCCCTCAAGTACACTTCGACTGCTCGGGAAAATTCCATCCTCCAGTCCCACAACGAACACATGGGAAAATTCCAGTCCTTTCGCGGCATGGATCGTCATGAGCGTAACGGAATTATCCTGTTCCTCGATTTGATCGGTATCGGCAATCAGGGCTACCTCTTCGAGGAAAACACGAAGCGACATTCCGGGATCCAGTCCGTCATATTTCTTCGCCACAGAAATCAGCTCCCGCACATTCTCAAGTCTCTCCTCGCCCTCCGAAGTTCCATCGGCAAGAAAATCGCGGTACTTCGCATCTTCCATCACGTGCTTGATCACGCCCGACGCACTCGTCTCTCCGGCCACTTGCTGTAAACTGCGTATCAATGCGACAAATCCAGAAATCACCTCCGTTTTCGCACCCAGCTCGGAAATCTCCGAAGCCCGCTCCATCGCAGAAAAGAGGGTTATTCCATTCACCGCCGCAAACATCTGCAAAATCTCCAGTGTCTTCGTTCCGATTTTTCTCGCCGGCACATTGATAATGCGCATCAGACTCACCGAATCGCGCGGATTCACCATCACGCGCAGGTATGACAGCACGTCTTTGATTTCCTTGCGATCATAGAATCTCGTTCCGCCGATAATTCGGTAGGGAATTCCATACCGCAAAAATACTTCTTCCATCACGCGCGACTGTGCATTCGTGCGGTAGAGAACGACGAACTCACGATACGACGGCGACTCATGCTCTCGGAGCCGGCGCAGAATTTCTTCAGCCACCATCTCCCCCTCATGCCGTTCATTTCGCGCCATCCAGACCTTCACGCCTTCCCCGCCGGCGCGCTCCGTCCACAATTTTTTCTCCTTCCTCTTTCTATTTTTGGAAATAACCGCATACGACGCATCGAGAATTTTCTGCGTCGAACGGTAATTCTGCTCGAGCGCAACAATCTTTGTCTCCGGATAATCCTTCTCAAAATCGAGAATATTTTTTATCGTCGCGCCTCTCCACGAATAAATACTCTGGTCATCGTCGCCGATGGCGCAGATATTCCGATACTTCGCGGCGAGCAGTTTCATCAACACATACTGCGCATGATTCGTATCCTGATACTCGTCCACCATGATGTACCGGAATTTTTCCTGCAGCTCAGCAAGTACATCGGGAAATTCGCGCAAAACCCGCACCATGTTCACCAAAAGATCATCGAAATCCATCGCGCCATTTTTCTGCAGCTGTTTCTGGTACGGACCATACAGCTCCGCCACTTTTTCCGTAAAAAAAGAATGCGTATACTTATGGTACTCTGCCGCATCGATCAGCTGGCTCTTCGCTCCGGAAATCGCACCGAGCACCGCCTTCGGATTCATTTTTTTCTCGTCAATCTGATGCTCCTCCATGAGCTGTTTCATGAGAATCTGCTGATCATTCGTATCGTAAATCGTGAACTGGTTTTCATATCCGAGCAGGTGCGCATACTTGCGCAGGAGTCGCACGCAAATCGAATGAAACGTTCCCATTTGCGGCATGGCTACGACACGATCATCCATGCGCTCCTCTTGCCAACTCTCGCGTATCCTCGCTCCGATTAACTTCGCCACCCTCTCCTTCATCTCCTTCGCCGCCTTATTCGTAAACGTCACCGCGAGAATACTCCACGGCGACACGCCCCGCTCCTGTATCAGATACGCGATACGGTGCGTCAAGGCCTTCGTCTTTCCGCTCCCCGCTCCCGCTATGACCAGAAGCGGCCCCTCGGTACACTCTACCGCCTCCCTCTGTCTGTCATTCAATCCTGTCAACAAATCACTCATACAAAACGAAAAAAAGTACCCGCAGTATAGCAAAGAAACTCACCCGCCAAAATTGATTGACATTAAAATAAATTTATTCTATAGTACAAAACCAAATAAACGGCATTATAGAAGTGGTACATCAAGACAATGATGGAACGCACTGGATATAACCCCTCCGAAGCCGCGAGGAGGGCGCAACTCGACAGGAAGCAATTTCGTATACTTTTCAGGAAACAGTACGTCGCACTCCGCATGAAAAAGGCAAACGACAATAAAACTCTCGCAGCCAGTGATTGCGGAATGGATCGAAAACATCTCACAAGGCTATGTAAAAAGTATTGCATTTAGTATACATTTGATGTACAATAAACACACAAACTAATACATTTATTCACCAAGCAACACCATGACCAAGGCTATTCAGATACGTCTCGATCCTAAGCTCAAGAAGCAGGCGGATCGCATACTAGACAATCTGGGGCTCGATACGCCCACAGCGATACGCATTTTTTTACGCCGCGTTGTTGTAACTCGTTCAATTCCATTCGAACTCAATAACGGCAATCTGACAGAAAACGGCTTTACTCCGGAGTTTGAAGACGAAGTACTGAGGACTTTGAAAGAAGATGAGACCATCGGGCCATTTCATTCTGCAGAGGCAATGATTGATTCTTTAAACGGCAGGCGCGTAAGAAGAAAGAAATGATTCTCCAATATAAAAAAACATTTCAAAAACAGTATGGCAAACTGAATTCCCTTCAAAAGGAAAAAGTGAACAGTGCACTCCGAATTTTTAGACAAAATCCAGCTGACGAAAAACTAAAAAACCACGCACTTCAGGGGAAAATGGCGGGGTTGAGGAGTATTTCAGGAGGTTTTGATTTGAGACTGATATTCGTGGAGGAAGGGAATTACACGAAGGTTATCATGCTCAAAGTCGGTACTCACAGCCAGCTCTACTGAGCCAGCCTAGAAAATTTCCCACGACTTCGCTTCGGCACTTTTTTTGACCAGCGGAATCAATACCTCATTCCGGACTGCAGTCGTCATGACCTTGAGAAGATCGAAAGGTCCCAAAACTTCTCTATCAAGGGCGTTAGTCGGTTTTGCAATGATAGGCCTATCTTTCTCAGCGAGAACCCTGCGAAGCACGGGAATATCACTGTAGTGAAAGCAAGTCCAGGTGAACAAGAAATCTCTGGGGAATGACCTGACATTGAATATATCTGTCGACGGGAGATCCACAAGACTCCACCTGCTCTCCCGAAAAGCCCGAATTGCCCTTCTCTCACCGCCAAGACATCGCAGAAGATGGTCAAGCTGGAGGAAATAATTCGACTCAACTCCATCGACCTCCGCCTCAAAAGAGGAATTCACAGCGCGTATAATAGCCTCTGCTTCATCAGCTGCAGCACGAATCTCTTCAGAACTGGGCGCCTGCCCATCCCACAATGAATCATGGCGACGTGCAGCTTCAGTCGGAAAATCAGGAACGTCAGTAAATGGCATAGTAGGGAAGATAAAATCTAAGGCCGGATACTACGCTTTTATCAGTACATGTCAACAAAAAGTTCAGCCAACGAAATAACAATCACCGATGAATTTGGATGACTCCTCTGGAGGCGGCAGTCGGAATCGGACCGACGAATGGGGGTTTTGCAGACCCCTGCCTTACCACTTGGCTATGCCGCCGTGCCTCGCGCATCCATAGAATCAAGGCTGAAGCGGACGAATACTACCACGAGAAAAGAATATGAATCAATGACGCTATTACAAAGCAACTTTATTGCTTCACAATGACCTTCGTCCCAATCTCCGAAAATTCATAGACAAAGTTCGCATCATCCGGCAAAAATCTCACGCACCCATGGCTTCGCGGAGTTCCGATGTGATCGCGAGCCTCGGTCCAGAAGGAATCATCGCTAAACCACTCGGTTGGTACTCTTTCTCCTTTGCCAAGCGCCGCCTTGATCTTCGCGCGGAGCGCAGAGCTTCCGAGACTCGGGAGTGCATGGAATCCATACCCGACAAATGAATAACCGTCGCGTACAAGCCCTTGGAATACCGGCATGATGTAGAATGGCGGATCGGCGGCAATACGAACCGGCTGTTTGAACTCGATGTGGTAATTTCCAATCGGCGTCGGGTGTTTCTTCGCACCGGAACTCACGAGGAAACTTCTCACGACATAATCGCCAAGTTTTACATTGGCCCGCTGTTCACTCAGATCAACTTCAATACTTTTTTCAGCATCCAGATCGATGGCATCCGCGCGAACGGAGCTGTTGAGGTAGTTCATTTTTTTGAGGAGTGTTGTACGATCATATGGCTCGCCGACCTCAATATCAAGATAAGATTCGCTATTCTCGATCCACTTCGCACCCGGAACCATGGCCGAAAAATATTCGCGGTAGAGATCGTTCTCATCAGGAACACGCATATCGAAAGAAAAAGTAGCCTCCTGGCCGGGATCAACTCTGCCCTCGCTCATGCTGACGCGATTTTTTTCAAACCAACCGCTGCCGATACCGTCCGAATAAAAAAGACTTTCCCGATCCAGTTCGCGCGTCGTTCCCAATTGCAAGACAGAACTCTGGCACCCGGAATCATCCGCGAACCATGGCATGTTGCCATCATTTTTATACGAAAGAGAAACTCGAATCAGATCTCCTGGCTCAGCAGAAAAGCTTTGGCTCGCCGTCAAGGGAGTCGCCTTGTACACAGGTTTTGCAGGTTTTTCAAAATCACATAAAACAGGTTCAGTACGCTTGGGGTGGGCCGTGGAAGGAGTTTCTTTTTCTGGAACGGGGAGAACCTCCGGAGTTGCCCTTGGATCATCGGAGCTCACATCCTCACTGTCAGCTCCAAGGTCCCGAATGACATCACCGTCAGACACATTATACGCGAGTACTTCACCAACTTCGCGAACCGATGAGGAGTGCCCAATTGATCGGACAAAAGCCGAATTCTGAATCACCGAAGCACTCAATTCCTCCGTCTGAAGGCTATCCGTAAGACTCCCCACACCCACGCCAGATACGAAAGCAATGGCAAGCAGAATCGAGGTATGTTGATAGAACGGCTTTCTCGTCATGGATTTTGTTTGTATATTCGTTTATACGATTATACTACAAAACCGTTACAAAGTCAACGTTCCTATGATAGTAACTTCAGCACCTCCTTCTTGAAACTCTCGAGATCCTTAAACTGTTTATATACAGACGCAAACCGAATATATGCAACTTCATCGAGTTTTTTCAGCTTCTCCATCACGCCCTCACCGATCATCTTGCTCGGAACTTCCTTCCCGTACGCCGTCCACTCCTCTTCGAGCTCATTGAGGAGCCGGTCTACCTGCGCCTGCGTTATATTTCGCTTCTCACACGCACGCCAGATGCCTTTTTCCACTTTCTCTCTCGCATAGGGCTCACGTGAGGAATCGCGCTTCACGACGACAAAAGAACTCAACTCCACTTTCTCAAACGTTGTGAAACGGTACTCGCACTCGTCGCATTGCCGCCGTCTACGAACAGATTTTCCCTCGAGAGTAAGCCTCGAATCAAGCACGCTCGTCTCGGTATGTTTACACTTCGGACAGTACATGGTTCATTGTGTAATAAGAATCCGACGAAAGTATACAAAAGTCGCCGTTCACTTCCCAGAGATTTTCACGGCCTCTTTCTCGGCATACCCATCGGTCATTCCGGCGATGTAGTCCTTAACGACAGTTTCTTTTTGAGTGCCGTCATCCAAAAATTTCTGAAAATTTTCCGGAAGTTTTTCAGGATGTTCGATAAAAAAATGAAACAGATCGCGAATGATCCGTCGCCCGCGTGTACTCTGTTCATTCACGCGTTCACTGAAATAGTAGTGTTTCATGAGATAGTCGCGAAGTTCAGTAAGGCCCGCACGCACATCCGTAGAAAACTGCACAAGTATGCCATGGTAGGCACGCACATCGGCAAGCGTTTTCACGGTATGCGCCTCAAGATTTCGCGCTGTTTCCTTCAAGACATCCTCAACGAGCAGGTGCATGAGGGCGCTCGAAAGTCGCACAGGTACGACGCTTCGCGGTATTTCGCTTCCATATTTTTTTCGCATGCGCTCATCGGCTCTGGCAACGAGGATAACTCGGGAAACATCATGGAAACCAAACATCGAAGCCCTCAGTCCGTCATCGAGATCGTGGCTCATGTAAGCGATTTCATCGCCAAGGTCCACCACCTGTGCCTCGAGGTGTGCCGACTGCGCAAACTCCATTTTCGGCCGATCGAAAGGAGTGCGATGCTTCAGCAGTCCATCGAGCACCTCCTTGGTGAGATTGAGTCCCGGACAGTGGGGATACATGGTTTCGAGACTCTCCACCACGCGAAGACTCTGCTCGTTATGCTCGAAGTGCAGGCCAGATTCTCGCATGCACTCATCCATTGCCGCCTCGCCGCTGTGGCCGAAAGGCGTATGGCCCAGATCATGGGCCAGCGCAATCGCCTCCGCGAGATCTTCATTGAGGAGGAGTCCCCGCGCAATCCCCTTGCTCACCTGCGAGCACTCGATTGAATGCGACATGCGATTCCGATAGTGATCGCCTTCTCCAGCCACGAAGACTTGCGTTTTCTCCATGAGCCGCCGGAACGCCTTACTATGGATAATCCGGTCGCGATCCCTCTGGAAGCAAGTCCTGAAGCCATTTTCAGAGTCTGAATAGACGCGCCCGGCCGACTTCCCGCTCTTCACGGCATACGGGGCGAGCGTAGTAAGTTCCCGCTGTTCGATGTGTTTACGGGTAGCGAGCATGCAGGGTCAGTGTAGCGCTTCATAGAGGGCTTATTCAAGATGAAAACAGTCCGGCTTTTTCCGCTTGCAAAAAGTTATAACTTTCGTTAAAATAAAAATACAAACTATAATACAAACTTTTATGACCAAAACAATCGCAAAAAAAGACCTCTACCGTCAATTAAAAACCGTGAGTGATGACGTCATGAAAAACAATGCCACCTACACGGTGGTTCAGTACTCACGCCCGGCATTTATGATTGTCCCCGTTGCGGCAGCCTTAGGCAAAAAATATCGTCGTGCAGATGGAAAAAAATTCATGTTCCAAGGCAAGGATCTCTCATTAAAAAATCTTGCGACAACATACAAAAAATATCTTTATTTTTAGAGCATGGTTCTGTTGGATAGTTCAGTTATCATAGCGTATTTCAGGGAAAACGAGCGCGACCACAAACGTGCAGAAAAAATATTCGACGAAAACAGAGAACTTCGTATTCCGGATTTCGTTCTCTCGGAGGTGCTCACAGTTTTGAAAATAAGGGAAAGCATGGGGAAGATGGTTCAAGCTCTTGAATTTCTCATAAATAGCGAGGGAATCGAAATATTTTACACAGATGAAGATATGTTCGATTCAGCACTCGGACATTTTGCCGCAAATAAAAATGCATTATCTTTCGTGGACACAGTGTTGTTAAAAATATCCGAAGCACAAAAAACCCCTCTCATGACATTTGACAAAGAACTCGCAAAAATCGCTTCAAGAAGGTAGAATAGGCTCATGGATTCTTCCCCGTCTTCAAGGTTTTCACTTGCTGCGCTCATTCAGAATTTTCTCGACCACTGTGAAGTCGGAAAAAATCAATCGCCGCGCACCCTGCGAAATTACTATCATTACCTCACCCGTTTTGAGAAATGGGCCGGAAATATCAGGGTGGCAGAAATTTCACTCGATCTGGTGCAGAAATTTCGACTCTATCTGAATCGACTGGAAACCGAAAAACAGAACCAAAAGTTCACCCACTCTACTCGCTCGCTCTCCATCAAAACCCAAAACTACCACATCATCGCGCTTCGCGCTTTTCTCAAGTACTTAGCAAAAAATGACATCGCCTCACTCGCGGCAGAAAAAATCGAACTGAGCAAAATTCCCGCCCGTACCGTCGAATATCTCACGCACGAAGAGCGCAAGCGGATTTTCGAGCAGCCGGACACCTCAACACTCAAGGGTTTGCGCGACATCGCCATTCTGGAAACGCTCTACTCTACAGGACTTCGCGTCTCCGAACTCGTCTCGCTGAATCGTGGACAGGTTGATCTCAAGCGCCGTGAATTCATGGTCCGCGGCAAAGGCCGAAAACCGCGCATCGTCTTCCTCTCGCCACGCGCCGTAGAAACACTCACGGCATATTTCGCAAAACGCACTGACAACTTCGAGCCGGTTTTTCTCAATCACGGACGCAGAAAATCAGGATCACTCACAGACATTACCCTCTCGGAAAAACGCCGCCTCACCACCGTTTCCATCGAAAACATAGTTCGAACATGCGCACAGCGCGCCGGCATCATAAAAAAAGTCACCCCCCACGTGCTTCGCCATTCATTCGCAACCGAACTCCTCATCAACGGCGCCGACATCCGCTCCGTTCAGGAGATGCTCGGTCACGCCTCCATCACGACTACTCAGATCTATACCCATCTCACCAACAGGCGCCTAAGAGAAGTTCACGAGAAGTTTCATGACGCAGGGAAGAACAAAAACGGTTGACAAAAACAGAGCTTTACGAATAAAATGCGCGTCCATAAAAGTATCTTCCAAAAATGGACTCGCCGCATGTTCCAGCTATTTCAGCTTCAGAAAGCCCCATAAGGCCAGATTTCACGGGGCCGTATAATCCCTACAAAATCAACCTTGATACCGGATCTGTATGCCGCCATTACAGCAGTCTTCCGGATATCGCGAAGGTGATCGAGAAAGTGCTCATGGTAAACAATGGGCAGCTGCTCAAGGACGCCATAGCAAAAGCTACCTGGCGCAATGATCTCTGGGTTACCAAAGTGGAGACGATTCTCGAAACGGCAGGAGGGATTCATACGATTTTTCGCCTAAACTGCACGGTAATCGACGCAAGTGGACATGAGCAACAGGTCGCACTTGCCGCCATGGTTCCACGATTTTTGGGTGAAAATATCCCTCTCCTAAACGACGCAGAACAAATCATGGAAGCCAGAAAACGCGAAGCGACTGCATTTGAACTTCAGGAAGAAGGTGAACAATACGAAGGCATCGCAAGTTTTCCGGCGATATACGGCTCCAGTACTGAACATTCTCCCAATACCTACTACGAAAACATGACAATCGTCATCGGCAAGTGGTACGGGAACATGGGAGGCCTCTACGTATTCGGTGAACTGAAGGACAAGGCAAACGATAGAGAAAATCCAGACATACAGAGAGTCTACACGGCCGCAAACATGGAAGACGCGGTAGAATTATACAAAGAAGTCGCACGCGACATCATTCTCCTGCAAATTGTGATCGCGCACAGGTGCAGGCGCGTCATGGCGCCGGTATTTTCCGCGGCCGATATCATGGTCGAAATGAATACTGGCAGGCCGATAATCTCGACACTCAGGCCGGACTCGAACCATCAAAATGCATACTGGCGGCACTTCTCAGAGCTTGTACCCGGAAAAAAAGAGGATACAATCCACTTCATCACCTGTCAGCTCCTCCAGCTGACCACCTCGGTGTCGCAGAGTAAGGAGAATCATGAAAATCTGACCAGGTATCCGTACTTCACCTACGATGTTTCAGATATTTTTTACGTACTGCGCCGCATGCAAAAAGAAAAAATCCTCCTCTCGAAAGGCGACTGGACGAAGGTGGCAAAGAACTTAAAAAAAATCAGGAGACACTACACGCCGGCCGAAAGAACAATGCACGATACCGCTCTCATGTTCGGCGAAAAGTGCAATCGCATCGATGAGCTCATCGCAGTGGTAGACGCGCTCGCACGTTTGGAGTAAACTCATGTTCGCATGATACGACTCATCTCCGTCACAAAAAAATTTGGCGACCGTCCCGTTCTCGATGACATTTCGCTCTCGATTGAAGGCCAGGAATTCATATCGTTGATCGGGCCTTCCGGAGCGGGGAAATCAACGCTTCTCCACCTCATGATCGGTGCCGACCAGCTCACATCCGGAAAGCTTTTTGTCGATAATTTCAATCTTTCAAATATGAGCGAACACGATCTTGCGATGCTGCGGCGCAAAATCGGCATGGTCTTCCAGGATTACAAACTCATCGCCACCAAAAACGTCTTCGAAAACGTCGCTTTCGCTCTCGAAGTCTGCGGCAACAACGAGCAGTATACGCGCGCGCGGACCAATGAGGTCCTCAAACTCGTGGGCATGTACGATGAGAGAAATCGATTTCCACACGAACTCTCGGGAGGAGAAAAGCAGAAAGTAGCCCTTGCCCGTGCCATCGCCAATAACCCTCCTCTCCTCATCGCCGACGAACCCACGGGCAATCTCGATCCAGAGGCTACGGAAGAGCTCATGGAACTCCTGCAAAAAATCAACCGCATGGGTACGACCGTAATTCTCGCCACGCACAACGAAAAAATCGTCAACACCATGAGGCGCCGCGTCATCGAACTTCGACACGGCCAGCTCGTCCGCGACAAGGTCGTGTCGGGGTATAAAGAGTAATACTAGAGCGTGAACTCGTCTTCACTCAGAGTGATATTGAGAGGCTTTACCACCACCTCTCTTTTTTCGCTCACCTCCACTCTCCCCGCTACGCACGCCCTCAGGCCATTCGTCTCGGCCATCGACACTACCCGCGCCGCATCCTCAGTGGACCTCACAAATACCGCGAGCCCAACGCCATAATTAAAGACCTTCAGCATATCGCGCTTCGACATGCCATTTTCCCGTTCCACAAAATCAAAAACAGCCGGCACCGGAAGCATCTGCTCGACCACATATCGCAATTTTTTCTTGCTCCGCATCAGTTTCTGCCACCCATGTCCCGTGATAGGCTCGAGATTGGTAACGCCTACATCGCTACGCACGAGATCCTGCGCGAATTTTGTGTAGAGAATCGTAGGTGCATTGATCGCCTGCCAGTATTCGAGACCGCTATCAGCCATGCCACGAGATCCGCTACCGCTTGGGGGAATTTTCGTCCGATACCCCTGAGGCAATTTTGCGGCAAGTTGTCGCAGTGTCGTAAAGCCATTGTCATGGGGGCCCGACGACTCAACGAACACAATCGTATCGCCAGCACCAAGCTCGGTTCCATCAATAGGCTTTTTCCCCGCAGGTATAAGCCCGAAAAGAGCACCCGCAATATCTAATTTCCCTTCAATCAATTTTCCTTTTAACTGCGGCGTCTCTCCGGAAAAATAGACACATCCAACCTGACGGCAACCCTCCACGAATCCATCCAAAAACCCCTTCATGAACACCGGATTGAAAACCAGTTCCGGCGTACTCGAGGGCAAATAGAGGGAAATGAGCACGGTCTGCATTCCGCTCGCAGCGGCATCATTCGTCATGACGGCAACTGTTTTGATTCCGATATTGTACCAAAATTGCCCTGACTCGCTGTCGTTCAAGGGTGTCTGTCCATCATCGAGTCCCGGACGCGCATCATCGCTCGTACCGAGTCCCTCAGGAAGAAGTGTTACCTGGAGTGAATCTGCGCCACTCGTCAAAAACGGCTTCAAATCAAGCGAAAATACATTTGCACTCGAACCGAATCCTGATGGCGGAACATACCCATAATCTCTCGCAAACTCTCTCGTCCGCTCGCAGGCCGCTCTGAAAGCCTTCTTTGCCGAATCGAGGGCGTCATAATTCACATGATCGAAGGAGTGATTTCCCATAGACATTGCAATACTATCACGAAAATATCCCCTTCACTAGCCAAAAATCAAGAATAAAAATGTCAGAAATATTTCAGAACTATGCAAGAAAAATGTAATGGTTTTGTCAGAAATTACTCAAGAATCTGAAAAGAAAATTTCACAATTTTGTAAGACTCGCGAGGTAGGCTGTTCCCATCATACCTGTATCCAATAATCTCACGCACATGACAATCGAACACATTTTCCTTCACGCATGGAATATCATCACAAATACAAATCATCGTATACTCGACCTGCTCTTCAGGGAATTCGGCTCATTCGAAGTGGCCTGGAAGGAAATTACGCGCGATCAGCTCGCATCCCTGTCAAAGCAGATTTCGCTCACTGAGCGCAAAAACGCATGTAATCCAAAACGGGAATGGGAAGTTTTTGAGAAGACATGTGAAAAAATGAAACCATCCCGCCTCACCTTTCCTCGTTTCATCCTGCGCGAAGATCCCGACTACCCGCCACTGCTAAAGCAGCTCTCAAACGCTCCATTTGGGCTCTACATCACCGGCGAAATTCAACGGGAACAATTCGCAGCTCACCGGTATATAGGCATCGTCGGGACACGGCGCCCGTCAGAATATGGGAGGCAGCAGACGAAACGAGTCGTACATTTTCTGTCGCAGGTGTCGCAAAACATCACTATTGTGAGCGGGCTTGCCGATGGTATCGATATGGAGGCGCACGAGTCGGCCATTCGGGGACACTTGCCGACCTGGGCAATTCTCGGGAACGGCCACAACCACATAAGTCCATATAAGGATAAACTCACCAGACAAATACTCGATCACGGCGGCCTCATCATGAGTGAGTATCCACCCGAAACTCAGGCCGAGAAATTTCGCTTTCCCGAGCGGAATCGTATCATCGCAGGCCTCTCACAGGCGACACTCGTGACACAGGCACCCATCAAATCCGGCGCCAACATTACGGCAAAAATTGCCTTCCAGGAAAATCGCGATGTTTTCGCACTCACGGCCGATATCGACCGTACCGACTGCGCCGGCAACCTTGCTCTCATCGAGCAGCAGATTGCTACGCCGCTGACGTCATATGGGCAGCTCATAAATGTGCTCGGTATCACATCAAATTTCCTATCTTCAAAACAGAAGCAGCCTTTGAACTCTTCTCTCGGCCAGTCAGCGCAAATCCCATCCTTTCCAAATGACCCCCATCTTCAGGCGATCATCGGCACCCTCACTCATGGACACACCACTCCCGTCTCGCAGCTCATGGAATCAACTCGTATCCCATCCGTCAGTCTCCTTCTCCAGCATCTCACCGAACTCGAACTCGATGGCTACATCGAGCAGACTTCAGGCGGATACAGATTGAAAAGTGCAGACGAATAGGATTTCAATTTTTTTTGGGTACGGGCATCCTGTCTACACCAAAACATTCGTCGCCGCAAACACCTCTTCCATCGTCGTAATCCCCTGCAGCACCTTCAAAACCCCATCTTCCTGCATGGTGATCATCCCCTTCTTTCGGGCAGCCTCATAGAGCTTCCCGGCGCTCGCCTTGGCCAGAATCAGCTCCTGCATCTCATGGTCCACACCGAGCATCTCGGCAATCACCACTCGTCCGCGATAGCCCGTATTGCTACAGATTTCGCATCCCTTTGGCGAGAGTATCTCGACCGGAAGCGTCACGCCAAAATCAGGTACCACACCGCGAATTTTTTCAAGATCCGCTGTAAATTGCGTCTTCTCGGCATCCGTCATCGGCCGTTTCTCGGCGCACACGCACAACCGTCGTACCAATCGCTGCGCAATAATGGTATGGAGCGCAGGCGCTGCAATGAACTCCGCAAGCCCCATATTCACGAGTCGCGGGATCGACTCAACGGCACTGTTTGTGTGGAGAGTCGACAGCATCACATGTCCCGTCATGGCCGCCTGGGCTGCTACCGAAGCCGTCTCAAGGTCGCGAATTTCACCGATCATGACGACATCCGGATCCTGTCGCAAAATTGTCCGAAGTCCATCGGCAAATCCATATCCCGCCGATTCGTTGATCTGGCTCTGGGAAATTCCATCGAGGTGGTACTCGATGGGATCTTCGAGGGTAATCACCTTCGACTCAGGCAAGGCAAATCTCGTCAACAGCGAGTACAAAGTTGTTGTCTTTCCCGATCCCGTAGGGCCGGTAACGAGAATCATGCCATGCGACAATCCGGGCAGCGCATTCATTTTTTCCAAACTGCGCCCCTGGAATCCCATCTCCTCAAAACTCAGAAAGGACTTCCCGCTGTCGAGGAGCCGACACACAAAAGACTCCCCATACTGTGTCGGAATCGAAGAGACGCGCACATCAATTTTCCGTCCATTGAGCTCAAAACTGTACCTTCCATCCTGCGGCACATTGGCAATGTTCATCTTCATGCGACACTTGTACTTGAGCTGATTAATCACATTTCCAGCAACGTCCCGGGACAGTTCAAATACCGGATGCAGTACGCCATCAATGCGAAATCGCACCCGCATGCTCTTTTCTGAAGGTTCGAAGTGCATATCCGAGGCCCCCGTTTTCATAGCTCCCACTTCAATGAGATTGAGAGACTCATCCGAAGACACAGTTTCGATTTTCGATTTCAAATCGGCGAGCAGCGCAATTTCTTTTTCGAATGCACTGCGCGATGTATCTTCAATGGAAGTTACAAGTTCTTTTTGAACGACGGCCCGCTGGGCATCATAGACTTTGACAGCTTCCGTAAGGCCTTCCTGTGAACACAGATTCATCTCGACATCTATTCCTTCCGAACTCCACTTTTGAATAACACCCAAACTTTCCGCATTGTTCGGATCAACGACGGCAACGCGCAAATGTTTCCCGATGCGCATGAACGGCATCACAGAAACTTTCAAAACATCCTCTTTCGTAACGAGCGAAAGTAAATCCGCATTGATGGGTACATGGGCAATATCAATATACGGCAATCCAAGTTCAGCCGCCTTCTTCATGATATCTTTTTCATGAATATCGCGATTGATCCAGGTGAGCGCCACTCCGAGGGACTGCTCCGTGGAAACATCCTTTCCCGAGGAACCTATTCCAGTTCCTTGCCCCTGCTGCTGCGCCTCCTTTATCGCCGCCTGTACCGACGTCTGATCAGCCATGGTTGTGGTAAACAAGTAATCCTCACATTATACCACAACAAAGCTGCACTGTCATCACGAAAAGTTACGCCAAAAGTTACGCCACCATCTTCACCGCATCGACGAGTGTCTTCGCTTCATCTTCGGTAATGCCTTCAAGACCGACGATGTCGCGTTCACCCAGACCCTTGATTTGGCCGACTTCTGTCAGGCCGGCGGCGGCGAGTTTTTCGACAATGACGTTATCGACACCGAGATCGGCGATATGTTCAACAACCTTCTTTTCGACAACCTGTCCGACAAGATCAGCGATATCTTTGATATCGAGTTCCCATCCGGTGAGAATCGAGGCCAGACGCACGTTTTGGCCCTGTTTACCAATGGCAAGAGGACGTTGATCGGTCGCGACGTAGACTCCGGCACGCTTGGCGTTCATATCGAGAACAATCTGGGAAATCTTCGCGGGCGACAGGGCTGCACGAATGTACTGCTCGACATTTTCAGAGAACTGAATGATGTCGATTCGTTCATTATTGAGCTCGTCCATCACAGCCGTGACGCGCACACCTCTCTGTCCCACACACGAACCGATCGGATCGATTTTCGGATCATTCGACGCGACGGCAACTTTGCATCGCACGCCCGGCTCTCTTGCAATGGCTTTCACAAGGACCAATCCAGACTTCACCTCGGGAATTTCAAGCTCCATGAGTTTCTGAACGAGTTTCGGATGACGACGGGAAATGAGGAGCTGCGGCCCTTTGGTCGTCTTGATCACCTTGTCGAGGTAGAGTTTCAAGCGTTGTCCGGAAAAATACCGTTCTCCAGGAATCTGCTCTTCTCTCGGGAGAATTGTGGTAATTTTACTGTCAAGATTGACGTAAACAAAATCGCCGTCCACGCGATGAATCATCGCATTGATGAGTTCATTTTCCCGATCCTTGAAGATTTCATACATGACATCACGTTCCGCCTCCTGGATTCGCTGAATGATAACCTGTTTAGCTGATTGCGCTGCGATGCGTCCATACCCGACCGGTGTAACATCGATGCGGATCTCATCCCCCACCTTCGCCTCGGGTTTATATTTCTTCGCATCCTTCAGGGAAATCTCGAGTTCATCATTCTCGATTGTTTTTGCAACGGTCTTCACCGCAAACACGGTCGCATTTCCAGTGTTCTCATCGAGATCGACATCGACGTTCATGTCGCGCGTTCCATAATCTTTCTTATATGCTGCCCTGATGGCAGCCTTGATCGTCTCGATGACCCTATCCTTTGAAATACCTTTTTCGTCACAGAGCTGGGCAATGGCAGCGGCAAATGGTGTTTGCATATGGCACGGTAGTACGAAGTAAAAAAAACGCCAGAAATGATACACGTATCATCCTGACGACAGCTCAAAAATAGCAGAAGTTCACTGCGCCGTCAACTCCCCCTTTTTAGGGCTAAGTTCTAAAATAAATCCGACCACCTTGGATACAATGTTGGTAGCAACACTAACATCTAACCCAAGGTAGCCATGCAACATTTTAGCTTTGAAGAAAGAAAATACATAGGAAAAATGCTTCAAC
>Ga0233425_10002450_pt1 | contig 36469 bp, 15 predicted proteins | sample Watercolumn_Towu_2_FD_181712 | JGI IMG/M metagenome (GOLD analysis project Ga0233425, IMG submission 181712) | Freshwater microbial communities from Lake Towuti, South Sulawesi, Indonesia - Watercolumn_Towuti2014_140_MG | ecosystem: Environmental > Aquatic > Freshwater > Lake | place... | reverse complement strand
GCACCGATGCAGCCAGCCTGCAACCCAGGGTCCGTCTGCGGCGCGAGGAACTCTCCCGCCGGCCCGTCATGGGGAGCGGTGGGGACCACCGCGACCGTCAGGTCCAGCCCCGGCAAGTGGGACTCGATGTGCTCGCGAAAGGCCGGGAACGCCACGGCCAGCGCGACCTGGACGTCGCACATACGAGTCCCGTCCTCAACGACCCACAGCATGTCGATCTGGACCGACTCCGCGGGCTTCAGCTCGAACACGCTTGCCTGCCCGTTGGTCTCTCGGGGCGTGTCCGGGTCGACCTGCCCGACAGTCGTCGAGCAAGACAGCAGCAATGGCCAGAGGGCGGCAAGACTGCTTGGCCGTATTACCATCCGGGTACCTTCGGGCCAGGGGGACATGCGTCTGTAGCGCCCATCTATTTCCTCTGGCCGGCCGCATGGAAACCGGTTGACATCGTGCCCCGGAATCCTTGGTACCCGCAAGAGTACCGCTTCGACCGCCCTGCGTCCAGCGCTCTCTTGCTCATCCTTGCCATTGTACTGGGGATAGTGACGGGGACCGGTGAGCTCGACCACCTGGTACTGGTCGAGCAGCGTGCGGACGCGACGCGGCCATGCTGCGATCCGCGGCAAGGGCCGGGGCTGGGATTCGATCACTTCGACCTAGAACAGCGAGCCCAGAGCGAATGCGGGGGACAACTGGTCCCAGATGTCAATGTCGCGCGTCGGGGTATACGCCTGATGCAACGTGGCAAACGGCATGACGCCCAGCCTGACAAACGGCAGACCCCGGTGTTCGTACCAAAGCCCTGCGTGCAAGAGGAAAGTGTGGTACGTGACCGACTCCTGGTAGATTGGGTCGGAGAACGAAGTGCCTTCCAGCCACGTCACCTCCCAGCCCAGGGCAAGCTGCACCACCAGGCCATGCGCACCCCAGCCTATCACGCGCGTTGAGACGGAAGGGGACAGCACCAGACTGGACGAGTACGGGTCCCAGCAGAAGTTCCCTCCCAGCCCTGCGGACAGACCAATGGGGAGTCTGCGCTCCACGGCCAGCAGAAGAGATGGCCCCGAGAACTCGTAGACCCACCCTCGCGAGGATCTTTCGAGCATCACAGCATTCGGGTGGTCAGCCTCCACGTCGCACGCCGCAGGGGCTTGCGCACTGGCGATGCCTGCCGGCCCCAACCAGAACAGAACCGTGAGCAGGCACCGAAGCCCCCACAGGGGCAACGCTAAGGCGCGACTCCGCATCGTCTGGTTCCGCGCACACATGGCAAACACCTCCGGTCCCATTCGCATCGGCCAACAAGACCCTTGCTAGCCTCCGCCTTCGGGGTCGAACCTGAATCCGGCCAGAACGCTGCCCTTCTCCGGCAAGGTCAGGAGGCAGTGAACGGTGGCACGTCCTCCAGAAGCAGGAACGTACCGAGCATCGGTCACTCCGCTATCTTCCGGTACCACAGCCATTGGACCATGTCCAGGGGCTTGGCCGCTGAAATTGCAGGCCGTTTGCGGCACGTTTAGCGGTGCAGCCGGCAAGGATGTCAACCAATTTCCAGGCGGCCGGGCGGAAAGAATAAATGGGCGCTACACCCTTCCGCCGGGGCGGCTGGGATTCCGGGGGCCCTCCGTGCCAACTGCAGAACCCGCAGGAATGGCTCGGACCGCGCCTATTCCTTGACCGAGCGCGCAGTGCGCACCCCGGGCGCACCCTCTGCGCGCCCTCTGCGCGCCCCCTGCGCGGTCCCTGCGCACCCCCTGCGCACCCCCTGCGCGGTCCCGGTTCGAGTGCGGAGTCGGCAACCCTTCTGGTGGCAGGCTGCAATGGGTTCGAATGCGCGGTCGTGCGGTCGTAGGATGGTCCCAGCGACGGGACGGGGCCGAGCATGGGGGTCAGAGCAGCGGACTCAGGAGGTGGACCGCGGCGTCCGCGACGCGGGAGAAGTAGGGCCGGTGGCGCAGGTCGTTGCGGGTCAGCTCGCGGCTGTCGTTGCGAAACGACTGGTACAGGTCCGCACCCTTGGCGTTGAGCGCCTTGCACTCGATGAAGCAGCTGGCCTCGAAGTTCAGCTTGAAGCTGCGCGTGTCCATGTTCGCGCTCCCCACGAAGAACAGGTCGTCGTCCAGGATCACGGCTTTGGCGTGGAGCATGCACGGGACATACTCGAAGATCCGGACGCCCCCATGGAGCAGGCCGGGGAAGAAGGAGCGCGAGGCCCGTTGCACCAGCCCCACGTCGTTTCGCTGAGGCACCAGGAGCTGCACGTCCACCCCGCGGTACACCGCAGAGCGCAGCGCGGCCTGGATGGACTGGTACGGGACGAAGTACGGCGTCATGATCCAGATGCGCTTGCGCGCGTTGGTGAACGCGAGAAACAGCATCTCACGCGTCGCGTTCAGCTCCTGCTCCGGCCCGCTGGAGATGGTCGCGCAAAACGCCTGCTGCGCCCATTGCGTTCCCTGCGGCCGGTCGCAGGTAATCCACTGGCCGAAGTAGTCCGCACGCGCAAGCTCCTCCCGCGTCGTGAAGTACCAGTCTTCCGCAAAGACCTCCTGCAGCCGGTCGACCTCGGGGCCCCGGATCTCCACCGCGAGGTCGTTCCAGCCGAGGTACTCCTCCCCGATGTTGATCCCGCCCGTGAATGCGGACCTGCCGTCCACCACCAGGATCTTGCGGTGGTTGCGGAAGTTGACCACCGGCCGGAGCGAGAAGACGCGCACGGGGAGGAACGAATGGGCACTGGCCCCTGCCAGGCGCAGCGGCGCAAGGAACGCATCGTTGATGGACGGAGAGCCCACCGCGTCGAAAAGGCAGCGAACTTCCACGCCGCGAGAGGCCGCGTCCGCCAGCAGGTCGCGGAAGCGCCTGCCGGTGGCATCGTTGCCCCACGCGTAGAACAGGAAATGCACGTGGTGCCGCGCCCCGCGGATGGCTTCCTCCCACGCGGCATAGGCGTCGTGAGTCCCGGGAAGCAGCCTCACGCAGTTGCCGGCGCTCGGAGCGGAGATGCTGTCCAGGAACTCCGGCGGCAGCTTGCGCGCATCCAGCAGCGACGTGGGGCTGCCCTCGGGCGGACGGGTCCTGCGGCGCACCGCTTCCAGCGCGTCGATCACCTCCTCCCGGGCCCTGCGGCGACTGCTCCGCCGGCGTCGAAGGTAGACACGGCCAGCGGTCCACCATGCAAGCGCTCCAAAGGGGGGGAGCACGAACATCGCCAGGATCCAGGCCAGCGCGGCGACCGGATGCCCCTCCTTCTGGAGCAGCACGCTGGGCACCGTGAGAAGAGCCATTGCCCAGTAGACGACCAGGCAGACGGCAACGGCTTCCAGCAGGTCCAGCGCCATGGCCAATGCCCTATCTCATACCGATAGTTGCTTGTAGTATAAAAACTTCACGAAGCGCTCGAAGACCCCCGGCTTGCCGCCGTGGTTCACGGAAACGACGGCCAGCGTGAAGCCGTCGATCCTGCCGGCAAGCGGATCCTTGCCCGACGAATCGACGGTGCACGCCAGGACCACGGGGTGGTCCTGGCGGTGCAGCGGAATCCGGAGCGTGACGGTCACCTTCTCACCCGGCTTCATCTCCCGGGCGACCTGGGGCGGCACGGTCACGAACAGCCGGGAGATACCGAGCGACACCAACGTTGCCGTAGCCCTGGCCAGCCCCGCGTGGAGCGCGGCTTCCATGCTGACCGCGAACTGCGATTTCCCCGACATGATCGTCTGGGTGACAGGCCCGTCCCCGGCCGCGCGATGGAACCTCGGCCCCTCGAGAATCGACACGGACTCCTGCAGCGACGCGGCAGGCTGAGGGAGGACCGGAGCGGGGGCACGCGGGGCAGCGGCAGGCGCAGGCGGACGCGGGGCAGCGGCCGGTGCAGACGGACGCGATGCGGCGGCCGGTGCAGACGGACGCGGGGCAGCGGCAGGCGCAGGCGGATGCGTGGCAGCGGCTGGTGCAGGCGGACGCGGGGCAGCGGCCGGCGCACGGCGGGACGGAGCGTCATCGTCCCCCATGACCGACGGGAAATCCGGGGCGTAGAAGCTGGCGCTTCCCAGCGTATACCCGACCACGGTGGCGTCCCGCAGCTCGGCCGGAGGCTCGGGAAGCGGGTTCGGGAAGACCTCGGGAAAACACTCTGCCAGCGACCGGATCGACTCGACCCCCCCCCGGGAGAGACAGCGCACCCACAGGATGCCCACTCCGGGTGGAGGAACGTCCTGCCTGCGCACGACCGTGCCGATGAGCAGGGCCGGGAGCCTGCGCAGGTCCAGGCCCTTGGGGCTCATCACCACGCGGGCGCCGTCGCGCACCGGGTCGTCCGTCAGGAGGTACGCTCCGGACGCGGACAGGTTGAGGGAGCTGGAATCGAAGCGGCATCCGTCGACGTAGCAGAAGAACTCGACCTTGCGGTCATGGCGTGTAGCCCTTCGACGATCCTGGACCGGAGTCATCCTGGCAACCTCACACTAGGGAGTCTCGCACACCAGCTCGTTGAGCTTGGTGGTGTCCGCGCAGAACCAGTCGTTCCAGCAACCCGACTTGGCGCCCCATTTCTGGAAATTGGCAGCCGCGCAGTCCTCGTTGCCCTGCCAGTTGTCGGGCTGGCCGTCGCAGAAGTAGGTGAAAGCGGAGCAGCACGCTTCCGCCTCCCACGTCCCTTCCACGTCCTGGTCGCTCAGCCCGATCCAGACATTGCCCGCGGCGTTGACGGAGATGAAGTCCTGCTCGGCCTTGTCGTTGGGGACGGCGAGCGTCGAGCCGCCCCACCCCGCGCAGAACGCCTTGGCCTGCGCCCAGCTCATGTTCATGTTGGCGCAGAAGGCGTAGGCGTGCGCGCCGAATCCCAGCAGCTTGCACCGGGGATCCTGTATGGTGAAGCACTGTCCGGCATGGCAGAGTCCGGGCGCGGGGCAGTCGACCGTGGATTCGTCGACCAGGCCGTTGCAGTTGTTGTCCAGGCTGTCGCACGTCTCGGTCTGGCTGCATGGCACGCACTCGCCGGCCAGGCAGAAGGCCCCCAACGTCCCGCAGTCGGTACCGGGCGGCTCGAACCCCGAGCCGTTGGCGTTGCACACGGCCGAGACGTTCCCGTAACAGGTCGGCAGCCCGGGGACGCACTGCTGCGGCAGGCACTGCGCGGTCCCGGCCACGGGGTCCGCAAGACAGTACGAGGCTTCCGGGCACGGCTGGGCCGAGACGGTCGTGCCCTTGCCCGTGCAGACCTGCTGGACCAGCCCCACGCCGTCGCAGCCCACGGTCCCGTCCTGGCACACGACCGGCAGGCACGCACCCTCCCAGCAGAGGGTGCCGGATGCGAGGCAGTCCTCGGTGGAGAGCACATCGAGGCCGTCCTTGGAGCACTCGATGGCCGTGTCGGGCGCGGTGTCGTCGCAGTACGACAGTCCGGCCTTGCACACCCAGTCGACACAGGATGCGGAGGGCCAGGAAGCGACACAGGACTGCGTGGGCCCGCACTCCACGTCCAGGCTGACCGCGTCGCCTTGTGCGCTGCACGTCACGACCGCGTTTCCGTCGCACTCCTGGCTTCCCGCGGAACAGATGTCCAGCACGCACGTGCCCGCGGCACAGTGGTACACGAACGGGCAGTCCTCGTGCACCATGCACTCCGCACATTGGCCGATGGCCTTGTCACACACCATGCCGAACGCGGTGCAGTCCTTGTCGCTGTCGCACAGCGCAGGCATGAAGCAACTGCCGCCAGGCTGGCACACGGAGCCCTCTGCACAATCCGTGTCGTCCACGCAGTCCACGCACTTGCCCAGGACAACGTTGCAGATCTCCGTGCCGGGGCAGTCCTTGCTGCTGCCGCACGGGTCAAAGGGAACGCATGCGTTGGCGATGCACTCGGCTGCCTCGGGACAGTCCGCGGAAACCATGCACGCAACGCACTCGGTGGACACCGGATCGCACACCGGTGCGGCCGGGTCCGCGCAATCCTGCCCGGTCGCACAGCCGTCCGGGGTCATGCAGCTCCACTCCTTGCAGTACTGGCCCGGCTGGCAATGATGGTCGAACAGGCATTCGACGCACGTGGCGCTCATGGGCTCGCACCACGTGCCGGACGACAGGCAGTCGCTATCGCTCAGACACGTGGCCGGAGGCTCGGGCACGTCGGGCTCGACGGGCACGTCCGACGGCAGGTCCCCGGGGACGTCCTGCGGCAGGGGGGAGTCTTCCTGGGGCAGGTCCCCGGGAGTGTCTCCGCCCGCCTGGTCGGGGACCGTCCCGTCCGTCCCGAGGTCGCCGGGGGCATCCTCGGGCACGGCCCGGTCCAGGGCCGTGTCCCCCGCGGGCACGTCGGCCGCAAGCTCCGCCAGGATGCGGTCGGCCGCGGCATCCCAAGCCGCGTCGGCCGCGGTGTCGGCCGTGTCCTGGCCTCCTTGTCCCGAGGAGCCTCCCCCGCACCCCGACACCATCAGCAGGAAGAAGAGAACGATGGTTCTTCGCATCATGGTCGCTCCGTGCGCGCCTGCCGTCGTCATCCTAGTGGCACTCCTGGGTACGGCCCGAGTCATCGAAGTAGCATCCCACCTTGCCGCCGAAGGGGTCAAAGACCCAGTGGCAGTTGCTCCGCCACGTGCCCTTGCTGCCGCATGCCGGAGCGGAGCCCGACCAGCCCTCGGTGCCGCTGCACACTTCCAGCGAGAGAGTACAACTGCTTGCGACCTGGGTCCAGTGCTTGTCCGCGGTTCCACTGCAGTCGAAGTCGAAGCTGCCGTCTCCCCGGTTGGAGGTGAACCAACCGGACTGGTTTGGGTGGGCTGCGTTGTTGGCGTCGTAGCAGTCCGTCGCAGAGCCTGCGGTGTAAGGTGCTGCCTTGTTGCAGAGGCACTTTCCGGGCGTGGAGACATCGCCGTAGGAGTCGACGTCCGAGTCCTTGTAGTAGACGGTGCAGCTTCCCGATCCCTCTGGGTCGGTCTTGCCGTCGCAGTCGTTGTCCTTGCCGTCGCAGATCTCCGCGATATTGACCGGCTTCTCGTTGACGCACTCGACGCCCGAGCCGTCCTGCTTGCAGGTGTAGGTTCCATTGGCGCAGAAATCGGAGTCCTGGCCGTCGCACTTGTCTCCCAGGCCGGGGTAGCCTTCGTCCACGGTGCCGTCGCAGTCGTTGTCCTTGTAGTCGCAGATCTCCTGCACGTTGGCCGGCTTCTCGTTGACGCACTCGACGTCCAGGCCCGATCCCTTGCAGGTGAAGGTTCCGTTCTTGCAGAAGTCGGTATCCCCGCTGTCGCACGCGGCGCCCTTGGTCGGGTAGTCCTCGTCCGCGGTGCCGTCGCAGTCGTCGTCGAAGCCGTTGCACACATCCACGATGTTGGTCACGGTCTCGTTGATGCACTCGACGTCCGTGCCCTCGGCATTGCAGGTGAAAGTCCCGTTCTCGCAGAAGTCGGAGTCGGCTCCGTCGCAAGGCTTGCCGAGCTTGCCGAAGTCCTCGTCCGCAGGGCCGTCGCAGTCGTCGTCCTGGCCGTTGCACGTCTCTGCGATGTCGGTCACGGTCTCGTTGACGCACTCGACGTCGGAGCCGTCCGCGGTGCAGGTGTACGCGCCGTTGGCGCACTCGTCCAAGTCGCCGCCGTCGCAGGGCTGTCCCTTGAGCGGGAAGCCTTCGTCGGTCTCGGTGTCGCAGTCGTTGTCGATGCCGTCGCATACCTCCGCGATGTCGGAAATCGTCTCCTGGATGCACTCGACGTCCGAGCCGTCCTGCGTGCAGGAGTAGGCGCCGTTGGCGCAGAAGTCCAGGTCTGCGGAATCGCAGGGTTCCCCGAGCAGGAGGAAGTCCTCGTCCGCGGTCCCGTCGCAGTCGTTGTCGACGCCGTCGCACACGTCCACGATGTTGGTCACGGTCTCGTTGATGCACTCGAGGCCGGAGCCGTCCTGCGTGCACGTGAGCGTCCCGTTGGCGCAGTCGTCCGAGTCGACTCCGTCGCACGGAAGCCCGATGTCCGTGAAGCCTTCGTCCACCTCCGAGTCGCAGTCGTTGTCGAGGTAGTCGCAACTCTCCGCGATGTCGACGACGTCCTCGTTGACGCACTCGAGGTCGGAGCCGTCCTGCGTGCAGGTCATGGTGCCGTTTGCGCACTGGTCCGTGTCGTCGCCGTCGCAAGCCTGGCCGAGTTGCTTGAAGTCCTCGTCCGCCACACCGTCGCAGTCCTCGTCCTTTCCGTTGCAGGCTTCCGGCGCTCCGGGGTACACATCGGGGTTGCAGGGGAGACAATCCTCGGAATCGGGCACGCCATCGTTGTCGTCGTCGTCGTCACACGCGTCGCCCTGGCCGTCTGCCTCGCAATCTTCCTGGCCCGGGTTGGCGACGCAGGTGCAGTTGTCGGTTTCGTCCGGGAAGCCGTCGTCGTCATCGTCCGGGTCCACGCAGGCAGCGATCCCGTCTCCCTCTTCGCACTCGTCGAGGAAGTCCTCGTCCACGTCGCCGTCGCAGTCGTTGTCGAGGCCGTCGCACGCTTCGGCTTGCGGGGTCTTGCCGGAGCACTCGGACCATCCATTGGTGCCGTCGCACTGCTGGGTGCCCGGGCACTGGCCGAACGCGTTGGACACGGTGCAGTCCCGCACGGTACCGTCGTCCCCGGACATGCACGTGCAGCTGCCTGTGGACGGGACGCACGAGTTGGAGCCGGCCCGTCCTTCCACGCAGGCGAAGCCCTTCGGGCAGTCCTTGGGAGACTCGCACGCAACGGAGCAGAACAGTCCCTCTCCGCCGACGTCGGCGCACACCGCGCCCGTCGCGTCGCAGGCCGCGGCGTCCTGGCAGGGCTCGCAGACATGCCAGAAGCGCGGCACACAGATGAAGACGATGTCCGCACCGTAGAGGGGCACGCCCTTGCAGACCCAGTCACCGGGGCATTCCTCCACGCACGGGATGGTGCAGACGGATCCTGCGGGAGTGGTCATGCACAGCCCGCTTGTGCAGTCTTCCGGTACCTGGCATGGGGCACCGAGGTCCCCTTCGACCGTCTCCTCGGTCGCTTCCGAAGCCGCGGCGTCGGGCATGAGCCCGTCCCCGGCCAGGTCGATGAAGAGGTCGGCGAACAGCTCCGGGCCCGGGTCTGCGGCAGCGGAGTCTCCGCGAGCCTGGTCCGTTGCCAGCGTGTCGGGCCAGCCCGAGGTGGCGTCCGGGTCCAAGCCGGGAACGGTCTCCGATGTGCCGCACGAAACCGCGGCAGCGCACGCCAGCACCAGGACCGCGGTCGCCAGTTGCCGTAACGGTTGGTTCATGAGCAGCCTCCACGTTTCAACTTGTTAATAGTCTGAGTATGGCAGCGCGATGTCAAACTATGTTACGTTCGGCAGTCATGAAGGTGCGGGAGGGAGTCGTTGGCGGGCGAGCGTTGCACGCACCGATACGAACGAGGAGGCGACGAGCGTGGGACTGTACCTGGTCACGGGGGCAAGCTCGGGAATAGGCAGGGAGCTTTGTGCCCAGCTGGTTGGCAGGGGCGATACCGTCTGCGGAGTGGCCCGGCGGCGGGAGGTCCTGGAGCAGATGAGGGGTGAGCTTTCGGAGCGGTTCGTCCCGATTCCGTGCGACGTGACGGACCTGGATGCGGTGGTTCGGGCCTGTGCAAGCCTGCCTGCTCTCCCGGACACGGTCATCTTGAACGCGGGCATGGGAATCGGGGAGTCCAGCAAGCGGGTGGACACGGACATCCACTCCCGGACCCTGGCGACGAACTACTTCGGGGCCATTCATTTCGTGGACGCGCTCCTGCCCCGGTTCATCGAGCGCGGCGCGGGGACCTTTGCCGCGACCTCCAGCCTTGCAGCCTGGCGCGGCATCCCGAGGAGCGCAGCGTACGGTGCGAGCAAGGCAGCGCTCACGTCCGCGTTCGAGAGCATGCGCGGGCTGTACTGGAGGCACGGAGTGAGGTTCGTGACGATCCACCCCGGATTCGTGGACACGCCCATGACCCGGGGGCAGAAAGGGATGTTCCTGGTCTGGACGCCGGAGCGCGCGGTGCGGCGCATCCTCAGGGGCCTCGACCGCGGGTGCGTGGACATCACTTTCCCGCTGGGCACACGCCTGCTGCTCGGCCTGCTTCGCCTGCTTCCGGCCCGGCTCTACCTGGAGGTTTCCCGGCGCATGTAAGCTGTTTCCGACCAGACGGGTAAGATCACTCTTTATCTTTTGTTGGATCTTCCCAAATTCCATGCGCGCTTGCTTTTCTCGATCAACCAAGTATGGTTGCGCTTTGTGCGTGAGCGCGGGTAGCAAACACCATCATGACAAGAGCCCTTGGGTCGGTATTACCAGGGGGAAGGGAGAGCACGATGAGCATGGGACGCAGGACCGCATTGAATCTGAGGTTGGCGGCAGTTGCCGCCGCGCTTCTCACCGTCTGTTCCGGGGCAGGCGCTGCCACGGCACTGAGCATCACTCCGTCCGGCGACGCGAACCTGCTGGCGCAGAAGATCCTCGGCGGGCCGGGCGTGACCGTGACATCCGCGGTCTACTCCGGAGCGGCCACTGCGTCGGGCTACTTCACCGAGGGCCCCCTCGGGCTGGCCGACGGCGTGATCCTGACCAGCGGCGGGGCGACCACAGCGCTGCCTCCCAACAACTCGTCTGGGGCCGGCGTCAGCAACGGCCTGCCCGGGGATCCCCTGTGCGACACGCTGGCGGGCACGGGCACCTATGATGCTGCCAAGCTCACCATCACCTTCGACCTGGATCCGGGGTTCAAGGGGGTGCGGTTCGAGTTCATGGTGGGCAGCGAGGAGTACCCCGAGTACGTGGGCAGCATCAACGATGTGGCCGGTGCCTTCCTCAACGGGACGAACATCGCGCTGGATGCACAGGGCAATGCGGTGACCATCAACGGCCCCTTCTTCAGCGGCTCCGAGGTCATCACTGCCAACGGCACGCAGTATGACGGCTCCACGCCGAAGATCGTTGCATCGGGCTCTCTTCAGCCCGGCTCCAAGGGCAACATCCTGACGATCATTGTCTGCGATGCCATGGACAGCATCCTCGACACCGGCATCTTTGCTTCCACCCTGTACGGCTGCATCAACGACTGCGGCGCTGCCGTGGGCTGGTGCGGCGACGGAGTGCTCAATCCCAACACCGAGCAGTGCGACGACGGCAACAACGTCAATGGCGACGGCTGCAGCACCGCGTGCAAGCTCGAGAAGTGCGGCAACTCGGTCATGGACCCGGGAGAGCAGTGTGACGACGGCAACATCGTCGGCGGCGACGGGTGCAGCCCCGCGTGCAAGATCGAGGACTGCGGCAACGGGTTCGTGGACGTGAACGAGCAGTGCGACGACGGCAACCTCACCGGGGCCGACGGCTGCACCGACTGCACCGTGGACGAAGGCTGGGTGTGCGTCGGCAACCCCTCGGTGTGCGTCCTGACCGGCGGCTGTGTGCCTGCGGCCGAGGTCTGCGACGGCAAGGACAACGACTGCGACGAACAGGTGGACGAAGGCTTCACGGACACCGACCAGGACGGCCTGGCGGACTGCGTGGACCCCGACGACGACGAGGACGGCGTTCCCGACCAGACGGACAACTGCCCCCTGGTGAAGAGCAAGAACCAGGCGGACAACGACGAGGACGGCGTCGGCGACGTCTGCGACCCCGACGACGACAACGACGGGATACTCGACGGAGAGGACAACTGCCAGTTCGAGCCCAACGGCGACCAGGCGGATAACGACGAGGACGGCGTCGGCGACGTCTGCGACCCCGACGACGACAACGACAGCGTCTGCGACGGCCTGGAGCCCGTGGAGGAAAGCTGCGGGGCCGGACCGGACAACTGCCAGCTCGTGCCCAACCAGAACCAGGCGGACAACGACGACGACGGGCTGGGCGACGCCTGCGACCCCGACGACGACAACGACGAGATCCTCGACCCGCTCGACAACTGCGAGTTCGTGCCCAACCAAGATCAGGGGGACAACGACGAGGACGGCGTCGGCGACGTCTGCGACCCCGACGACGACAACGACAGCATCTGCGACGGCCTGGAGCCCGTGGAGGAAAGCTGCGGGGCTGGACCGGACAACTGCCAGCTCGTGCCCAACAACGACCAGGCAGACAATGACGCGGATGGCCTGGGCGACGTCTGCGACCCGGACGATGACAACGACGGGATACTCGACGGAGAGGACAACTGCCAGTTCGTGCCCAACGGCGACCAGGCAGACAATGACGCGGATGGCCTGGGTGACACCTGCGACCCGGACGATGACAACGACGAGATCCTGGACGGAGACGACAACTGCCCCTTCGTGCCCAACGAAGACCAGGCCGACTTCGACAAGGACGGCATCGGCGACGTCTGCGACGGCGACGTCGACGGCGACGGCGTGAACAACAAGGACGACAACTGCCAGTTCCTGTCCAACCCGGACCAGGCGGACAACGACGAGGACGGCGAAGGCGACGCGTGCGACCCGGACGACGACAACGACGGGATCCTGGACCAGGACGACAACTGCCCCTTCGTGGACGACAAGGACCAGACGGACACCGACTCAGACGGCCTCGGCAACGTCTGCGACCCGGACGATGACAACGACGGCGTGCTCGACGGGGAGGACAACTGCCCGCTCGTGGCCAACGAAGACCAGGCAGACCTGGATGAGGACGGCGAAGGCGACGCGTGCGACTCGGACGACGACGGCGACGGCCTGACCGACAACGAGGACAATTGCCCGCGCATGGCCAACGACGACCAGGCCGACAACGACAAGGACGGCGTCGGCGACGACTGCGACCCGGACGACGACAACGACGGCATCTGTGACGGGCCGGAAGACGTGGAAGACAGCTGTCAGGACGGACCGGACAACTGCCCCCTCGTGTTCAACCCGGACCAGGCCGACACCGATGCGGACGGAGCGGGCGACGCGTGCGACCCGAACCCGGACAAGGACGGCGACGGCGTCATCGACACCGAGGACAACTGCCCCGAAAAGGCGAACCCCGCGCAGGAGGACACGGACAGCGACGGAATGGGCGACGCGTGCGACGAGGACGATGACGACGACGGGTTCGAGGACGTGGACGACAACTGCCCGCTGGTCGCGAACAAGGACCAGGCGGACCTGGACGGGGACGACATCGGTGACCTCTGCGACGACGACCAGGACGGCGACGGCATCCCCGACGGCGTGGACAACTGCATCGCCGCGGCCAACACCAAGCAGGAGGACCTGGACAAGGACGGGATCGGAGACGTCTGCGACGACGACGACGACGACGACGGCACGGGCGACACCACGGACAACTGCCCAGTGATCCCGAACCCGACCCAGAAGGACCTGGACAAGGACGGCCTGGGCGACGCATGCGACGACGACATGGACGGCGACGGCGTGCTCAATACCGAGGACGTGTGCCCCGAGGTGGCGGACCCGGACCAGGAGGACCTGGACGACGACGGGCTCGGGGACGAGTGCGACGGCGACATCGACGGCGACGACGTGGACGACGACGTGGACAACTGCCTTGGCGTGAAGAACCCCGAGCAGTGGGACCTGGACGGCAACGGCGTCGGGGACGACTGCCAGGAGGACGTGGAGGTGACGTTGACCGGCAGCGGCCTGTGTGCGGTGACGACGTCCGGCAGCGGCCTGCCGGGCATGGCCGTGCTGCTGGCCGCGCTGGTCGGCATCCTGCTGCTGGCGTCCCGGCGGCGGAGCTTCGGGCTCCTGGCCCTGGCGCTGGTGGCCGTATCGGCAGTATCGACTCCGGCCCCGGCCCGGGCCGAAGGGATCAGCGTACAGGGGTTGGAGGTTTCCCCTTTTCGACAGGATCTCGTGACCGTGGGCACCGGTGCGGTCCGGGATCCGTACATGTGGAACGTGGGGCTGCTGCTGGACTACCAGCACAACCCCCTGGTGCTGCGCTTCAGTGACGACATCGTGCGCAACGTGGTCGAGCACCACTTGACGGCCACTGTCTTCGGGGCCATCGCGGTGCACGAGTACGTGGACGTGGGCCTCGTAGTGCCCGGCGTGGCGTGGCAGGACGGCGAAGGGCTGCCGGGCAGCAAGTCTCCCGGAAGCACCGGCATCGGCGACATACGGCTGCACGGCAGGGTCCGGCTCTACCAGGCGGACAACCGGTGGTTCTCCCTGTCCTTCACGCCCGTCTTGACACTGCCCACGGGCAGCCAGGTGGACCCGTACATGGGGAGTGACTCGGTCACGTTCACCCCGTGGCTGGAAGCCGGCCTCGACTTCGGCGGGTTCGGTCTTGCCGGAGACGTGGGGTATCGCATGCAGAGCAGCCAGACGGTGTACGACCTGCAGATCGGCAACCTCGTCATGCTGCGCGGCGGCGCATGGGTCGAGCTCATGCCCAAGAAGCTCGACCTCATCGGCGAGCTGCACGCATCGCTCACGCCCGGAGAAGGGCTCGGGCAGACCAACCAGCACCCCATGCAGCTGCTGGCCGCGCTCAAGGGCCACCCGACCTGCATGGTGGACGTCATCGGCGGCACGGCAGTGGGCCTCACCCAGGGATACAACACGCCGGACTGGCGCGTGTTTGCCGGCGTGGACATCGGCCCCTGCGAGGAGGACAAGGACCGCGACCGGGACGGCATCCTCAACGACGTGGACAAGTGCCCCGACGTGAAAGAGGACCCGGACGACTTCGAGGACGCGGACGGCTGCCCCGACCCGGACAACGACAAGGACGGCATCCTGGACGTCGACGACAAGTGCATCAACGACCCTGAGGACAAGGACCAGTTCGAAGACACGGACGGCTGCCCCGACCCGGACAACGACAAGGACGGCATCCTGGACGTCAACGACAAGTGCCCCAACGAGGCCGAGGACAAGGACCAGTTCGAGGACGCGGACGGCTGCCCCGACCCGGACAACGACAAGGACGGCATCCCGGACGTCACGGACAAGTGCCCCCTGGAGCCTGAGGTCAAGAACGGGTACCTCGACGACGATGGCTGCCCCGACGAGCTGGCCAAGGTGGACGTCGAGAAGAAGAAGATCGTCATCATGGACAAGATCTACTTCGACCTGGACAAGGCGACCATCCAGGAGCGCAGCCTGCCGGTGGTGGACGCGGTGGCCAAGATCCTCAAGGAGAACCCGCAGATCAAGAAGCTGAGGGTCGAGGGACACACCGACGGCCAGGGCAAGGCCGGCTACAACATGAAGTTGTCCGACGCCCGCGCCAAGGCCGTGGTGGAGGCTCTGGTCGCCCGCGGCATCAGCAAGGACGTCCTGATTGGCAAGGGCTACGGCTTCACCCAGCCGCTGGTCAAGCCCGAGGAGACCGAGGAGGACCAGCAGAACAACAGGCGGGTCGAGTTCATCATCGTGGAAGAAGCGCAGGGCAAGTAGCCCGGGGTGTCATCCAAAACACTGCACGCGTGAACGATAGGAGGTTTCCATGAGATCACTTCGTTGGAACGCGAAACTGCTCGTGGCGGCGCTGGCCGTCTCCCTTCTGGCCGCGGCATGCGGCACCTCCGAGGGAGGCAGCGATGTCGCAGACGCAGGAGACCTCTCTCACTCCGAGGTGCCTGTCGGGGATATCCCCGCGGACGCAACGGTGTGCAAGAGCGACGAGGGGTGTCTGGCGGCCTGGGGCGAGCCCGGAGCCTGCCACTCCTTCTACTGCGACACCCTGCTGGGCATCTGCATCGACAAGGTGAAGGCCGACGGCGCAGTCTGCCAGGACGGAAACGCGTGCACCGGTCCGGACGAGTGCAAGACCGGCGAATGCTTCCCGGGCCCGGCACAGCCCTGCGAGGACGGGAACGGCTGCACCGCGGACACGTGCGACCCGGTGACGGGCTGCAAGCACGAGAACCTCCCGGACGGGTGGGTCTGCGGCGAGGGGATGTGGTGCATGGCGGGCGTCTGCGAGAAGGCAGCGGACTGCGCGCTGCACCCCGAGACCTGCAACGACGACAACCCGTGCACCAAGGACAGCTGCGAGGTCACGGGCTGCGTCAACGCGGCGCTGCCCGACGGCGCGACCTCGGGCGAGTGCGAGCTGACCAACGACGTCGGAACCTGCATCGGCGTCCACGGATGCGACGACGGCAAGCCGGTCTGCATGGGCCACTACGCGGCAGAGGAGGAGTGCAACGGAAACGACGACGACTGCAACGGCACGGTCGACGACGGGTTCCCGGACAACGACCTCGACGAGCTCAACGACTGCGTCGACACAGACGACGACAACGACGGCTACTCGGACGACATCGAGGAGAAGTACGACACCGACCCCCTGGATCCCCTGAGCTTCCCCGAGGACATGGACAAGGACGGCATCCCCGACGCGGAAGACGACGACATGGACGGCGACGGCGTGTTGAACGGCGACGACGCGTTCCCCAAGGATCCCACGGAATGGGCCGACACGGACAAGGACGGAGTGGGCGACAACTCGGACTGTGCGCCCACGGACCCCGAGTTCTTCAAGGCTGATTGCGGGAACAAGGTGTGCGGGGACGACGGCTGCGGCGGCTCGTGCGGCCAGTGTGCGGGGATCCAGATCTGCGTCCAGGGCACCTGCCAGTTCGACATGCTGCACCAGGACCAGAGCAAGGCCAAGCACACGGTGGACGGCGAGTTCACCGGCTGGACCCCCCAGAACCCGCCCGCTGAGTACGAGTGGTTCGACATCCCGGGCCTCGACGGGCTGGTCAGCCGCGCGTACCTCGACTACGACGGAAGCACGCTCTACGCGATGGTGGAGTGGCAGCAGCAGGGAGCGGCTCTCGGAGCGGACTGCTTTGCCCGGTTCTATGCGTACACCGCGGGCGGCGCGGAGCAGTGGCTGTTCAAGGTTTACGGGAACGGCAAGCTCGTGGCGTATCTCAACGGGCAGCCCCTGGCCGACGACTCGGTAAAGGGAATCTACGGCTTCCACCCGACGCCGACGTCCCCGGACGCGGCGCGGCGGCTCTTCGAGCTGCGGCTGCCGGCTCTGCCGGGACTGTTCGCAATGACGTGGTCGGCTCCCACCGGGGATGCGTGCGAAGCCCTGTCCGACGAGCCCACCGTGCTCATCGGCGTGCTGGGTCAGGGCGGCGGCATGGACGTGGTGGCCAACCCCAACGTGCCGTGGATCACCGGGGCCAACCCCGCTTCCGCACAGCCCGGAGCGGTGGTGCGGGTCGTCGGCGTGGGCTTCGGCAACGAGCAGGGCGAGCTCCTGGTGGACGGTGCGCCTGCCAAGGTGTTCCGGTGGAGCAACGGCCGCGTGGAGTTCGTGGTTCCCCTCGACGCGGCTCCGGAGTCGGTCCTGGTGATGGTCAAGACCACCCAGGGCTATGGGAGCAACTCCTTCCCGCTGGCCATCGTGGTGCCCGGCGAGGGGGTCGAGCCCGGCGTCGTGGTCAACGAGAAGAGCGGGTACCCCCACACGGTGGACGGCAAGTTCACCGACTGGGATCCCGAGGTCACGGGCGGCACGTACGAGTGGTACGACATCATCCCCGCGGTGGGGATGTACACCCACGCGTTCTTCGACTACGACGGCGAGAGCCTCTACATCATGAACGACTGGAAGTACAACGACGTGTCGAAGCTCGAGCCCGACTGCTACAACCACTTCATCGCGTGGACCGGCGGCGGCACCGAGATGTGGGACGTCAAGGTGTACGGGAGCGGCACGGTGACCGTGCTGCTCAACGGCGAGGAGTTCGACGGCGACGCGGAGGGGATGGTCGGCTGGGGCCCAAGCCCGCTGATGGCCGAGGACCACACGATCTTCGAGCTGAAGCTGCCCGCTTCCCCCGGCGGCTTCGGCGTGCAGCTCCACGACCCGGGTCCGAGCTTCAATTGCGCTCAGGACATGGCGACCGAGCCCAGCAACTTCCAGGGCAACCTCGAGCCCGTGGGCGGCACCGACACGACCCCGTCGACCAAGGGCACGCTGTTTGCCCTCAAGCCGGCAGAAGGTGCGGCCGCGACTCCCGTGGCCATCGACGCGGGCGGGCTCGGCGACGCGCAGGGCGGTGCGGTCCTGTTCTTCGGCGGCAAGACGGCCGCGGTGTCCTTCTGGAGCGCCACGATGCTCGTGACGTCCGTGCCGCAGGGTGCGGTGTCGGGCTGGGTCTTCGTGCAGTGGGAAGACGGCAAGACCACCAACAAGCTCTGGTTCATCGTGCCGGGCACCGACGGTGACGGCGACGGCACCAACGACGAGAGCGACAACTGCCCTGCGGTCGCCAACCCCGGCCAGGCGGACATGGACGAGGACGGCAAGGGAGACGCGTGCGACAGCGACCTCGACGGCGACGGCGTGGTCAACGCCCGGGACGCGTTCCCCTACGACCCGACCGAGAGCGCGGACACGGACGGCGACGGCGCGGGCAACAACAAGGACAACTGCCCCGAGGTCGCCAACCCCGGCCAGGCGGACATGGACGAGGATGGGCTGGGCGACGCGTGCGACGGCGACATGGACGGCGACGGCGTGGCCAACGAGCAGGACCTGTTCCCCAACGACCCCACCGAGTGGGCCGACTCCGACGGCGACGGCACGGGCGACAACGGCGACGCGTTCCCCAACGACCCCACCGAGTGGGCCGACTCCGACGGCGACGGCGTGGGCGACAACGGCGACTGCGCTCCGCTGGACCCCATGTACTACCAGCCGGACTGCACGGGCAAGGAGTGCGGCAACGACGGTTGCGGCGGCTCGTGCGGCAAGTGCATCGAAGGGCTCGACTGCCTGCCGGAAGGGAAGTGCGACTGGTACACGTGCGGCGAGATCCTCGCGTGCATCGACGCGTGCGACGAATCGAGCCCCTTCCTCATGGCGTGCATCGCCGCGTGCCAGGCGAAGGGCTCCACCGCGGCCAAGGGAATGGCCCTGGAGCTGAATGCGTGCCGTGAGACCAAGTGCCCCGAGGCGAACACCAAGGAAGCCATCAAGTGGTGCCTCGTGGAGAAGTGCACGGGCAGCTACCAGGTGTGCTACGGATGCCTGCCGTCCTGTGCGGACAAGCAGTGCGGCGACGACGGCTGCGGCGAGTCCTGCGGCGGCTGCCCCGGCATCCAGGTGTGCCAGCAGCACCAGTGCGCGTTCCAGCTCACCCAGATCCCGAAGAGCCAGTACCCGCACACCATCGACGGCAAGTTCACGGACTGGAACCCGGACAACCCGCCCGCGCAGTACGAGTGGTTCGACGTGGCGCACGCGCAGGGGATGTACACCAATGCGTACTTCGACTACGACGGGACCCACCTCTACATCCTCAACGACTGGTACTACAACGACGCCAAGGCGCTGGCCAACGGGTGCTACAACCTGTTCGTAGCGTACACCGGCGGCGGCAAGGAGAACTGGCAGGTCAAGGTCTACGCGGAGGGCACGGTCCAGGTGTTCCTCAACGGGCTCCCGTATGACCTCGAAGGCGAGGGAGTCAAGGGCGCATACTCGTACAACGCCAGCCCCAACGTGGCTGACTTGCACACCATCTTCGAGCTGAAGATCCCGGCAAGCCCCGGCGGCTTCGGCGTGCAGTTCCACGACCCGGGCCCCACCGCGGGCTGCGACGTGCTCGCGACCGAGCCCAACACCTTCATCGGTGAGAACAACCAGGGCGGCGGCCTCGGCCGCGTGATGAACAACAACGTCCCCTGGATCGGCGGCGTGAACCCGGCTTCCGGTGTCGAAGGCGCCATGGTGCAGATCCTCGGAGTCGCGTTCGGCAAGGACAAGGGGACGTGCTTCATCGGCGACGTCCAGGCCACCATCGTCCGCTGGGGCGAGGGCGTCATCACCGCGATCGTGCCCGCGGGCGCGACCGAAGCGGGCATCCGCTGCCAGACCACCGCGGGATGGTGGACCAACACCTTCCCGTTCCACGTCATCGGCCCGAACGACGAGCCCGGAGCGGTGCTCAACCCCAAGAGCCAGTACCCGCACACCATCGACGGCAAGTTCACCGACTGGACACAGGGTGCCACCAGCTTCGAGTGGAACGACATCATGCCCGCGACGGGCAAGTACACGTACGCGTACTTCGACTATGATGGGAAGTACCTCTATATCCTTAATGACTGGCACGAGAACGACGTGTCCGCGCTCAAGCCCGAGTGCTACAACCACTTCATCGCGTGGACCGGCGGCGGCACCGAGATGTGGGACTTGAAGGTGTTCGGAGACGGCCACCTCGAGGTGAAGAAGAACGGCGCGGCCATCCCCCTGGAAGGGGACGAAGTGGACGGCGCGGTGGGCTTCGCATCCAGCCCGCTGGTGGCGGCCGAGCACTCCATCTTCGAGCTGAAGTTCCCGGCAAGCCCCGGCGGCTTCGGCGTGCAGCTGCACGACCCGGGTCCGAGCTTCGACTGCCTGGGAAGCATGCTGACCGAGCCTGCCAACTTCCAGGGTTCCCTGGACGTGCACGGCGGCCTCTTCGTGGTGCCGTCCAAGCGCCTCACCCTGTGGTCCATTACGCCCGTCATGGGAGCGGGAGGAACCGCATTCACCGTGCAGGGCGCCAAGCTGGGAACCGGCCAGGGGTGCACCCTCTGGTTCGCACCCGGTCTGCCCGCGGCCATCACGTCCTGGACCGACACGACCATCACCGGGACCGTGCCCGCGGGCGTTGCCAGCGGCTTCGCGTACGTCACGTGCGGACCGGACCAGGTGTCTAACGGGCTTTACTTCACGGCCAACGACGAGGACGGCGACGGCACCGCGGACGACGCGGACAACTGCCCGCTGACGTTCAACCCGGACCAGAAGGACCTGGACAAGGACGGAATCGGCGACGTGTGCGACTCCGACCGCGACGGCGACGGCGTGCCCAACGCGCTGGACCTGTTCCCGGACGACCCGACCGAGTGGAGCGACCTGGACTGCGACGGCGTCGGCGACAACTCCGACGCACAGCCCGAGGACCCCAACTGCGCGGGCACCAAGACCGAGATCTGCAACGGCGAGGACGACGACTGCGACGGCCTCATCGACGAGCTCAACAACGGCAAGGTCTGCCCCGACGGCTGCAACCCCGCTTCCAACAAGTGCATCGCGTGCGGCAACGGCGTTGTGGACCCGGGCGAGGCGTGCGACGACGGCAACGTCGTGTCGGGCGACGGGTGCAGCGGAACGTGCCTGCTGGCAGGAGCGGGAGCCGCCAAGGTGCTGCTGGTCTGCATCATCAGCCCCACCGAAGGCCTGGGCTGGTGCGACACGATCCGGACCACCATCGAGCCCCTTGGCGCGACGGTGAAGCTGTACGTCAACCCTGCGGACACCGCGGTCGGAGCCGACCTGGCGGTCAACACGTACGACCAGGTGTGGTACTTCGACATCGACTACTCGGCGAAGACCTACCCCTTGACCGCCACGGCACTGGGCAACTGGCACAAGGCCATGCCCGTGAAGAACGCGATCCTGGACGGCCGCGTCTACGGCGATCTGATCCACTCGAACCAGGCGGGCATTCTGGGCAACTACTACACGAACCTCCTGGAGCGGGGCGGCGGCGCAGTGTACATGACCGACCACGACGCCTACTGCGGCAGCGGGTTCAACCAGCTCATGGCCGCCATCGGCTACAACTCGTGCTTCGGCAACTTCTCGGGCAACCTCCCCTTCGACGCGGCCAACACCCTGATGTCCTACCCCAACCAGATCTCGGTCCTGTACAACGACACCACCACGGGCGGGGTAGCCTACGGGCTCCAGCCCAATGGCGAGATCCTGTACAGCGCAGCGTGGTACGGCGGCAACTCGGACACGCCGGCCATCACCACGTCGCTGGAAGGGGCCATCGGCTTCCACGTGGACATCGCGTCGCCCCAGGGCCTCATCAAGGTGTTCCCGGGCCAGAACGTGCTGCTGTCCGCCACGCAGAGCGGAGGCACCGACCCGGTCACGTACACCTGGACGTCCAGCCTGGACGGCAACCTCGGAACCGGCAACAACCTGACCGTGAAGCTCACCACGCCGGGCCCGCACACCATCACCGTGGCCGGCAAGGACGTGAAGAACCGAAACGACACGGACACCGTGGACGTCACCGTGCTGCCCAACGACGGCGACGGCGACGGCGTGCCGTCTGCAACTGACAACTGCCCGCTGGTTGCCAACCCGAACCAGCTCGACACCGACAAGGACGGCCGCGGCGACGCGTGCGACTACGACGACGACGGCGACGGCACGTGCGACCAGCTCGACCCGTTCCCGCAGGGCAAGGACTTCGACGCGGACGGCTACACCGTGGAGCAGGGCGACTGCAACGACGACAACAACGCCATCAACCCGGGTGCGGTCGACGTGTGCTTCAACGGCATCGACGAAAACTGCAGCGGCAAGGCGGACGAAGGGTGCGCAGTACTGGGCCAGGGGAAGAGCTGCCTGGACGTTCTCCAGGCCGGCGCGTCCACGGGCGACGGCGTCTACTGGCTCGATCCGGACGGCATGGGCCCGGTCGCGGGGACCTACGCCTACTGCGACATGACCACCGACGGCGGCGGCTGGACCCTGTGCTTGAACAGCGTACCCGGGAGCCCCTCCCAGACCACCGACATCGTGACCAACACGGGCGTTCCGACCTGGACCACGGGCCACACGCGGAACTGCACCGGCCTGGGCATCGACACCGGCGCGGACATCCGCCACCTGGTGGTGAACGCTCCCAAGACGGAGATCGTCAACGCCTGGTACGAGGGCACCTACCATGGCACCCTGCCCGCGCTGGCAGGCTGGCACCCGTTGAAGGTGCCCACGGCTCGCGAGGGAGAGGGGCACACCACGTTCGACGGCCAGATGGTCTTCTCGTACCACTTCCAGAGGCCCTGGACGACTTCCGGCGGCTGCTTCAGCCTGTATGGCGTGCCGTGGTACTACAACGACTGCTGGCAGGTCATCCCGGTGGAGCTGATGAACCTCTACTGCAACAACGGTCCGTCCTACGGGGTGGACGCCTCGCCCCTGTCCTGCCTCACGCGCTACAGCATCTTCGTGCGGCCCGGGGACAAGGACAAGGACGGCTTCACCACCGCCCAGGGAGACTGCAACGACAACGACGCGCACATCTACCCCAACGCGGACGAGGTGTGCGGCAACATGAAGGACGACAACTGCGACGGCGAGGTGGACGAGGGATGCGCGGTGCTCGGGTCGGGCAAGGACTGCACCCAGATCCTGAAGGCCAACCCCGCAGCAGCAAGCGGCCTCTACTCGCTGGACCCGGACGGGGTGGGCGGCAAGGCGCCGTTCAACGGCTGGTGCGACATGACCACCGACGGCGGCGGCTGGACGCTCGTGTTCAAGCAGGTCCAGCACCAGACGTCGTCCACGGTGTTCACTCCCACGCTGGCAGGCAACAAGCTGCTGACCACGGAGAAGTTCAACGGCACGACGCAGGGCTCCATCATCGACACCTTCACGTACGACCAGGTGCTGTTCAAGTCCGCGACCATGTCCGTGGAGGTGAACGGCAAGCTGGACACGTGGCCGAAGCAGATCAACACCTACGCCTGCCGTGACCTCACCAAGGTGACTCACAAGTGCATGGGGGCCATCGACTGCACGCAGTACGCCCACCTGTTCCTCCAGACGGGCCCGCAGGCACCGGAAGCGACCGAGTCCGCGTTCATCGTCGGGAAGTTCAGCCAGGACTACCCGTCCGGCTCGCAGTGCGGCGAGGTGTGGTGCTCGGTGGACAAGCACGGCCGCTATGACGGCGCGTGCACGTCGGGACCCAAGGGCGAGGGCAACTGGATGCTGTTCGTCCGGCAGACGGAGCCGGATGCGGACGGCGACGGGGTGCCGGATTCGAAGGACTGCAAGCCCAACGACCCGCTGGTCTGGGCCCCGAGCTGCGTGGGCAAGGACTGCGGCGACGACGGCTGCGGCGGGAGCTGCGGCACGTGCAACGTCGGCTTCACCTGCCAGGACTTCGTGTGCAAGGCGGTGCCGCTGGGGCCGCCGTGCGGGGACACCACCGGCCTCCAGTCCGGCGCGCCCTGGCCCATGACCCGCGGCTGCCCGACCCACACGGGCCGGAGCCCGTACACCCCAAGCTCGAAGCTCAAGGTCAAGTGGACCTATGTCAACCCCAAGTACACCCGGATGGATGTTGCGCTGGCCGCGGACGGGACCATCTACTACGGCACCTACGACAAGAAGGTGATGGCTCTGAATGCAGACGGCACCAAGAAGTGGGAGTTCCTCACGGGCGGGCAGGTGTACAACGTGCCGGCCATCGGTGCAGACGGGACAGTCTACATCGGCTCCAACGACAAGAAGGTCTACGCCCTGGATCCCGCCAACGGTACGAAGAAGTGGGAGTACACGGTGGGCGGCTGGGGCATCAACTCGTCTCCTGCGGTGGGCCCGGGCAACAAGGTCTACATCCAGGGCGACAAGCTGTACGTGCTCAACGGCGCCACGGGTGCGCTGCTCCAGTCGTACTCGAACATGGGCAGCTCAGGGTCGCCTGCCGTGGACGGCAACGGCGTGGTCTACACGTTCGGCGGCAACGTCCTGTATGCCATCAACCCGGACATGACCAAGAAGTGGCAGACCGTCGCCACGCCGGGCGACCTGCCGCAGACCGCGCCGCTGGTCGGAGCCAACGGCTACGTGTACACCGGCGGCGGCGAGGGAGACCTGAGCCTCCATGCGTGGAAGCCCGACGGGACCAAGTACTGGGACTTCGTCACGGGGCCCATCTCGGCCGGCCTCTGGCACTCTCCGGCCCAGGCGGCCGACGGCACGATCTACATCGGCATGGAAAAGTTCTGGGCGCTGAACCCCGACGGCACGGTGAAGTGGGAGTATGTCACGGGCGGGAACGTCAGCAGCTCGCCGGTCGTAGCCGGGGACGGAAGCATCTGGTTCACGGCAGCGGACAAGCGGCTCTACAACGTCGCGGCGGACGGCAAGCTCAAGACCACGTACCAGTTCACGGAGAACGTGGGCTACGGGTGGGGAGGCAGCGGCTCGGTGGCCATCGCGGCAGACGGCACGGTGTTCGTTGCCGGCAACGACACCGGGACGCTCTACGCGATGGGCCCGTGCACGCCCCAGTGCGCGGGCAAGACCTGCGGCGACGACGGCTGCGGCGGCCAGTGCGGGACCTGCAAGGCGCCGACGCCCAAGTGCAACGCGGTTTCCTTCCAGTGCGAGGCGTGCACGCCCGACTGCGGCGGCAAGTCCTGCGGCGACAACGGCTGCGGAGGCTCGTGCGGGAGCTGCGACGGCATGACCACCTGCTACGACGGCGCGTGCATGCAGTCGTGCGGAGCAGGCAGCGGCGCACAGGCCAACGCTCCCTGGCCGATGTTCAACTACTGCCAGACGCACATCGGCCGGAGCATTGCCAACATGGTGCCCAACCCGGGCATCCAGTGGACGTTCGGCACGACCTTCGCCGTGGACTACGCACCGGTGATCGCGGCCGACGGCACGATCTACGCACAGTCGGGGGACAAGAAGATCTACGCCATTACCAGCGGCGGCACCCAGAAGTGGGTCTACTCGTTCCCGGCAGGCTACCCCATGGGCTCGTTGGCCATCGGCGCGGACGGGACCATCTATGCCACCGAGTCGAGCGCCCTCAACTTCAGGGCGCTGAACCCCTCTGGCGGAAACATATGGACCCTGACCAGCATCAAGATATACTCGTCGCTCACGGTCGCCCCTGACGGCACGGTGCTGGGCATGGGCTCCAACCTCGTTGCGATCAACCCCGCGACCGCGACCAAGAAGTTCGAGCTCACCATCGGCGTGACGTCCTACTCGACGCCCGCTGTCTACTATCCAACGCTGGGAGGCCCCTGGTCCATCATCGTAGGCGGCGGCCCCAAGGTGTACTCGGTGTCCAGCACCGGGGGCAAGAACTGGGAGTTCCCGACGGTCAACAACGAGTACGCGACCAACGGCGCGCCGCTCATCGGCCCCGGCGGCACGACATACATCGCCGCGGGCTACTCCATGTACGCGCTGTCCAAGACCGGCACGCAGCAGTGGCGCACGGTGCTTCCGGGCCAGCCCGGCTCGCCCGTGCTCGGGACCGACGGCACGATCTACGTGACGGCCAGCGACAATCGACTCTACGCCCTGACCCCGGCAGGCGGCGTGAAGTGGGAGGTCATACTGGCCGGCCCGCTCACGACGCCGATCCTCACGCCCAGCGGGTCTCTCTGGGTTGGTGGCAACAAGGCCCTCCAGGAGGTCGGTGCGGACGGCGCCATCAAGCAGACCATCGTGCTGCCCGGCCAGGTGTCGGGCATCGCCATGGATGCTCAGGGCACCATCTACTGTGGCTCCACGGCAAAGGCCGTCTATGCTGTCGGGTTGAAGCCCTAACCTCTTGCCAGCGCCGGAACCGTTCTTAACCTGCACGAGTGCGTTCATGGTCAAGTTGCGGCAGGAGAGGATCCCTGCCGCAGCTTTCCTCGGGCAGGTACCCCATGCCCATCTCGGATTCCGGGTACACCACTCGGAGCCGGTTACGATTTCCTTGACTTGCGCGCGTGCGGGTGCTTGAGTCTCCGCGTTGGCGAAGGAGTGCGCGGATGCGAAGCTTCGGTCGTTGCCGTCTTCCTGCCCTGCTCCCGGCAGTGGTCATGGCCCTCCTCTGGCTACCCGGGGCCGCGCGCGCCGGCGGGTTCCACAACGCGGACATCGGCGTGCGCCGCATGGGCATGTTTGCGTCCGTGGCGCGGCCCGACGATCTCTCCGCGATGTTCCACAACCCTGCCGGGCTGGTGCTCATGGAGGGCACGCAGTTCTACCATTCCCAGTCGTGGTTCTTCGTGGACCTCGGGATGCGGATGTACGACAGCCACGGGGATCTGCACCCGGACTACGAGATCCACCCGGACTGGAACATCGGCTTCATCCCGTTTATCGGGCTGGCGTCGGATCTCGGCACCGAGCGCTTCCGGTTCGGCGTGGCCGCGTACTCGCCAAACGCGTACGGGGCCATGATGCCGGAGGACGAGCCGAGCCGATACCATGCGACGCAGGTGCTCTTTCTCGGCAGCCGCGCCAGCGCCACGGTGGCCTGGGAGGTCACGGACAAGTTCGCGATCGCGGCCAACGCCAACATCGTGCACATGTACCTGACCGCGACGCGCATGATGAACCCGCTGGTGCTCCAGGACCCGGACCGCAGGTTCGACCCGCCGGAAGTCACCGCGCCGTTCGACTCCAAGCTGGAGCTGGACGGACAGGGGCTGGCCTGGAGCGCGGACTTCGGTGTGCTGTTCCAGCCGCTCAAGACCCTGAAGCTCGGGGCCATGTTCTCCGGGGGAGCGGATACCGCCGTGAAGGGGGACATCACGCTGACGGGCCCGGACGGCAAGAAGACCGAGACGCAGCACCGCACCATGATGGTGATCCCGTACACCATGCAGGTGGGCGTCAACTGGGAGTTTGCGCCTGACTTCGAAATCGGTGCGGACTACCGGTACTATCACTACCAGGTTCTCCAGGAGCAGGTCTCCAAGCTGGACGACCCGGTCATGGGCATGAACGAGTTCGCGGACCCGAAGAACTACGGCAACTCCGGGAACTGGTGCGTCGGCATCCTGTACCACGTGACCCCCGCGGTGGAGGTGATGTTCGGCTACCAGGAGGACTACACGCCCATCCCGAACAAGACCTACAGCCTCGAGAACCCGAGCCGCGACCAGATCGGCATCTCCGGGGGCATCCGCTGGCAGGCGCTGGAGCGGCACCGGTTCGGGCTTGCGCTCATCCGCAACTGGTTCGACCTCGTGGACGTGCAGGAGAGCCTCACCACGCCTCCGACCAACGTCAAGGGACACGGCTCCACGGTGAACCTCGGGCTCGACTACACCTGGAAGCTGTGATGGCCCCCACGGTCGAAAAGCTCAATATCGCGCTGGTCGGCTGCGGCCGCATCGCGGACCTCCACGCGGCCGGCCTGCTGGACAACCCGCGGGCACGCATCCACGCCGTGTGCGACACCCGTGCGGACACGCTGGCCCGGCGCAAGGCGCAGTGGGGCGTGGAGAAGTGCTACCGGGACTATGCGGAGCTGCTGGCAGACCCTGCCGTGGATGCGGTGGAGATCCTGACGCCGCAGAAGCTCCACGAGCCCATGCTTGCGGCCGCGGCCGCCGCGGGCAAGCCCGTGGCCATGCAGAAGCCGATCTCCACGGACCTTGCCAGCACGGACCGCATGCTGGCCGCGGTTGCGGCTTCCGGGATCCGGTTCAAGGTCACGGAGAACTACGTCTTCTACCCGCCCATCGTGCTGGCCCGCAAGCTCATCGCGGACGGGGCCATCGGCGCGCCGGTGACGCTCCGGATCCAGTACGTGAGCGGACCCACCGGCGGGTGGGAGGTTCCCGCTTCCGCATGGGAATGGCGCGTGAAGGAGGCGTCCGAGGGCCGCGGGTTTGCCACCTTCGATCACGGGCACCACCTCTGGTCCACCGCGTGGTACCTGCTGGGCGACGTGGAGCGGGTCTGGGGCGCCGTCGACTCGTGGGACGGCGTGGTGGACTGCCCCGCGGTCTTCGCGTTCAAGTACGCTTCGGGCAAAACCTACGGCAGCGTGAGCTTCGTGCACTGCCAGAACCTGCGGGTGCCGTCCAGCTACTACTCCAACGACGAGTGGATCGAGGTGCACGGCACCCGGGGCATCCTTTCCATCCGGCGGTGCACGGGCAACATCAACGATGGGCCGGCCCTGGTGGTGTTCGACGGTACGAAGCACACTCCGCACGACGTCGCGTCGGACTGGAAGCTGGGCTTTGTCGGAGCAACGAACAACTTCGTTGCGATGCTGCGAGGCGAGGAGGAGCCGCTGCTGTCAGGCGCGCAGGCCCGTGGCATCCTGCGGTTTGCACTCGCGCTCCAGGAGGCGCACCGGACGCGGAGGCACGTGTACCCCGAGGAGCTGGACCGCTCCTTCCCGAGGCTCTACGCGTGGCGCAGGCAGCGGCGGGAGCTGGTCGAGTCGGGCGTTTCCCCGGGGCTGCTGGAGCGGCTGGGCATCGGGCAGAACCTGTCGGCCCTGGCCCCGCAGGCAGTAGAGCTTACCCGGCAGATGGTCCAGGGCTTCACGCCTCCCGCGGATCCGATCCCCGACACCCGCATCGGGCTCACGCTCACCGGGGACCTTGCGGAAGTCCGTCTCGGCCTCATCGTGGAGAACAACGCGGCCCGGCTGCTGGAGGGCGACGTGCCTCCGGACGCGACGCTCACGGTGACCATGAGCCATGCGACGTGGGCCGCGATACTGCTCAAGAGGAAGCGGGTGGAGACCGCGCTGCTGCAAGGGAAGATCCGCTTCCAGGGCCGGGCGGAGGAAGCGCTGAAGCTGAAGGCAGCGTTTCGAATGTAGTGACGGACCCGCGGAATGCCGCGGGCGAAGGAGCCACGAATGGCTGGTAAACGTGCAAAGGAAGCTTCCGGACGGCCTGAGGCGCAGGAGCCACGAATGGCGGCAGGCAGGTCGGGCGGGAGACGTGACGACACCGCGGCCGATGCGGGAGAAGCGGGACGGAGGCTCCGGGCCCGGGCCGTGACCGCCGCGGGCGGCGCAGACCGGGCGCTGGCCCGCGGCGCCCTGCCGCTGCGCTGCGACGTCACGCTGTCTGAGGCGGTGGTGCTGGGGCTGCTGCGGCAGGGGGTGGAGCGCTTCATCGTGGTGCTGGGGCACGGCACCACCGACCTGGGGGAAGTGCTGCGGGTGTACGAGGCAGAGGGTGCGCTCAGGACGTACGCGGTGCGCAACGAGGTGGAAGCCAGCCACGCGGCGACCGCGCTCGCGTGGACCACCGGCAGGCGTGCCGCGGTGGTGACCTCCATCGGCCCGGGAGCGCTGCAGGCCATGGCCGGTTCTCTGGCAGCGGCCAGCGACGGCATCGGCGTGTACTACCTCATGGGCGACGAGACCACGCAGGACGAGGGGCCCAACATGCAGCAGGTCCCGAAGCACGAGCAGGACCTGTTCCTGCGCCTCGCGTCCACCCTCGGCAACGCATACACGCTGCACACGCCCGAGGCGGTGGGCACCGCGCTTGGCCGCGGTGCGACCACCGTGTTCCACCCGTGGAGGGAAGGGCCGTTCTACCTGCTCCTGCCCATGAACACGCAGCCTGCGATCCTGCCGCGATTCAACCTGGCCGAGCTTCCGGAAGCCACCTTCGTGCAGGCGCCGGTCTGCATGGACGAGTCGCTGTACCTGGACGCGGTGGCAGCGCTGGCAGAGGCCCGCCGGGTGGTGGTCAAGGTGGGCTTCGGAGCGCAGAATGCGGGACTCGAAGTCGAGGCGTTCCTGGAGGCTGCGGATGCGGTCGCGGTGCACACGCCCATTGCCACGGGCATCGTGCCGTACGGCAACCCGCGCAACATGGGAGTGGGCGGCTCCAAGGGAAGCATCTGCGGCAACTGGGCCATGGAGAACGCGGACCTGCTGGTCGCGGTGGGCACCCGGGGCGTGTGCCAGTCGGACTGCTCCCGCACCGGGTATCCCAACGTTCGCAAGGTCATCACCATCAACGCGGACCCCTACGCTGCCACCCACTACGGCTCCAACGTGCCGCTCATCGGCGACGCGGGAGGGGCACTGGTGGAGCTGACCCGGCGGCTCCTGGAGCCGCGCGGAGGCGCCCGGCCGCGGCGGTCCCGTCCGTCCGAGTGGCTTTCGATCTGCACGCAGAAGAAGGCGGAGTGGCAGGCCTTCAAGCAGGCCCGCTATGACTGCCCTACCCTTCCCGACCCGGTGTGGGGCCGCGAGGTGCTGACCCAGGTGGCGGCCATCAAGTGCGTGACGGACTGGGCAAAGAGCACGGGTGCCGTCTGCTTCTTCGACGCGGGGGACGTCCAGGCCAACGGATTCCAGGTGGTGGAAGACGACCGGCCGGGCCGCACCATCACCGAGACGGGGGCGAGCTACATGGGCTTTGCCGCGTCCGCGCTGCTGGCGACGAACCTGACCGGCGATCCGTTCTACGGCGTGGCGCTGACGGGCGACGGGTCCTTCGTGATGAACCCGCAGGTGCTCATCGACGGAGTGCTGCACCGGGCCACGGGCTGCATCGTGCTCATGGACAACCGGCGCATGGGGGCCATCTCCGGGCTGCAGGCCGCGCAATACGGGAAGACGCATGCGACGTGGGACCACGTGCCGGTGGACTACGTGGCGTGGGCCAGCAGCGTCAGGGGCGTGGCCGCGTTCCACGGCGGGTACAGCGTGGCGTCGCTGGCCGCGGCCCTGGCAAAGGCAAAGATGCACGAGGGGCTCTCGCTCATCCACGTGCCGGTGTACTATGGCGACCATCCGCTGGGGGGGCTGGGCGCGTTCGGGCGGTGGAACGTTGGAAGCTGGGTCGAGGCCACGCAGAAGATGCGGCACGATATCGGCCTTTGAGGGATGCCAGATGAAAGAGAGTTGGACCCGCAATCTCACACGGTACGCAGATCCGGAGTTCAGCGCGTTCATGCGCAGGGCGTTCCTGGCTTCCGCGGGATACGACGGCCAGGATCTCGACCGGCCGGTAGTGGGCATCGCGGACACGTCCGGGGACTACAACCCGTGCCACCGGGACATGCCCGCGCTGGTGGAAGCGGTCAGGCGTGGCGTGCTTCAACGCGGGGCGCTGCCCATGGTGTTCCCCACCGCGACGCTGCACGAGATCCTGATGTCGCCGACCACCATGCTCTACCGCAACCTGCTGGCCATGGAGACCGAGGAGATGGTCCGCGCGTACCCCATGGATGCGGTGGTGATGCTGGGCGGGTGTGACAAGACCATCCCTGCGCAGCTCATGGCCGCAGCGGTAAGCACGGTTCCCGTGCTGCTCGAGGTGGTGGGGCCGATGCGCACCGGGGACTGGAAGGGGCAGCGGCTGGGCGCGTGCACGGACTGCCGCCGGACGTGGGCCGCGTTCCGGGCAGGAGAGCTGACGGCAGACGACCTGGCGCAGATCGAGGGCCGGCTCTGCTCCACCGGCGGCACGTGCATGGTCATGGGCACTGCGTCCACCATGGCGTGCCTGGCCGAGGCGCTGGGCATGATGCTTCCGGGCGGAGCCACGCCGCCCTCCGGAAGCGCTGCGCGGCTGCGTCACGCGGTGGCCACGGGCCGCCGCGCGGCGGACCTGGCGCGGCGCAGGCGCAGGCCCGTGCGGGTGCTGACTCCCGCGGCCTTCCGCAACGCGCTGGTTGCGCTCATGGCGCTGGGCGGGTCGACCAACGCAGTGGTGCACCTCCTGGCCGTGGCACGGCGGGCCCGGGTGCCGCTCGCGCTGACCGACTTTTCGGCCGTGTCCGCGCAGGTGCCGCTGCTGGTGGACTGCAAGCCTGCCGGAGCGGGCTACCTGGAGGACATGGACCGGGCCGGCGGCATGCCCGTGCTGCTCAAGGCGCTGGAGCCGCTGCTCGATCCTGCTGCGTTCACGGTCGCGGGCAGGACCATGGGCCAGCTGCTTGCCGCGTTCGAGGCGCCGCAGGGGTGGCAGAAGGTGATCCGGCCGCTGGATGCTCCGCTGGGTCCCCGGGGTGCGTTGCGGGTGCTGTCCGGATCTCTTGCGCCGGACGGCGCGGTGTTCAAGGCCGCGGCCACGTCGGGCGCTCTGTGGCGTCACGAGGGGCCTGCCGCGGTGTTCGACTCCATCGAGGATGCGGTGGCGCGCATCGACGACCCTGCGCTGGGCCTGACTGCGGACCACGTGCTGGTCCTGCGCAACGCGGGCCCGGTGGGTGCGGGCATGCCCGAGGCGGGAAGCCTGCCCATTCCGAAGTACCTTGCCAGGCAGGGGGTCAAGGACATGGTGCGGGTGTCGGATGCGCGCATGAGCGGGACCGCGTACGGCACGGTGGTGCTGCACTGTGCGCCCGAGGCCGCGGTGGGAGGTCCGCTGGCGCTGGTGCGCGACCGCGACCGCATCCGGCTCGACGTGGATGCGGGGACCATCGATCTGCTCGTGCCCGAGGAGGAGCTTTCCGTGCGCCGTGCGTCCTGGCGCCATCCGAAGCCCCCGTTGCGCGGCTATGCCCGCCTGCACCACGAGCACGTGCAGCAGGCCCACCTCGGCGCGGACCTGGATTTCCTGGTCTGATCCGCAGCCAAGGACAGGGCCGATAGCCGACTCGAATCCCCAGGGCTGCGGTACCGGCAGGGGAATCGACGCGTCGACTCAGGGCTGAGGCGCCGGGAGGGTAATCGACGCGTCGGGGCCGAAGGCCAGGGGAGCGTAGCGCACGCGGCGGTCGAAGGACACGTCGGTTCCGACCTTGGTGTGATAGAACATCAGCAGGTCGCCGAAGGCTCCCTCGACCACGCAGTGGTGGCCCGGGCCGAAGAACGAGGCTTCCGGGTTGGCGTGCAGGAACGGGTTGTCCGTACGCTTGGTGAATGGCCCGAGCGGCGAGGACCCCACCGCGATGCCGAGTGCATAGTCCGGCGTGTCCGCTCCGTTGCCGGAGTACATCAGGTAGTACGCAGCCTCGTGCTGAAGCACGAACGTGCCCTCGTTGACCAGCCCCTCCCACGAATGCACGTCCGGCTCGGCAACGATCTCCCACGACGCGTCGTCCAGCTCGGCCGCGCTTTTCATGGTGGTGGCCCGGATCACGGACAACGGGCTATAGGTCGTGCAGTAGAACGTGCGCGCACCCGAGGGCTCGGCCAGGACGAAGGCATCGATGGCAAACTCCTCGAAGTCCAGCAGGCTGTTTTCCGTGCCCGCGTACTGGAACACGCCGTCGCCCACGCCGCCGTTGCCGCCGCCCACGAGCGGGTGCTCCAGCAGGTCGACGAAGGGGCCCAGGGGGCTTTCCGAGAACGCCACGCCGATCATGTGGTTGGCCGTGTAGTAGAGGTAGTAGCCGTCCTCCTCCACCTGCACGTGCGGGGCCCAGACCTCGAAGGGCTCGTTCCAGGAGCCCGGCGTGGGGACCCAGACCGGGCCGTGGCGCTCCCACGTCGCCAGGTCCTGCGAGGTCCAGACCTTGAGGTCCCGCTTGGTGTTGGTGGCGTACAGGTACCAGGTCCCTTCCACCTTGATCACGTGCGGGTCCGCAAGGTCGAAGTTGCCCAGGAGGTCCGCTTCCGCGGGGATGTCCAGCACGGTGTGGGGCAGGTAGGTGATGGCTGGCGATGCGTCCCCGGCAGCATCCGCCAGGTCCGCTGCCAGGTCCATGGTTCCGAGTCTCGCGTCCGCAGGCTCTCCGGTGACCTCGTCGAAGGGGGAGCAGCCCGCCAGGGCCGCGGCCAGGTTGCAGCAGAGCAGGAGAGCGAGGGCATTGGGGCGCATCTCTAAATGCTCCCGTTCACGATGCGGATGATGATCTTCCGGTAGGTCTCTGCCAGCAGGCGGTCCCGCCCCTTCCAGCTCCCACCGCCGGTCTCGAGGTGCGCGGCAATCACGAACTCCCGGCCCCACCCGGGCACCGGGTTGTCCTCGTCGTCCAGCACGGGCCAGCACGCGTGCCCCACGTGCACGAACTGCCCATCGGACCCCAGCCCCAGCTTGGAGAAGATGGTCCACTGGCCGTGGCTGCGCTCCTCGATGTACGCGATGTCGTGGCCCATCTGGAGGTAGATGGCCGTGTCGTTGCTCATGCCGCCCCAGATGCCGTACTTGGCCGAGCCTTCCGCTCCGTAGAAGAGCACCTTCACGTCCTTCCACTGGATGCCGGGCAGGCGCTGGGACGGCTCGTCCATGTGCAGCGCAAGGCGCTTGAGGGCCTCGGCAAGCGTATACATGGAGAGCTTGTTGGGGATGCCCGAGACCGTGTCCTTGGCTATGGTGACCGAGTCGCCGCCGGCCTCGACAAACGTGTACCCGAGGCCCGGTGCTGCCTCGCCGTAGTTGCCGCCGAAGGACTCTCCTGCCGGCCGGTCCAGCCAGTCCTCGTGGATGAGCGCGTTGGCCTTGTTGCGGCCGCCGATGTTGTGGAAGTAGGCGCCCAGGGAGTTGGACGAGTACGGGTTGTTGTCGTAGTTGCACACGCTGGTCACCAGGTCTCCCAGCTTGGTCCCGCCCACGGACGCGGTCAGCCCGACCTTGTACCCGGACTCGATGCGCAGCGTCGCGGCAGCATTGGCCGCGGCAAGGAACTTCGTGGTGCTCCAGGGCTGGAGCGCGGTGTACTGGGTGCCATTGCCGATGTACCGGTAGTGGGGCACGCCGTTGACGCGCTTGATCAGGATCACCGCGATCTCGATTCCGGACGGCAGGATCCCGTTCAACGCGTTCTGGTCGAACTGGACCGGGCTCGACGCCGGCGTGTACTCCACCACGGTGCCATCAGCCAGAGTCATGAACGGCGAGTCGTCGGTGGTCGGGCACACCCGGTCCCGGTCCTGGTTGGTGGGGTACACCTTCTCGTTGCACAGGTTGTCGAGGAACTGGAAATACCAGTCGTCGTCGACCGCGGCCTGGCACGGTGCAGGCAGATCCTCGCCGATGTCAGGGATCGGGTCGGGCATGAAAGGTGCGGCAGCATCGGTACCCGAGTCCGCGGGCTCGACGTCGGGCGTGGCCGGGTCCGTGGTCGAGACGTCCGTAGGCTGCGTGTCACCTGCCGTGTCGGGCGCTGCGAGATCTTCGGTCCCGAGGTCCGGCGCTGCCATGTCTGCCGGCCCGAGGTCCGCCGCGGCGACGTCCGGAACGCCGACGTCCGAAGCCACCTCTCCGGTTCCGACTTCGGCCGGAAGGCTGTCCGGAAACACCGAGTCCGTGGTGGTCAGGTCTGCGCGGGACAGATCCGCGGCCACGTCCTCCCACGCATCCCCGGAGCGCTCCGAATCCTGAGGCTCGACGGTCGAATCCCCGCTGCCGCCGCCCGAGCAGGCCGCAAGCAGTGCGGCAACGAACAGGTGGGAAGCCCTTGAAACGACGCGGCTCACGACACGCCTCCTTCTCAGCGGGCTTTTGCCTTGCGGGGCTTCTTCTCCGGCAGGGTCAGCACGAAAGCCAGCGACTTCTCGACCCACGGCCTGAGCTTTGCCGGCGCCTTGAGCAGCGCGTCCGGCACCACCACGTACTCCCGCATGGTGCGCCCCGGCATGGGGACAAAGGGAGCGGCCCCGTCGATGCGGAGGAATGCGTCCCGGTCCTTGTCATTCAGCCGCAGCACCATCCCGGCCTCGTGCAGCCCGACGAACAACTGCCCCCGTGCGAACAGGCACGAGTAGCCGAACATCTTCTTCCGCTCACCTTCTTCGAGCCCCTCGGTCACGGTGTCGAACGCAGCGACCGCTGCCTCGGGTGCGGGCTTCCATTTCCCCATGTTCCACTCCCTCTCCGTTCCTGCCGCGACTGCCGCGGCAGGAAGCATACTACCAGCACCTGGACCCCGGGTCGAGCCCTGCCGCGCGCCCGGTGTAGGCGGCACATCTGCAACACCCGCCTCCGCCAGCCGGTCATGCTGGGGCGGTGGCCGCGGGCCCGGTGCAGGCGGCACATCTGCAACGCCCGCCTCCGCCGGCCGGTCATGCTGGAGCGGTGGCCGCGGGCCCGGTGCAGGCGGCACATCTGCAAC
>Ga0233425_10002449_pt1 | contig 36476 bp, 36 predicted proteins | sample Watercolumn_Towu_2_FD_181712 | JGI IMG/M metagenome (GOLD analysis project Ga0233425, IMG submission 181712) | Freshwater microbial communities from Lake Towuti, South Sulawesi, Indonesia - Watercolumn_Towuti2014_140_MG | ecosystem: Environmental > Aquatic > Freshwater > Lake | place... | reverse complement strand
GTAGTCTCAAGGTCAGAAAAAATGATCGATCTGACCATGCGTTTATGGGCCTATTTCGAACAAGGCCTTAATTTCGCCGAATATCAGAAAAAGTTTATGTGTATCTTAGGATAACACTCTCAAAAATTCTACCAGGTCTTTACCGGGAGCGCCCGGGGCGCGGGGCTGGGACTGACCATCTGCCGCAGCATCATCGAGGCCCACGGCGGCTGCATCCGGGCCGCCAACCGGCCGGAGGGCGGCGCGGTCTTCAGCTTCTCCATCCCCCTGGGGGAAGGCGCGCCCCTGTTGGACAAACCTCTCCCGGAAACCGCGGAAAAGAACTGACCATGAATCCGGTTATCCTGCTCATCGAAGACGATCCCCAGATTCGCCGCTTCCTGCGGGCCAGCCTGGTGACCCAGGGCTATGACCTGATCGAGGCCGGGACCGGCCGGGAAGGACTGGCCCTGGCCGCGTCCCGGGTCCCGGACGTGGTGCTCCTGGACCTGGGACTGCCGGACATGGAGGGATCGAGGTGATCAAGCAGTTGCGCGGCTGGTCCGGGGTGCCCATCATCGTCCTTTCCGCCCGGGGCCAGGAGCGGGACAAGGTGGCCAACCTGGACGCGGGCGCGGATGATTACCTCACCAAGCCCTCGGCGTGGGGGAGCTGCTGGCCAGAATGCGCGTGGCCCTGCGCAAGATGATCCCGGCTGAGGAGTCCAGGCAGGAAGGGCAATATTGCCTGGGCAATATCAAAGTGGATGTGGAACGCCGCCGGGTCTGGCGCGGCCAGGAAGAGGTGCACCTGACCCCCATTGAGTATAAGCTGCTCACCGTTCTGCTGAAAAACCGGGGCAAAGTGGTGACCCACCGGCAATTGTTAAAGGAAGTCTGGGGACCGTTTTATATTGAACAGAATCCTTATCTGCGCATCTTTATTCTCAATCTGCGCCGCAAGCTGGAAGACGATCCCACCAGGCCGCAATATCTGCTCACGGAACCCGGGGTGGGCTACCGCCTCAGGGATGATTAACAATAATTTAAAGCACAACCGGAGAAATTTGTGATATTATGCCAAATTGTAGGAATTTATGGTCATCGCTAACCGGCGTTTAGTTAAAAGGCATTCAAGTCGATAAGTAGGTTTGAGAATCATGATTGACTCTCATCTCAACTTGGACGCTTCCGGAGTCTAGACCGGCATGCAGCAAGCTCCATCCACGGCAGTGATATTGGCCGGGGGCCTGGCCACCTTCAACGGCGCGGTCATCGCTCCCGTCCCCAAGATTCTTCTGCCGATTTGCAATTGCCCCCTGTATCAATATTCGGCGCGGGTCCTCAGCCTTGCCGGGGTTCGGGATCTGATCATCTGCGTCCAGGAAGACTTGGAAGCTCAAGTTGCCCAGTACCTGTCCCTCTGCCCTCCGCCTCTCAACGTCCTTATCAGAAAAACTGCATCCGGAACGGGCGGCTCCCTCAAGGAGGTGGAACGGGATATTAAAGGTGACGCTTTCTGGGTGCTCAACGGCGATTTGCTGCTGCAGACCGATCTTTCCCGGATGTGGAAATTTCATCGGCAAAACGAGGCCATGGCCTCTGTAGGCGTGGTCAGGACTTCCAAAGCTCCTGAGAAAATGGGGCGCGTGGAACTCGGCAAGAACGGGCACGTCAAGGCCATTTACCGGGAGCATCCCTTCCAGGAAAAACGCAGTAAATTGCTGCCCGCCGGTATTTATCTCTTCGCCTCCGGGGTCTTGGAGCTGATCCCCCCGCAGAGCTATTTCGACCTTAAAGAGGAACTTTTCCCGGTTTTATATCATTTGCAGACGGCTACTGCAGCCTGGGAGATCCCTGGATATTGCCGCACCCTTAGCCGGCTGGACGATTTGTTTTTCATTAACCGCGACGTCCTTATGAAGAAGGTTTCCTTCGAGGGAGTCAAGGGCCTGGATGAGGATTCCGGGGCTTTAAATCCGGTCACCCGGATCGATCCCACTTCCAACCTGGTGCCGCCTTTCAAAATCGGCGCCGGTTCCCGGATCGACGCCGGGGTTTTGCTTCTGGGGCCCACGGTCATCGGCCCCGGGTGTGAGATTCAAGCCGGAGCCGTCGTCAATAACTGCGTCATCTTGGGTAATGCACAGATCGGCCGGCTGGCCCGCCTGGACCATTGCCTGGTGGGCGAAGGCGCGGTCATCGGGGAAGGCGCGGCCCTCCGGGACCAGAGCATCACCGCGCCGGCAAACCCCTCCGGCAGGAAAAAGTCCCGGGTGGTGGTTTTCGGCCAGGCGGAGTGGCAGGTTCACGTGAGCCGCTTTTATCTGGCCTGTAAGCGGGTAATTGACGTGGCCGCCTCGGCCCTGCTCCTGGTCCTGCTCTCTCCGATGCTGCTGGCGGTGGCCCTGGCCATCAAACTCGACTCCCCCGGCCCCGTCTTTTTCCGGCAGATCCGCTGCGGCCTGAGGGGTAAAGAATTCACCATGTACAAGTTCCGGAGCATGGTGGCCAACGCCGAAGATTTGAAGCGCAAACTTCAGGCCTTTAATGAGGTGGACGGCCCCATGTTCAAGATCATGGAAGACCCCAGAATTACCAGGGTCGGCAAGTTTCTCCGGGATACCAATCTGGATGAAATCCCACAGCTCTGGAACGTCTTGAGGGGGGAAATGAGTCTGGTGGGGCCCCGGCCCTTATGCATGGAAGAGATGGCCCATAACCCGAAATGGCGGGATTGCCGCCTGGCCGTGCGTCCCGGGGTGACCGGACTCTGGCAGGCCAAAGCGCATGATAAAATCTTCTTCAATGACTGGATCCGTTACGATATGGAATATGTCAACAAATGTTCCCTATGGTTCGATCTGAAGATTATCCTGCTGACTTTATTTAAGGAGATGAATTTTTTCCGCCGCAAAAAGAAAAACAACGGCATGAGGGATAACAATAATCCTGGGTGTGCGGCCGAGGGTTCCCCGAAGTAATATTTGGCGGCCATAAGTATTAAGAATTGAGTTTGCACGTCGATTCTCTAGCGTAAGCAAGGTGAGGAATACGACATGAATAAACGCAAACATCCGCGATTGCCGAAGTCTCTGCCCATGGAGTATCAGGTGGGTCCGAAGAAATCGGCGAAATCCCCCCAAGGTCAAGGGGTGGTGGGCAATATCAGCCTGGGGGGAATGTTTTTCAAATGCGCCGGCCCCCTGAAGTTGGAGAGCGGGCAAACCCTGGAATTCACGGTGGCCATGGCCTGCAATCCGGCCGCGCCCGGACCCCATGAGACCTCCTTTTTTAAAGGCCAGGGTACGGTGGTGCGCATTGAACCCCCGGAAGAAGGTTCCCCCTTTTTCGGGATCGCGGTGCAGTTCTCCCAACCGCTGTCTCTGGCCCAGGTTATGGAAACCCCGGTCCAGGTCGCAACCCTTGGAAACCTTGGGGATTAATTCCCGGCCGCAGCCGGGAACTCTTGGAACTCGGAACTTGGAACTTGGAACTCTCCCAAGCCGCCGCCGACTTGCGCTACCTCCTATCCCGGGGCTATCCCCGGAAGTCCGGCCTGGACTTGGTGGGCAACCGCTACCAACTGGACCACACCGCCCGGCAAATCCTCCACCGGGGCGTCTTTGCCCCGGACGCGGCCCGGGCCCGCCGGGCCAAACTGCGCCTGCTCCGGGCCGCGGCCGGCCGCGCCCTGGGCCTTGACGGCCACAACGTCCTCATCACCCTGGAGTGCGCCCTGCGCCGGCTCCCTTTGGTGGCCGCGGACGACGGCTTCATCCGGGACGTGGGCCAGGTGTCCAGACACTTCCGGGCCTCCCCGGAGACCGAACAGGCTCTCTTGCTCCTGGCGGATTATCTGGAGCAGCATCAATCCGGCCCGGTGAGCGTCTTTTATGATGCGCCCCTGAGCTTGAGCGGCGAGCTGGCCCGGCACACCCGGGAACTCTGGACTTCCCGGGGGCTGACCGTGGCCGCCGCCGCCCTGCCCGTCCCGGAACGGGAGCTGCTCACCTTCCCCGGCCCCATCGCATCCAGCGACACCCATCTCATTGATGCCCGGGAAGAAATTATCGACCTGGCCGGGGAGATCATCCGTCAAGAGGCGGAGCATGGCCGGCAGTTCCGGATTATAACCCTCAGCGGCAAATTAATGGCTTGTCAAACAGATAATTTTTGATATTTTTATATTTACCAATGGGCGGTTAACTCAGCGGTAGAGTGCCATCCTCACACGGTGGAAGTCACTGGTTCAAATCCAGTACCGCCTACCAAGAAAATCAAGGGGTTACGGTCTTTGACCGTGCCCCTTTTTCCTTTTTGGTGCCCAAATGGTGCCCAACTGATCCAAAAACTGCATTTTCCAGCCGGCAGGCCGCATCCTGGTTGGTGGGGTTCATCAAATGAGCGTAGACATTCAGGGTGACTGTAGGATTGGCATGTCCCAATTGGGTCTGGATGTACTTGATGTTCTCTCCATTCGCGAGTCGGATACTGGCGTTAGTATGCCGGAGATCATGGAACCTGATCCTTGGTAAGTCTGCTGATTTCAAGGCAGGAAGAAAATAACGCTGGACCATATTGCTATAGTTCATCGGCCCCCCGGCTTCGTTCGGGAAAACCAAATTGAGGTTGGTGGCAGGACAGGCCAGCCGCCACTTTCTTAATTCCCGGACCACTACCGGTGACAGATCAATATAGCGCCTGGATCTTTTGGTCTTAGGGACGAAGAATCTTCCCTTGTTGAAGGTGCGCTGAATATAAACCTGCTTGCTCTTCCCGTTGATGTCGCCCCACTTGAGGCCCAAGAGTTCTCCCTGCCGCGCCCCGGTCATAATCGCCGTTAAGAAAAGGGTCTGGTATTTGTTGTCCTGTACCTGCTCCAGGAACATAGTGATCTGAGCAGGGGTGAGGATAACAACCTTGTCTCCCTCCTGCTCATTAGCCTGTTCCCTGGGTCGCTCAGCCTCTCTCAAGGGGTTATAGTCAAGGTACCTATGCTTGACGGCATAACTCAAAATCTGCCCTAATGTGACCAAGATTTTCCGCAAGGTCCCGATGTTCATTCTATCTACCTGCCGTTTGGTGATAAATTTCTCCACCGTGGCAATACTGACCTGGTTAATCAACTTGCCATTCAGGTCATCAAAATGATTCCTGACATGACCCTCGTAAACCTCCCATGTGGTTTCCCGGATTTTGGCCTTTTTGTATTCGAGCCAGTCTGCGGCTACCTGTGAGAACTTGGGAATATCCTTGGGTGGCATGTATGTCCCTTTTTCCACCATATTTTCGTTGTCGCGAAGCTGTTTTTTGGCTTCGGCCTTAGTTGCCCCCTTTCGCATTAAATGCCTCTGTCGAACCCCATATTGATCGTAGAAATCTAAAAAATAGCGACTACCGCGTTTCCTAACGGTCCCCATTTACTCCACCTCCTTATCCTTTTTCACCATTTTGGTTAACCGATGCTCCAGGGCCTCTAGAGCAAGAGACAAAAGAAAAGGAATTCTCCTTGCTCCTGTCTCCCATCTGGCAACTGTTACCTGACCTGTTCCGAGCATTTTGGCCAATTTCACCTGGGTGATTCCCCATTTCTTGCGCCATATTTTCAACTCATTTCCAGTCATGGTCTTATAATATATCCAATGGATATAATTATCAAGAAAAAAAAGAGGCCATAAATCAGATCAATGAGCATATCCCACATCTTTTTCCTGTATCCATACCGTCCGAAATGTCCGAAGTGTCCGCTGCTTTGATTTCCTGCAACCTTTAACCAATTGTCCATCTGTCATACATCCGTCCGAAATGTCCATAGCATTGGCTCTGGGTTCGCTATTTCTATAGAGTCTGTAAGTTGGGAATCACCCTCATATAATGCCTTTCTCTCTTATTCGCCTCTACCTTGACCGGCCAAGCGGGGACAGCCGCCTTCCTTGTCCTTACCGCCTTCTTCCTTGCCCAATGCGGACTCCGTCTTTGGAACCTAACACCCCATCACCGCCCGGCTGACTCCTGGGAACTGGCACCCTCGGCTCCCTTCCCGGGGTTGGTGCCACGGTCTTTCGTCCCCCTCTTTCCGGCTCGGGACAGAAACCCGGAGACGGGACTCCTGCTCCCCGGGGTTCTTTATATTCCGCATGGAAATTTTTCAATTTTTCATCTTTGGAATAGGCACCTCCAAGACTATCAAAGTCCTTAGAAGGGACGCTTCATTCCAAGGCAAGTTTACCGACCCACTCTTTGATTATCCCGCTTGGGTGGAAAAAACTTGCAACTTAGTTGCGTTATTTGTATGGTTCCTTAGACCCTTGATGGGCTCCCATCGAAACCATGGACAAAAAAATAACCCAAGCCTGATCATGTCCGGCAAGAAACGAACTCACCTGGGCTCATTTTTATGCCTGATCGCCATTCTGGCGCACCTAGTTTTACCTTTGGCGCATCAGGGCCATCTACATGCACTTGAAGGACTCTATACCGCAGATGTTTCGGACGCAGGCCGGGAGGTTAAGCTACTTCTCGGTTCCGCTGAGTCCGAGGAGCCGCAACATTCACATCACCGCGCCAACTCCTGTCCCATCTGCCTGGCGGCTTTATGTTCTCGGTATTTCGCAGCCCCGACCTTTTCTCTAACTCAGGTCCTTTACCTGCCGATCCAACGGTTCTGCCATAAAACCATTGCCTCAGTAGTTGCCAACCCGGATATCCTGGTCTCAGGACCGCGGTCCCCGCCAATCTCCCTCTAAATCAGCCCATCAACCGATCTTACTTTCTCGATTTTTGAGTTGTGCCCGAAGCTAAGGCATGAGGTGCAAACTCAGGAAGATTGCCATTGGGGGGAGATTCATGACTCGCCTTGCTATATGCGTTTGGCTGGCTCTGACCGCATGGCCCGGCGCCATGAGCACTGCCCTGGCCCAGGACCCGGCCGCGGCTATTGAAGAGCTCAAAAAAGAGATGAGGGAACTCCGGCGGGAGGTTTCCACCAAAAGTAAGAAGATTGAGGAACTGGAACGCCGGCTCGACGCGGTGCAAAAAGCCGCGTCTGCTACTGCTGCGGCCAAAGAGCCGGTGAAGGCGGAAACCGCCAAAATTGAAGCGAAAAAAGAGGGGACCAGCCCCCAGGCTGCTTTGGACGAGGCTGGAAGAGGTCTGGCCGCAGCAGGGCCGGATTCTCACCGCCCCGGAGCTTTTTCGCCGGGAAAACCTCGGTTTTGTCCCCCAGCGCTGCGATCTTAATCCCACGTTGTCCACCACCGTGCGCGAGTTCGTACTGTTGGGGCTGGTGGGCCTCCGGGGGCACCGCCGGGACCGGGAGGCGCGCCTGGCCTGGGCCTTAGATCAAGCAGGTCTGGGAGGGATGGCGGAAAAAGACTACTGGTCCCTTTCCGGGGGCCAGCGCCAGCGGGCCCTGGTGGCCCGGGCCTTGGTACGCCGCCCCCGGATTCTTTTTCTGGATGAACCCACCAAAGGTCTGGATCTGGCAGCGGAAGACGCGCTGATGCAATCCCTTACCGATCTTAACCGCCGGGAGTCCCTCACCGTGCTCTTTATCACCCATGATCTCACCCTGGCGGCGCGCTACGCCTCCCACGTGGCGCTGTTCCATAACGGCAAGGTGGAAGGAGGGTCCATTGCCGACGCCATGAACCCGGAAAGGCTACTGTCCACCTATGGAGTACCCATAGCTGTTTCCCAGGAAACCGCAGGTAAGGTGACCGTCAGCATGGGGAGGGGGACAGACAACCAATGATCGAAAACTTCCTGTCCTCCTGGCATCTCTTTCACAACTCTTATCTGGCGGGATGGCTGATCGGCTTGATTTTGGCCTTGATCGGGGTTTTGGTGGTGGCCCGCAATCAGATCTTCATCGGGGTGGCGGTCTCCCAGGCCTCCGCCTTTGGGATTGCCTTGACCATGTGGCTGGGCGCCGAACTGCCTGCGGGCCTGCTTCTGGGTTTCAATGCAGAATCCCTGAGCCCGGTAATGGCCGTAATCTTCTCGATGATTGCGGCCTTGCTTACCGTCCCCGGGGGAGAAACGGGCAAAGAGACGCCTGAGGCCATCACTGGCTGGGTCTATCTCTTTGCGGGCAGCGGCGCCATCCTCATCGTCTCACACAGCCCCCTGGGTCTGGAAGAGATTTACCGGCTACTCTCTTCCAGCATCATTGGCGCCAGCGCCACGGATGTTTTGATCCTTACGGTCCTTCTTTTGGTCACTACCATATTTGTAGGAACCAGCCATAGGCGGCTATTGCTCTTCACCCTGGACCCGGCCATGGCCGCAGCCGTGGGCATGAAGATCAAGTTATGGGGCCTCCTCATATCTTCCGTCTTGGGATTGGCCGTGGGCCTGGCCATTCGCACCTCCGGGATGCTCTACACCTTCGGTTGCCTGGTGCTCCCAGCCCTGATAGCCAAGAGTCTGTGCCGGGAGGTGCGCGCCATGTTTCTGGTTGCTCCCCTGGTTTCCCTGGGAGCCGGAGTTTTGGGCTTTATCCTGGCCAACCACTATGATTTCCCGCCAGCCCAGATGACGGTGGCTCTACTTTGTCTTTTCTTGTGCCTGGCCTGGGCCTGGCGCCGGTTTAGAAACGATTTGATAAAGTCTCCCTAAAAAGAGGTGTTCTGAATGGGGAACTATCAAGACTCTATCCAGTCATTTCTGCCATTTCTCTGATCAGCCGATAAGTTCACCATATGGAAAGGTAATCCTCTATCTTGGCGGTATGCGGTTAGAAGCGGACCCATGTGCTGTTTTAATATCACCCCGTCAAAGGATTCTTCATGAGGACATTTTGCCGGTTGCCGCGGCGGCCTCACGATGTGAACCACAGCATCTAACCCCAAAACAACCGGAACAACACTCGCCTATTAACCTGGCCATCTACCTTCATTTTGCGCCTTTGGTACCCTGGGCCGTTTAAATCCCCTTGATTTTCTCGGGGCAAAAAACTATATTGAGCGCATGTGGCTGAAGAGGGGAGCCATACTGCTGGTCATGCTTCTCGCAAGTGTTACCGTTCTGACGGTAATGGCGGCGGCAGGCGTGATCCACTGTCATGAGTTGGATCATAGCCACCACGGATTAGAATCCGGCCCCCCCCAAACCGATAAAATTTTCACCCTGGACGGGAATGTTCCTTCGATCATCCCGGAAAACCAGATTTTTTATCCACGGTTGCAATTCACCACCCCCGAATATCTCTTTGTGGCGGAAATTTTCCAACCTCCTCGTCTCTAAAATTCTCACCCATCCAAGTAGGTTTCTGTTGTTCAGCAGGTAGGCACTAAAGTATCCGAGTTGACTGGTTTGCGTTGCTGAGACGCAGATGGAAAAGGGATTAGGCCTTTTCCATACCGCGACGCCATGCGCCGGAGTCCTCTCCTTACCTGCAAATCACCATCGTTATAATTTGCGGAGGTCTTTCATGCATCGCCGGAAAAGGAGGCTTCTCCCGGCCCTTGGTCTGCTCCTGCTCAGTCCGCTCCTGGCCCTAGCGGGCCAGAAAACTTATTCTCTCCAGGAGTTGGAAGAGATAGCCCTGAAAATCCATCCATCCCTGCAAGTTTCGGGAGCGGAAATCAAGAAAAGTGAAGCGGAGCTGCGCATCGCCCGCCAGTATCCCAATCCGGAAATAGAGGGATCGGTGAGCAGCCAAAGGTTCCCGGACGGCGGCAACCCTGGCACGGGCTATACCCTGGGTGTCTCCCAGACCATCGAATGGCCGGGAAGGCGAGGGAAGAAGCAGGAGGCCGCCCGGTTCGGCATCGATGCGGCAAAAGAAAAATTTACCCAGGAACAGATTAACGTGCAGGCCCGCTGCCGGGAACTATATTACCGGGTCCTGGCCGGGGAGCAGTTGTTGAAGATTGCCGCGGAAAACCTGGAATCGGCCAGAAAACTCCTGGATATCGCCGAAAAAAGAGTCCGGGTGGGGGAAAGCCGGCCCATCGAACAGGTCAAGGCCCGGGTGGAGTTCTTCAATTTGGAACGGGAGCACGACAAGGCCAAAACCGCTTTAGCGGGAGATAAGCAAGTCCTGTTGCGCTTTTTCGGCGGCAGCCTGCCTCCTGATTTCACCCTGGCAGGCGAACCCGAAAAGGTTGAGGCCGCGGCGCCGCTTAAGCGTTGGCAGGAAGCGACTCTGGCCGCTCATCCACTCCTTCAGGCCCAGGAAGCCCAGGTCCGCCAGGCGGAGAGCACTTTGGGGGCGGAGCGCCAGGCCTGGGTGCCGGATGTGACGGTGAAAGCTTTTCACATCAGGGACGTGGATCTCATTGCCACGGGAGGCGGGCTCAGCCTCCCCATCCCTCTGTGGAACCGCAAGGGCGGCGAGGTGGCCAAGGCCGCGGCCTCCAAGAGCCAGGCCGAATCGGAACTCCGCCTCCTCAAACAGGACCTGGAAACCAAGGTGGCGGCTCAATACAGCCTCTATGAAACGGCCCGTAGACAGGTGGAGTCATTCCAGAGCGTCCTCCTCAAAGAGGCCGGGGAATCCCTCCGGGTGGCCCAGTTCGCCTACGAGCACGGAGAGACCGGTCTTTTGGAACTGCTGGATTCCCGGCGGGTTTACCGGGCCGCGGAACAGGACTATTACAGGGCTCTGCTGGACTACCGCCTGACCCGGGTAGAACTCTGGCGGGTATCCGGAGGAGGAGCAAAGTAATGCGGATAAGCAGGAACAAAACCTGGTGGCCGGCAATTATTGCATTTTTCCTGGGAATGGCGGCTTTTTGGGTGTGGGACCATCTCCACGAGGACCACGATCACGACCATCATGCCCCGAAAGTTCAGGAGGAGAAACATAAACCCCCGCAGGAGCACGGTCACGGCCATCATGATGACCATGCCCGGAAAGCTCCTGAAAAGAAAGAGGAACCCCTGCAGCCCGGCGAGGTGAGACTGACCCCGGAGGTGATTAAGCAGGCCGGGATTGAGACTGTCCCGGTGTTGCACGGCCCGCTGGATATCAGGGTGCCGTTTACCGGAGAGCTGGTCTTCAATGAAGAACGGCTGGCCAAGATCCGCTCCCGGGTCCCGGGCCGGGTGGTGCAGATCGTCGCGGACTACGGGCAGATGGTGAAGCCGGGAGATGTTCTATCTATCATCGACAGCGTGGAACTGGGCCAGGCCCGGATGGCCGCCCAACAGGCCGCAGCCAAATTTAACGCCGCCCAAAAGTCCTATGACCGGGCCCGCCAGCTTTATGAAGGCAAGGCCATCAGCCGGGCCGAACTTCAGGAGCGCCAGGCCCGGCTGGAAGTGGAACGGGCCGATCTGGATAACGCACAAAACCGTCTCCGTCTCCTGGGGGCCGTCGGCTCCACCCCTGCCACTTCGCCGAAAGGCTCCCGATCCGGCGCCAAGACGGCACCACTTGATGGCTCCGGGGCTATTTTCGCCCTGCGCTCCCCCATCGCCGGCCGGGTGGTGGACCGCAAAATCACCCCCGGCCTGGTGGTCAAGGAGGACGAGGAGCTCTTCACCGTGGCTGACACCTCCGCGTTGTGGTGCTTCGTCCAGATTCCCGAGAAGGATTTGCCGTCAGTGAAAGTGGGCTCCCAAGCGGCGATAACGGTAGGCTCCTTGTCACAAGAGGAATTCCCCGGCCGGGTGGATTATCTGGCCGACACGGTGGACAAAGCCACCCGGACGGTCAGGGGCCGGGTGAGGGTGGATAATCCCCAAAATCGTCTTAAGGCGGGGATGTTCGCCAATATCGCGGTCAAGGCGGGGGAGCGCAAGGCTTTAAGTGTTCCCGAATCCGCGGTCTTGACCGCTAACGGCGAGCATTTCGTCTTCGTTGAAATGTCTCCCGGGTCTTTCGTGAAGCATATCATCAAGCCGGGGATGAAGGGGGCCGGCCGCGTCGAAGTGCTGGACGGCCTGGACCCGGATGAACCCGTGGCGTTTAAGGGGGCCTTCGCCCTGAAATCCGAACTGGAGAAGGGCGTCAGCAAAGGCGGCCTCGGCGGTGGGCACGGACACGCCCATTAAGGCAGACAGCAAGGAGACAGAAAGATGATTGACAAGATTATTCGCAGCTGTCTGCGCCATCGCTTCCTGGTGCTCATCGGCCTCATCTGCCTGGTGGCTTACGGGGCGTACGCCGCAATGCAACTCCAGGTGGACGCCTTCCCCGACGTCACCAACGTCCAGGTGCAGGTCTACACCACATGGCCCGGCATGTCCCCCGAGGAAATAGAAAAGCAGATCACCTTTCCCATCGAAGTGCAGTTGGCGGGCCTGCCCGACATGACCGAGCTCCGCTCCGTCTCCCGCTTCGGTTTTTCCCTGATTACCGTGGTCTTCGCCGACCAAGTGGACCTGTATTTCGCCCGGCAACTGGTGTTGGAGCGCCTCATCGCGGCCAAGGAGAAATTGCCCAAGGGTGCGGACGCGGTCCTGGGACCCATTGCCACCGGCTTAAGCGAAATCTACCAGTACACCTTGGAAGAGGAGAACGCCCCGCCGCCGGCCTCTCCCGGTGAAGAAACCGCTCGCCTCATACGCCTGCGCACCATCCAGGACGCCATTGTGCGGCCGGTTTTGAAAACCGTGCCCGGCGTCACCGACATTAACTCCTTCGGAGGATTTGTTAAACAATACCAGGTCCTGGTGGACCCCGACCGGCTGCGGAAATTCGATCTCAGCTTGAAGCGGGTCTTCGCGGCGCTGGCCGCCAACAACGCCAACGCCGGCGGCAACGTCATGGAAGCAGGGAGCGAACAGGCCCTGGTCAGGGGTCTCGGACTGATGCAATCCATCCAGGATATTGAAGCGGTGGTGCTCAAGGAGGTCAACGGCACCCCGGTTTTGGTCCGGGACGTGGCCACGGTGAGCGAGGGCCCGGCCAGCCGCTGGGGCGCGGTGCTGAAGGACGGCAAACGGGAAGAAGTGGCCGGCATTGTCCTGATGATCCGGGGCGGCAGCGGCCGGGAGGTAGTAGGTGCGGTCAAGGAAAAAGTCGCCCAACTGAACGCCGGGGGCATCCTCCCCAAGGGAGTCACCCTCAAGGCTTTTTATGACCGCACCGGCTTGGTCAAGGACTGCATCAACACCGTCAGCTATGCCATTGCCGAAGGCGTCCTTCTGGTGCTCTTGGTGGTCTACCTCTTTTTGCGCAGTTTCCGGGGGGCGCTGGTCATCGCCTTCACCCTGCCCTTGGTGGCCCTGGCCACCTTCATCGCCATGCGGCAGGTGGGGCTTTCGGCCAACCTCATGTCCCTGGGGGGCCTGGCCATCTCCATCGGCATGATCGTGGACAGCGCCGTGATCCAGGTGGAAAACGTCATGCACCATCTGGGAGAAATGCCTACCGGTGGAAACTTCGGCCTGACGGTAATCAACGCGGTGCTGGAAGTACGGAAACCCAGCCTCTTCGGAGAGCTGATCATCGCCTTGACTTTTCTCCCCATCATGACGCTGCAAGGTATGGAAGGGAAGATGTTCGCGCCCCTGGCCTTCACCGTGGTTATCGCTCTTCTGGCTTCCCTGGTGCTCTCCATTGTCGCCATCCCGTCGTTGTGTTCCTACCTCCTTAAGCCGGAGCCGGAGCGCCGCAGTTATCTGGTGCAGGCGGCCCAAAGGGTCTACCGGCCGGTTTTGGATTGGGCCTTAAATAAACCCAAGCTTGTGCTCCTGGGCGCCGGGGGGCTGCTGGCGGTCTCCCTGGCGGCCTTCCCGTTTCTGGGTACCGAGTTTGTCCCCCGGTTGGATGAAGGCACTATCACTAACATCATGATCCGGTTGCCTTCCGTGTCCCTCCCACAGTCCATTGACATGGAGCGGCAGATGCACCAGGTTCTATTGAAATTCCCCGAGGTGAAATCAGTGGTCTCCAAGATCGGTGCGGCGGAGGTCGCCACGGAGGCCCATGGGGTGGAATCCAGCGAACCCCTGGTGACGCTCAAGCCCAAAAAAGAATGGCGGAGCGCCCGCACCACCGAGGAACTCATCGCCAAGATGCGCCAGGAATTGGAGAAGATTCCCGGTGTGGCCTTTAATTTCAGTCAACCCATCGCCCACCGGGTGGACCACCTGGTTTCCGGAGTTAAATCCCAGGTGGCGGTGAAGCTCTTCGGGGACGACATGAACGTGCTCAGCCGCAAGGCCGCCGAGGCGGAGGCCCTGCTGCGCACGGTGCCCGGAGTGGCCGATCTCCGCGTGGAGCAGGTGGCGGGTCTGCCCAACCTCAACGTCAGCATCGACCGCGGCAGGCTGGCCCGCCACGGTCTCAACGTGGCCGACGTCCAGGAAGTCATCGAGACCGCCATCGGCGGCAAGGCGGCCACGGAGATCATCGAAGGCCAGATGCGGGTGGAAGTGCTGGTGCGGTTTCCGGAAGAACGGCGCAATCGTCCCGAAGCCATCGGCAATATCTTGGTGGCTTGTCCGGCAGGTTATTGCGTTCCGTTATCGGACCTGGCCGAGATCACCCAGGCCGAGGGTCCGGTGCAGATCAGCCGGGACAACGTGCGCCGCCGCGTCACGGTGGAGTTCAACATTAAGGACCGGGACACCGGCAGCGTGGTGGCCGACGGCCAACGGTTGCTGCAATCCCGCCTGAACCTCCCCCCCGGCTACTACACCGCCTGGGGGGGCACCTTCGAGAACCAGGAGCGGGCCATGCAGCGCCTCATGCTCATCGTTCCCGTGACCCTGGCCCTGGTCTACCTGTTGCTCTTTATGACCTTCCAGTCCCTCAGGTACGCCACCCTTATCATGCTGAACCTGCCCCTGTCTTTGGTGGGCGGCATCCTGGGGTTGCTGATCACCGGCCAGTATTTGAGCGTCCCCTCTGCGGTGGGCTTCATCGCTTTGTTCGGGGTGGCGGTGTTAAACGGCGTAGTCCTGGTCTCCCAGTTCAACCAGTTGCGGGAGCAGGGGCTGACGGTGGAAGAAGCCTTGCGCCAGGGCTGCGAGCGCCGCCTCCGGCCCGTGCTGATGACCGCCCTGGTGGCCATCCTGGGTCTCATGCCTTTGCTTTTTGCCAGCGGCCCCGGCTCGGAAGTGCAGCGGCCCCTGGCGGTGGTGGTGGTGGGCGGTCTGTTCACCGCCACCCTTCTTACTTTGGTAGTCCTGCCGGTGCTCTACCAACGTTTCGCAGAGGACCTGCCGGAGTCTTAGGATGTCCGTCATGAAAGACCTTGGTCCATCCTGTACAGCCGGTTTATCAGCAATCTTAACCTTTATGGGAGGTCCACGATGAAAGAATCGAGCATTGGCATTCTGGTGGTTCTATTGGCGATATTTCTGGCGGAATGCGCCCAGACCCAGACGATCCCCTATGAAGCCGCGAAGGGAGGTCGCGGGCAAGGTTTTCGCAAGCAACCTTACATATGTAATATCGATCAAGCAGACTGCAAACCAGGAGAAGTCAACGGCAGAATTACCAAAATGACTATGGAAACCTTTGATTGTTTCATAGAACCAGGTCTGGCAATGGAGGTAAATACCCCCACTCAAGGAATGGTGCATGTGCATCTGGGCCCGCTCTGGCTCTTGGAACGACAAGGGCCTGACCTCAGGATTGGAGACCAGGTGAGTATTCAAGCACTATGTTATAACGTGGGAGGCAAATCAAAGCTGATTGCCAAAGAGATATCCAATCAGGGCAAAACTACCCAGTTGATTGACCACCAGGGCCTCCCTTATTGGACTGCAGCGCGACCGCGTTGATATAAGAAAAATGCTGATAAATAAACCGCAATTATCAAGTGGTGGGTTTGGGGATGCAATATGCCTTCGAACAAAAGTTACGCCTGAAATCGGGAAATCACCTGATATTTTTCGGTATTCCCGGAGAACAATGCTATAAGGAGATAAACCTGACTTTAGAGGATGGAGAAACGTATCTCCTACAATTTAAACCCCATTACCATTGGGTTAGATCGGGGACGGCGTTTGAGTTGGGCGTCCGTAGCTATAGCGCGGTTTTAAATAAAATTTGATCTCTTTAGGATGAGGGAATCCAGAGATGATGCAAGGTCCTGGAAACCTGGCAGCCGGCGTTAATCAGCGGGAGGAGGGCCCGCTTAAAAGGTATATAGCACAGTGACCACCGGAGTGAATTTCCGATTGTTGAACTTGCCCACCAGGTCGAAGGCCGCGCCCGCAGCCAGGGATAATTTGTCTGTGGCCACGTATTCGATGGCCGGCTGCACCCCCAACAGGGTAACGGGAGATTGAAAACCCAGGGTCGTATAAATATTGGACCAGGTCCAGCTACTGTACATCTCCATCAAAAAGATCCATTTCTTATCCTTGGTAAAGGGATATTCCACGGCCAGGTTGAAGTTCACCCAATCGTGGTTGCGGACGTTTTGGGGGTTGTCTTCTCCACGGATCTTATAGATATTGACGGGATTGTTCATCCAAATTTGGCTATGCACCAGAAACGGCTTCAAATATTTGAACAGATTGACGCCGGTGGTGAAGGATAACGAACCGGTGCCGACAGCGTCCTGAAGCAGACGCCCCGGATTAAGGCGGGAGGCATGGCCGGTGGGAATGGTGGCAAACCCCGCCACTGCGCTGACCGCGGGCAGGAAATCGCCCTCCGCCAATAAGTTGTATTTGCCGATCAGCGTCATATCCCCGATGCCGCTGTAACTGGCGGAACGCTCGCCATTGGGGCCGGCCAGGTTCGTATTCACGTTTTTGGCCCAATTGGTAACGAAGGGAATGACGACATATACCTCCATGTCTTTGGTTACTCCGTAAGTGAATTTAACCGGCATGTAAAGGGTGTAGAAATCCCCACCAGCGCTGATATACCTCCAGTTGGGGGAGTAATTTCCCATATAGAAGGACAGAGCCCAAGTGACCTGCACGGAGAACTTGCCGGTATCGATGGGCAGACAGGCGTCAGTGATAATGGGGCCGCAGGTGGGAGGAGCCCCCTCTTTCTTCTTTTCCGCATTTTGTGCCGTGGCTTGCGCAATTGCCGGTTTTCCCAGCAGGAGCGGCACCCCCACTTGCGCCCCCGCCGGCATTACCGGAGTAAGCCCCGCCAGCAGGCATACCGCAACAAAGCAAGTCAGAAATGTCCGGACACGGATTTTAACCTTAAACTTTTGCATCATCATGCCAAGTTCCCCTTTGCTTCATACCGAATTCGCACTGCGTTGCCCCAGGGCTCTTTCCGGGAGTTTCCCGGTCCCCGGATAGAGAGGGCGAATTCTCGGCTGTGGACATAACCGGAGCTAAAAACAAATTCCAACCAAAAAGGTAAGGCTGCCAGGAATAAAACGCAAAAATTATCTGGGAACCTCCTGCGAGGTTTTGCCTTTTGCGGTCATATGCCTGGCAATTCCACCATTGATTCTAAAAATGAGACTCATTCTCACATATAGACAAAAAATTTTTGTCGCCCTTATTTTTCTTCCCGGCACTGGGAACAGTATCCATAGATTTCCAGGCGGTGTCCCACCGTTTCGAATGCGTTGGCGCGGCCAACCCGTTTTTCCGCCTCTTCCACCGCCCGGTCACAAGAAAAATCTATTACCTTGCGACAGGAAAGACATCGCAGGTGGCAATGATGCTCATGCCCATAGACGTGTTCATAGTGTAGATGGCCGTCTTCAAAATAGACCTCGTTTACCAGACCGCTTTCCACCAGCAAAGGCAGGCTGCGGTAAATAGAGGCCCGTGAGATGCGCCGACCCTTCTGCCGCAGCCTTATGAAGAGTTCGTCAATATCAAAATGGTCGTGCTCCGCGAACACCTCCGTCAAAATGGCCTCCCGCTCCGGGGTGAGACGCATTCCTTTCCGACCCAGAAATTCTTGGAACACTTCCCGTTCGGATTGCATAATTGAGACTGAAAATCAATTTCAGAAAAATTACCAGAGCCGTCTTGTGCTGTCAAGCTTTAATTTTCGCTATCCACCTCAGAAATTTTTTTGGTTTGCCCCTTGATTAATGTTATATTAATAACTACCTATGTAATAGGTGTTGCATATATGTGGCTAATATTTTCCTATACGGTTCCGGCAAAGAATCCCAATGTCCGGGTGAAGGCCTGGCGCCGGCTCCAGGCGGTGGGGGCGGTGCAGTTGAAAAGCTCCCTTTACGTGCTGCCCTTCAGCGAGGCGAACTATGAACACCTCCAGTGGCTGGCCCGGGAGGTGGAGGAACTGGGCGGCGAGGCGGTGTTTTTCCACTGCCAGGCGGTGGAGAACCTCACCGAAGCGGAGATTAAAAATCTCTTTGGCAAAGCCAGGGATGAGGATTATTCCCGGCTGCACGAGGAGATGCAAACCTTTGCCAAACACCTCGAAGCCGGGGCTGGGGACCGGGAGGGAAAGACCAGGGAAATCCAGCTCGGCTTGAAAAAATTCACCCGGAGATTCCAGGCCATCCAAGAGATCGACTTCTTCCCCACCGGCCAGGCGGAGCGGACCGCTATTCTCCTCGCTTCCCTGGCTGACCGGGTCAAAATCTTGAGCGGCGAAGGGCCGGGCCCCGAGTCCCCGGGGATTCTAAAAAAGGAAGATTACCAGGGAAAGACCTGGGTCACCCGTAAGCGTCCCTATATCGACCGGCTGGCCTCCTTCTGGCTGATCCGGCGCTTCATCGATCAGGATGCCAAGCTTTCCTTTATCTCGCCCCGAGAGGAAATGAAAAAAGATCCCGGCCTGGTTTACTTCGACATGGCCGGCGCGCAGTTCACCCACCGGGACCGGCTGATCACCCTCGAGGTTTTGGCCGCTGCTTTCGGTCTTCAGGATAGGGGCACCACCCGCCTGGCCGCCTTGGTCCGGGCAATCGACCTGAAAGAAGACCTGGAAGGACTTGAAGAGGCCAAAACCCTGAAGGATTTGGTGGACGGACTGGTGAGCATCACCCCCAATGATGATGAACTGGTCCAACGGACCCTGCTGATCTTCGATGCCCTTTATACAGCTTATCAAGGAGAAAGCCCTTGAAAGATTTGGATTATTATCCCCGGCCCGAATCTTATACCCGGTTGTTCCGGCGTTTTCTGCATTTCGGACTGCTGGCCTGGGGTGGGCCGGTCCCCCAGATCGCCATGATCCGCCAGGAGTTGGTGGACCGGGAGCATTGGGTGTCGCCGGCGCAGTTTAACCGGGCGCTGGCGGTCTATCAGGTGTTGCCAGGACCGGAGGCCCACGAGCTTTGCGTCTATTTCGGCATGTTAAACCGGGGACGCTGGGGGGGCTTTCTGGCTGGTCTGGGGTTTATGCTGCCCGGCTTGATCCTGATGTTCGCTCTCTCCTGGTTATACTTGGCTTACGGTATTCACTTACCTTTCTTCATGGCCGCGTTTTTTGGCTGTAAAGCCGCGGTGGCCGCCCTCATTGTGCGGGCGGTGCACCGCCTGGGCCAACCGGCTCTATCCGACCGCTGGTTATGGGCCATTGCCCTCTTGGGCGCGGCAAGTTCCTGGCTGGGGGCCCATTTCCTGGTAATTCTCCCCCTGGCCGGGCTGGCCTATGTCTTGTCCCGCAGGGAACGATACGTCTTGGCGGCCCTCGTGGGGGCGGCACTGCTGGCCGGATCGGTTTGGTATTACTTGAACCCCTGGGAGAAAGGCATCAATTCCATACTGATGATCCTGTTCTCTTCCACTGATTCCAGCCCCTCCCTCCTGAGCCTGTTTTTCTCCGGCCTCAGGGCCGGTTTGCTCACCTTTGGCGGCGCCTATACTGTCATTCCCTTTCTGCAGCATGACGCGGTGACTGCGGGCGGGTGGATGACCAATGCCCAATTCCTGGACGGTCTGGCCCTTTCCGGGATTATTCCGGCGCCCCTAATTATTTTCTCCACCTTCGTAGGATATTTAGGCGGCGGACCCTGGGGGGCGGGGGTTATGACGGTGGGCATCTTCCTCCCGGCTTTTGCCTTCACCTTGGTGGGACATGGCTTTTTAGAAAAAATGATCAGCAACCCTGGGCTCCATAACTTCAACACCGGCGTCACTGCCGGGGTGATCGGTTTGATAGCGGTAAGCGGCATTGACCTGGTGAGAGCGGCTCTAACAAACCTGCCGGCTCTGGGAATTTTTGCGGCCTCCTTGATCCTGCTGTACCGCTGGCACGCCAAGATTGCGGTGCTGGTTGTGGTGTTGGGTGCCGGAGGGCTGGGAGCACTCTTTTCCCTGATTTTAAAATAACCAAATACCCAATAAGGGATGTTCCCTGCAATTGACATACAAAAGGAGATACAGATCATGAAAGATGTAACTGTGCATGTGGCCAAGCTCATGGCCGCGGCGGCCCGGACGGCGCCCAAAGGCGGCGGCAAAGATTTTTTGGAGATCGTGGTCATTGACGCGGAAACCGACTTGCAGCGCATCGCCGATAAGATGCGGGAATACGCACCGCAGAGCACTAACGAAGCTTACTGGCTCCGGGATGCGGCCAATATTGAGGGAGCCCAGGCCCTTGTCCTCATCGGCCTGGCCCGGTCCCATGGAGCGGGCTACGACTGTGGCGGCTGCGGCTTCCCCTCCTGTAAAGACTTCGAGAAGAACCGGAACTTTCAGGAGAAAGAAATGGGCTACGGCGGCCCCCACTGCGTCATGCGCATGATGGACATCGGCGTGGCCCTGTGTTCTGCGGCCAAGACCGCCAGTCTTTTGAACGTGGACAACCGCATTCAGCAAAGGGTGGGGGCCGCGGCCCGGGCCCTGGGGCTGATCCAGGCGGACGCGGTCATGGGCATCCCCGTGGGTATTTACGGCAAGAACATCTTCTTCGACCGCAAGACCCCGGGGAAGTAAGGAGACCTCTGCCGGCATGAACGCTTTTAACACCCTCTGTTACGTGGGCTTTTTCGCCCGCTTTTCCTATGCCCTGGCCCGGACCCCGGTGCTCCCTTTGTTCGCCCTTTACTTAGGGGCCGGGCCCGAGGCCATCGGCTTCATCGTGGGCATTTCCACGGTCACCGGCATCTTTTTCAAGCTGCCTGCGGGGGCGCTATCCGACCTCATCGGACGTAAAAAAACCTTGCTGGCGGGCCTGGTGGTCTTTGCGGCCATACCCTTCGCCTATCTTCTGGTGACTAATTATCAGCTTCTCATCCTGATCCGGTTTCTGCATGGCTTCGCCACCGCCATTTACGGGCCGGTGGCTATGGCGGTGGTGATGGACGCCGCGGGGGGTAGAAAAGGGGAGATGCTCTCCTGGTTTTCCTCGGTCACCATCATCGGCAACCTGGTGGGCGCGCCGGTGGGCGGCTTCATCCTCTATCGCCTGGCCACCAGTAGCCCGGTGCTGTGGGATTTCCAGGTGATTTACCTGGCCAGCGGCGCGGCCGGGTTTCTCTCCCTGCTCCTGGCCCTCTTGGTCTTGCGGGGTAAAGAGAGCGTGGAACGGAGCAAGGGCCTGAAGGAATCCCTGCGCCGTTTCGTCTCCGGGATCAAAGAGGTGCTCAGCGACCGGCGGGTGGTGGTCACTTCCTCCATGGAGGGCCTGCAAAACCTGACGGTGGGGGCGCTGGAAGCCTTCCTGCCCATCTATGCCGTAACGGTGGCGGGGTTGAATGAGTTCCAGGCGGGTCTTCTCTGGGGGGTGCAGGTCCTGGTGACCATCCTCTCCAAACCCGTCATGGGCCGGATCTCCGACCGCTATGGACGCCGCCCCCTGATCAATGGGGGCATGGTGCTGTGCGCCCTGTCTTTCGGGGCCATTCCCTTGCTGCACAATTTTTACTTACTGCTAATAACTGCCACTTTCTTCGGGTTGGGAGAGGCCCTGGTGACTTCCTCGTCCGCGGCGCTGGTGGCGGATATCTGCCAGGAACGCCACTTCGGCACGGCCATGGGCACCTTCGGCACCATCTTCGACGTGGGGCACGCGTCCGGACCCATCCTGGCCGGGCTGCTCCTGGCCCGGATGGATTACCTCCCGGCCTTCTGGATCATGGGTAGTCTCCTCCTGGCGTCCATCCCGGTTTTTCTGCTCACGGTGACCCATGAGGGCCGCGTGGAACCGAGGGAAGTATCAAAGATTGTTTAGAAGTGATGCGTGTTGGAGGAAAGCAATTATGAAACCGAGATCGAGGTACTCAAAGCTCCAGAGCTTGCCCTGCTTGGCCGCGTGCCTATTATTACTGGTAACGGGCCTGGGAGCGGCGGGCCGGAGCAATGCGAAAGAGGCATCTATGTTTAATTTTGACCAGAATGTCGTGGGCCAAGCGCCGCCGGGCTTTACCTCCTATGCCACCGGCGATGGGCCGGCAGGTAAATGGCTGGTGCAGGAAATGGCCGGCGCCCCCAGCGGCAGGCAGGTGGTGGTGCAGACCGGCGCCGACGCTACGAGAAATCGTTATCCGGTACTTATTGCCGATAAAGGTGAATACGCGGACCTGGACGTGAGCATCAAAGGCAAGGCCATCTCCGGCAAGGTGGACCAGGGGATCGGGCTGGTGTTCCGGTTCCGGGACCCTAAGAGCTACTACGTCGTCCGGGCCAACGCCCTGGAGAACAACTTCCGGCTCTACAAGATGGTGGACGGCCGCCGCAAACAGTTTGCCGGAGCCGATGTCAAGGTAGCTTCCGGCCAATGGCACACCCTGCGGGTGGTGGCTCAAGGCGATCATATCGTCTGCTACCTTAACGGCCAAAAACTTATCGACACCCATGACGCCTCTTACGGCACAGGCAAAATCGGCCTTTGGACCAAGGCCGACAGCGTCACCGCCTTCGATGACCTGACAGTGGCTAAGCCTTAACCATAGAGAGGGGCGCGCGCCTCTCTCTTAAAATCGGCAAAGGACAAACACTATGGCCATCCGAGATCTATTTTCAAGGAAGCAAGTCTGCCACTTCCTGGTCACCGGGGAAGGAGTGATTGCGGATAAATACAATCATTTCATGGACTTTCTGGCCAATAACCGGGCCGCGCTGGGGATCATCTCGGAGCTGGAGCAGCTCTATTATGGGAGCGGCCCCTTTACCATGGCCGGGGTGGAGTCGCAATACGGCCTGCTCGCGACGGCTATGGATAACCTGGTAAAGGCCTTGAATGGCTTGGCTCCTGGGAAGTACGAAGAACTTACCCGGGTCTCGGACCGCATCTCCCAAGAGATTGCGCCGATTTTTGCCGTGGAGCCTCCCCCACCCTCTGGGGAACTGGTGCTGCCCCTGGAAGCCCTGGACCCGGACCTAGCGAACCTCGCCGGCAGCAAAGCCACCAATCTGGCCCTCATCCATAAATATCTGGATGCGCCCATCCCCCCGGGGTTCGTGGTCACTGCGGGGTCCCTGGAGCTTTTTCTCCGGGAGACCAACCTGGCCGAAACCATAGCAGGGCTATTGGCGGGGCTCTCCCCCGACAACCTGGAGGACCTGGAGGAAAAAAGCCAGGCCATACGGGACCTGATTCTTCAAGCCCAAGTCCCGGCTGGCCTGGCCGCGGAAATCTCCGGAGCATACCGGGAACTGGAAGCCAAAACGCACCCCGGCGTGCGCCTGGCCATGCGCAGCAGCGCGGTGGGGGAAGACACGGAGGCCTCCTTCGCCGGGCAGTATGCTACCGAGTTGAATGTCACCCAGGATAACCTCCTGGATGCCTATAAGCTGGTGGTGGCCAGCAAGTACTCCCCCCGGGCCGTCTCCTACCGGCTGCGCTACGGCCTGGAGGACCGGGACACCCGCATGTGCGTGGCCGGGATCGCCATGATTGACTCCCGGGCCAGCGGTGTCCTCTACACCGTGGACCCATCCCGCCCGGACTCCAATCTACTGAAGATCAACTCCATCTGGGGCCTGGGGGAACTCCTGGTGAGCGGCGAGGCCGCGGCCGATGAATTTTACGTGGACAAGACCACCGGGAGCATCGGGCAACGGGGCATCGGCAGGAAAACGGAGCGCCTGGTCAACCTGGAAGGGGGCGGCACCCGCCTGGAAGCAGTGCCGCCCGGAGAGCAGGACCTCCCGTCCCTGGACGACGACACGGTCCTGGCCCTGGCCCGGTGTGGCCTGCGGCTGGAGGAATACTACCAGGGCCCCCAGGACGTGGAATGGGCCGTGGACCAACAGGGGAAGCTCTATTTTCTCCAATCCCGGCCCCTGGGGCTGATTCAGACCAAACCCGAAGCAGAAGCGTTGCCCCAGGATTTTCCCGGTCACCCGGTCCTGCTCTCCGGAGGCCAGGCCGCTTCCCCCGGCATCGCAGTGGGCCGGGTCCATCTGGCCGCGGGGGACCCGTCCCGCCCCCTGCCGGAGGACGCCATCCTGGTTGCCCGCACCGCCTCCCCGGATCACGCCCGCCTCATGGGAAAAATTAAAGGAATCATCACCGATATCGGCAGCGTAACTAGCCATCTCGCTTCGGTAGCCCGGGAGTTCGGGGTGCCGGCCCTGTTCGACGCCGGTCAGGCCACCGCCCAGTTGTCCGAGGGTGAGCCGGTCTCCTTTGTGGCAGAACGGGGCGCCGTCTATAGAGGCATCGTCCCGGAACTGGCGGCCGCGGCCAAGCCAATGAAAAGGCACCTCTTTGACAGCCCCTTGCATCGCCGGATGCGGGCCTTTCTGGACAAGGTGGCCCCCTTGAACCTCACCGACCCGCAAGCACCTTCCTTTGCGCCGTCAGGGTGCCAAACCGTCCACGATGTCATCCGCTTTGCCCACGAGAAGGTGGTCAAAGAGATGTTCGGACTTTCCGGGGACGCGGGTGAAGGCATCATCTCCGTCAAACTGACCACCGACATTCCCCTGGTCCTGCACCTCGTGGACCTGGGCGGCGGTCTCAAAGCCGGTCTCACCACCTGCGATGAAGTCACCCCGGACCACCTGGAATCCCTCCCCATGAAGGCTCTCTGGAAAGGATTTTCCCATCCGGGCATCACCTGGAAAGGGAGCGTCGCTTTCAATGTGGAAAATTTCATGAACCTGATGGCCCGGGGAGTGATGACCGATGCCGGGAACCTGCCGGGGGGAGACAGCTACGCCATTCTTTCCCGGGAGTACGTGAACTTAAGCGCCAAGTTCGGCTACCACTTCGCCAACCTGGACGCGTTTTTAAGCGACATCTCCGACCAGAACCACATTTCCCTGCAATTTGCCGGGGGCGCGGGCACCTACTACGGCAAATCCCTGCGCCTCACCTTCTTGGGCAACGTCCTTTTCATGCTCAACTTCAAAATCAACGTCACCGGTGATCTCCTGGAGGCATCCCTAACCGGTCTTGACCGCCGCTCCATGGAAAATACCCTGGACCAGGTGGGGCGGCTCCTGGCCTGCAGCCGCCTGCTGGATATGGCCATCGGCAACGAAGCTGAAATGACCCGGATGATCGAGGGGTTTTTTGCCGGAGATTACGATTTTCTCAATCAGGCCCAGGAAATCCGGATACCCGGCTTTTACACCCATACCGGCAACTGGAAGCGAGTGGAGGAGGAGGGGCGCGTTCTCCTCCTGCAAGACGGTTCGGAGTACGGCAGCAGCCTCTCCTCCGGCATGGCCAACTTCATGGGCAAGATAATGGGGGCCAGGTATCAGGAACTCCTGGATAACATCGAGGCCTATTATTACTTCCCCCTGGCCATCGCCAAGGACAGCGAAGTGGGCGACGCGGTTCTCAAGGTGCGGGTCAAGCCCGCGGCCGGCAGCGTGGACCAGGCCGGGGGCCTGGCCTTTGGCATCCGCAACATCAACAATTATTTCGTTCTCCGGGTCAATGCCCTGGAGGACAACATCATGCTCTTCGAATACGTCAATAACAAGCGGTTGACTCGGGCCACCGTGCAGCATGAGATTAAAAAGGACCAATGGTACCTGATTACTGTGGAGACCAAGGGCAATACCCTGAAGGGTTATCTTGATGACCAATTGCTCCTGGAATACACCGCCGAGAGGCCGTTAACCGGCTATGTCGGCCTCTGGACCAAGGCCGATTCGGTTACTTTTTTTAATGAGTTGACCATCGACTTCCATGGCAAAAAGAGGGTAGTGGCGTTTTGAAAAATTGAGTCCGGTCAATGCCGATGCCGATGATGCGGATAGGGCTCTTCGTGGGAGTGCCCTTTAGATTAAGTCGAAAGCCATCCTGAATGGAGGAGATGCCGTGAAAAGGAGTATCGCCACTCTGGCCGTAAGAGCAGCTCTGTTCACGTTTTTTACTGGATTTTGGGCAATATCCGTGAATGCGCCACAGACAGCCACCGCGGCTGAAAAAAGCGCGCCGGTTTTGCGGGCTTACGGTCCGGGCGGTCCTGCTCCGGCAATGCGCGAAGCGGCAACGGTATTTGGCGGCAAGAAAGGGATCAGGGTGGAAATAAATGCCGGTCCCACTCCGACGTGGAAAGATAGAGCCATGCAGGACGCCGACCTGATCTTCAGCGGATCAGAGTACATGATGACCGACTTCATGCAGAAGGACCTTCCTGGACTGATCGACATAACCACAATCCGCACCCTTTACCTCCGTCCAGCGGCGATTCTCGTCCGCCCCGGCAATCCGAAGAATATCAAAGGCATTGTAGATGTTGCCAAGCCTGGCGTCAAAATCCTGGTGGTTCAAGGCGCCGGGCAGGTCGGCATGTGGGAGGATGTGGCCGGCCGCACGGGGGACGTCAGACTGGTTGACGGGGTACGCGGGAACATTGGCCGGTTCGCACCCAACAGCGCCGAGGCCAAGAGACTCTGGAACAGTGATCCGAGTTTTGATGCCTGGCTCATCTGGACTATTTGGCAGAAGGAGAGTCCCGCGGCCGCAGATTTAGTCAACATCGAACCGGAGAACGTCGTCTATCGCTCCTGCGGCATTGCCATCACCAATCTCTCCCAACAAAAGGCATTGGCCAAGGAGTTCTGCGAGTTCCTTCAATCTGGAGAAGGACAAAAAATCTTCGTCAAATGGGGCTGGATGGCGCCATGAGGAGAGCGGTTTTTATCCAGCTCCTGTAAGAGAGGAGATAAATAACAGAGAGAGTTTATTGACCAACCCCACGCAGACAACCGGAGAGGCCGGAACCAAGCCGATGCCGGGAGCGGACAGATGGACGTTAGTTCAAGGCACACCTCCAGTTTTGCTGCGGGTGAAGGCAATGCCGGCCGAGGACATGACCACCAAGATGGAACCCACATTATGGACCACGGCCCCCGCCATGGGACTCAGCCAGCCTTTGCCGCTGGCCAAGACCGCCAGGGCGTTGAAAAACAGGCCAAAGGCCAGGTTTCCTTTGATGATGCGGAGCATGCGGCGGCTGAGCCGGACCAGGAAGGGAATTTTGGCGATGTCGTCGTTCATCAAGGCGATGTCGGCAGTCTCAAGGGCCACATCCGTGCCCGCGGCTCCCATGGCGATGCCCACATCCGCGACCGCCAGGGCCGGGGCGTCGTTGATCCCATCCCCCACGAACATCACCACCCTGCCTCTTTTCTGAAAGTCTTTGATGACCTCCAGCTTATCTTCGGGTTTCATTTCCGCCCAGGAATGATCCACCCCCACGGCTTGGGCAATGGTCCGGGCGGATTTTTCGTGGTCCCCCGACAGCAGACCGACTTGTTCCATCCCCAGGGTATGAAGCCGCCGCACCGTCTCGGCCGCGGCCGGGCGCACCCTGTCCGCCACGCTGATGATGCCCAGGGGCTTCTCATCCTGATACACCACCAGCGGGGTGGCGCCCCGTTCTTTGATCCTCTCCAGAGGTTGGCGCAAATCCATGGGGATGCCCATGGCCCCGCCGCCCAGATGAACGCTGCCTACCTCCACCATTCTCCCCTGGACGCAGGCCCGGACACCCAGACCGATGCGGGCGGACATCTCCTCCACCCGGCCGATGGTGATCTTGGCGTAGTGGGCCGCCTTCATCACCGCCCGGGCCAGGGGATGGGTGCTGTGCTGCTCCACGCAGGCCGCCAGGGTCAAAACTTCCCGGGTCTCGACCCCCTCTACGGAAATAACGTCATCCACCCGGGGCCTGCCTTCGGTGAGGGTCCCGGTCTTATCGAAAAGGATTACCTTCGCCCTGGCCGCGGCTTCCAGGAATTCCCCGCCCTTGACCAGGATGCCAGCCCGCGCGGCTCTGCCGATGGTGGCCACGATGGCGGTGGGCGCAGCCAGGATCAGGGCGCAGGGACAGCCGACGATGAGCACGGCCACGGCCCGGTTCAGTTCCCCGGTCAGGCCCCAGGCGGCCCCGGCGCACGCCAGGATCAGGGGGGTGAACCAGCGGGCATAGCGGTCGATCAACCTTATGGCTTCCGGTTTATGGGCCTCGGCCTCCGAGACGAGGCGAATCACCTTGCCCAGGGTGGTGTCCTCCCCCACCGCCACGGCCTCGATTTCCACCACCCCGTTATGATTTAAGGTGCCGGTAAAAACCGCATCACCGATGGTCTTATCCAGGGGAATGGACTCGCCGGTGACCGGGGACTCGTCCACCGTGGTGGCTCCTTTGCGCACCACCGCGTCCACCGGAATCCTTTCCCCCGGCTTCACCAGGATAAGGTCGCCCACCTGAATCTCGGAGACGGGCCTGGTTTCCAGGCTGCCGCCCGCGACGACGGTGGCGGTCTGGGGAGAGAGGTCCATGAGGGAGTGAATGGCCCGCCGCGCCGCATCGCTGGTGGCCTGTTCGATTAAGGACCCCATGACCATGACGAAACTCACCACCGCGGCAGTGAGAAATTCCCCCTGCCATAGGCTGGCGATAATGGCCAGGCTCACCAGTTCATCCACGTTTACCTGGCGGCGCCAAAGTCCGGTGGCCGCGCCCCAGAGAATGGGGATACCGTTGAGAACCACAGAGGTTAAAACCAGTATCAGACCGGGGATGGTGCCCGGCCCGTACGCCTGGTCATACAGGTAGCTCGCCAGGGCCAGGGCCCCGGCCAGAACCACCCGGATAAATTCGTGCGAATGCATCAGTTCGCGATATATTCCCCTTTGGGAAAAACGTCCGATCATTATTCAGATTGCTCCCTCAGCGCTGCTGAGATCAGCCGGAAGAACACCGATCGATCTGCTCATTATTATATTTTAACAAAATTTCGGCAAAAAATCAGGCACGGTCTCCATTTTCCACTTTCAGAGACCGATCTTGATTTATCTCGGATTTATTCCGCTGCCGCCAAAATATGGAAACGATGTCATTGCCGACTACCTGAATAACATACAAATAGCCACTCCGTCCACTTTTGACAAAGCTTGCGGTTTTGAATCAAGCTGGGGTTCATCAAAACTCTCATTGACCGAGGCTGTCAAGTCCCTCTGTAGCGTACCGGCGATTGACATCGGGACAAAGGCGTTGGCAATCTTACGGGGCGTAGGGGACGCGCACCAGACCGTGGATGCCGGCGCGGGCCAGGAGGATGATGAGGGGGTCCTGCTCGGGCATCTTGGTATTGATATTGACCAGGGGCTTCTTGCCTTTCACGATGACCACGCCCCGGTCTATTCATATCTTGATTATAACGGTCGCGGAGGCAACCTGACTTTATACCATGTAGGGCGTTTTTTCCAAGATGCAGTCGGGGGACATTTTCCGGGGAGCCAGGCATCGACAGGGGCTGCCCCAGACATAACTGGCGGCCATGATCAGCATCAAGCCCAGCCACATCTCAGAAATGGAGAAAGGCAGGCGGCCTATCGGCAAGGAGATAGCCAAGCGTCTGGCCAGGGCCCTACATACGACAAATCAGGTGTCCTTATAAAACAGCCAAGAATGGCCAAAGTGCCAGTATTCTGAAAAGAATTTAGCATGAAGTTCTGTGGGGCCGGAAAGAAAAGTTTCGGGAAGTATGAATATTAAAGGCAGGATTCGAGAAAATACCTTCAGGAAACAACCCAACTGGCTGATTTTGCGATACTATCCTAATAGTGAAAGGCGAAAAAAACTCTATTTTTTAGGGGAAAAAACGGTGATTTTTTAAAAAAACCCCCATATTTTTGAACACCTGCTTCATTCCGCTGATTCGGAGTCTGTTGGGTAGGCATAGACTATGATGAAACTCCTTAGAGCCTCCGCTGGGGTCTCGCCTTCGTTCTGACAAGCGGTGCGAAAATTTTTCAGGTCCCTTTTCTCCATGAAATTGAAGCACAGAAGTTCCATGATCTCAAAAATGTCCAGCTGATACCATCCCCGCTCCAACCGCAGCCTCGACACCAGTAACGCCCCCCTTTACTGTTGGGCCATTGAGGCCAAGCCCGGAAACGGTCTTTTCCCGAACAGCGAGGACATGGTCCGCAATATTCGCCGCCATGGGTGGCTGCCACCCATTTAAGCTCAAAACCGTCACTCCGAAGCAGATCGATTATGCTCAATTTTCTTCAAAGATTATCTGTCTTATGAATGCCTGGCTTTCGACCACATCGGACACTAAAAGGGCACGCTGCTCGTCCTATAATAAATAGATAATTTATCCACTTAAGACACTTCGGACACATTGGACACATTTAACAGAGACTTATATTTTGGGAGTTGGCCAGCCTCAATCACAATCCCCCGGGCCTTCCCATCCGGCAATTTCTGGTTCTTAAATCCCAGGCTCGCCAAAACCTTCCCCACCTTGGTCGAGGAAAAGCGAAATTTTTCGGCCATACCAACATTTACCACTTCCGTTATCCGAGCGGTCGGCAACATGCCGCCCACGATTTCCGGCTCAAGTTGAAGGATAGCCCTCACCACTCGCTTCTGAACCGGGGTCAGCTCCATCACGGAGCCCTCGCTGAGGATGTATTTCCAGGTATTTGTCTGATGAATTTTGAGGCAGCTTGCCATCTTGGTGGCCTTTTCCATGGTTTCCCGGCTGATTTCCCGCAACTCAGATATTCCCGAGGCTGCCGACTCCAGGCAATGCAGGATCAGGCAAAGCCTCAAGCACTGGCCGCGCAGCTTGGCAAGCAATGCCTCAAAAACTTGGGTGCTTTCCTTAAACCAGGGTTCGGCGGCTTGAATATTGAACCAGTCAACGAATAACTGTTTGGCCTGGGCGCCCACCTTAATGAGATAGGGTTCGCCGTCTTCCCGAAAGTCTAAATGCAGCAGGCAATTGAACAATTCGGTTAAGAAACTCTTGCTCTCCTGGGAAACAATGGCATCTGTCCAAAAGGGCGGAGTCTCCCTAATGGCCCAGATAAAAATGAATCTGGGCAAGAATCCACTGGCCGCGTCAAAAGAGGAAAAGATTTTAGGCAAAACCGCGGGTTGGACAGTTCCTATGATGCTTAAAGTGGCATGAGGGATTAACGAATTTTTCGATTTATCCCGCCGGTTGACTTTCCACGGGCCACTATCATACGAACTCATGAATCGGGTTTTCGATCCGGCGTCCCGCTGGATGTAACGATCGATATCCAGGATGAATCCGGCCATCTCATCCCGGTTCCAAAGGATTCCCCTTGGATTTGCGTCAAAAGCATCCGTCAGTGCCTCGGTGGTGGCATCATCAAGGATTATTTGCCGCCATCCGGGGGGATCTCCCGGCTCGGGCCGTTCCTTATCCTTTTTCCATTCGGCTAACTTAGCCTCGTGCTCTTTCAGGGCTTCCCTATATTCTTGAGACCATCGCTTTTCATGCTTCCAGATGGGTTGTAACACCTCCATCGTTGCTGGGCTTTTTCCCAGGCCACTTACCCCTACATCAGCAATCCAGAGGTTAGCAAATTCCCTCCATCCCGGTTTAATGGCGATGCCCTGGTCCTGCCGATGCAGGCCCCACAAGCAGATAGCATGGCGGCAACGGGGACTTCAACCGGCACCGCATAGGCTGCACCAATTTCCTGAATTACTTTTTGGCAACGCAGAGGGAAGGCATCCACCGGGAAGGGGGGAGGTATAGGAAGGTAGCCCAGGCTCTCTTGCTCCTGCTCGCTAGCCTGGCGGTTGTCCTGAAATGCCGCATGCTCTTCGGCAATTCGGGCTTCAGCCTGCTTCAAGATGTCATCGGCTGCGATTATTTCCTTTATTCCCCGTGGGTTCATTAAGCGCCGCCCATGCCTTTGGCTATCGATTCCGCCATAACATTGGGGAAACCTGAATCAGTCGTCATATTGCCGATCCTTAAGCAACATTATGACGTCATCTAAACAAAACCGAAGGTACTTCCCAATCTTAAGGCAAGGAATAGCGCCGGGACCCTTGATTCTGGTCCGTGAGTATATCCATGATTTGCGAATCTTCAGTTTCTCTGCCAACTCATCGATTGTCAGAAGGTCTTGGCTCATCTGCATTCCTTTGCGATGTTAATTAAGGGCTTCTTGCAATTCTTGGCGAGAAACTCCTAACACCGGCGCCAAAGTTTCCAGATCCTCCGGGGGAGGGGCTCTCCTCCCAGTGACAAACCGGGATAACTTGGCTTCTGGCCAGTTTAATTCCTGACAAATTTGCCATTGAGATTTCCCTGCTTTGAAGATCAGATTTTTAAGCTTGTATTTCATGGTACCTCCTCAATAGTTAGTAGATAACCCGTTATCTACTATGATTGAAAAAAATTGGGATTAAATATCTGCCGGAACCAGATCAAATCTTTGTCCGGTGAAGTCATAAATAAGGGAATCTACGAAATTTTTGATTCGTTCAAGATTGATGATGATTTTAACTTCATCCAGTGATAGTTCATCATTACTAGAAATAATTTCGGAATCTATTTTATCAGTCAGAAAGGCCTCATACTCACAAGTCATTTTTTGCCTGAGGCGTTTGTAACTTCCGCCAAGCGTTTTTGTGATAATTAATATCTTTTGCATTTGATGAGCAACATTTACCCGTTCTCCCCCCCCCAATTCGTCTTTGTCTAAATCTGTTTGAAGTGGGTACATATGCAAACCAGAAAGAAAATGTTTTCGCATGATTCTATTGATCGTCCCCACGGGAATGTTTAAACTCGAAAGTTCCTCCACAATGCCGATCTGATAGAGATGACCAAGCGCATATTCCCGGTGAATCCCTCTTCCATCACTGACCTCGTTGGCCCAACCATAGAGATCTCTTATCGCCCACCAGCGCAGAGTTTTAGTGGGTAGATGGCTGAATATTTTGTTGACTTCTTTCTGACTAAAGAGCCATTTAGTGATGTTCATAGATAGTTTCCATTGGTCAAAGGATAATCCAATATCTACTATTGCCAAGAAGAATTTTTTGCCGTAAGGTTAACAGTGGTGTAATGTCGACGAGGAAAAACGACCCTGCATAATTTCTTTGCAAGGTCGCTCTCCCTATCTCCGAGAACTCTTAACTCATGTAGTGGTTCAAATCCAGTACCGCCTACCATCGAAAAAACAAGGGTTTACGGATTTAGGCCGTGACCCTTTTTCTTTTCCTTATTCCGCTTCTCCAGGCGCACCACGCATTCGATGTGGGAAGTGTGGGGAAAAAGATCGAAGGGCTGGATGGCCAAAACCTCGTAGTCATCCTTGAGAAGCGCCAGGTCCCGGGCTAGGGTGGCCGGGTTGCAGGAGACATAGATAATCCGCCGTGGGGAAAGCTCCCGGAGGGCCTGCACCACTTCAGGATGCATGCCGGCTCGGGGCGGATCGGTAATCACCGCCTCGGGGAGATATTCCGAGCCGGTTCTCAGAATCTCCCGCAGCCGCTCTTTCAAATCTCCCGCCAAAAAACGGCAATTGCTGATGCCGTTGAGTCGGCTGTTAACGTGAGCATCGGCCACGGCTGCCGCCACCAGTTCAAATCCCACCACCTGCCGCACCTGGGGAGCCAGAGATAGGCCGATGCTGCCGGCGCCGCAGTAGAGGTCCCAGACGCACTCCCGGCCGGTGAACTCCCCGAACCGGCTGACGGCGTCATAAAGCCCCGCGGCCGCCCCGGTGTTGGTTTGCAGGAAGGAATGCGCCGAAATCCTGAGGCGCAGCCCGCCGAGCCGCTCCTCAATGTAGCCCGGCCCCCATAAGGTGCGGCTGCTCTCGCCGCTGGCTATCTGTGCTTTCTTGCGGCTGCGGGTATGCACCATGGTAGTGATGCCCGGAAAGAGAGCTTGCAGGTGGCCGGCCAGAGCTTCCACCGCCTGGGGATCTCCCTGATCCGTGGTGATAATTTGCACCAGGGTCTGGCCGGTGCGCTTTCCTTCCCGCAGCACCAGGAAACGCCAGAAGCCCCGGTGGTTCTTGGCATTGTAGGCGGGCAGGCCGCCTGCGCTTACCCAACGGCGCACCTCCCGGACGATGGCCGGCGTCTGGGGGGATAGCAGAAAGCAGTGCTCCAGGTTGAAGATTCCCTCGGAAGAAAACCGCACATGCAGCCCCAGGGCGCAGCCGCGCCCGTAAGAATCCTTTCCGGCGCCCGGGGTTGCCGGCGGCCAGGGCCCGGGGGCAAAAGTAAACTCCATCTTGTTGCGGTAATAACGGGTCTCCGGGGAAGGGACCGTGGGCAGGATCATCCCGGGCTGCAATCCCGCGAGGTGCTCCAGAGACTCCTGGACGTGGAGCCGCTTCCAGCGCAGTTGCTCCCCATAAGCGAAATCCTGCCATTGGCAGCCGCCGCAGACGCCGAAATGGGGGCAGAAGGGCGGCGCATACGCCGGGGATTGCGTAAGTATCCGCACCACCCTGGCTTCGGCGAAATGCTTCTTTTTCCGGGTGACCTGCACCCGCACCTTCTGCCCGGGGACGGCGCGGTCCACGAAGACCACCAGGCCGTCGACCCGGCCCAGGGCTTTGCCGCCGAAGGCCGCTTTTTCGATCACCAGGTCAAATTCCGCTCCCTGGATCAGAGGAGGAAAAGGGGCTGGTTCTTGCACCGGGGTCATCTGGAGGGCCTTCTGGATAAGTTATTGAGAAATTATTTTATCCGCCAGCGCCATTTGCCGCCAGTACGCGGCCTGCTCCCGGCCCCGGACCCCTGCGGTGCGGCCTGAGGCATAGATTACTTCGTAAAATTGATACTGGTCGACCGCCCCAGTCTCCGGATGCTCGGGGTCCGCAGTGCGGGCGCCAAAAGCCTCCGCCCGTTCCTTGATTCCCAGCAGTTGGCGCCGGGCCATGATGGTGTCTATCAATTGAAAAAATCCCAGCGCCAGCGGGGCCAGCGGCCCGGCTGCGTCTCCCGAGATGCGGATCACCAGGCGGGAGCCTCCCACCGCAGGCGTTAACAGGAGGTCGTTAACCATGCGAAACCTGGCCCCCCAGGCCTGCAGCCCCCCGAGCCACCAGACCAGCTCCCGGCCGGGCTCCAGGTAACGGAGGTAACCGATGGCCGCCGCATCTCCCGGTTGCGGTTCCGGTATCCAGGAAACCAGGTGCCGGGCCGAAGTCTTGCCGCCATTATCCAAGCGGTCGAGGCTGTAATAACCCGCACCCCGGCCCAGTTGCGCCAGCCAGGGCCAGACCGTCTCCGGCGGCTGGCTGATGGAAATGGCCCGGGTCATGACGACGCGGGCCGGCGGTCCGCCGGCTAGATAAGCGTCTCCGGTCATCGGCCGGGTGCATTCGGCCGTAGTGGCTCCCCAATTGTCCCCCCAGGAGGTATAGGCTTTAAAGAGAATAACGATTCCCAGCATTAAGGCCGCGGCGATGAGGATTAGATGGGGTGGGCTCATTCCTTACCTCGCCTGACTTTCAGGGGTGGTATCACTTTTTATTTTATACCCCCGTCATTTTGGCATATATTTATTTAAATTAGGAGAACTTATGATGGAAGCTTCCCTGGAAGATGCGAAGTTTAAGGCCCTGCTGAAAGAAACTCTCGTCGAACTTCTGGAAGAACGCCGGGAGGAATTTTCCGAGTTGCTCCTGGAAGCCCTGGAAGACCTGGCCCTGTCCCGGGCGATTCGGGAGGGTGAAGACACCGGCTTCGTAGACAAAAAGGAAATCCTCAAAATCATCGCAGGCCGGGCATGGATCTCGCGTTTAACAAAAGCTTCGCCAAAGACCTGCGGCAGATTAGAGACACCTCCGTGCTATCAAGGCTTCAGGAGGTGATCCAGGAAATTGAAGCCGCCGGCAGCATTCAAGGCCTGAAGAACCTAAAAAAAACTCCCATCGGAAAGCAGCCATTATCGAATCAGGTTGGGAGACTACCGCCTCGGCCTGGTCATCGAGGATGATATTGTCACGCTGGTCCGCATCCTGCACCGCAAAGACATTTATCGGTATTTTCCCTAACAAATCCTTGCGATATAAAATAAAAGGTCCTCCGGGCTGATCCAATTCAACGGGCTAAAGCCTCCAGGGTGGCGCGATGTTTCTCAATGGACCCTTTGGCCAGCTCCTCTATTCGCCCCCATCTCTCTTTCTCCAGGGGAGCGGCCAGGAGCAAAATATCACCGCCGATCTCAATGGCCTCAAAGACCCGGCCATCCTCCACTTCTTGAAAGGTGTCAGGCATCACCACCTGCCCTTTTTCCTTCTTGACGGTTCCCAAATACTTCATGGTTCCATCCTCTCTCTCCCCTATTATACACAGCGTCTTAAGTAACTGAACATAAGCGTTTGACGGTTTCATTCCCCAGACGCCATTGGGAGAATATGCTCTCCACGGCGTCCACGATGTCTGCCAAAGTTTGGAAATACTGATTATGTGTAGCTAAACGGCGAATAAGTTTCCAAAGTCGTTCAATGGG
>Ga0233425_10002448_pt1 | contig 36482 bp, 60 predicted proteins | sample Watercolumn_Towu_2_FD_181712 | JGI IMG/M metagenome (GOLD analysis project Ga0233425, IMG submission 181712) | Freshwater microbial communities from Lake Towuti, South Sulawesi, Indonesia - Watercolumn_Towuti2014_140_MG | ecosystem: Environmental > Aquatic > Freshwater > Lake | place... | reverse complement strand
ACTTTTCGTGCGCGATTTTTCTTAAAAAGTGCGGCTAGTGCTTTGTCGGCTTGGCTTCCGACCAAAACACCAACTTGGAAAACGGCTGACAGTTCGATGAAATTGCCTCGGTAGGTGCGGCTATTACCATTGGTGATTGCGCGCGTATATCGTTTGTCGAGTTGATACTGGTCGAGGCGCTCGAAAAGTTTTTCGATTTTATCTGGTTGCTCCCTGTACCATTTACTACCATTGCTTTTGATTTCTATTACGCCATGCATATGCTAGTTGTCGAGATAGTCTTCTAATATGTCTGCCGCGGCATTGACTTCCTTCGGCGAGAAGCGCGCGTCGTTGTATTTGACTTCGCGGGCGAACTCGATGAGGTCGCGGGCTGCTTGCAACTGGTAGTCGTCCATACGCTACGCGAAAGATTGAATATCAATGTCTGTGGCTGCCATCCACTCGCAATTTGAAAGCGTTGCGCCCGTCTTCATTGCGAGGGCTTCGGCTTGTGCCTCCGCTTCCAAGTCATCCTGAATGATGCGGATGTGACAGACTGCCGTTGCGGGATTGAGTAATACGAGGAATTGCATACGATGTATTGATAATTGGTAATGACAACATTGTATATAATGTTTGCTTACTTGCAAGCAAAAGACAGGTGCGGCGTCGATAGTGCCGTACTGTCAACACTGACCGCCACTGCCGGAGGGGGTGTGCGCGGATGCGCAGCCAGCCCCGACCCAATATGATTCTACGGCATTGCCCCCGTATATCGGACAAGTTCCGATATACGGTAAAGGACAACGGACACGTTATGAGGCAAAACGGACGCGCAGAGCGAAGCGGCGCGTGTTCGTTTTCTGCGAATAACGTGTCCGTTGGATTGATCCGCCCCCGCTCGGCCAGAGCGAGATGTCTTTTAGTTTTTGGGTTCACCCTCTCCTTAGTATTGACCGTAGAATCATATTGGGTCGGGGCTGGATAGCCTACGACGGCAGTGGCGGAAGTGCTTGATAGTGCTAGCATTGGGCTATTGACAGAAAGGCAGGGATATAGGGCTTGATAGAGTAGCGAGCGAAGCCGGAGGCCAAGCCCTATGTTTGAGGCAGAGCAGCTTTCACGATGAGTGCCAGCGATCGGCTGCTGTCTCGGGGTCGTGCTGTGCTGCTTCTATCTCCTCGTCGGTCTTGGTGCGCCAGTCTGCCTTACGGACAATGACAGGTTTCTTGTCGCTGTAGTACGCGGCGTCGTTTGAGCGTTCTATCGAGCCGTCAGCGTGGTAGATGAGGGCCATGCTTGCATGGTAGCGCGGCGTACTGACGGATCGTGCGCTATCCACAGGTCGAGGTGATGAGGTGTTGTTCACAGGTGGTATGCTTGCGGAATGAGACCGGACAATCTCAAACTTTATCACGAGCCGCTTACTGTCCGGTCGGCGGCTCTTTATAGCGTTTGAGGTATGGCACAGCGTCGGATGTTTAGTCCGCAGATAGTAGATAGCGATGCGTTCCTAGATATGGGGCAAGGATCGCAATTGCTCTATTTCCATCTTGCGATGAGGGCAGATGATGACGGGTTTGTTGGGAATCCAAAAAAAATACTCCGCATGGTTGGCGGCAATGACGATGATTTGAAAGTGCTACTCGTAAAGAGGTTCATTCTTGCATTCGAGAATGGGGTAGTTGTCATAAAGCATTGGCGTATCCACAATCTCATACGACAAGACCGCTACCATGAGACAAAATATTTGGATGAAAAAGCATCGCTAAGAGTAAAGGAAAATGGTTCGTATACAGAACGGCAACCAAATGGCAACCAGTTGGCACCCGAGGTTAGGTTAGGTAAGGTTAGGTTAGGTAAGGAGAGTAACACTCCTGCGCAAAGCGCAGAGGGTGAGAGGGGAGAGGGGACAACATCGAAGAAACGGCCGACATACCCCGATGACTTTGATGCCTTCTGGGTTCTGTATCCCAAGCGTGCCGGGAAGGCCGCCGCGTTCGCGCAGTGGAAGAAACTATCAGCCGAAGATCGCGCTGCGACACTGAAAGACATACCGGAACGGCTCGCCGAAGATGACAAGTGGCAACGCGGGTTCGTAAAAGACCCGGAGCGGTACTTGAAACATCGGCAGTGGGAAGATGAAATTATCAAGCGTAAAGTTGATCTGTATGTCGTATAAAATAGTGTTCAAGGGAGATATTGAGCCTGCGTATATCAGCGATGCCAAGGGAGCGATACTCGCGGCGAAATGGCAGAGCGACAGTATTCGCGGTCGCATTGACATAGACGGGATGCTTGTCGAAGCGGCATCCATCAAGGCAATCATCCCGAATGCATCTGACCCGAACCAGGCAGAGCGCAAGAGGCGAGGCATTGAAGACCTGGAGCGGATGAACGGTGATTTTAGAGCATACCGTCAACGTCGGCTCGATCTGCAACCAAGAGAGCGCGCGCAGAGTGTGGCGATGATGAACATGGTATCGCAGGCGCTTCGCGGTCGTCCGTTGTCTGAGGACGAGATACCGAAAGTGCGCGAGGCGCAGGAACGATTCTTCGTAGCACACCCGACGTTCCACGTCGCAAGCCCTACATGCTTCTTCACCAAAGATGAATTATCAAAAGCCATACAGCAAAAGGACGCAGATACAGGCAGCGATGGTGTGCACCGAGCGCGAGCTGCTTTTGGCGCGTGGGCGCTTCGGTTCGTGGAAAGAAACATGACTGCGTAGGGTATGAAAAAGAACCCTTGGGAATTACTGATCTTCATGTTCTTGCTCGTGGGCGTTCCGCTGTCGTTCGTGGTGTTCGTGATATGGGTGGTAGCGGGGTTTATGTAAAAGTATGCAAATAGATCGCAGCGGCGTTGAGGCAGCATTCTGGTTCAAAGCGAGCGAGTATGTGCTCGTACACGATGAACACCGGCAGACACATGGTTTTGAGTTGGTGCTCTGTCCGCGCATAGACCGTTCGTACAAGGGTAAGGATGATGATGTAGGGTCGCCGGTTTTGTTCCTGTCGGACGAGGAAGCCGAGCAATTGAAAAAGGAAGGATTTGCGTGGACTGTTAAATAATGGCTTTGTTGAAACATGCGCAAAAATGAAAATCGCGCGTGTGAGTCGAAAATGACAAGAACGTCCCAGATGTCATATCCGAGGCGTTCTGCTCTGCCTGTTGATAACTAACTTTGAAAATGTAACTATAAAAGTTATTATTTATTTATGCACAAGAATATATATGCATCCGATTTATCAAGAGCGCACTTTTTCGAGAAACAAGTCCATCAGAAAGCATGGAAAGATTCGATGGCAGGTCGCAACGAAAAGCGTGTTATCGAAATGCTCGAAACGCTCGATTATAGGCTTGGTGTGGACTTCCAGCGACAACACCCGGTTGGTGAGAGGTACGTGATCGATATTGCGTTCCTGAATGAACGGGTCGCAATCGAGGTCGATGGAGATAGCCACGAGAATGACAGGATGGCGCGAAAGGATCGAATACGAGATAGGTATCTTGGGTCGTCGAATTGGGTGACGATCCGCGTAAAAGACAGAGACGTGTTCGGGGAAAAAGCGCGGTTCTACAAGTTCCTGATTGACGAGGTAGTGAAAGAGCGCAGAGCACAATGGGAGATAGGGACATTGTTTCCGGTGGACTTTAAAAGATTTATCGAATCTGACTATGAGTGATTTTATTCCAGTGTACAAATACGCGCAGAAATATGGGGTGTCCGAGCAGAAGGTGTATCGCTTGATCCGCGAAGGGAAGATACTGCCCGAGCGCGTAAAAAAGGAAGTACGGACGGTCGAACGTATTGCGATTCTCGACAAACCGCTGGAACAAAAAGCCCGGATGTGATGTCCGGGCTGTTTCGTGCTCGTGGTGGCTCCTAAATGCTGTTTGCCCGGTGCGTGAAGTGCGCGACGCCGAACGACAGTCCGGCGGTCACGAGCACCTCGAAAGCGGCCTGTAGTTCGTGCTGGCTGACATCGCCGCCTGCGATGATGGTGACGAACGCGAGCACGAGCGACACGACAGCGTTGACGATGCGCGGATCGAGGCGTTCAACTTCTGCGATGTCGCGCAGTTTCTTTGCGATATTCACGAACCAGTTAGCCGCGAAGCCGAGGATGCCGCTGGCGATGATGATGGTTAGGATGGTTTCCATAGTTGATGTGAACTTTAGGAATCGCCTTCGACAGCGGGCGATTGAGCGTTTTTGATGAGGGCGATCGAAACGTCGCCCCAGTAGTGGCCGTTGAGGTCGAGCAAATGCTTCACGCCACCCTTGTCTTTCCATGCCTCCCAGCGTTCGAGCTGCCAGACGAGCACCGCCTTCGCGGTGATCGCGCCGTAGTAGCCGGTGACGTGCTTTGCGTCGAGGTAGCCCTTGTCGGCTAGGTATGCTTGGAGATTGTGGACGGGAAGCGCTGACATGCCGAATGAGCACGGCGCGCTCGGAGGTGTGTATGAGATAGGCGGCGTAGGTGTTTTGTCGTTCGCGTGCACCTTCGACGCGAAGAACGCGCGCTTGAACAGGAACTCCTCGCTGATGTGGCGAAGATGTCGGCCACCGAACGCTGCACTGTCATGCACGGCAAGCCACTTCTTTCCGTTCTCGGTGAAGTCACCGGTAGGAATGAGGCAGACACAATGACGGATGTAGGCGGTTTCAAGTGAAACGGCGTCGGTCGGTTCGACGTACTCGCGCGCCCATTCCGCTTCCGTGGCGTAGATGAACAGCGCGACGGCTTTTCCTGCGGCGATGTCGTAGGGGACTTCCGCGAGATTCTTGTACTGGTAGTAGGAGAAGTCCTTGACGAGCGAAGTACCCGGCATTTGCGGCAAGGCATTGGCGTAGGAGTCGTTGACGCCTATTGGCGTGGGGCAGTCGGCATATATGCTCTGCCCGCTCTTTATCTTCGTGTACATGTCCACGGCACCGCTGCCTGCGGCGGGGTAGTTTGCCCGCTTCCGATATGCGCGAAGTTGCGAGATGCCTTCTTTCGGAATAAGCCCCTCGTACTCAAGTTGCGTCAGGAAGCCGTGAGGGACGCAAGAGCCGGTGTATTCCTGCGAATAGATGGTCGCCGCGGTCGTCGTCGGTTTCGGGTTCTGATACGGCCTTGAGAGGGGAGCGGCGGCGATCTCGGCGGTGTAGTAATCGCGGTCGCGCTCTTTCTGCGGTCGGGTGTCGGGTAGAGCGGCATTCAGATATTCATTGGACATATATCATTTGAAATAGGGTACGCTGGTAAGGTGGTATGAGTGGCAATGGCGGCATCGGTAGACGCGAAATTTTCGATTGCGCACGCGTTCGTTGATGTTGCGATATTTCTTGGCTGCACGTTCGCTCGGGTAACAATTCTTCCCAGATAATTCGCACACGTCGTACGACATAAAGGACAGTGAATTGGCTGCTATGCAATCATTGTAACGCCTGCTTGATGACCCATTGTATGCCTATCCACACAGCGCCGATTGCGACAATGACGCTTGCCAGCGAACGAACGATGGATGCGAGCGTACCCGCGCCGCTCCATGCATCGACGACTGGCTGGGCTTTTCCTGCAAAGATGAGAAGCTGGTCCACTTTCGCATCGGTCTTGGCGTGGTCGTTGATATGCTCGGCGATGATCTGTTCGAGCTTGTTGAGACGGTCTTCCATATACTATTTGCTGTTCGCAGCCTTCGGTGGTACTGTTTTCTTTATGGGAGTTTTAGCTGTTGTACTTTTTGTGGCCGGAGTTGTCTGGATCACTTTGTCATCTTGAATCGCGTCGAACAATTCTTTGCGGATTTGTTCCTGAATCGACTTCAATTCTGCGGCTGAAAGGCCGTTGAGGTCGTCTGCTTTGCCTGCGAAGAAACGTGCGAGTCGAAGCTGCATGGGAGCGCTTTCAAATATCTTTTTCACGCCAAGCGCAGCAACGCCGCCTGCTGGATTGAGGACAGAACCAAATCCGAGGGCTGAAAGGTCACCCAATGATGCGAATGAGCTAGTGTCTGATTTGCCTGCGCGAAGCTCTATAGCATCAGAGATTGCCTTGGCAGTTTGTGTGTTGTTGTTGATTGGTCTTATGTCGATGCCGGTGGCCTCTTTGACGCGAGCTTCGATAAACCTGCGAAGCGGTGTGACGACATTCGCCTTGTCTTGGGCTAAAAGTGCCTCACGAACGTCACCGGTTTTTTTGTAGATACTCTCCACGCGGTCAAACATGGCTTTCACTTCCTGGCCTTCGAGCAAATCGAAGTCGCCGCGCTTCTTCATTTGTGCCAGGCGCTCGGCGGCATCTGTGAACTCGGTCGATGAGCGGCCCTTGAAATCTTTTATGAGGAAGTCGATGGTTTTTTCCATTTCAGGAACTTCGGCAAATGTGAAACGGTCGTCAACGAGAGCAACTGCGTCGCGCACGTCGTTGTAGCTGGTTTTGTGGAACTTTTGCAGCGCTGATAGCGTCTCGTCCGGTGTGTCTTTGATGAGGTCGTACCGCGCAAGAAACTCACCGATGTCGTTGCCGGTAGATTTCTTTATGTTCGCTATGTCGGTTGTAGGTGACAAGCCGAAAGCGCGAGCAACGAATTTGTCTCGAAGGCCAGGTGCTTTGGGGGCAATATCACTTGCTATATTGCCGATTGCTTTGAATGCACCGGACGGTGGATCGGGAAGTTTCGGGATAGTGGCGCTCTTGATCCTGCTCGCAACAGATGCAGTTGCGTCTGCGCCGGTCTTAGCGACTTTCCCGATAGGCAGAATGGACGCGATGTTGCCGATGGCTTCGAGATTCGCGGCGGCTTCTGGGTGCTTCTGTCGCCACTCCTGATATGCTGAAGCAGTGTCTTGGACGAGCTGTGTGTCTGCAACTGCGCCGGCTGCGCTCGAAAGCGCATCTTTCACGGGCTGCGGCGTGACTGCTCCGAGCGTGCGCATGGTGACATCGCCGATGAATCCGGCTCCCTCGCCAATGGTCTGGAGCACCTTGCTCACTGGGTGTTGGCTGGACACGATAGCATTGGATGCAGTGTCAACGCGGTCGGCAAAGTCTTTCTTCACATTATCCGCGAAGCCCGGAGAGTCAGGCTTGGTTGTCTGCGTTGCTGGTTCTGTTTGCTGTGTTACCGGGCCTGCCCCGGTGCGGTAGCGGACGAGTGCGTCTGTGATCTCTTGTTTGGTCTTGCCGTTCTTGACGCCCCAAGTGATAATCTCCTGTTCTTTTGTGTCGAAAGCCATATGCTAGTAGTAGTTTGCTGGGCTGGTAGTATCGAGCGCCTGTATGGTGTCCAGGACTGCCTGCTCTTCGGGGGTGAATATGGTGGTCTGCGATTTTTCGAGTGCGCGTCGTGTGAGCATCTTGATGGTATCAAGCTCATTTTTGAATGATACTTCGTCGATATCCCAGTAGCCTGTACCCTTAGCATTCTTGTCCTTGATTTCCCAGTCGGTGAGAGCAGTTGCAGAGTCAGCGAGTATCTTGAGTTCGCCTTCGGAAAGTGCGCCGAATGTCGCGCCGCGCTCTTTCGCTGCGATGAGATTGTCGAGCGTAAGCCCGCCGGTGAGTTTGTGGATGCTGCCGGCGAACTCCTGTCCAGCGCCGCTCAGATTGTCTGCTGCGGCGCTAGTTTGCGTGCCACCGGCACCGACGAAGAATGCTGCTATTTTCCCGAGAGTGCTCGGCGTGCCACGCGAGTAGACCGAAGTGCCGACGCGCGATGACATACCTGGATGTGTCTTGAGTGCGTCTACTAGTGTTATCTTGTCCTGCATGACAGGAACGGACGACAGCGCCTCTTTCAATGCTTCTATTTGAGCTTTCTGTTGTTCATTTGTTGGTTGTCCGAGTAGAGAGCGCTGTTTTTGAGCTGTGGCGATTTGTTCGCGCTTTAGAATATTGTCGAGTCGTGCGGCTTCAAGCTGGTATTTTGCTTTCGGGTCTTGCAGTGCAGAACCGGCGATGGTGATCGCGTCATTGAAGCTAGAAGCAGAGCGGATACGGTTCAACGTAGCAGTGTCCGCGCCGTTCTGCGCGGCAGTGAGCATGATTTTATTGACCTCTTTCGCGTTTTCTCGCTCGTTGGCGACGAACGCATCCTTGCTGTCCAGTTCTTCGAGGCGTGCGAGTGCAAGCTTCTTTTCACCCGCAGTGAAGGTGTCGTAGTTCTTGATGATGTCGCCGCGTATCTGCCGGATGCGCTCTGTGGCGGTGTCATACTTGATCTGCAAAGCACGCTCGGCCCGTGTTTCGGCGAGGGAAAGGTTGCCACGAATAGCGTCTGCATTAGCGGCAAGCACCATCGCATCGTAGGCGCGGTCTTTCGCGGTGCGAGCTGCTGCGGCAGAACCGAAGCCGGTGGTGTAGCCGCTGTCAAGGGCTGTATCTTTCAAGCGTTCGGTTTGGATGGTGTAGAGATTGAGCTGCTTGGTGATCTCATTGAGCGTATTCTGTTGCTGCTGCACGGCAGGGTCTGCCAGGATGTCTTGTTCGGTCGGTTTCTTGGGAGCGGTGAAGTCGGCAAGCTCTTTCGATAAATCAAAAGCGGGAGCAGCCGGCGGTGTCGTGGTGATCTTGCCGGTGCGTGCGAGGTCTTCGAGGTTCGTGGCGGTGCTTGATGGTACTGGCGTCGCAGGGGCGGTCTTTTGGAGGTGAGCAAGAAGCTGGGTGTTCTGGTCGGCGGTGCCAGCGTAGCCGCTGATACCTGCCTGCTGCGCGATTGACTGGCGCTCCGTCAAGCTCGGGAGTGTCTTGCCCTGCGATGCGTAGTATTCGTAAAGATTGGTCGCCATAGTTGTATTGTAACGTATGTTTACTAGGTCAATGCCGAATATCTCCAGGTGCCGCTCGCGCTTTCGCCGGTGAACACATAGAGGCGCTTGGGAGATGAGTTGCCGTCGATGAACATGCGCTCGTGCCAGAGTCCCGGCGTGGTGGCGAGCTTGTTGGTGACTTCTGTTGCGTCCGAGATGTACGTCAGTCGTCCCTCTTGCATGAATACTTGCCGATATAGCTCAAGTTTCGACCGCAAATCGGCGAGTTGCATTTCGAGCTGCGTTATTTTTTGTTCCGGTGTCATATCATTTTTTGCCTGCAGGCAGATAGCCGATACGGATGCGCCGCCAGCCATACGCGCCGCTGGTCTGCGAAAGCTGCAAAGTGAATGAGAATGTCGGCGGGCCGCTGTATCGGCCGGAGAGCACGCGTTTCGTCGATGACGACGAGTTTTTTATCGAGACAGAGCGCGCCGTATCTTCCTCGTCGAGGATGGTGGCTGTCGCAGTGGTGAGTCCGGCGGTGACGGCGTTATCGTAGGTAACTTCCACTTCCTTGATGTCGATGCGGTCAGGTGCGTAGTAGCGCAACGACTGAAAATATGTGCCTGCGGATACTGATGTGACGTCAATGTGCTTCATGTTTCCTTGATACGAGTAGACGAGCTCCAAATCGTTGACACGTATCATTCCGATAGTGTTCTCGGCGCGGTAGATGGTACGGAATGAACGCTGTCCTTGTTCTATCTCTCCGAATGCCACGATCTCGTCTTTGTCAACGAAATAAAGCGTCGTGCCGACCGAAGCGAATTTGTCAGATCGCAGCTGTTCGCTCGGAAACCATATTGCTCTGCGAAGTTTCCGTAGGAACTGTATGCCCGTCCCCGTCCAAATACCGATGCTCTGCTGATATGCAACGTATACTGTGCCACCGACGGGGAAAAATGCGAGGATTTTACCTTGTACGGGCACGATCCGTGCAAATGTCGCTGATGATCCGTCGTAAAGGCCGATATAGCTTGGTGCGCTTTTATTGATATACGAATTCTTTATAGCTTTCTGGAATGCAACGAGCATATAGCCGGTCGCCGGGTCTTCGCCGAAGGCAGTGATGTTGTCTAATCCGTCTAGTACGAGCGACGTTGAGACGGCAAGAGCTGGCGTGATTTTACGGATTTTGTACCCATCGCCCACATAGAGATTTTTGTTATACACAAGAAGCGGGCGATCTGTAGTATCGGTGTTCAAAGAAGCCCCCATGCCAAGTGTAACAGACCACCATGTCTCTGTGGCGATAGTACCGTTATTATTAATCTTTACTATATCCCGACCAGCCACGCTTGTAGGAGCGACGAAATAGCCGTCGAACGGGATGATAGATGAGACTCTTTCTTCAAACTGCTTGGTTGCGAGCGTCGCCGTCAACGTGAGTGCATCGGAATAAAATGTGTAAATCTTATGATCGTCGCTGATAAGAAAACTCTCAGGAGTAGTTAGTTGAGCTGATGTCGAGGCGATGAGTTTTCCCGTAGGAGTGTCACCAGTTGTCGCAACAGCGGTGGACGTTCCATACATCACACCCGCTTTGTAGGCTGGATTGAGATTGTAGGATTCAGGCGCGAAACCGCCGTCCGCGCTCTCGGAAGAAGTCGTGGCTCCTGCAAGGAAGTTTTTTCTGTCAATCGTTATGTACTCCATACGCTAGGTGCTTTTGCTGATATTTATAAACGACGCGGCTGCATTCTTCGCCTTGTTCGCAAAACCGGTGGCAGCGTTTTTAGTGATGTTCGTTATGCGTCCGGCGCGCTCGCGGATGATGGCTGCAACGCCGGTGAGCGTGAACACGCCTGTCTCCGCCGTCATGCGAAACGCCCGGTTGAGATTCGCCGAGATGCCAGTGAGCGTGAATGTGCCGGTGTCGGCTGTTAGGAGAGATGCTTTCGTGAGAGTTGCCGACACGCCGGTGAGAACGAATGAACCTACGGCTGCGGTTATGACGTAGCCCTTGGAGAGGGCCGCCGATACGCCGGTGAGAACGAATGATCCGGTCTCTGCGGTGAGCTTCGACGCTTTGAGGAGATTTGCGGATACGCCTGCGAGCGTGAATGGCCCGGTATCGGCGGTGAGCTTGCGTGAGACTAGAACATTGGCGGCAATGCCGGTGAATATGAAGGAGCCTGCGGCCGCAGTCATGACAGCACCGGCTAAAACAGCAGTAAATGTACCACTACTCGTGAATGTATGAATTGTATATGCACCACTAGTTGTTATCGTACCGCCAGTAGACGACGTTGATACTCCGTCGCTTCCGTCAGTGTGGTAGCGGATGATGACAATGCCTGAACCACCACTACCACCTGTACTGCTCCCGCCAGAACCTCCTCCACCACCGCCACGGTTCGCAGTTCCATTGGTTCCTGCACCAAAATTTCCACCGTTGCCGGCACCAGAACCGCCAGTTCCTGTTCCGCTATTCCCACCCCCGACTGCCCCGCCGCCACCAGACCCATAAACCACGGCGGAACCAGAAATAGAAGACGTAGTACCACTTCCACCGTCACCCGCCTTACCTCCGGCACCTGTTGTTGCGGCGGCACCAGTAGCACTACCACCACCGCCTCCTCCGCCACGACACCAGTCATTGTTACCACCCCCACCATTACTTCCTTGTCCTGCTGTGCCTGTGCCCGCAGAGGTGCTTCCACTTCCACTAGGGTTGCTTCCACCGCCACCGCCAGAACCACCATTGTTACCAGTCACGGTTCCTGCTGCGCTACCGCCAGCACCGCCACCTTTTGCAGTTACCAATGCACCGATAGAAGAGTCACTACCGTTGCTACCTTTATTATTAGTCGCCGCGCCTCCAGCGCCTACAGTAATAGTATACGCACCAGATGTGACAGACAGCGACGTGCCGTGTTGTACACCTCCACCTCCTCCTCCACCACCGCCTGTGCCAGGGGATGTGCCTCCTGCTCCTGCGCCGCCACCTGCAACGACAAGGTATTCTACGGTTGCCATACTCGTGCAGCAGTCATGAACTACGCGATGCTGAACAGGCCATTCGTTGCGTCGAAGTCGATGGTGAGTGACTCGCCGTTCGCGAGCGTGAGTGCGCTGCCGTAGTCGTAGTAGCAGACGAGCGGATCGGCCGGAGAGGTCGGCGTGTCATCATAGATGTAGATGTACCGGAACGGGCCGGTGCTGCCTCCTGTCGAGGTGAGCACAAGGTCGTTGAACTTCACGCGGTAAGTGCCGCTCGCTTGTGCCGACGAGGAAAGCGTGAGCGTGCGCGCGGACAGGTTCGTGTACGCGATCTGCGTGACGTTCGCCAACACGCCCTTTGTGTCGGTCGTCGGGTTGTTCGTCTCCGATGCCGGTGCAGTGTTCGAGAGCGCGACGATGAACGTGTCGCCGTCTACGTCCATGACCTCGCCGTAATTCTCGACGAAGTCGTTTACTTTGTTGAAAGTTGCCATAGTAAGTTAGTTATTGGATAATCTTGATAATCATCTGCTCCTCGTACAAGCAGCTGCCGCGATGCGTTTGCGCGTCGGGTGCCGTTTGTCGTTGAGGATGCCGAGGTCACGTTCCTTTCGCGCGATCCGCGCCTCGACGCGTGAAATGAGCACTGCATTGTCGCTCTTGTTGACGAGTATCCAGTCATACGAGGCATAGAGCGCAAGAAGCTCGTGGAATGGTTTTGGGATACCCGGCTCTCTCGTCGTGTCGCTTGTCGTGAAGTACGTCTGCTCGCGCTCGAAAGCGATTTTGACGCCTGCGGTGGCAGCGTAATTGGGCTGCGGGTACAGGTAGACCGTGTTTCCGCGCTTCATCCAGTGAGTCGGAACGCCAACGTCTGACGGGTTGGGAGACATAACACGCTGCGCGCGCGGGTCGTCTAGGGTCAACTGGGTCAATGTCTCATATTCGGTCGCTGACGAAGTCGGGAGAATAGCAAGCGACACCACGTTGAGGATATCGAGGCCGTTATCGTCTTCAGTGAGCGCGTAGTCGTGCGTCCCGCTGACAATGTTGAATGTGCCTACGGGTTGGTCTGCGTTGTTCGGGTCGTCGAACTTGACGGCCTTCGAGCGCGAGAGAAGCGAGGGCAGTATCATCTCGAAACCCGCGTTGAGGCGCACGGTAAACTGCTGCTTCAAGAACGTGTCGCCGGTGATGCCGGTGTCGGGGAAACCACACCAAAACTCACACGCTTGCATGAGTCCTGATTTGTTTGTGGTTTCGTTATACTGCATACGCTACTCTTTTGGCTCTTCCTCTTTCTTCTTCATGCCTGGCAACGGCGTCTCCCATTTATTCCAGTCACTGAAACGCTCTTTGTACAGCTCTACGAGATCATGCACGACGACGACAGTCTTGCCGTCGCGTATCTCGGTCGTGGTCGGGATTTCGTAGGCAGTGAGCTTGTCTTCAACGAGCGTGCGGACTTCCGGCATGATGCGCTCGACTTGAAGGGTGCGGATTTTGTCCGCAACATCGTGCATCTTCTCTACGATTGCCTTGTGCTGTTTCTCAAGCTCCTCGGCTTCGCGCTGGTACGCCTGCCCTTCTTCGGCAAGGGCGACCTTCTCTGCGATCATGGAGCGGATAGCGTCGCTATCCACCTCGATGACACGCTCGTATGTCTTAGACTGCTCGTTTCCCATAGTGTTTTGCGAGTGCTTCGCGCGAAGATGCGCCTACTGCTAAGACGTTGTTGCCCTCGGTCGTCCTACCGGTGTTCTGGTCGAACGTATCGGCTGCGCGGCCGTAGGGGTTGATGAGGACGCTTTCGCGCTTCGGATTCTGTGAGACTGATACGGCGATGTCTGACATATGCTATTCGACGATTTGCGTATAAATGCTGATGCTCGATGTGATGCCGACGCCGCCTGCGGGAGCTGCTACGTCAATCACGTCATCGGTGAGGATGTAGAGGTCTTGCGGGAAGTACGAAGTGTATTGCGCGTTTGCGGTGCCGGTCGTCAGAAGCGTGTCGTAACCCGCGCCAGCGCCGGAATTGAGGGTGACGGTGACGCCTGCCTGGGTTGGTGCGGCGCTGTACGCGACATGCACGGAAATGACACGCTTGCGTGCGCCGGTCGCGGTAGAGACGGTCTGTGCGGTGTTCGCCGCGCTTGTCCCTACGGTGCGTTCGATCTTGTAGATGTCCATGATGGAAAGTGAGTTTGTAATGCCTTCCGGCCGCGTCCCCGCCCCTGTAAAGGAGCGGAGTGCGGCCACAAGGTTAGGCTGCGACCTTCGAGACGATACGGATGCCTCCCGCGTCACGGTTCTCGATGACGCCGTAGAGTAAGTCCGCCGTGACGAGCGTGCCCAGGTATTCCTGGATGTAGCTCGCCTGAAGGCGCACGCCGAACTGGTCACGTGCACCTGGAAGCGGGCTGGTGGCCCAGTGAACCGCATCCGGCACCGCAAGAGCGCCTGCGTAGTCCGCGTTCGTGTTGATCTTGGTCACCGTCGTCGAAGTGAGGACGGGGCGGCCGTGGATCATGTACGGGGCGGTCTTCATGACCGGGTTCGCTGCATCTGCCGTGTTGATGGCGAGCGCGAAACGGTCAAGAGTGACGAGGTCAACCCAGTAGGTCTTCGGGTGCAAGAGCCATGCTGCCTCCTCGTAGTCCGCATCGACGCTCTCAAGCGAGGAAATCGCTTGAAGGACGACGGCTGCGGTGAGGGCAACGCCGGTGGAGCCAACCGAAACGCTGAAGCTCTGGAAGAGCGTGGCGATGGCGGTTTCCAATTTCTTGGCCGCCGTGTGCGCCGCATTCTTCATCATGCGCTCCTGCGTGTTGAGTGACTTCTTCACCTGCGCGGCTTCCTTGTCCTCGATGAGGAAGGAAACCTCGAACCACTGGTCAACCACGAGGCTGACGCCGGTGAACGTCGGGCTGTTAAGAGTAACCTGCGAGCCGTTGACTTTCGCGTTCGCCGTCATCTCTGAAAGGTTCGGAGTGTGAAGCGTGTCGCCACCTTCTGCCAATTCGTCAGAACGATTGGTGAAGAAGTTTGCGAACTTGAGCTTCGGGCGATAGAAGTCATTGACACGCGTGCCCCATACCTCCGGGATGTACTCCGCGAGGTCGGTGGGCGTGAAATGATCGGTTCCTAATGCCATAGGGTTCTATCTTGAGAACCCGACATGCTACCGCTTGTTCATTCTCTCGCGAGCAAGAGCTGCGTGCTCTTCTTTTGTGAGACCTGGTGTGGCGAGCGTCTTTCGAGCGCCGCCGCCGGAACCGTTTGACGGTGCTAGCTGCGCTTGTTTATTGCGCTGCTCCGTCTCGCGGTCTTTTTTCCAGTGAGTGAACAATGAGGATTTGATGGCGTCCTGCAAGGTCTTGTGTCCTTCGACGGACTTGACCTTCTTGGCGTACTCCACCTCTTCCTCGGACAGACCCTGCGCGTAGGCGACTGCTTCTTCGCGGGTCAGACCGGATTCTGCCGGGGTTTGGTTTGTAACGGGCTTGGATTCTGCGGGTTTCTCGACCTTGTGCCACTTGCCGTCTTTGAAGACGTATCCTTCCTTCTCAAGGAAGCGATGAGTGGCGTTGAGCTTTCCCCGATAATCCGTGTCCGGCTTTTCTTCTGCGGCAGGTGCCGTCTCCTGCGTTTCTTGCTCGGTGTCCGTGGTGGTATCAGTCTCCTGTACCTCTACGGTCTCCTGCGTTTCTTGCTCAGTTGTCATAGTGAGCGTCTAGTGTTACGCGTTTGTCAGAGTACGCCTCTCGGTTACTAATATCTTACCACTTACCATACGCCTGCTCTACGCAAGCGTGTTGATAACTACTACATCGTGCCCACCTTCAGATACTCGGTGAGCATCGCGGCCTGTTCCTCGGAAACGAAGCCGGTGATCTTCGAGACCGGCTTTTCGTTGCGGTAGATAAGGATGAATGAAACGTCACCTGCTTCGGCCTTCACGCTGTTCACATATGCTTCCAGTGCGTTGGCCTCGTCGATGGTCAGGTAGTAGTTGTGCGCCTCGGTGCGATCGGCGAAGCGCAGTGAAAGCTGCGAACGGTAGCGCGAGCCGGTGCCGCGTGGCTTGGGTTCCGGCACATCCGGCTGTGGTGCTTTCAATTCTTGCTGGGTAGTAGGATGCGACTCGTCAACCTGCCCTGCCGGTGGCACGCTGTTTTGCCCCGCCTCGTGCTCATTGAGCTGCTTTTCAAGCGTCTTGACGTGTGCCTCCGGGTCGTATTGCACGCCGTATGCGTCAAGCTTGTCGGTGATCTCTTTCTTGGTCATACGATTATTTTGATAACTTATAATCCCCTGTTCGGGTTTCCCGCCTTGCGGTCTACGCCGTAGCGTTCTCGCAATTTGGTAAAACCTTTGAGAAGCACGTCGCGCGCTTCTGCAAGCGCGTGCGTATCTTCCTTTCGGAACACACGCTTGACGGCTTCGTCGGACAGGTACTCGGCAAAGAACGACTCCACGGCTTTCATCATGGCGTCGTCGTCGTGAAATGATTTCAGTTTGTCTTGTGTCATACCTGTCCTTCAGGGAGCGCGCTCTCGATGGTCGATTCCGTCGCGCTCTTTGGTTGTGTCTTGGCTTTCACTACGCCGCCACCTGTCTTCCTTGCGAAAGAAGCAGGCGACACGCCAGCAAGCTCCATGATCTGATTCACGATGTCTTCGCGGCCGGGGTCTTCTGGGGCGAGATTGTTGAACTTCATCAGGAGCGTGTTGATGAGCTGCTGGTCATCGGATTGCTCGTTGGTGATGTAGAGACGGCCTTTCGCGTTTATCTTCTCGACGGTGATGTAGCCCTTGGGGATGTGAAGAAGCGCATCGCTTTTCACCTCGACAGGTTCGTCCTGCGGCACGCCCATTTCGATGAGATCATCAAGCGGCGAGGAAAGCAGCGCGTCCGCCTTCTTCTTTTCGCCTATCGCTTCCGCGAGCCACTGCGCCTCGGTCTGTGAAAACGAGACGGAAAGCTTATGTTCCTTTGCGATTTTGTTGGCTATATGCGGGAACACATAGTCGTTGATGATGTCAATGAGGTCGAAGCTGTCGTTATCGCGGCGCTTGTTGAAGATTGACGATGACTGTGCACTCTGAAGCGCTTGTGCTGCGAACGGTGCCGACGATGATTCACCGCGCAGTGCGTCGGTGATGGACTGGTCGAACTGCGTGATGTTGAACCAATTGTCTATCTGTTTCTGAAACTCGGGGAAGTTGACGCCAGCGCCGAGCGCGATCGGCTCGAAGTATTCACCGGCTTGCTTGTCGATTTCGATGATCTCGCCGTCCAAGAGCTGCAACGCGGAAGGGATTGGGGTCTTTTTGTTGGTCGCGGTGATGACCTTCCCGGCGATGTCCATTGCGAACTTTTCCGCGATGACGGATTCATTCGTGAAAATCTGCGGATTGAACAATTCCTCGATGATGCCCATGCCGAGCGAGCGGCCCTCTATCTTCTTGCGAGGTCGGGAGACGACATACACGGGCTTTTTCAGCTCGTGGTAGTGCATGAGGTACTTCTTCTCGTTGATGACGGCGCAGATGAAGTAGTAGAGCTTGATGTCTGTGTCTTTTTCGTCGCCGGTGAAGTAGGACGCGCGGAAGTAGCCCTGACCATCGCGCACGGTGACGGCTTTGCCGTTCTTGTCGTATTTCTCGCACTTTGCAGCGTCGATTGCCTTGTCCACGTCGTCCCACTTGCCACGCATATCCTCCAGCTCGCGCAGGGTCATTTCCCTGTCCTCGGCGATGTCGCCGTTCTTGATGTCACGCGGGTTTACGATGAGGTTCTGCCAGTCGCAGACGGTGAACGTAAGGCTGTCATCGTACTCATTCACCTTCGTGATGGTGGTGCCGAACTGCGCCTTCTTGCGCTGGTAGTCGTCGATGTAGGTGCCGAAGTCTGACACCTCCATCCACTCTTGCAATTCCTTGCGGACTGCGAGCGCAAAACCGTAATCGCCGTCGGTGGCCTTGTAGCTGATATGTGCGCGGTCGATGTTCTTTGCGCGGAACTCGATCTCGACGACACCGTTCGAGAGTTGACGAAACGGTTTCAGGCGGCCCAGTTCGTCGGTCTGTCCGCTCATGTAGCGGGAGAGAATGAAATATCCGGCCTGCTTCAGAGTCTCGTACTGTGAGAAGTCGATGCTGTCCCAGAGCTTGATCGTGCTGGTGCGGTAATTCTTCTCGTCTTCATCAAGGCGGGCGTACAAGTCTTTGTATTCGAGCGATGGACGTTCTGCCATATGCGTATGATAACACTAATTGGTAAAGTCAAACGGCTCTGCTTGGGGATACCTTGTGCTCTTTGAGGACGCGATGCTTGATTGCTGCCGCGCTCGCCGCGTGTGATGCTGCGGAGGTGCGGAATGTGTCGCTCTCGGTCTTCGGGCGCACCATCCTTGTGAGGAAGTAGCGTGCTGCTGACATGAGGTGGTCGGCACATTGCGGATCAGGCACGCGCATGTTCTCGTATTTGTCATCGGCGAGCTTCTTGATGAGCCACGCGTAATTCTTGTATTCGCGGTCGATATTTTCAGAGCGGCGGGTGTAGGAGATGCGGAGGCCCTGCATGTGCTTGATGCCGTAATCCACACTGCTCTTTCCTTTTTCGGTTTCGATTATCGAGATGCCGCCGGAACGCAGCGAAGCGATCATGCGCGGTTCATTCGTATCACAGATGAATGGCGCTTTCGGCAGTCCGCTGCATGTCGCTATGAGCCGTTCGGGGCTGTTCTCGGTCTGGTAGAGCTTTTCGTCGAGAATGTAGCCGCCGTCGTAGTAGTAGACAGCTAAGATGGCGTCAGGGTCTGGGAAATAGCCGAAGTCGAGCCCATAGCCCAAAAGACGTGCTTCATGTGGAATGGTGTCGATGACGCGCCAGTCGGAGAATATCTTGCCGAGTGTCACCTCGGGACACAGGCCGCGTACCATCTGCCAGTAATAGGCGGGGTTTGTCTGTTTGTAAGCCTCATAGCGTCGGTGCACGTCTTCGGGGAGATGTGTGTTGTGCTCGTGCGTCGTGAAGATGAACTCAACGTCTTGGACGCTTGGCTTCAAAGATAGGGTGTAGAAGCCCGGCAACCCTTCGACCTGCGACGTATCGAACCACCGCTGCACCATCCAGTGCGAAACTGAAGGCGTGTTCATCGTTATGACGACTTGCGACTTTTCAGCGCGTAACGAGTCGTCGAGTTGCCGGAAGTCGTGTTGCCCTATCTCTTCGCCTTCTTCGACGTAGGCGTGCGTGAATCCTGCGAGCGATTTGAGCTTTGCGGATCGGTCGCCGCTCGATTTGTGGAAGCCGACGGCGTTGATGCTCTGCAAGCCATGTTCGGTGGTCATCATGCTGTCGGAAGACGAGATGACACCGTAGAGATCGTACTGGGCGATACGGTCTTGAAGCTCCTGCCAGCTCGAATTGCGGATGTCCGCGTGGACGAGACGCATAAGCGCAGCACGGAATGGTGTCTTTGTCTGCGTGAGGTGCGCGAGGGCGTGCTGCGAAGCGGCGTAGGAGCGTCCTGCTGCACGACCGCCCATGAGGATGATGTAGCGTTTGTCGCTTTTCCAAAGACGCTCGTATGCCTTGCTTGCGGCAATCTCCAGTTTCATTCGAGAGAGATGGCGACAGCCGCGATCTTGAGAGAGCCGCCGTTCGGGTCAGTGAGTGCTTGCGGTGGTTTGCCCCATGCGCGATCAAGTAATTCTTTGATGGCCTGGACGTTGCCTTTTTTCGCTTCGGTAAGGAGCGAGGCGAATATGTTATCAAGATTTTCTTCCACCTTTTTTATAAAGGCGGCTCTTGTGGCCATTGCCTCAAGCGTGTGAGGTGCTTTGTATCCTTTTGGCTTCCCTGCGCCTTTGCGTGCGCCGCCTCGTCCGTCACCTTTCGCCATAAAAAATCAGAATATCAATAGCTGATAGTTTGATTATACCATGCAACTCACGCCGCAAGTATACTAACCGTATCCTTCCCCCCTTTCTGCGACTGAACCTTGATGCTCGCGACGCAATCGGGGTTGTCGTCCGGCAATATCCCCCATCTCACAAGCCCGTCCTCCAGCATCTTCGCCATTGCGAATGTGTTGCTGGCGTCGAGCGGTCTGCCCTTGAACGTGAAGGTGAATGTCAGATGCGCGGGGGTCTTGAATCGCTTGGCGCGGTGCTCGATGAGAGCGGCGTGGTAGAGGTCTGCGAGTTTCTTGCGCTTTGACCAGTGCATCCCGGCATAAAAAGCGTTGGCGGACACTTTCTCGGGGATGTCGAGGACGATCAGGTTCGAGGCCATATGGCGCGAGGGTATTTGGCTCGTAATTCCGGTGTGACACGGGACATGAGAATACGATCGAGGTCTGCCTTGTGTAGCGACTCCTTGTCATGGTGATGCTCGCAGAGTGCAATGATGCCTTCGGGGTCATCGGTGCGGCGTCCGGCTACCTTGAGGTAGTGATGCCACTGGATGCGGCCATCGCAGTATCCGATGCCAGAAAGAGCACAGCGATGATATTCGGGGTCTGCGTCGAGCTGGGCGCGGATGTGTTCGGGGATAGGGCGTCGGAGGTTTCCGCGCTTCATACAACAAGGACGAGAAAACGATCACATTTTTGGTTCTCACAATATCCGCCGACTTCGTAGAACGTGCCGATTATCTCAATTTCGCTCGCAATCAAGCGGTCACCGCATTTTATGCAGGTTTCTGGCGTGACAATAGCGCCAACATATTGCAACTCGTGCTCATGCTTTTCTTGTTTCGGCATCTCGCATCCGGGCTTGCCGCACCACGGTGTTCTGATTTCAGGAGTACATTTACACATATTGGGATTTTACCATGAAATAAGCCCCGCCCGTAGGCGAGGCTCGTGATTAGAACAGCGTCGGCTCGGAATATCGGCCGTCGGCATGTTTTTGAGTCGTCGGCCGACTGTCCTCTCGAAGCTCGAACAAGGCAAGTTGCGCTTTCTTCGCTTCCCTTTTCTGTTCGCGCCGAAGTTTTAGGATTTCAGCCCATAGATACTTCCGGCCGTCGATGGTGATGAAGCGTGCTCTCATGCTACCTCCATCGGGCGGTCGCGTCGGATGATTTCACGAGTGAGTTGACGCGAAATCATAAGCGAAACACTAACCTTGCTACTGTACGGCCCACGCCATTCCGCGTCGCTGTCGGTCTTGCGGTAGTACCACCCGCCGGGCCGCTTCTTTACCGTGTAGCTGGCGAGCGCATAGACGCGGGGTCGATTATCCAACATGCGAACCTCCTAAAAGAGTCCGCAGTTAAGGATATCATGCGACATGCGCCCACCTCTGCCGATTTACTATGTTAGATACAGTCGATGGAGATATGCAGAATTTTGCTGCGATGTCTTTAAGCCGCATACCTTGCTCAGAATGGAGCCGTCTTATCTCTATAACCTGACGCTCTTTTAGCTTGCTTGAGAAATTCCCCTGACCTTTCTGATCTGGGATTATTCCTATGCGAATCGCGTGATCCCAGTTGTATTTTACGTCGCACCATTCTAGATTTGTTGCTCGATTATCCGTCTTAATTCCGTTAATATGGTTGACGATTTTATGCTCTGATGGATTGGGGATGAATGCGGTGGCGACAAGGCGATGCAAATATTTATATTCTCTTTTCTTCTCCATTGATGTTGCTTGCAAGCAACAGAGAAAATACCCATCAGGCGTTAGTCCAGGTCTCATGAGACGCGGACTGCTCTTCTTTAGAGAAAGAATTTTGCCTGTGTTGCTGACCTGGTAATGCCCTTTGTATCCGGGCACATCCTTCCAAATTTCATCCATAAATTGGATGCCGTTGAGATGAACCCGCTTGCGAGTAGGTTCATCTCAACAGCCGCAAGCTAATTGGTAACGTAATTGATTATATCATACAGCACACGACACGGCGCGCTGAAGTGCGAGGGGCACCTGTAATCAGTGTATCAAATTGCGCCGGATGCTTCGGTGGTTGGCAAAGAGCAGATACCGACCGGCCTATATGCGAATTTGCATCGCGTTGAGTATCGCCGCGCGCGCCAGTTTGTTCCCATTCGGGGCCGCAACGCGCTCCTCTTCCCGTTTACGGTATCGGCAGGAAGTCACAGGCCGGTATCTGCCCTCTCTTTGCATGTCTCCTTGCTGAATCATACCACGTCGATGAAAAGGCCCTCCCGGAGCATTGCTCAACGGGAGGGAAAGTGCGGCGGTGAGCCGCGTGTGGCGGGCGGGTGCCACGGTCACATTGTACTACGTAAGGAAGCCGGGCAATCACTTGCCCGGCTTCTTCATGTCTCTCCAAGCGCCTAGCGCTGCGCGAACGTGCGCCGCCATTCGTCGAAGATGGTAATCAGCCGCGACCAGATTGGTTCCGCTGATCGCATCAATCGCTGTAGCAGATTCACAGTTTGCCCTTTCCAAGTTATCGACCACGAAAGCAAGGACGCCAACGTAGTCGGTCACGGATGCTTCCGGTGCATCCGATTCGTCAGCGATGCTCATGCGTGATCTCCACGTCGAGGGTCAGTATCCTCTAAGTGGAATCGTACCATGTGCATCTCACTCATTTACTTTGCGCGCGGGTACTTGCGGTCGATGTAGAATGCGATGACCGCCGCGAAAATACAGAGCACGACGAGGTCGGCTGGTTCTACTTTAAGCGAATAGTGGTTGTAGCGTTGTGTTGGATATTCGCTATAAGTGTTCGGTTGCATGTCGGTGTCTCCACTTTACATCTTCATCGTGTTTTGAGAGGCGGGAGGCGTTTCGGTTTTCACTTTGCGTTTCTTCCTCGCCACCTTCGGTTTGAGGATGTCGGCCAGTTCCTTGTAACCGGCCAACTCTTTGTCGATGTTCGCGCGTTGCTGCATCAATTCGCGCACGCGAGTGATTTGTGCCTGCAAATCCATGATGCCGTCTCCTTTCCATGCAATGAGTCGTAGACGAAAACGTGCGTTCTCGTAACGGCGGGTATGTGGTGGCATGGTGTAGAAATGGCTTAGTAGAGCCAAGAAATAGTGTCCCTGTTGCAGAGCCGGAGCCATAACCCGCTGTGTTGCCGGTTTGAGTGAGAGCGCGTGTCCGATTCTTTTTCGCGCGCTTCTGTTTCGATTGCAGGTTCCTGTGAACCCCTAGCGTTCGTCACGCCTGTTTTTTTCATCAGTGCCCGAAACACAAGACATAGCACTGGTTTTGACATTTCGCTTCGTCAGCGTCCCCGCCGCGTCGCCGTATGCCATCCCGAGAATGACTTTGATCTCGCAGTTATCTCAGGTTCACCCGCACTGCGTTATGGATACTGTAGCGCAGAATTATGAACAGGTTGTGCGAGCAAGATGTGGATAACTTGGAAAGGGCGTGTATAATGTAGGGGTGTCACCCGCACACACGAACCCGCCGAAAGGCGGGATTTGTGTTTCGAATAAAAAAGGGGGCGATGTGCCCCCTAAATGAACGTAACGCGGTCGTACCCTTTTGCGTCGAGCGTGTCGGCGAGCTTTCGCAGCTGCGCCGCTGTCATGCTCTCCGCGACGACGGCAAGATCGCGTGCTATGCTCGGTGTGTCAGCGTGCGCTGGCGGTTCCTGCGATGGCCGCTCTTCTTCGGGCGGCTGTTGCGGTTTCAGGAACGCGCGCGTCAACTCCCTTCCTGCGTCTACTTGTCCGATCCTTTTGCAATGAGACGTGAGATACACTGCGTCGCCGCCTTTCTTGAACGCATGGCAGTAGAATGCGCTCTTGCTCTTGGTGATCACGATGTCCCGGTCTGTCTTGTTGCATGTGGGACAGCGTCCGCGCCACTGGTCGTCGTTTATCCACTTCCCTTCAAGACCGAGCCATTGCGGCAGGTCTGCGATGTTCACCGATTGCTTGAGCGCATCGAAGTTCACTTTGGTCATGGGAACCTCCCTCGTTTCTCCGTGGTACATTGTACCAAGCAAGGAGGTGGCACATGGCCGCGAAAGACAGGAAACCTGCGTACAAGGTGGTGTTCAAAGATGAGCGCGATTTTTGGCATACGCTCGGCGTCGCGTTCGAGACGACGGCGAAAGGCGAACGTGCGCTTTCGTTGAAGCTCAATGTGGTGCCTACGAATTGGAACGGCGACGCGCTGCTCGTGCCGTGGAAAGACAATGAGGGTGCCGGCGATTAGCCGGCACTTTCTTCATACAAACACAGCGGCTTGTGGCCGGGGCGCAGATATTCATCGGTCACTGCATACCCTGTTGCGAGCGGGTTATCTTCAGGGTCACCGGGCGCAATCGTGTGCATGAACAGGAAGTACGGCCGCAGTTTTTCCGGCACTGTTTTTTCTGCTTCCGCCAGCATGTTCATCATGCGGGGCTTCGATTTGGCGAAGAACGCGACATACGCTTTCGGGAACCCGTACAGTGTCTTGTGCAGGTCGTTCTGTAGGATGTGGGAGTAGTAGATGAGTTTCGAGCGGATGGTCACCGATACAGATTCGCTGCCCATGTCGGCTTCTATCCCGAGGAACGGGAATGCTTTGCTGTTTGATTTTACGATGAACGGGTAGCAGTCGGGAATGAGCGAGTGCGCGCCGTTCGGCGTCCGCACGTTCGGAGGAATCTTGAAATGGTTTGGTCGGTCGCCCTCTAAAGCGGCGCGGGATACGCGCGGGTCTTTCGCTATCTCGTGCCATGAGATTATGTCCACGTCCTCGATTTGTGCGGCGGCTATGTCGAACGAGGAACGCAGCTGAACCGAAAAGAGCGTGTGGTAGAAGTACGAGCCGGAGAACTCGTTTGTGTGGACAAAATAGCCCTTGTCGGCGAGCATCTCGCGGGTCTTTGCAGTCACGCCGTACGCAAGCTCGGCGTTCATAAATTGCTGGAAGAAATGGTCGCGCTGGTACTTGCACAAGTCCATGTAGTCGTTGCGCTCGTCCTTGAGCGTCTGGACGACGCGGCGGAGTTTCTGGCGGCCGAGCGCGTGTGCGAGATGGTTGTTCGTGATGAACGGGAAGCGCGCGGCGTACTTGAGCACGTCTTTTTCAAGGTGTGTCAACTGCCGGTGAGTGACGATGTGTCGTGCATCGCTCTTGCGCGAGAGCCGAGATGCGCGTTTCTTCTTCGCTGCTATTTCTACAGTTTCCATACACACATGATACCAAGCGCATGGCGGTGCCGTAACGGTTGCTATGCACTACCATGTGCAACCGTCATCGTCGTCTGGTATACTAGGCGTATCAGCTTCGGCTGGTTGGGAAACCGGAACGCGCGACGCCCCTTTATCCTCTGCTGGGGCGTTGTGTGTTTCTGGGGCGGGAGAGAATGACGGCATCGGCTCGTCTTCTGCCGCTACCAACAGCCGATTGCGCTCCAACAATCGTTCGTGCTCGTCGCGCGTCATCTGCGGTTGTTTCGATATGCCGCCGATAGGAACGGCAATGGAGACGGGGTGTGAGGTCTTGCCGTCTACATGACACGCGAAGTGCGCGTGGCCGTCATGCACCTTTTGTCCGAGGATGAATGAGGGGTCGCATTGGCCCATGTCGCGGGCCATCTTCTGCGCGTCGTCGTATGAGCGGGTGGCGCAGTATTTGATTGCCGTGTTCGCCGAGAGCGTCGAGAACAGGGCTTCCGACAACTGCCCTTTGATCTGTTGGTGAGCGTGAGTGACGCCGACGCGGAACTCCCGTGCCATCTGCAAGAGCCGCTGCGTCACTACTTCGTCCATGACGACCTGCGCCTCGTCGATCATCAAGAACGCCGGTCGCCAAGTGTGCTTCGGATGGGCGATGCGCTCGAACGCTGCCGATAGAATCATCGAACAGATAGTGCGGGAAAACATAGTGCTGCCGTCCACGCCGAGCGAGGCGATGGGGGATGAAACGAGCACGATCTTGCCTTGCTGTAGGCAATCGAACGCATCGAACTTTCTACGCTTCGCCATGAACATGGCGGCGAATTGCTGCGAGGCGAGCATGTCGTAGATGCGGTTTGCGATCTGGCGCTTCGTCTCGCCGTACTCGGACTTGTGGTAGAACGCTTCACGGAAGAATCGTTGCACTATGGGCGGCTGGCGCAGGATATGTTGTTTGAACGGGCTTTCGTCGAACGTGCGGGTGTCCTGCAAGAGGTCAAGGAACGTCTCCATCGTGCTGCCGGACATGGAATAGAGCAGACGGGCGCACATGGAAAAGCAGGTGCCCTGCTTCGGCGTCAGCGGCATATCGTTCGAGGCGAAGATGTACTCGAACAGCCCGATGGTCGTGTTCTCAACCTGCCGCTTCACTTCGTTGCTGTAGAGATGGAATCGCTTGGTGAACGGGTCAAAGAGGTTGAGCGCCGGTGGGTCGCGCTGCGGGTCGAGTATGACGAGCCGGTCGCGGTGCCGGCCATGCTCGGGGTGGAAGACGGCGAGGCGCGACAAACGGTCAATCATCGTTCCTTTAGGATCAATGACAATGATAGCGGGCTTGTCGGGGCGCTCGATGTCGTCGAGGAATTGACGCTCTAGGAGTGTGCTTTTGCCGGCACCAGAATTATGATGAATGAGGCCCTCTGCAAGATAGTTGTTATAGATCGGGACGTGAAAATCATAATACACAGCGTCCGATGCCTGTAGTACCGTCCATGTGGTAGTATCGGTATATGACAAAAAAACTAACGGAAAAGCAGATTGCTGGTATTTTGACGGGTCACAAACTTGGTTACGATTATAAAACAATAGCTCTTGAGGTCGGATGCAAGACGGAGACAGTAGGCGTTTATATTCGTGACGCTGGTTTACATGGTATTGGTAACAGAGACCTTTCGTCGCAAGAGTTGGTTGAGAATATCCTGCGCCGATATAAAAAAGGCGAGTCAATCGGTGAAATATGCCGAGCGGAAGGGACAACGTATAAGACGGTATCAAAGTTCCTAAAGCAGAACGGCATCGAAGTACGCGGGAAAGCGTACTACTCCATAGGAGAGCGAAACCCCGCATGGAAAGGCGGCCGTCGGCTTGATGCTGACGGGTATGTGCTGGTCTATCGTCCAGGACACCCTGACGGCCGTGGCAAGAAAAAGAGCTTTGTTCGAGAACACCGTCTTGTGATGGAGAAAAAACTCGGCCGCTATCTGTTGCCGCATGAGGTTGTAGACCACGTAAATGGAAAGAGGAACGATAACCGTCCAAGCAATCTGCGCCTGTTTGCGAATAACGCCGCGCATCTTGCCGCAACCTTGAAAGGGCGTTGTCCGAAATGGTCGGCAGATGGATACGCCGCGATGAAAGCAGCCGGTCAACGGAAACGTATCGCCGCCCATTCCAAACACGGTGTTTCGCCGTTACGACGATGTGCCTTGTGCCGTCAGAAAGCTGAATCATCGGTTGCCGCGTAAACCGCGTCGGCGCGTTTGCTTTCGCTATCACAAGCTCGCCCGTGTTTGTATCGAGCGAGAATACATGGAACGCCACACCACGCTCGCAACGAGCGGCAATGGTTTCTGTCGTGTCCGACATAGGGTCGTAGATTTTCGTATCGCCGCGCAAACAACTGCCGAGTACCCATGCGTGAGAAAACCGCACTTCATCGTCAATCGTGAATGGGACAGACGTCATAAGCAAATCCTCGAATGGCGTGCCCTGTAGGTATGCGTGGACTGCTTGTGCGGGTGTGCCCTGGTAGTCCGTGGGCATGATGATTTTGGTTTTCGGCGTGAGTGTTTCGGCCGTCACGCTTGATACGCGCAATATGTTGTTGGTGAGTATCGTGCTGTGTTTCGGGAACAGCGGCTCCTCGCGCAGCATACGGGTGATGTTGAGAATGACGCGCCGCCAGTCGAGCAATTCTATGAGGGGGACGTGCGTGCCGGTGCCGCTTTTCAAGAACCGCGCGATGTAGCCGAGAAAAGGTGCAAGCGACTCCGTGGCGGGCATAATGTGGTCGGTGAGGTGCTGTAGGTGCTCCTCCTGCTCGCGGTACAAAAAATCAAGGTCGAGGCCGTTGTCGTGGTAGTAGGGTTCCTCGGGGTTGAAGTACCCCTCGCGCTCGAACATTTGCTCTATGACAGGGCGCAGGATGCGGGCGATCCGCCGGTCGAAGTTGCCATCTCCGAACGCAATGCTAAGCGTCGCCATAGAGTGACGGCGCGTGTTGTAGGGAATCGTGAGTGGATAGGCGTCGTAGAGTGCTTTCGCTCTATCGAAACGCGCTTTGGGGTCGGGTTTGAGGTGCCCGATCCAGTCCACTATCCGAACAGCCCGCGCGGTTTGACGCCCGCCGTGCGGTCGTTGCGGAAGCGGTTGTATTCCTCGCGCAGGTCAATGTTATCTGGGAATGCTTTGACGCCTGCGGTGAGCATTGCCACGGCATTTTCGCGGTCGTATAATTCCTCGTAAATCACTGCCGCTTTCAGATACGCAGCCGAGAGGGGCATGATGTCGAGCGAGTCCTTGATATGCGCGAGGGCTTCGTTCAGTCCTTTGATATGCTCCTTGTGCGTCTGCTTGCGGTTCCACTCTGCTGACTGAATAAAGGTCTGGTAGTGGTAATAACAGCCGAGCAAGAAATTTGACTCTGCAAGGAGTCCCTTTGCAGTGACAGTCTCTTTGCTGTCCTCGAAAGTACAATCAGGATCACGATGGAATGCGGCGGAAGCGTTCACGCCGATGTCCAATATCTCTTTGAGCAAGTCGAAAGATTCTTGGCCGTGGATACTGTAGTCTTGTTTTATCATGTACCATGCATTGTCGGCATGGCGTTTGGCGAGCTTGAGGTAATCGACAGGGGTCAATAAATCTTCCAACATCGGCGATTTGTCTTTTAGTTGTGCCTTGAATTGCCTCATATCCTGACGACGTTCGTATGAGTCCTTGGCTGATTCTGCGGCAAACTTTCCGACGTGATACGTCACTTTTGCGGTTCCAAAAAGAACCTTCAACATACCGCCCATAAACGTAAAGAGATTCATCTGTGCCCCCATGAAAAAGAAAACCCTCGCCGCTTGGACACGGCGAGGGTGCCCATCAACAGAAGTCGTCAGTCAACGGCTTTGTTTTCGCCGCACGCTCCTTGACCCAAGCAACCACGTCGTCGTGGAACCACGCAACGCGCGACAGCCGAGAATCGCCGAGCTTGACCCGCTTGGGCCACTTGCCCCTCGCTTCGAGGCGGTCGATTTGCGTGAACGACAACGGGATACCCATGTCGCGGAGTCCTTTGCGGCTCACCAGTAGCTTCTTGATCTGCATCGCAATCCCCTGTTTTTGGGGCGTTGCAACGCACACCAGGATACCCGGCGGGCAGCTAAAAGGTATGCGGGAATCGCGGCGGCGGCAATATCCACATACCGCACCATGACGCTTATTTGATATTCCCGATGCGCTTTGCTTGGTCGGTGCTGCATTTCGGGCACACGTCGTGGAATCTATCGGCCCCGCACTTTTCGCAAAATGGCGTCTTGCACTTGCGGCATTCGAAAATCGGTGTGCCTGACTTGTTATTCTTGCACCGCAGGCAATAGTCGGTGTGCGCCATTTCTCCCTCCCATAAAAAAAGAGGAGGTTATTACTCGGCCTCGGAGTTGGCAATCAGGCGGCTAAGAGGGTTTTGAGGAACGTCTCGTATCGGGTAACGGCGTCATCGCACTCGCTCTGCCAATCGTATTTCTGATAGACGCCGACGATGCCGGCCTGTGTTCCGCTGACGTGGTTCAGCAGTTTTTCAGTGACTTCAAGGCGAACGCCGAGCCGCTGCATCGTGGTGCTATACGTTCTACGCAGGTCGTGAATGCGGTAGCCGGTAACACCCGATAAGCGGTCGAGGCGCGCTTTGGCTTTGCTCCACCCTTTGAACGGCCGCACCCTTGCGAGGAGTGGGAGCGCAAGGTCGGGAACCTTGATCCGATGCTCTCTGCCGTTCTTGGCGCGCTCTGCCGGTATGGTGAGATAACCGGCGTCTATCCAGTTCTGTTCGATGTAGGCGACCTCACGCAAGCGTTGGCCGGTGAGAATGAGCAGCTTGACGATGACCGAATAGGTGTCGTCTCCGAGGGCCTGCCAAACCTTCCGAAGTTCGTCATCGGATAGGACACGAGAGCGGTTCTTCGGCGCACGCGGCGCTTCAAGACCTTCGACCGGCGAATGCCCGAGATATCGACGAGAGCGCGCCCATGTGAAAAACCGCCTGATGACCGAATGCGCGTATTTCCGCTCGCCGGGCTTGTCTTTGAGCTTGTCCAGTATCGTGGCGATGTGGTGTGTCTGCACCTCTGTGAGCGTGAGATGCCGCAGCGGTTTCTCGAATCGGCTTTTGAGGATGCGTTTGTAGTCGCTCATCGTCGTGGGGCGCAGATGGTCTTGCGATTCGAGAAATAGAGTGACCGCCTCGGGGAACTTGAACGCCGGGGCATCGCGCTTGCCGAGCGTCCGTTCCGCCAAGAACTTTTTTGCGGCGGCCCGGGCGTCCTGGAGCGAGATGATGCCGACACGCCCGATCTGATGGCGGGCGCGCTCTCGCCCATACATGAGAAAGTAGCTCTTGGTGCCGCCCTGCGAACAGCGGACGCCGAATCCTGTTACCACGTCATCCCACAGAACGACGTTGCCTTTGGCCGGCGGCTGCATGGCGCGGATCGCCATGTCTGTAAGGCGCGTCTTATGCACCGATTGTGCTCCGACTTTTTGGGTGTTGTGGTGGCGCGGTAAGGTCGGTATGGGACTCCTACGCGCGAGGAAATGCAAGGAAAATAAAGTGATGCGTCCGATATGGAGCGATATGGATACCAGCGCAACCCCTGTATTTTGTTACTTTTAATCAGGTGGTCGTGGGTTCGATCCCCACCGCGCTCACCAATACTTTCAATCACTTAGCGAAATGCCCTAGAAAGTTGTGCACGATATGTGCACAACAGATTAAGAATCATCCGCCGCATTTTCTTTTGACTTGATCTCCCAAAAGAATGTCTTGGCGAACGAGTAGCCACGCCGCTTCGCGTCATTGCACTTCGAGCGCAATGCATAGAGGTCGCGTGTCGGTATGCCGGTCAGTTTCCACGACAGGCGTTGGATGGTCAGTTTGCCGTACTTCTCGGCGTCCCACTCTTTCAAGAGGTCGATGAGGAACTCTTCGAGCAAGTCGCCGCGTTCGCTTGATCTCCTTCTTTGTTTCGGCGGTGCGGTGCGGTTGCCGAAAAGGTCTGCAATCTTTTGCATACGCTTTGATGGTGGTCATACGTTGATGCGGTTACGACCTCTTTTGTAAGTTGTAATTCGGCACATACGGATAATTCGGGAAGTAGCCCGCGTCCTCTGGATTCGGCAACGGTATCTCTGTCAGCGCGGAGATTTTGTCGAGGTATTCTCCGAACTCGAATTTATCGAGCGTCGTGGTGCTTCGCGGCAGTTTTACTTCCTCGCCGCGTATCGTTTTCCATTCTGGCGGCAGCAGCTTGCGACGGAAGAACTCGTGCAAGTCGTCGGCGTTTTCCCCCGTCTCGCGTTCGATGATTGCAAGGTACATCCAGTAGTAGCGGTTCTGTTGGTTCGAGCGGAGGGGAATGTCCAGCTCGATTTTGACGAACTTCCCCTCCTGCCCTGCCATCCATTCCTTGAACTTATCGAGCACGCGCGGGCCGAACTTCAGATTGCCGTTGACGATCTGCGCGCGGAACATACGCACTACTCAACGAAGTCAGCGCCTGTGTTCCCGTTCCAACGAATCGTCTTGATTGCCTTGCACAGCGCCTCGAAGTTTTTGTTAATCGAGCCGAGGTAGAGCGTCGTTGCCGTGAGGTTGGCGTCCGTGAGGTTGGCGCGCGTGAGGTCGGCGCCGGAGAGGTCGGCGAAAGTGAGGTTGGCGCCGGTGAGGTCCGCGCCGGAGAGGGTGGCGCCGGTGAGGGTGGCGCCGGAGAGGGTGGCGAAGTTGAGGTTGGCGTCGGTGAGGTCGGCGCCAGTGAGGTCGGCGCCGGTGAGGTCGGCGCGTTCGCCTTTTTCACTGGCTTGCTCTATCGCCTCCAGCACTGCACCGCGAACTGTCGTCTTGGTGCTCTGGAAGATAATTTCTCCCGTCCAGCGATTCTTGATTGCAATGCCAACTGTCTTTTGTTCGGTGTCCATAGTTTGAGTTTAGATTTTTAGATTAGTGCGGCGAGCCGCATTAGAACGGAACATCTGCGTTCGTATCAACGTCAGGTTTCTCGAAACGCAGTTTGTACTCGTTCGATGCATAAACCTTTTCGCGGATGAATTGCGGCAATGCCTCTATCTGCTCCTTGGTCGCCTCCATGATCTCGAACTTGCGAGGCGCATTGAACTGCGGCGGCGCAGTCATGCCTTTCGGAAGCGGAGATGCACCTTTGATATTGGCGTAGGTATTGCCGTTTGATTCTGTGTGTACGACGTTCAATAGGCACGGACGTTCAAGCAACTGCTCCAAATCAAAGCTGTCTGCTTCGTTGTCATGCAACGCGACTCCGAGCATTCCCTCTATGAGACGGCGCAGGTTTGCTTTCTGGCCCATCGAGAACGTCATGAAACTCGTGGAGATTGAGTACGGGCGCGGCTCCTCGCCCTCCTTGAACACCTTTGTCTCGTTGCACAGTTCGAACGTGAGCCGCACCTGGTCGCTCATGCGCTCCTGTCCTTGATAGGTCGTCGGGACAGTGCCGACATGGATGATGTCGTAAAGGCGTGCGACGTGGTTGCCTGCTGGGACGGGATCGAAGCTCTTATTCTTCGGGGGAATCATTGCCATAGTAGTGAGTTGATTATCGGGGTAACAGTTTACGGTTTCGGTTTAGAAGATTTCGTCTTTTTCTAGTTGGTAAGGGCGATAGAATCTCATGGTGCGCTCGGCAGTCTCTGATAGGCGCGCGAACTCCTGCCACTGTTGACTGGTGCCGATGAATTGCGGGCTGCCGTCTTCGTCGAGGTCGGGTGTGCCGTCGGTCTTCGTGCAAACGGTCAGTCCTGCCTCCCGTGCGAGCGTGATTTCGTAGTCGTCCATAATTCTATTTTAGATCAATAATCTTGGTATTCGTCGTGGTAGGCGTCCGGGTCTTCCTCCTCCCGTTCTTCCTCGTCGCTAACAAGTTCTCCGAACGAGTGTGCGGGACACGAGACATATCGACGTGATGGTTCTGTAGAACGCACGAAGACACAACCACACACGAGGCATTTCGCAGTTTCCTCGTCGTGCAAGTCATCCGCCGCGCGGTCGATTTGCGGGTCGTCTGGCAGGTTTTCGGGGTCGTAGGTCATAGGAGTTGGTCTTTGACTGACTCGCGCCATGCTTCCAGTGCATTGACACGAGCGTCCAAGGACTCAAGGGTCAGAGTGCCGGAAGATAGAGTGTCGGAAGTGCTTGCGAGGAGCGCGGAGGGGCCGCCGGCGACGCGACCGTTGTCGAGCCAGCGGTAGCACACGACCACCCTCGCAACGATCCGGCACGCGTAGACCACGCAGCGGTAGCCGCTCGGGCTGCGCAGCACCATCGCATCGAAGAATACTACTTTGTTTTCACAATTTGACGGGAATGCTGAAGGGTTATCGAGGAAGTATTGCAGCGCTCGGCCGCCGAGGAGTGGCTTACCTTCGAGACGTCTGCGTGCTTCTTCACTCGAAATCCACTCCTCACCTGCCTTGAGCGTCGAGACGAGTGCGAAGTTTGCAGGGCTCCAATTATCGGGCAATTTCTCCATGTCTTCGATGATTTCCCATCCAGCACCAAAGTGCTTGACAGGGTCGAATTGTTTGAAACGAATATTGCTATTCTCGTAGTCGAGATTGCATTCGTCTATTGCGGAATCGAGTGTGACTTTTGATGATGCTTTCATACGAATGCGTTAGTACTGATAATCGGCAACGCTACCGCCAGTCCGATGCTAGCGGGGTGCTTCGCCAGCATCCACAGCCCCCACAAAGGGAACGTGGCGATAGCGGCTGCCATGATGACGGGATACCAACGCTTGATGATTTTGTTGGCGCGGTATTCGTCGAGCGCGCGCTGGCTGTCGCAGCGGGCGTCGGTGAATGAGTAGAGCGGGGTCATATTTCTTTTGTTTCTATAACGTCAATAATTTCAATCGTTCTATCGTCGTGCTGTTTTGCGAATACTTCTACAGAAACACCCGTGCCATAATCTACGCCGACGGTGATGACTGGTTTCTCTGAATCCATAATGATTTTGTCTAATTCCCTTTCCACTGCCGTCGTCACGACTGGCAACGACAGCGGTGGAAAAGGGTCGTGATAAGACGTGAAGCGTATGCGGTGAGGGGTTCGGAAATGCTGATACCTCGCAATTGAAGTGAGGATATGCGCCTGCTACAGCACTGTCGTTCCGAACGACACCCCTCCGGCTACGCTCCACGATTTGAGATAGTCCCTGTGTTGCCAGCGAGGTTTGACTCGTAGGAATGTCCTCTCCGCTTCGCGCACGAAGCCTGAGGAAGGGCCGTCCCGTAGGGCGCGCGGCTCACTGTCCGCCTTGGCAACACGGGAACTATCTCGATTTGCCGCCGATTTTCACGACGCGCTATTGCTCCCACACCCTCGGCAGCCGCCGGGCACACTCGCGCACAGGTGGTCGATCTGCACAGCGGCGAGCGAGGGGATGGGAGGTGTCAAGGTTCTACTGCAGCCATGGTAGCATCTCCCAAAGTAAACGCAAGTGTAATATGTGGATAACTGCCGTTTACAAAATATAGACAGTATGCTTTACTACTTGCATGGCAAAGGAACTAGAAAAGGCCACAGCGATAGCACGCCTGTATCCTTCAACTTACGAGAAGATTATCAATATTGCCCGTAAACGCCGTACGAGCATTGCACAGGTTGTTGCGGAAAGGTTTAAGCGTGTATGAAAGTAGAAGACATCATCAAACAACGGGCGACAGATTTCCGTGATTTTTGGAACGCGAGTTTCGACTATAGCGGGTACGAAATAGAACGAGGCTATGCTGACCTTGTAGCCTTCAACGCCGAAACCTGCCGCCTCGTCGCAGAGGCGGCGAAGGAGGAGGAGCGGGAGAGGATAGCAAAGTGGGCGGAGAAGAAAATAAGAATTCACCTAGAAATAGAGAGGACTCATACAAACTACCCGAAAGATTGGCATGAGGGGAATAGAAATGCTTTGTATGACTTCCAAGCATCCCTAGCGAAAGGATTACCAGAGAATAAGAAGTAGCGTATGAAAGAAGATAAAAACAGACTCGGAGACACAGTAGGACACATCATTGCAAAAAGAAAAGCAATTGACGAAACGCCTATTTACTATTTTCTACTCACAGAGAACTTAGGTGCTGGACGAACTATACGATGGGATAGCGCAGAACTTAAAATAACAGTAGAAGACATTACAAATAACGCTTGACAGTGACTGGGAAATCATGACCGAACAATCCTGGAAAGAATGGGCACGCGCTTTAGGGTTGATGCTGTAGAATAGAGACAGCCTGCTCTTTTTCGCGGCGGGTATGTGGCCCCAAGGCATCGTGTACGAGATGCGCGCTCTGCCTTGCTGCGCTGCGTCCCGCCCATGACGAATGCCTTATTCATAGGACTTTCAAAACGGATACCGCTGCCGAAGGAAGGCGGGTTTTTATACATCGACGACGAAGTGCCCGAGGTGGCGCGGTCGCGTATTTTTGATCCGCGCGAGCATTGTTTCAATCCCCTCAAAGGAATCACCTACGAAAACGCCAGGATGCTGGCGAATGTCATTTACACCGCTTATCCGCAAGGCGAGACGACGCTCACAGTACGCAATGGACGGATTGACCTTGTACCTGTCCTGCGACAAGGCACTCGGTTCGATAAACTGAAAGTCTATAGCGAGGAAGTAGCGCGGCTGGTCGGGGATATTCTCGAATCTCCCGTGCTGCGCAGGGTGCTGTGTACCGATGCGCCGTTTTCGTTCAATCCTCGCAGCAGGATACTGGCGCGGATAAATCGCGCGGAGTTGGCGGAGTTCGACGCAAAGGTGCTGGCGTTCATGCTCATGGCGCATTTTCGCGGGACGGTTATCGTGCCTGATTTTGGCTTCTATGGGCGCGAGGCGCATATGCCGTTGTTGCGCCAGAATCGGCTCATTGCGGGCGTCAATTTTCTCGACGAAGTGCCAAGGGAATTGCGCAATGCTCTTTTGCTCGTAAAGGACAAACATGCGAGCGGCGCGACTGTCGAGGATGCCGAGACGTTGGCGAAATATGCACGGAAGCGGAGGGACACAATGGGTTACAATGATTTTATCGACGACGCGACGGCGTAGTGCGCGCGCGGCCGATGTGCGGGTTCACGGGTTTCGGTAATGGGGTTTGTGGCGCGTAGCGCGGGCAGTCACAACCCGCAATCGAGCACTTGCCGCGTGCGCGCGGTATCCAGCGGTGGTCTTGGATGCCGTGCGTGCATTTCTTGCATGGTGGGGCTTTCTTGTAGACGCGCTTGCTTGCGGCGTGTACGGCGATCTCGCTGCGACGTTCTGGCGAGAGCTTTGATGCTCTCGCCTGGCCGCCGAGGGATGCGAATCGTCGGGCGTATTCTTTTTCGTTCATGCAGTGTTTTTGGTGACTGTATCAAGTCGCTGTGCGAGTTCTTCCGAAACCTCGTCGCCGCAATGTTCGCATGTCCATGAACGTTGCTGGTCGGGAACCGGGTCGCTGTGCTGTGTGTCGATGAAGTCGTCCGGCGTGTCGCTGGTAATGTCGTAGGTGTAACCAACCCAGATGGCCTCATAACGGGTCGGGTTATCTATCACTTTGCCGCATCGGTCGCAAGTATAATCCTTG
>Ga0233425_10002447_pt1 | contig 36500 bp, 35 predicted proteins | sample Watercolumn_Towu_2_FD_181712 | JGI IMG/M metagenome (GOLD analysis project Ga0233425, IMG submission 181712) | Freshwater microbial communities from Lake Towuti, South Sulawesi, Indonesia - Watercolumn_Towuti2014_140_MG | ecosystem: Environmental > Aquatic > Freshwater > Lake | place... | reverse complement strand
TTGTTCAAGCGTTGGTCTCCCAGGTCAATTCCCGACAACTCCGCCGCCGCCCATCCCATCTCCGTCTCTGGCCCTCAAGCAAAAATCTTGAGGATACAGGCTACAGGCACTTGTGTATAAAGGGATGCATCAAAAGGTGGTACTTTCACCATATCGCTTTCCTGCAGACTGGCGATCAATACCCAATATCCCTGACGCAGTTCGAAGGCTTCCAGGGTCCGGGCATCCGGGTCGATGAGCCAGGCGTGGGGCACGCCGTAGCGGGCGTAGAGGGGGAGTTTGACGATGCGGTCGCGGCGCAGGGTCGAGGGGGAAAGGATTTCACAGACCCAGTCGGGCGTGATTTCGAAGCGGTGGTCGTTGGGGACGGTGGGCATGCGCTCCCGGCGCCATCCGGCGAGATCGGGCACGACGACTTCGGTGTCGCGGACGAAGTGGACCTCCGGTTCGGGGATGATCCACCAGCCGCCGGGGCCTCCGCGGCCGAAGTCGAAGGGTCCGCCGAGATCGATGCTCAAGGCGCGTTCCGCCAGCCCGTGTTTGCCGCTGGGGCGGGGCTGGGTGTGAAGCTGGCCGCCGAGCAGTTCGCCCCGTATTCCTTCCGGCAGGCGGCATAGCTCGTCGTAAAGGGTGGAAGGTGGGTGCGGCCGGCTGTTCATGGACTCGATCCCGCGAATCGTGTGTGGAGCCAGTATAACCGGGTTCGGTCACCATCGAGGGCGTGAGGATGTGCTTCGCAAATCCTATAGCGAGCACCCATCCGGCCAGGCCATTTCTATGGGACCGGCAATTACCGAAAGTCCCCAACTTGTCGCAAGCGCTTCCACTCCGTGGATCGTCGGGGCAGTTTGAGCGGGTAGGCAGGCGCAATACACGTCCCCGTCGAACAGTACGACAACCCTTTCCGCTGGCAACTCATCGATCATAGCGGGCTCTCTCCAGGCGGAACGGTCAAGACACCAGGCCTCGAGGTCGGCACAGTCCCAAGTTGCCTGTCCCAGCGGTCCCGCGAATATGAATTCCGGCTTATCGTCGGTATCGATTCCCGCCCAATCCAGAGCTATTCCTTGCGCATCGGAGCGATTCGGGGGGATGACCGCAAGAGTCATCCCGCGCCAGAATTTACGCCTCACAAGAATTTCGCCAGCCAATTCCACGGATAGGGTGGAAGCCGATCGCCTCGCTGACAATTGCTTCAAACCGCCGTTGCCCGTGCGCGTCCACCATGCCCACGCCCTGTCGGCCGGAAGTAACGTCGAAAGGACCCGGTTTAACCAGCTATCGCCGATAACCGCCTCCAGAGACGGAAAAGTGTCGTAGGTCTCGTGTCTTAACGGTTTACCGTCACCCAGGCGCTGAGGCAGGCCCAACAAAACGCGAGTGCCGGTTTCCCTCACCGCGATCGGCCAGGTCTTAGTCGGCTCAATCTTCATAAATCCAGTCCGCAATCCAATCGGCGCCAAAATAACCGGCGGTACCGCCGATCAACCCTCCGCCAATAGCTGTCAGCACCATGCCCGGTCCAGATTCGACTCCGGCTAGGCCTCCCGCCGCCATTCCGGCTTTTGCGCCGGCCCAAGCCATGGCCCACCTGCCTGCAGTTCTGATGGATTGTGCGGCGATCGGCTTTACCGAGCCGCGCTGATAGCTTTCCACTGCGGCGCTCCCCATCTGAGCGGTGTCCACGACAACACCAACGACCAAAAATACGCGTCCGCCAATCTTCAGATAACGCAGTTGTTTAGCCTGGAACAATCGTGGCCCAACGATAGGTGCATGGTTGGACTGACCAAAGACACCGTACATACCTTTTTGGTTGATATGGTAGAAATCGTGCGGGGTCTTACCTACAGGACTATGGGCATCCCATGAGTAGTATTGTTTTCCGTTGGTGGAGATTGTGAAGAGTCGCGACTCCATAGCGCCGGCCTGAAACCATCGGCTCGGATCTGCAAATCGGATCTGGGCTCCGGGAGGTAGACCAATCCCGTTGAATCGAGCAATAGGGAAGGACATCAGTTGATGGATTCCCGCGCCGCGGAGCAATCCGAAAAGCTTCGCCGGATCGGACGCTAAATAAGACGGTGGCGGTGGAAGTAATGGAAGCAGATTACCGGACCCATCCTCGATTGCGGGTTGAGCGTTAAGGCTAACCAAGAGTTGGGAATCCCCAGACAATGCGGCGTTTCGCAGAATCCGCTCCAAGGCGACGAGATCGTCCTGTGACGGATTATGTGATGGCGCAGTTCTTTCGTTTGGATCAAGGCACAGGTATTGGCTGAACTGATCGGTGACCGTTCGTGGACTTGCTTCGTACGCAGATATCCCGCCAATTCGCCCTGGGAGTCCCCGAACGTCTTGAAGTGGTGTCACATTGACGAAGAATTTGCTGCCGGGAGGGATCGGCGGGGCGCCGAAGTTGCAGGGTGACATTGAGAGAGAGGACGGATCGGCCATGTTTGCTACTCCATGCGTGATGAGCGGTGATCTTCTCCCTATGTTAACCAATTCCCTCGTCCGGTGACGAATTCGCATCAACGGTTGGTCGCCGAAGCCCCCGTCTTGCATAGTGCTTGCCATAGATCCGCGTCGTGCCGTCTTGCGGTAGTCCGCCCTGAGCTCAAGCGGGGGCGTGCGTGCGTTTACAGGTACAACGAGGCCTTGGAGGATGTGCTGAACGCAGTGAAGCGCATCGATCGCGACCAATGGGATTCCAGATGTCGGTACATCCACGCAAGCCCAATTCTCAGGCATCCGGGATGGCGTATTCGTCCGATTGCGCTGCGCTAATCGGACCTACTGTGGCTAGCTGGGTTTGCGTTCGGGTGTGGCTGGACGGGCAGGGATGGTGATCTGGAAACATCCGCTGCTGGTCCAGCAGCATTGAACTCCGGCCTTCCGGAGCGCGCGGCGACGCATTGTGAGCCGAAAGCTACTTGGCAGCAGCGAGTTACCGCTGTCCTTCGTCATGCCGTCCGAGCGGGTACGGAATTCGCATTAGGCCCCTGCGTTCCATTTCATTACACCCCAGAGGGCTCCATGCGTAGAACGATTTACCCCCTTGGCCTGGCGGTGGCGGCGGCGCTGTCCGGCTGCTCCCATTCACCCTTGCACGAGGCATCTCATGCGCTGAAGGCGCACGACACTCACTCCATCGAATTCGCCGGCAGCGGACGCTGGTACCAGTTCGGTCAGGCGCCCAATCCGTCTTTGCCGTGGCCTCCTTACAACGTCAGCAGCTATACGGCGGGCATCAACTACGACAACTCCAGCGCCCATGTGCAGATCGTCCGCAAGCAGATCGTCGAATCGGGCCGCAACCGGCCGGTGCCGGTCGAGCAGAAGCCGGATCAGTACTTGCTCGGTAGCACCGCCTGGAACGTTGCGGCCCCCAACAACTCGCCGCCCGGCACGCCGGCCGTTCCCACCCTGCAGCCGGCGGCGGTGGAAGAGCGGGCCGCCGAGATCATCGCCACGCCGCAGGGTTTCGTGAAAGCCGCTCGGGCCAGCAAGGAGACCCGCAAGTTGTCCGAGGACGGCAAGCAGGTCAGCTTTACCGTCGGCGGCAAGTATCGTTATGAGGGCAGTTTCAACGAGCAGGGCCAATTGGAAGCGGTGAAGACCTGGATCGACAGCCCGGTGCTGGGCGACACCCTGGTGGAAACCAGATTCTCCGATTACCGGGATTTCGGCGGCGTGCAATTCCCGGGACATATCGAGCGCAACCAGGGTGGCTATCCGGTGCTGGATCTGAACGTGGCGTCGGTCACGCTCAATCCCCCGGTGGACGTCGCCATTCCGCAGGAGTTGGCGAATGCTCAACCACCGACGATCACGGTCAAGAGCGAGAAGCTGGCCGAAGGGGTCTACTACCTCACCGGCGGCACCCACCACAGCGTCGCCATCGAACAGAAGGACCACGTGGTGCTGGTGGAGGCGCCCCTCAACGAGGAACGCTCGGTGGCCCTGATCGCCAAGATCAGGGAGATCATCCCCGGCAAGCCCATTCGTTACGTGGTGAACTCCCATGCCCATTTCGACCATTCCGGGGGCTTGCGCACCTTCGTCGACGCCGGCGTGACCATCGTCACCGAACAGGCCAACAAGGACTACTACGAGCAGATTTGGGCGAACCCCCACAACCTCAATCCGGACCGCTTGGAACAGTCGAAGAAATCACCCGCGTTCCTGGCTTACACCGGCAAGCAGCTGCTGTCGGACGGCAAGCGCACCATCGAGATCCACTCCATTGCCGGCAACAGCCATAACGATGCCTTCGACCTGGTGTATCTGCCGGCGGAGAAGCTGGTGATCGAGGCCGATGCCTATACACCGGCGGCACCGGGAGCGCCGGCGCCGACTTCGATCAATCCCTATTCGGTCAACCTGTACGACAACATTAAGCGTCTCGGCCTGAACGCCGAGCGTATCGTCGGCTTGCATGGCCGGGCGGTGCCCATCGCTGAACTGCGGGCGGCCATCGGCTTGCCGAAGGAGGGGGAGCTCAAGGCTGGCAAAGGCAAATGGAAGTCCCGGAAGGCGAAATCAGTCGGTTAGAAGCGGTCACCGGTGCGTGCCACCAGGTTACGCTCGACGCCAGGGAGTTGTTGCCAAGAGTCAGGGCAGGATGCCCGGCCGGAGAGGGTCCGGCAGGTTCCCGTGCATAGCCCGGGAACCTCATGGACGACCTGTTTCCTCGCTCCCAAGCTCCGCGTGGGAGTGTTTTCCGGGGCGCTTTGCGCCTTGCCACCGGGGACGCGGAGCGTCTCCGCCGGGGTTCCCACGGGGACCATGGGAACCAGCGTGTTTCCCCGTGCAAGTCCGTTCGGAAGAGAAGACAATCAGATTCCGGGATTCGTAACCGACAGGAGTTTTCCGCCGCCATGAGCAAATACACCCTGACCGTCAACGGCACGACCCGCACCGTGGACGTCGCCCCCGACACACCGCTGCTGTGGGTGTTGCGGGACGCTTTGGATCTGGCGGGGACCAAGTACGGCTGCGGGGTAGGCCAATGTGGCGCCTGTACCGTGCATGTCAACGGTCAGCCGACCCGGTCCTGTATCACTCCCATCTCCGAAGTAGGCCGCAAGGCCGTCACCACCCTCGAAGGGCTCGATCCCAAGGGCTCTCACCCGCTGCAGCGGGCCTGGCAGGAACTGGACGTGCCCCAGTGCGGCTATTGCCAGGCCGGCCAGATCATGACCGCCGCCGCGCTGCTCAAATCCAAACCCGATCCAACCGACGAGGACATCGACGCAGCCCTGGGCGGCAACCTGTGCCGCTGCGGCACCTATCTGCGCATCCGCGCCGGCATCCACCGCGCCGCCGAACTTGCCAAGAAGAAGGGGGCCGCATGAGCACGCCGACCCTGGTCGATACCGGCCGCCGCGATTTTCTCAAGAAATCCGCCCTGGCCGGCGGCGGCCTGGTGCTGGGTTTCTATTTGAAATCCGCCGACAGTCTGGCCGAGGGCGTGGCCAAGCCCTCCACCGTACCCACTACCGGCGAATTCCGCCCCAATGCCTTCATCCGCATCGCCCCCAACGGCGTCATCACCCTGATCTCCAAGCAGCCGGAGATCGGCCAGGGCATCAAGACTTCCCTGCCCATGGTCATCGCCGAGGAACTGGAGGTGAACTGGCAGGACGTGCACATCGTCCAGGGCGATCTGGATGCGGTCTACGGCAGCCAGAGCGCCGGTGGTTCCCGCTCCACGCCCACCAACTACGAAGAGTTCCATCGCCTCGGCGCCACTGCCCGTACCATGCTGATCGACGCCGCCGCCAGGAGTTGGAAGGTGCCGGCCGGCGAGTGCATCGCCGAGAACAGCGTGGTCCATCATCCCAAGTCCAAGCGCCGGCTGGGCTACGGCGCGCTGGCGGTGAAGGCCTCCGCCCTGCCGGTGCCGGCTGCCGACCAGGTCAAATTGAAAGATCCCAAGAACTACAAGCTGCTGGGCTCGCGCATCGGCGGGGTGGACAATCCCTCGGTGGTGACCGGCAAGCCGCTGTTCGGGATCGATGTGAGGCTGCCCGGCATGCTGTACGCGGTGTACGAAAAATGCCCCGCCTTTGCCGGCAAGGTGATGAGCGCCAACCTGGATGCCATCAAATCCCTGCCCGGCGTGCGCGACGCCTTCGTGCTCGAGTCCTCGGGCGCCGACTTGCGCGGCCTGCTGCCCGGCGTCGCCATCGTGGCGGAATCCACCTGGGCCGCCTTCAGTGCCCGCAAGAAGCTGGAGGTGAGTTGGGACGAGGGCAAGGTGGCGTCCGAGAGCTGGGAGGGCTTCGCCGCCATGGCGCAGGAACTGGCCAAGCAGTCCGGAACCGAAACCCTGCGCAAGGATGGCGATGTGGCCGCCGCCCTGGCCGGGGCCGCCAAACGGCTCGAAGCGGCCTACAGCTATCCCTTCATTTCCCACGCCAGCATCGAGCCGCAGAACTGCACCGCCTGGTTCCGCGATGGACGGATGGAAATCTGGGCGCCCAGCCAGAACCCCGAGAACGGCCAGAAGGTGGTTGCCGAGACCCTGGGTATCCCCAAGGACAGGATCACCGTGCACCTGACCCGCGCCGGGGGCGGCTTCGGCCGCCGGCTGAGCGCTGACTACGTGGTGGAAGCCGCCGCCATCGCCCAGCGGGTGAAGGCGCCGGTGAAGCTCACCTGGTCGCGGGAAGACGACCTGCGCCACGACCATTTCCGCGCCGGCGGTTTCCATTTCCTGCGGGGCGGGCTGGATGCCAAGGGCGAGTTGATCGCCTGGCACAACCATTTCGTCACCTTCGCCAATCGGGTGAACCAAGACGGCAAGTCGCTGCTCCAGCCCGGCGCCGGCGCCAGCCTGTCGGGGGACGAGTTTCCCGGCCGCTGGGTAGCCAACTGCCTGTTGGAACAGACGCCGCTGGAATGCGGCATCCCCATGGGGCCCTGGCGGGCGCCGGGCAGCAACGTGTTCGCCTGGGTGTTCCACAGCTTCCTGGATGAACTGGCCCACGCCGCCGGCCGCGATCCGCTGGATTTCCGCCTGGACATCCTGGGCGACAGGTCCATCGTGCCGGGCACCGGGGAGAAGGGCGTGCCTTACGACGTGAGCCGCATGAAGCACGTGCTGCAGCACGTTGCGGAGCAGGCCCAGTGGGGCAAGAAGCAGTTCCCCAAAGGCCAGGGCCAGGGCATCGCCTTCCACTTCAGCCATCGCGGCTACATCGCCCAGGTGGCCGAGGTCACCGTCTCCAAGGACGGCAAGCTCAAGGTGGACCGGGTGGTGGTGGCCACCGACATCGGCGCCCAGATCGTCAACCTGAGCGGTGCCGAGAACCAGGTGCAGGGCTCGGTGGTGGACGGCCTCGGCACCCTCATGTTTCAGGAACTGGACGTCGCCAAGGGCCGCATCGTCCAGGGCAATTTCCACGACTATCCCATGATCCGCATCGCCGATGCCCCCACCAAGATCGAGGTCCACTTCCTCAAGACCGATTGCCCGGTGACGGGTCTCGGCGAACCGGCCTTGCCGCCGCTGGCCCCGGCGGTGTGCAACGCCATCTTCGCCGCTACCGGCATCCGGGTGCGCCGCTTGCCGCTGGCCCGCACCGATCTGCGCTGGAGCTGAGGTGGACGGCCAGGATCAGCAGGTGTTCGCCGCCGTTCAGCGCTGGGCGCTGGCGGGGCACCGGTTTGCCCTGGTCACCGTGGCCCGCACCTGGGGCTCGGCGCCGCGGTTGCCGGGTGCCTGGATGGCGCTGCGGGAGGACGGCCTGGTGCAGGGTTCGGTGTCCGGTGGCTGCGTGGAGGACGACCTGATCCGCCGCATGAAGGCTGGCGAACTGGCCGGTGAGCGGCCGTTCCGGCTGGACTATGGGGTGACCCGCGAGGAGGCCCAACGCTACGGTTTGCCCTGCGGCGGCCGGCTGGAACTGGTGGTGGAGCCGGCACCGGAATCGGAGCTGCTGGCGGAACTGCAGCACCGGATTGCCTCCGGTCAACTGGTTCAGCGCACGGTAGACCTCTTCAGCGGCGAGGTACGGCTGAGCGCAGGCTCTGCCTCGGCGGCCCTGCAGTGGAACGGCCGTATCTTGATCAGCCAGCACGGGCCGCAGTGGCGGCTGCTGATCATCGGGGCCGGGCAGATCTCCCGTTACCTGGCGGCCATGGCCCAGATGCTGGACTACGCGGTGACCGTGTGCGACCCGCGCAAGCAATACAGCAGCGAATGGGATGTGGCCGGCGCGCCCTGGGTAGCCGGTTTTCCGGATGATGTGGTGCTGGCCATGGCGCCCGACCCCCGCACCGCCATCGTCGCGCTCACCCACGATCCCAAGTTGGACGACATGGCCCTGTTGGAAGCCTTGAAGAGCCACGCTTTTTATGTGGGTGCGCTGGGTTCGAGAGCCAGCAATGCCAAACGCCGCGAGCGGCTGTTGCAGTATTTCGACCTGACCGCCGAGCAGGTGGAGCGTTTGCACGGGCCTGTAGGTTTGGCGATCGGCAGCCGCACGCCGCCGGAGATCGCGGTGTCCATCCTGGCCGAGCTGACGGCGGTGAAGCGGGGTTGTTCGGGTGTCGGTTGCGACGACAGACTCAGCGAAACCGATGGCGGTGTATCGGCCTGTGCCGCCGCGTGAGATCGCCATTGTGGGAGGGGGCTTTAGCCCGCGACCCACCGCCGATCGCGGGCTAAAGCCCCCTCCCACGAAATCCCGGTGGGACTGGGTTTGGTTGGGGCGCACGGTGGGTTACGACGCGCACCTGGGCCGGACGGAGCTGCAAGGGCTTATGAATTGCGCGTCTAACCCACCCTACGTTTCCGACGTTGCGGTTCGAGTGCCATGATCGGTTCAGGCGAAATCGTCGGCATCCTCCTGGCGGCGGGGGAGGGCCGGCGCTTCGGCGGCGATAAGCTGCTGCACCCGGTGGCCGGTGGCGTTCCCATGGCCGTCGCGTCGGCACGGGCACTGCGCCAGGGTTGCGGCGGCAGGGTGGTGGCGGTGTTGCGACCGGAACAGCTAGTCCTGGCCGGGTTGTTGGCAGCGGAGGGCGCGGTTACTCATTTCGATCCCGAGGTCAGGCAGGGCATGGGCCACAGCCTGGCCGCGGCGGTGCGAGCGACTCCGGATGCCTCCGGCTGGCTGGTGGCACTCGCCGACATGCCCTTCATTCAGCCGGCCACCATCGCCCTGGTCGCCAATGCACTCCACGCCGGTGCCGGCATCACCGCCCCGTTTTACCGGGGCAAGCGCGGCCATCCCGTCGGATTTTCCGCTCATTGGTTCGACGCCTTGTCGACCCTGCAAGGTGACCGGGGCGCCCGCGACCTGCTGAGCCGGCATGCCGGCGCTTTGACGTGCATTCCCTGCGAGGATGATGGCGTACTGATCGACCTGGATACGCCGGAGGGATTGGTGTCTCGTAGGTTGGGTTAGGTGCGCGCTCTCTGAGTTTTCCCGGTTTGGATGGCGGTTGGGCGCACCGTAACCCAACGATGAGCGCTGTTTCGGGATTGAGGACTGGTTGATCAAGGAGCCGTTGCGCGACGGCTATTTGAATGTGGGTTGTCGGACCCACGGGCTATCCATCACCTGCCGGGGTCCGGTTACCGGGACGTATAGGCGTAAACCATCCAGGGTCTCTGGATTCCGGCTTTTTCAATCGCGACCCTTCCCATCATCGCTATTGCCCCCCCGGCAGCGCTGCCCGGTCAAGAAGGGGGCAGGTCTCACCTGCCCGCCGGAAGCGACCGTTTGAGTACATGGTCGTCAGTAGCCGGCTTGCTGTACCAAGGTCAGCACGGGTGCTGTCCCGCTGCCTCGCAATCAACAACCGCCACAGCCGAAATCGCCGGCCGGCATGGAGTGTTGCCGGAAGCACCCCGCCTCGTCGCGATTCTAGGTTCCCAAGAACCATTTAATTTATTGATCGTAAAGCCTAAATGGCTTCGGTGCCGGTGGATTTCCGGCCGCCTCCACGATCTGGCTCGCGAATTGCTTAAGACGGCTTGATTAAGTTCCGCAAAGCCGTCAACCCATTGAGAGAGCCACAAATAATGACGCCCCACTCGTCCGCGACGCCACCACCGGCCAGTAGCTCCCGCGAACCGGTCATCCCTTTTCGCCAAACTTCCATCGCGCTCGCCGTGGCCGGTATGGCCATGCTGGCAGGAACCCCGGCGTATCCCGCGGATGACAAGGTCGTCGACGAGTTGAAAGCGGAAGTCGCCCGTCTGAAACAGGCCCTGGAGCAGAAGGAGCAGGAATTGGCGTCCCAAAAATCCGGCGGGGCATCCCCCGATGCAGCGAATCCGCCGGTGGTGTCCGAACCCCCCGTTTCCGAAGCTCCGCCCACCGAGCAGACCGCCGAAGCCGCCAAGCCGGAAGAACCCAAGGCGCTTGGTGAGGTGGTGGCGCGCGGCCGCCGCGGCCTGGTTCGCAAGCACGACATTCCCCAGTCCACGTCGGTGGTGACCGGCCAGGAACTGGAACAGACCGGCGCCTACACCCTGGCGGATTTCACCAAGCGGACCGCCAACCTGCAGCGCGACAACGGCAACCCCCGCACCCTCAGCCTGGGCATCCGCGGCATCGGCCGCAAGGGCATCACGGAGGCCCAGGATCCCAGCGTGCAGACCGCCATCGACGGCATCAGCTTCGGCTACAACTCCCTGGCCACCTGGGACCAGGTGGATGTGGAGTCGGTGGAAGTCAACCGCGGCCCCGGCGGCACCCTGGGCGGCAAAAACTACAGCTTGGGCCAAATCGCCATCAACACCCGCGGCCCCTCGTTCACTCCGGGCGGTCGTTACGCCATGCGCTTCGGCATGTACGACACCTTCTACGGCGATTTGTCCTACGGCGGTCCCATCGTCGACGACCTGTTGGCCTGGCGCGGCACCTTCTTCGTCCACAAGAACGCTGGGGCCTACCAGAACGACTACGACCTGCGCGGCCGCACCTATATCGACACCAACAAGATCTCCGGCCGGGTGCAGTTCCTGCTGACGCCCTCGGAGAACTTCAGCGCCAAGCTGCGGGTGGACGTGGAACCGCGTACCGCCGAGAACTTCAACGGCCTCAACTTTTTCCACCGGGAGCCGGCGACCTACACCAACGGCAACGCCTGGAACACCACCGGTACCGCCTTCAATCGTTTCGGTCGCGGTTACTTCCGTCAGTTGGAAAACTACGGGCTGAAGAACTATTACAACTTCAGGAGCGGCCGCCAGAACAACGACAACCAGCTGGCCCTGGAAACCGGCATGCACGGGGTTACCGGCGAGATGAACTGGAAGCTGGGTAGCCACACCCTCACCTCCATCACCGGATGGAAAGACTTCTGGTTCGATGCCCGCAATGACGAAGGCACACCCTACGACATCTCGCTGCAGGGCGGCGGCGGTGTGCGTTACGACCAGTTCAGCCAGGAACTGCGGCTGGCTTCGGAGAAAGGCGGTTTCGTGGACTACGTGACCGGCCTGTATTACATCAAGACCCGGACCAACGTGGACGCCAAGACCGGCTGGGGGTCGGATGCGGGTTACTGGTTTATCGGAGGTTCGCCGCAGCTTTACGACGACGCGGCGCTGACCACGACCCACAGCGGGGAAATCACCGGGCCGGTGTTCACCAAGACCTACATCGACCCGATCTCCGGCCGGCGCGGCCTGGAATACGGTGGGGCCTACGGCCGTATGTCCAAGGACCCGCAGGCCCGCTATCTGCTCGGCGATTCGCTCAACGGCCTGCGCACCCTGGGGCAGATGCAGATACGCAACGAAAGCCCGGCCTGGTACGGCAACGCCAACTGGCATCTGTTCGACAACTTCACCCTCAACACCGGCATCCGCGTGACCCAGGAAGACCGCACCACGCGGGGTTTCAAGGAAATCACCGACAACGGTTATGCGGGAATCCTCAATCCCAGCAAATCCAGTTTCGGGGTCAAGCTGGGCGGTTTCGATTCGGTTTACACCTCGGCGGCGACCGCCGGCTACAACGCCATCGGCCCGGACGGCAAGTGGCATACCTATGACTATTACAACGGCGACGGCCAGAAATTCGATGCAAAGAAAGACTTCAACACCTATGTGGTGAACAACAAGATCGTCGACAAGGCGGTCTGGCTGGCCGCCGGCGGCCAGAATGGCGGAGTCACCGGAGCGGGAACGGAGACCACCTACGCAACCAACGACGCCTTTTACAAGAACGGGCGGAAGCTCGGCCTCGGCACCAACGTCAGCAACGCCTTCACACATGGCTTCGTGCTGGACAGTTCGGGCAAGGCCACCAAGGCCACCACCAGCGACGCGCCCACCAGCAACGTCATCCGCGTGCTGGTCGGAACGGCGGCTCTGACCACCGACCGGAAGGGCTATGCGGCGGCTCTTCAGAAAGCGGATGCCGCCGCCCTCAAATATTTCAACAAGGCGACCACGACCGATGCCACGACCGGGGCAGTCACCCACGGCTGGGACCAGCTGACCGCGGCGCAGCAGCGTCACATCGCCGATGCCCAGAACCTGCGCAAGGCCCAGCTCGGCACCATCTATCACTCGGTCACCGCGCAGCCTTTCCGCAAGACCCAGCTGACCTCGGTGATCAGCCCCATCTACAAGTTCAACGACGACCTGACCGGCTATGCCACCTGGCAGCATGGGGAGAAGGCCGGCATCTCCCAGATCGTCAATGGCGTTTCCATGATGGCCCAGCCGGAGACCACCGAGTCCTATGAAGTCGGGCTGAAGTCGTTCTTCTTCGACAAGACGCTCACCCTGAATACCGACGTGTTCTTCACCGACATCAGCAACTACCAGCAGGCGGTGCAGGTGTTGGACGAATACACCACGGCGCTCAACAACGACGGACAGCTGTATTACACCAGTGCCACCCTCAACGCGGAAAAGGTCAAGTCTTGGGGCATCGAGGTGGACGGCGCCTACACCGGCATCGAAAACACCGCGTTGCGGTTCTCGGCAGCCTATACCGACGCGTGGTACGACAAGTTCACGACGGCCGGCCTGTCGCCGGAAACCGATCCCGGCACTCCGGCGGCCAAGAAACAGCCGTTTCAGGACTCCTGATTATAAAGCTGCTTCAGCTAACCCAACCGACCGTGGTCCCGGCAGGGATTGCCGGGACCCAGAGGCCAGGGATGGCGCCGATTCATCACATCCCTGTGTTCTGGATGACGGCAATCTATGCCGGCATGACGCGCTAGCTGAAACATCTTTCTAATCAGGTCAGGACTTGAGCGGCAAGACCCTGCCCGGCGCCTCCAAGTTCGCCTTCAACGTCGGCGGCGAGTACCGCCATCCGGTGTTCACCGGCTTCGAGGCCCACACCGCCCTCAACTACTCGTTCCAGACCGGCTACAACAACGACCTGACCCTTTCCAAGTACGGCTGGGTCAACGGCTACGGCACGGCCGACGTGGCGGTGGGACTGGGCCGCAAGGACAAGGCCTTCGATGTCAGCTTCCTGGTCAGAAACCTGTTCGACACCCAGCCCAAGGCCTTCGGTGCCGCCAATGGCATCTTGCTGACCCAGCCGCGCTGGTACGGCGTGGTGGTCAGCGGGCAGTTCTGATTTCGAGTTCTATGGCGCCCTCGGTTTGGGCTCGGGTCGATCCCGAGCCCTTTTTTTGTGGGGCGGCCAAGTACCAAAACCATCGTCCATTCACTGCCAACATGAAGGAAAGACCGTCATGAAACTGCCGAGAGTCATGCTCCTTTTGGGCGCCGGGTTGCTGGTCGGCACCGCTGCCGCCGCCGAGCCGCAACCGCCGCTCATCAACTACCAGGGTGCCCTGGCCGACGCCGGTCCGCAGCCGACCACCCGCAAGCTCAGCTTCAACCTGTACGATTTTCCCAACGCGGTGATGCCGATCTGGGGGCCGCAGCAGTTCGACAACGTCGCCGTGGTGAACGGCCGCTACGACGTGATTCTGGGCACCACCGATACGGCCGGGCGCTCCCTCGCGGTGGTGCTGGACGGCAAGGACAAGTACCTGGGGGTGGCGGTGGATGGCCGGGAAATCCTGCCGAGGCCGCTGATCCTCGGCTCGGCGCCGGCCGCGAACCCGCCGGCATCGACCCTGCCGGGGCCTGCGCCGACAAGCGCGGTGCCGCCCGGAACCATCGTCGCCTACCGCAGCGGCCGCATCCCCGATGGCTGGTTGCTCTGCGACGGCTCGGCGATTCCCGAGGGCGAACAATACGGCCGGTTGCGGGAGTTGATCGGCGCCACCGTGCCTGACCTGAGGGGCTTGTTCCTGCGCGGCATCGGCCAGAATTCCGATCCCGCGTATCGCTACGAAGGCGATGCCGCCCGCGGCTTGTCCGAACTGCAGCAGGACGACTTCAAGGCCCACAGCCACCGCTTCGACGACTACACCTTCTCGCAAAACGCCGGCAGCGGCGGCAAGGCCTGGGGCAGCGCCGGCGGTTCCGACATCGACAATTCCCCCGGCAGCCCCTTCGCCCACGAGACGGCGGCGGCCGGCGGCGGCGAGACCCGGCCCAAGAATGCGGCGGTGTACTGGATCATCAAATATTAGCCAGGCAGGGGGTTGGTTTGGGAGAATCCCTAACACGGGGGAGGGCTACGCCCTCAATGTTGTTGAATCAAGCCTCTCTCCCGCAACGAGAGGGACTTGTGTAGATACTCTTGCCCAATCCGGGAGAAGGGCTTCATTCAACACCCGCGCTTGGCGGAGGGGCATGCAGTGCGGCAACCAAGCAAGGCCGGAGGGTCGCAGGCCACGTTTTACCACAGGTCGGAACGCGCTTGGTTCGACCATTTGCGGATCATGGCGGAACTGCCCTACCCGAGCCGGGCGCTGATGTCGAGCATCGCCGCGGTGCTCGGCCAGCATTTCCAGTGGGATTTCATCGCCTTCGGCTGGGATGACCGGCAGACTTTGCAGCCGCTGGGCTACTGGGCGGAACCCGTGGTTGGCGAGATCCTGAAGACCTACGCCGACAACTTCGCGAAATTCGCCGAGGAGATGCCTCTGGGCATCCTGCTGGAGAGCCGCGGGCGCGTTCTGCGCATGGCCGAGGCCAGCGCGGAATACGAACAGAGCCGGCTTTACACGGAGTTGCTGCAGCCCTACGGGGTCCGCTGGGGCCTGGCGGTACCCGTCTATCTCGGCGAGGACGGACTGGGCTTCCTCGGCACCTTCCGCCGCCGCGAGCATGGCCCTTACACGGACGCGGACCAGCATCGGCTGGATAAGGTCGGCCTGGCCCTGGGCGATCTGGATCGGCGCCATAACCCGCTGGCGGCATTGCCCAAGCCGGCTAGCCGCGAGGCGATGATCGCCAGCATGCTGATCAACCGGCAGGGCCGCGTTCTCGGGTTGAGCCGGAACGCCCGCAACATCCTCTTCCTGTCGAGCAAGGCCGGCATGGGGCTGCCGGACTGGGCGCGCGCCGACTGGCATGCGCTGCCGCCGGAAGTCACGATGAAGGTCAAGAGCCTCTTTGCAGCCGAGCATCGTGACCATCTCGAAGTCCGGCTGCGGCTGCCCTGGGGCGGCTTCGACTTCGTCCTCGAAAAGATCGAGCTTGCCGGCGAGCGGCCGGAAACCGTGGCCAACGTCATCATTCGCCATCACGAGCCGCTGGACATCGCCGTGGCCCGGGCGCTCTGGGGCTGGCCGCTCTCGCCGCAGGAAAAGCGCATCCTGATCGCCTCGGCCCGCAACCCCAGCCGGGCGCAACTGGCGGCGGCCCTGGGGCTGACCGAGGGAACGGTGCGGCATTACATCAACGAAATCCAGGGCCGGATGGGCGTGTCGTCACGGCAGGAAGTCATCGAGCAGATCCTTGCGGCGCCCTAATGTGCGACTTCATTCGATCGACCGCTTCCGGCGCGCCCGGCTGAGCGGGCCGCGGGAGCGCTCGGCGAGGCATCGTCCGCGAGCGCCGCCCGCCGGGAGCCGCGCTCCCGTGCACGCCCAGCTGCCGTTTCCGGAGCGGAACCGCGTCACACCGTGCGGCGAGCCCAAGCGTTCGCCGCCAGAAAATCTCGAAGGGGATTGTAGGGCACCCGGGAGGCCTCCTGAGCCAGACGGTTGGCCAGGCGCTGGTCCTGGGCAAAGAATACGGCGATGGCCGCCTGATGACGGTGGGCGAATTCCGCCGACGCCGGCGAGACGCTTCCGCCCCCCGCCATGCCGGCGAAGGGATTGCCGCCCACCGTGGTGTGCCGGGTGGCGCCCAGGGCGCCCAGCATACCGACCGTCTCCGGGCCGGCGGGGAGCTGATGGCTGTTGCGGATGAGCAGGGCACCCTTGTCCGATAGATAGATGTCGGTGGCGAGCACCGCGCCGAATTCTTCCTGGTTGTCGTAATGATCGTGGGTCGGCGACTGATGGCTGCGCCCCTCCAGGGCATGCTTGGCATGAATCAGTTCGTGGAACAGGATTTCGTCGGCGTTTCCCCCCACGAAAGCGCGGGTGATGCGAGCCGGATCGAACAAGACCACCGCATCGGTGCCTTCGCCGGTCCCCAGCATGGGCTGACCAGGCTGCTCCACCGCCGCCGTGAAGGGATTGTCGCCGGTGTGGGCCCGAGGGACGCCGGCCCGATCGGATACCTGCAGGTTGGCCGTGGTCGCGCGCAGCCCCAGGGCTTCCTGGGCCTGGCGATCCATGGGCTGGCCGGGAGGATTGCCGGCCGGCGGCCGCAGGTCCATGCCGCCCCCGGCGGTGTTTGCCTCGGTCCAGGGGGCGATGGTGATTTGATGGCCGCGCCGCCGTGCCGCCGCGCTGACCTCGGCCAACAGGATGCGTCCGCACTGGTAGCGCTGCAAGGTCGCCAGCACGACCGCGATCCGTTGTTCATAATGGCCGGCCGTGCCGGCGTTGTTGGTGTGCAGGCGGGCAACTCCGCTGCCGGCGGCGCGATAGACGACGCTCCCGTCGATCCGGATATCTTGAATGGTCACCATGGGCGAACTCTCGGAAGTTGAAGAAGATGGCTCTATATGGATTCAAGTGGGTGCCTTCGCCGAATAGCGCACTCAAGAACGGGTTTTGAGACGCTGCGCGTAGCCGTTTGATGTGGGTTCTCGGACCCCCGGCCGAGGAACTTTTCTTTGCTTGTCCGAAAGAAAAGTTCCCAAAAGAAAGGACACCCGACAGTCGCGAAAGCCCCTTGCGCTCCTCGCTTTCGGCGGGGGTCGACCCAAGGGGCTTCCTGCCCCTGGGTCGACGGGCGGAATCCGTTCCGCCCCTCTTCGGGCCTGATCCGCCGAAAGCTCCGGTGCTCGGCGCGACTGAACGGGATTTGAAGAGCAAGAGCCCAAGAGCAAGAACTGGTTTTCACCTATTACGATTCACATAGAACCAAGAAAATCGATCGGCATGCGCTCGGCCGGGAGTCGACGGATCGCGGTGGACGCGCTATCGGCTAATACTTGGTGACGGTGTTGCTGCCCCGGCTGGAGACCCAGACATGGCTGCCGTCGAACACCAAACCGGCGGGTTGACTCCCGGTGCCGTAGATCCCGGCGTTGGCGCTGGTGTCAAACTCGATCGCCCTGACCTCGGCCGAACCCGATTTCGCCACCCAGAGCCGCTTGCCGTCGAACACCAGGGCGTCGGCCCCGGTTCCCTCCAGCGGCACCACCCGGTCGACTCCGTTGCTGCCGATGCGGGATACTTCGCTGGTTCCGAAACTGGTGACCCAGACATGACTGCCGTCGAAGGCCAGGCGGCGAGGCTGCGAGGGCACGGGATAGGTCGCCGACACGCTGCCGTCGAGGGGGTTGAGCTTGGTCACGGAGTCGGCGCCGTTGTTGGCGACCCAGATGTTGGAACCGTCGTAAGCGATGCCCATGGGGTTCGCCCCTACCGGATAGGAGGCGATGACCGCTCCCCCGGCAGCGGCCAGTTTGGTGACCGTGTTGTCGCCGCCGTTGGTGACCCATAGAAACACCCCGTCGAAAGCCAGGCCGGCGGGATTGTTGCCCACTCCGTAGGTCCCGATCACGCTGCCGTCGTACCCCGACAGTTTGGTGACGGTGCCGTTGCTGGAATCGGCGATCCAGATGCCGGCACCGTCGTAGGCGATGGCCGACGGTGTCCCGGCGACGCCCGGATAGGTCGCCAGCAAATTGCCCGTGCTGGGATCGAGCACGCTGACCGTACCCGCACCCTCGTGCACGACCCAAAGGCGGCTGCCGTCATAGGCCATGGCCCCCGGCGAGTTGAAGCTTCCCCAGGCGAAAGTGGCCGCCTGGTTTCCCGCATACCACTTCAACTGGGCGATCTGCTGCAGGTTGAGGGTCGGACCGGCCGGCCCCCGGGGTCCAGCTTCCCCGGCAGGACCCTGGGCGCCCGGTGCGCCTTGGGCGGACAGCAAGGCCCATGCCGCCGGGTCGCTGCCCGGAACCGCCTTGTTTTTCTTGACCAGGGAGATCCAGGACTGGTTGTCGTGGCTGACCACCTGCCCCTTCTGATACACGGAACCCGCCGCGAAGGCGCCGCGGTAGCTGGTGATCGCGACCGGCCGCTGGGCTGCGGCGCCCGCCGCCGGCCCAAGGTATGCCATCGCAAGTAGCATCCAGAGCGGAAACATCAGCCAACGATTCGTCATGTGCCCCATGGGATTTTCCGGGATAGGAAAAGGTTGATAGTGAAACGGCGCGCCATGGGCGGTGCCGAGCGGTCGATCGGCATGGCATCGTGCCGGTGAGCCGGGTGCTCGTAGCCCCTCGGTTCCCGCGCCCGGCCGGATCGCAGGCTATTGCGGTACGCGCGGCAGCTTGGCCAGCTTTTCGTTCCACGCCTGGATCGCCTCCGCCTGGCCGCCGTAGCCGCGATCCCACAGGCCCGAGATGTGCAGCAGCAGCGTATGCCCCTTGCGCTCGTAGAGGATGCTGGGGAACGGCGGTACGTCGCCGCCGTGCCGGACCACCGCGGCACCGTCGGGATCACCGGGGATCGGCACGGCTTCGTTGCCGGGGCCGAGCAGGAATTTGCGCAGCATTTCGGCGGGCATGCCTTGGCCCGGTGGGATGGTGCCGATGAACAACGAGATGTTGTCGTGATCGGCGCTGTACTTGCAGCCCGGACCGAGTCCCTGGTCGGCCTCGGGCTTGCCGGCACCGAACGGCACGCCGAACAGGCGGCCGAGTTCGTCGGCCGGGTACCAACACGGTGCGCTGCCCTCGGCGAGCGCGGCGAGCGGTACGGTCAGAAGCAAGGCGAGGACGGCGGATCTCATGGCATTCTCCAGATCAGGAAAGAGTCGGGGCGGGGCCAGTGACCCGGATGCCGCGGCGAAACCGAAACCGCAGCACGCCGGATCGGTTCCCGGCGGTTCCGGTCCTGCCCCGATGATTGCGTTGAACGTGCCGCATCGTGACGGATACGGCGCGATCCGGATACCTGACTGAAGTTAGGGATGGCCGGAATTCCCGGCCCGCTTGCCGGAGTCGGAGAGGCCGTGGCTGCAGCTCGGGCCGCAGGCCGGTGCCGCCGCAATCCGGGATTCCGCCGCGGCGATGAGGGGTTCAGGCCGGGCAGTAGGCCGCTGCCCCGAATGGGTGCCTCGATTTGCCTCCTTCCAGTGCAGCAGCGGGTGAGTCGGCCCCGTTGTCTGGCGAGCAGCCGGGCTTCGGTAGCCGGGAGAAACCGCAGGCAGCATCGAAGCGGGGATATCGGGTCCTTGGTCCTGAACTTGCTGGATGGAAAATGTCCGTCACTCAGCATCAGGTGCCGTCATGCCAACTTCCATTCACTCCCCCGGGACAGTCATTACCGGCATGGATTTGCGTGAACATTTCCGGGCCACCGTGACCGGAGCCATTGCCAACCAACAGGTCGAGATCGAGGAGGCGACGGTTTTCTACCTGGTCAACATGCTGGCCTATTTCGCCCGTGCCGACCGCTTGTTCGAGGAGACTCCTGATGGGGTCGTGCTGCGGCCCTTGGCGCTGATCTATGGCAGGGCCATCCAGGCCCGCAGCCCGGCCGAACGCCATCGCGCCTTCCAGCATCTGGGCGACGTGGCGCTACTGGTGGCCGGTCTGTTTTCCGAGAGCCTGAGCCGCAAGGTGGTGGACGTCGACTACTACATCGCCATGGGCAGCACCGCGTATGGCTGCTTGTCCGAGGAATGCCGCCAGTCGTTGCGCGACCAGGCGTTCAGCGCCATCTTCGCCGAGCTGTCGCGGAAATTCCTGCTGCTGGTCGACGTGCTGGCGGAAGTCGGCGAACACAGCCGGCTCGGTGCCTCCAACGACCTGATGCGGCTCTATGAAATCTGGGCCAGAACCGGCAGCACCCGTGCCGCCGGCAAGCTGCGTTCGCTGGGCGTGGAGCCGGTACCGGGCAATTTCGGACGCCGCCGCAATTGAGCGGACGGCCGAGTCTCCCGCCGGAGTCGCGGGGTGATGGACGGGGGTGTCGATGAGGCATCACCCCTCTGGAATGTGCCGGGTATCAAACGAGCCATGGCGGCGGTGGCGGGTGTCCGGAGCCGACGAGGGCAGAGGGATGGGACGTTTTACCGGCCGCTCCAGCGTCAGGGAATCGCAATCCGCCAGCCAATCGCCAGGAACAGGGCGGCGACCAGCAGTTGGGACAGAAAGCGCGTGGCGCGGTGGCGGCGGTGAAGCTGTGCCAACAGGGCGACGGCCGCTGCTCCGAGGGGCAGTACCAGGAATGTGGTGGTTGAGTCGGTGCAGCGATGAAGCAGGAAGATTGGGCCGGATGCCAGCCCGGCGAAGGCGGCGTTCATCACGGCGAGGTCGGCCCGCCAGACCGTTCCCGGCGCAATCCCCAGCGAGGCAAACCAGGGCAGCATGGGCGCGCGGGCGGAGCGCAGCGCCACGCCACTGCGAGGCCGGCGCTTTGGAAGACCAGGGGCAGATGACCGGCGAGCAGCAGGCCGGCGGCGACCGGTTGTCTCAAGCCGAGACTTTCCCAGCCGAAGCCGAGCCCGCTGAGCAGCAGCGCGTATACCGGCAGAATCAGACGGGCCGGCAGGGTGTCGCGCCGGGTCAGCACCCGGAGGTTGATGGCGATCAGATTGCCGAGGAGTCCGCGGTCCGCGTTCAGCGTTCGCGGGGGTTTCGAGAAAGAAAGGCGCAACGGTCGAAACACTGCCCACTGATCCGGTAAGGTCCAGGCGATCGCCGGTCCCAGCGCGAGCAAGAGCGGTGCAGTTTCTCTCAGCGGTTCCCGGCAAAGCGCCCATGCGGCGCCCGAAGAGGCCAGGACGACGGCGAGCGCCGAAGGGGATCTTCGCAGCGCACGCTGCTGCAGTGCCACCAGATTCAGCGCCAGCGCGGCGGCGATCGCGCCATCCGCTGCCGAGCGCGGCAGTGAAACCAGGTAGGCGGCGAAGGGCAGCAGCAGCGGCAGGTCGGCGATCAGCAGCACCGCGAGATCCACCGGGGTTTCCAGCCGGACCACCGTCGGCAGGCTGTGCAGAAAGCGCCAGGCGGCTCCGCCGCGCAGGGCATCGGTCTGGACCGCGCTCCAGGCCAGGGCGACGGTCGTCAAAGCCAGCCAGGCGGTGACTGTGTAGCTTGGATCGCCGCCTTCCACCGCGTGTCGCACCGGGGCGCCGACAGCGTGGATCTGGGCCGCCAGCGGCATGGTGGCCGGGGATCCGGCGAACAGCAGGAACAGCCAAACCTGCCAGCGCCGGATCAACAGCTTGAGGGTGGCGTCGGCGTAGTAGCGCAACCGCCAGCGCACCAGCCGTGCGCACTGGCCAAAGACGTCGCCCGTGGTCATGGCAGCAGCAGGGTGTTTTCCGGAGTGATGCCGAACCCCGGATGCCGGGCGGTTTCGTGGCAGGCCAGAATGATGAGGCGGGTGGATGCCTGCTCCCGCACCGTGTCCTGGAGGGCGCGCAGCGACGGGCCATCCAGTCCGTTGCTGGGCTCATCCAGGAGCAGGACATCGGTTTCGGCGGCGACGGCGCCCACCAGCAGCAGCTTGCGCGCCGTGCCGAGGGACAGCCGGTCGAAGCGGGTGTCCAGAATGCCCTCCAGGCGAAACGCCTCGGTCAGGGCGGCTTCGGTATGCCGGCTCCAGCCGCGCCGCAGGGATCGCACGAAGGCCAGCCAGTCGCGGCCGGTGAGGAAGGGAAAGACGGGACAGTCGGGCGGGCAATAGCTCAGGTTTCGGCGCGCCCGGTCGGGGTCGGATTTCAGGCTCAGCCCGGCGATGCGGATGTCGCCGGCATCGGCTGCCAGCGCTCCGCCGAGCAGGGCCAGCAGGGTAGACTTCCCCACGCCGTTGGGGCCCGCGACCAGGTGGACGCCCGGGTTTGGCCAGACCAGCGACAAGCCCCGGATGACCGGCTTGCCGCCGTAGCGCTTGGTGAGATCCGCGGTTTTCAGCATGCTGCCGACTCTAATTGGAGCGTTGCGGCGGTTGCCAGTCGCGGTGATCGCAAGATTTGCGGAACCAGGCATTGGCTCGCGAATGGTCATGACTTTGCGGGCCGATGCTCCCTTCCACCTGCTATTTCTTCTCGGCCGGTGTCGCCGTCGCCGGCCCGATGCCGACGATCTGCAGGATCACATCGCCTTCTTTCGCCCCGTCGTAGTGGACCTCCTTGCCGTAATGGGTCACGAAGCTGCCGGCGGGGACCGGTTTCAGGCGCTCCGGGTCGTAATCGGTGCCGGTGCCGACCCACCAAGTGCCGAAGATCACGGTGATGAAGCGGTCGTTGGGGTGGGAGTGGGGCTTGCTGTTGTGGTGGGCCTTCCACTTGTTCAGCACCACATAGAGCCCCGGCTTGGACGGATCGCCCACCAGCACCGCCGATTCCGATCCGCCGGGATTGGCGACCCAGTGGATTTCCTCGGGCAGCTTGATGGTGATGGCCTTGGGATCGATGGGTGGCGCCTCGGCCCGTGCGAGGCTGGACGACAGCGCGATGGCCAGTGCGGCGACGAGGGCGGAGGGTTTGAAGAGGCTGGACATGGGATTCTCCGAAAACAGTAAGAAGCGAGCACGAGTGAAAGGGATCGACGCCGTCGATAGCTGAAGGAAAGCAGACAACGCGCCAATGCACTCGCCCCATTTCCCTTATCGGGTTCCCGAGCCGCTGTCTCTCAGCAGACAGGTCGACAGCACGGCTGCGCATGGATGAGCAGGGTATTCGGTCGCTCGCTCCGGCTCTTTCCGTTCATGAAGCGTCGCTCGGGGATCGGCGACGATGCCGGTTGGTGGCACAGCTTCTGCTGCTTACGGGATGCCGGCCGTCGAATCGATCGGGCCAAGACGGCCCGCAGCCGGGGAGGTTGGCGATCAAGACAATGTCAGGAGTTTGAATCCATGAGTTATTACAAAACTGTTTCGGGCTATCTGAAGTCCGACGGCGGCCTGGAAGGGCGGCGGCAGGAGTTTGAACTGGCTTTGCCCGCTTCTCTGAATACCGAGGACCGGGCTCGGATCGTGGCGGTCTTCGACGAGATCGGCGCCGACCACGATCAGCACGTGCTGGCCTTGTCGCAAAAGCTCGACGGCGGGCCGGCGCCCGCTCTCGCCTTGCCGGTCCACGATCCGGATGACGCCATCGTGGCGGGACTGAAGGGCTTCTGGAAGTGGCTGCGGGAGGCGCAGCGGACGATTTGGGGTTACGCCCTCCTGATCCTGGACTTCTTCGTGTTCTCCGGCCATTGGGACCTTGTGGCCCGGGCCAGGCAACTGGGGACGGGCGCGGATGCCGGTGCCGCGACCATCGTCGGCGGCGACCTGCTGGCGGCCTTCTGGATCGTGAACTTTCTGGTGCTGGGCTTTCTGTTCGGCGAGAGCGCCATCAGCAATCTGCTGCCCCAGCTGAAGAGCAACCGGGCTGATGGTTCGGAAAGATAGTCTGTAGGACGCGGCGAGGAACGAACCGCATCGTTCGCGATTGATGCGGTTCCTGTCGTCACCGCATCCTACGGACTGATGGTGCATTCCGAACTCCGCCGGCAAGTCATCGCCCGAGTTTTGCTGAAGGCCGTCGAGACCGAGTTTCCAGGTGCGCCGGTTTATGCGAAGGCGCTCGGCGTCGCCAAGCCCTTCTTCGAAGCCTGCGGCTACCGGCCGATGTCGGCGGAAGTGCGGGTCTTGTTCAACCGCAACGGGATGGCGGGCTGATCCGCCGGGGCGCATTCGGACCGGATGCAGCCCGAGTTTCCGGAAGTTCCTGATCATCATCGAGGTATTGGACGATGGGTGTGCTCACGATCTGGGAGTCGGCACAATTTCGGGTCTCTCAGGCCGGTAAGGTCTATCTGCCTGGATATCTGCTGGTGGAAAGCCGCTCCGGCAAACGGGATTTGAAGGAGCTGAGCCCGCAGGAAGACCGGTCCCTGCTGGCCGCCCTGGATCTCGCGAAAACCCTTCTAAACAAGCGGATCAAGCCCCGGCGCATCTTCGTGGTGAAGGACCGCGAAGCGCGCGACCGGCTGCGCTTTCACGTCATTCCGGGAACCGCGGAAGTGCTCGGGGCCGAAGCGCTGGACGGCACTGCCAGCTCGCAGCAAGGCGCCGAGATCGCCCAGTCGGTTTGCAGCCGATTCACGGAAGGCGCGACCATCTACGGCGCCATCGAGCTGCTGGACTTCGTCTCGGAAGCCAGGGGCCTGTGCCGGGAGCTTCAGTCCGCGTCCGGCAACGGCGGCTGACCGGGCGATGCCCAGCCTCGGTGTTTTCGCCGCCATCGTCGACGACACCGGGCGGGTCCTGTGCGTCCGCCAGAACTACGGCAGATGCTTGTGGACCACGCCCGGCGGCCGGGTCGAGCGCGGCGAGCCGCTGCTGGACGCCCTTCGCCGGGAGGTGCGGGAGGAAACCGGATTCCAGATCGAAATCGGCGATCTGGCCGGGATCTATCACAAGCCCGATCATGATGATCTGGTCGTGTCCCTGTATGCCCGCATCGCAGGCGGGGTGCCCGCAGTACCGAACGGGGAAATCGCGCAGATGGGATACTTTGGGGCAGACGCCCCGCCCGAGCCCATGGCTGCCAATAGCCGCCTCCGCATCGTCGATGCCCTGAACGGGCTGCGCGGAGTGGTGAGGATGGTGGAGCCGGAGTGATTCGGAGCCGTGAGCTTGCCGGTGGTTCCGGGGAGGCCTCGATCGGGGTAGAGTTCGGTCTCGCCACGTATGATCTGGTGAGAGTCCCGTGGAAACCACGCGACTTTCCAGCAAAGAGCAGGTCACTCTGCCGAAATCCCTGTGCGATGCTCATCACTGGTGTCCGGGCACCGAATTCGAGGTTAAGGATAGGCCCGACGGGATCCTGCTGCGCCCGAAGTAGCGGTCTTCCTCGACCGAGTTGGCCGGTGTCATCGGCTGTTCCGGCCATGTCGGACCGGCAGAATCGCTGGAAGCCATGGAAGAGGCGATCGCCCAAGGCGTGAACGCTCGGCGTGATGGCGGTCGATACTAACCTGATCGTCACCACGGACGAGCCGGCCCGATGCGTCGGACGAATTTTCGAGCGGTTTGCCGAAAACGGGGCCGTCATGGTCAGGTACTAGACGGTGGCCTACATCGGCAATCCCTGAGCAGCCCTCAGCAGCTTTTTCGCCGGACTGGTCGGGGCGCTTCCGAAGGGTGGGCAGGCTTCATCTGGCCACCGTATCGATCCGGTGGGCAAACGAAGAGAAGTTTGCCCACCTACTTGAATCGCCCCTTGATGCCTGGCGTCTGCACGTCGAACTTGTAGGCGGCGCCGCGGCCCACCACCACAGGGTCTTCTTGTCGGGACCGGCGAAGGCCAGGTTCTGGGGCTTCTTGGGGATGGGGATGGCGCCCAGGTTTTCGCCCTTGTCGCTGATCACCTCGACACCGGCGTTGGAGGCCACATAGAGCCGTCCGGCATCGTCCAAAGCCAGCCCGCGTAGAGCGGATGCCTACAGGCGATCCGCCAAATTACTGCCGGAATCCAAGTGGACGCAGGTTCCATTGCATAACGGCATGGCATGGCATGGCGTCCACGGTTCAATCCCGAGTCCATTCGGTGGAACCCGATAGAGACGGTTCCGCCCTTTGCGCGGCTAATTTATACAAAAATTTATATCGCATCTAAGTTGTTGTATGATTTTTTTCCATGAAGAACGCGATTTTTCTCGGAACCAGCCAAGCCGACCTTCGAGATTTCCCCGAAGATGCTCGCCGGGATTGCGGGTTTCAGTTGAGCCGGGTGCAGGCCGGGCTTGATCCGGAAGACTGGAAGCCGATGGCTTCCATCGGCTCAGGTGTCCGGGAAATCCGGGTACGGGCCGGCGGTGCCTTCCGGGTGATCTATCTGGCGACCCGGCCGGAAGGCGTCTACGTGCTGCACTGCTTCCAGAAAAAGACCCTGAAGACCAACCAGCTCGATATCGAGTTGGCCCGCAAACGCTACAAGCTGATCGGAGGATGATCCATGGACATTGTGAAGGCCGATGAAAACCTGTTTCTGGCACTGGGCTTTCCGCCCCACGAAGCGGAAGTGCTGCAGTTGCGCTCAAACTTGATGGGCCAGCTGGGCTTGTGGATCCGTGACAGCGGCCTGACCCAGGCCGAGATCGCAGAGAAGCTTGGCATCACCCAGGCCAGGGTGTCCGACTTGGCCCGGGGAAAGTGGAAGAAGTTCAGTATCGACATGCTGCTGACCCTGGCGGCCAGGGCCGGCATGCGGGTGAAGGTGGAGATCGAGCGGGCCGCCTGATCCGCGATCGATGGGCTTCGCAGGCTCAGCGCAATAACCTACTGCAGGCGTTTATCGCCGGGATACCAGAACTGCGAGTGGCATTGCTCGCAGGCGTGTTCCACCTCATCGCCGGTTTCCACTATCTCGCGGGTGTCGATAGGCGATTCGCTAATCACCGCCGGAATCCGAGCCGACGTAGGTTCCATCGCATAATGGCATGTCATGGCGTCGACGGTTCAATCCGGATCCCATTCGGCGGAACCCGTTAGAGCCGGTTCCGCCTTACCAACTACTTGAATCGTCCCTTGATCCCGGGCGTCAGCACATCGAACTTGTAGGCGGCGCCGCGTCCCACCACGTACAGGGTCTTCTTGTCGGGACCGGCGAAGGCCAGGTTCTGGGGCTTCTTGGGGATGGGGATGGCGCCCAGGTTTTCGCCCTTGTCGCTGATCACCTCGACACCGGCGTTGGAGGCCACATAGAGCCGTCCGGCATCGTCCAAAGCCAGTCCGTCGGCGCCGCTGGACCAGTTGCCGTCCTCGCCCTTGCTCCAGCCTTTCAGCTTGACGAAGTCGCGTCGGTTGCCGATCTTGCCCTCCCCCTGCACGTCGTAGGCGAGGATGCTCTCGCCCTGGGTGTTGGCCACATACAAGGTTTTTTCGTCCTTGCTGAGCTGGATGCCGTTGGGCCGTTCGATGTCCTTGGCCAGCTGGGTCAGCTTGCCTTGGACGGAGAGGTAGTAGACGCCTGGGGTCGAGGGCGGCGGGTTGGGGTTCTCCTTGCTCGGGCGGGTGCCGCTGTCGGTGAAATAGATGCCGCCGGCGTGCTTCTCCAGCACCAGGTCGTTGGGCCGCTGGAAGGCTTGGCCTTGGTAGTTCTCGGCGAACACCTTTTCCTTCGCTGCCGGGTAGATGATGCCCACCTTGGGCTTGAGGGTCTGTACCGCGATCAGCTCGCCGTTGGTGGTGAAAGCCAGGCCGTTGGCACCGTTGCTGTTCTCCAGGAAGGTGGAAATGGAATTGTCGGCGTCGATGCGGGTGATGCGGTTGGCCTGGGTCTCGGTGAACAGCAGGCTGCCGTCGGTCAGGCCGATCGGCCCTTCGGTGCCGGTGAAGCCGTCCTTGATCAATTCGACCTTGGTATTGGCCTCCACCACCCCGGGGATGGCGGGGGTGACGGCGTCTTCGGCCAAGGCCGAACCGGCCAGGGTAGCGGCGCCGAGCAGGGGAATCAGGCTCCGGACGAGGGGTTTGAACTGCATGGGTATCTCCGTGATGCGTCGTTGAATGAGCCGAACCGCTGCCAACCGGCGCGGTCGGTGACGGGCGCTGCCGCTGACGGCGGTCCAAGTCACCGTCACTACAGCAGTTACCGTGCCGTCCGGCGGAGCGCGATCAAGTACCGGGGGGAGTGGGTTCTTTGGCTCAACGGGGCTGTCGTGGTTGATAGAACTGGTTCGTGGCGCGCAGCAGGTGTTCGGCAGGTGTTGCACGGGAAGCATGTGACGGGGTTCGGGATCCCCGGTGCCGAGGTGGGAGGATCGCTGCGGGTGACGGCAGCGCATCGGGTTGGTGGGGGCGTGAAACTGTTGGCATCTTTCCTGCCTGATGCTGTATGAAGTCAACGAGCCGAAGGAGGACTCAATGAACACCGCAACCGTTACCCCAGTGTACTCGGCCGGCATCCAGGAGCTGAACGAGCTCTTCAACAATCTGCGCAAGCCCTACGGCAAGGGCGAAATCGTCCGCTTCAATCTGGCGTATCAGCGCATTTATCCGCAGCTCAGCCGCACCGAAAAGCGGCGCGCCGAAGTCTTGGTCGATGCGCTGATCACCAATCTGGAAGACGACCGGCTGGCCTGCCAGGTTTACGGCGTGGTTTGAACGTGGGTGACGGGAGCCGAGTGGGTGGGTGGCGCACCCCAGCGTGGGGCAAAAATGGGTGATCTGAGCCACCGCCCGACATCCTGGGATTATTCGCGGAGGTCGGAGAGATGCTTCGTCATGACCGTTACGGGGAAGCCATGGTAGCGGCAGCGTTCCGACACCTGCCAGCCGAGGCGCGCATAGAAGCTCTCGGATTCAGGCGTATACAGATATAGCCGCCCGACCGCCAATTCCTTCGCGCGCTGCTCGATGGCGGCGACCAGCCGGGTTCCGATGCCCTGTCGCCGCCGCGGCGCGGCGACATAGAGTCCGGCAAGCCAAGGGGTCAACTGGGCTCGGGTGTCCATGTCCTGTAGTTTGAGGCAAACCGTTCCCAGCAACTCGTCGCCTTCGATCGCAACCAGCGCCAGGGGAATGCGATCGCGGTGGGTTCTTTCGTGGATCAGTTGTTCCACGTCCGCCAGCGTGCGATCGGGGTGCAGATAGGCCCATTCCTGATGAAACCATCGGGCGAGGGTCGGGATGAAGTCCGGGTGACCGGCGAGATGGCGGATTTCCATGACGGTATGGGGCCGCTGGATGATAGCGCCCCGGCAGTGCTTCCGGAGAAAAGACGAGCCGTCCTTGGCAGGGGCTCCTTTACTCGGCGACGTCCTTCAGGCGGAAGGCGTCGTGACAGCTCTTGCAGGTCTCGCTGGTCTTGCCGAACTGCTCCTTGATGGCGGCGATATCGCCAGTCTGGGCGACCTTGGCCAGTTCGTTGGATTCCTTGATGAAGGCCTCGCCCAGTTTCTTGGCGTCGTCGGTCTTCTGGAAGAATTCCGGTTTCAACCGGGTCTTCTGCCAGCCGATGCCCTGGTCGGTACCCGTTCCGTAGAGAGCGCCCAGTCCCGAGTTTGCGATGGCGGCGATGGCGTTGGCGGCCGCCGCCACCTGTTCCTTGTTGTAGGTTTCCGGTTTGGTTACCACTTGGGCCTTGACCTTGCCCAGACTCCAGGCGGCGAAGGAATAGGCAGACTGGCGGAAGCGAATCTGGTCCTCGGTGGGGCCGGCCAGGCTGGCGGTGGTAGCACCGGCCAGGGTCAAGGCCAGGACGAGCTTGGATTTCATGGGTTTCTCCTGTGGTTGTGAGAGGGTGTAGGCTGGAATGACCGAAGGGAATTCCAGCGCTTTTCAGGGCTTCTTCGTGGCGGCCAGCTTCTGCACGGTTTCCAGCGATTTCTCCACGTTCTCCGCCGGCTTCAGGCCGCCGAGGGTGGCGGCGATCTTGCCGTCGGGAGTGACGATGAAGGTGGTGCGTTCGGCGAAGCCGTGGTCGATCTCGGCGCCGCGGCTGTCCTTCTTGCCGGGAGTGGCTTCCCGGATCGCCAGTTCGTAGGACTTGGCGATCTTGCCGTCGGGGTCGGAGGCTACCGCGACCTTGCCTGCGCAATACTCGGGGTCGGCGGAGAAGTCGTTGAGGCGGGCGATGCTGTCCAGCGACACGCCGATGATGGAGGCGCCCGCGGCGGTGAACTTGTCGTGGTTGACGGCGAAGGTATGGGCCTGGAGGTTGCAGCCGCCGGTGTAGGCGGAGGGGTAGAAATACACCACCACCGGTCCCTTCTGCAGGGCGTCCTTGAGGGAATAGTCGAAGGCCTTGCCGGCCAGGGACGCCTGGGTGCTGAAATCGGGGGCGCTGTCGCCCTCTTTGAGGGCGGCGTGGGCCGGAAGACTGGCCAGGGCGGCTATCAAGCCGGGGATTGCGAGACGTTTCATCGGTTCTGCTCGGGTTGTGGAAGGATCGGTTCAGATTCCGGACAGGTAGTTCGCCAAGGCCGCGATTTCCTGTTCAGTCAGGGCGTCGGCGATGCGGTTCATCGCGCCTTGGGGGCTGTTGCTGCGCGCGTTGATCTTCCAGTTGAGCAACTGCACCCGGAGATAGCCTTTGGCTTGCCCGGCCAAGCGCGGATATACGATGCCTGCGGCCTGCTTGCCGCCGCCGCTCGGCTCGTGGCAGCTCACGCAGGGATCCAGATTGCGGTTCACGTCTCCGTACAGGAACAGTTCCCGTGCGGCGGCGTTGGCGCCGCCGGGCTCCCCCTGCATGGGCGGCCGGCCGGCGAAATAGGCGGCGATATCGTTGGAATCGGCTTCGCTGACACCTTCCGCCATGGCGCTCATGATGCGGTGGCGCCGCGCGCCGGAGCGGAAATCCTGCAGCTGCTTGGCGATGTAGGCGGCGTACTGGCCGGCCAGATTGGGCACGCCCACGGCGATGCTGCTGCCGTTCTCGCCGTGGCAGCCCTGGCACAGTTCGGCTTCCGACTTGGCCTTGCCGGCCAAGGGATCGCCGCTGCCGACGCGCTGCTTGATGGCCTCGGCGGATTCAGGCGGACGCTCGGCCGCTAGTGCGGCGACGCCGACCAAGGCCAGGCATAACAGCAGCCCTGCGGATCGCGATCGGTTCATGCGTCCGCCTAATCGTTGTCGTAGATCTTGTGGCAGGCCTTGCAGGTCCGGCCCAGTTCGGCGGAGGTCCTGGATGCGGTGTCGAAATCGCTGGCAGCGATGGTCTTTTCGATGTCCGCGATCAGATCGCGGCTCTTCTTGGACAGGTCCACCCCGTCCTGGGCATCGCCCTTCTTGACGAAGTGGTCCTCGATCTCGACGAAATAGCCCTCCAGCAGCTTGGCGTCCACGTTGGACGATTCGGCGTTCTGGACGGCCAGGTTGGAGGTCAGGCTCTTGTGGGTGTCCTCCACGGTCTGCATGAAGTCCTCGTCGACTTCGGCGCGGGAGGAGAGGGCTGTCAGGGCCAGCGCGAGGAACAGGCCGGCGGTTGGGGTCTTGGTGCGCATCGATTCGTGAATTCGTGGCCGGTGTGTGCCGGAATCTGTAGGTTGGGTAAGGCGCGTCTCTTCGCGCCTTACCCAACGGGGCGGGTGTTGGGTTGGCAAAAAGCCGCCAACCCAACCTACGATCGGTCAGGTCAGGATTTCCTTCACCACCTCGCCGTACACCACGGTCGGGCGCTCGGCGCGGCCCTTGTTCATGTAGATGGTCTTGAGGTGGTCCGGGGCGTAGGTTGGGTAAGGCGCGTCTCTTTGCGCCGTAACCCAACATCGGGCGTTGGAACGATGATAGATCGTCGATCCAACGCCGCCCCATCGTTGGGCTACGGCTCCGCCTAGCCCAACCTACGATCGGTCAGGTCAGGATTTCCTTCACCACCTCGCCGTACACCACGGTCGGACGCTCGGCGCGGCCCTTGTTCATGTAGATGGTCTTGAGGTGATCCAGACCCAGCAGCTGCAGCACGGTGGCGTGGAGGTCATAGGTGTCGACCTTCTTGCCCAGGGCCTGCACGCCGATCTCGTCGGTCTCGCCGAAGGTGTAGCCGGCCTTGACGCCGCCGCCGGCCATCCACTGGGTGTAGCCCCAGGGGTTGTGGTCGCGGCCGTTGCCGCTCTCGCCCCAGGGGGTGCGGGCGAATTCCGAGGTCCACACCACCAGGGTGGAATCCAACAGGCCCCGTGCCGCCAGGTCCGCCAACAGCCCGGCGATGGGCTTGTCCACGGCGCGGGCGTGGAGGCCGTGGTTGTCCTCCAGATCCTCGTGGGCGTCCCAGTTGCGCTCCTGGCCCTTGATGTCGCGCCGGCCCGAGACCACCTGGATGAAGCGCACGCCGCGCTCCACCAGGCGGCGGGCCCGCAGCAGATTGGTGCCGTAGCCGCGGGTGACGTCGTCGTTGAGGCCATACAGCTCCTTGGTGGCGTCCGATTCCTTGGCTAAGTTCACCGCCTCCGGCGCCGCCGATTCCATGCGGTAGGCCAGTTCGTAGGAATACAAGCGGGCCTGCAGCTCGGTGTCTTCCGGATGGCGGGCGCCCTGGTGGCGGTTCAGTTTGGCCAGCAGGTCCAGGTTGTCGCGCTGCTGTTTGTCGGCCACCAGTTCGGGGCGGTCCAGGTTGAGGATGGGGTTGGGGCCGGGACGGAAGGCGGTGCCCTGGTAGACCGCCGGCAGGAATCCGGAACTCCAGTTCACCGAGCCGCCGGTGGGCTCCTTCTTGTCGTCGTAGAGCACCACATAGGCCGGCAGGTCCGGGTTGGCCGAGCCCAGGGCGTAGGTGACCCAGGCGCCCAGGGACGGCCGGCCCGGCTGCAGGTCGCCGGTGTTGAGCTTGAGGATGGAGATGTCGTGGGTGGCGCCCACCGTCATGCTGGACTTGATGAAGCCGATCTTGTCCGCTTGCTGGGCCAGGTGGGGCACCAGGTCCGAGAACCAGGCGCCGCTCTGGCCGTATTGCTTGAATTCCCGCTTGGGCGACCAGAACAGCTTGGTCACGCCGCCCTGGGTACTGGTCTTGATGCCCTTGAGGAAGGAGGCCGGCACCGGCTGGCCGGCCAGCTTGGCCAGTTCAGGCTTGTAGTCGTACAGGTCCAGGGTGCTGGGGGCGCCGTCCATGTGCAGCCAGATGACCGACTTCACCTTGGCGGGGAAGTGGGGCTGCTTGGGGGACAGCGGGTCGATCACGTCGTCGGCCAGCACCGAGGACATGATGCCGCCGCCGGGCAGGAAGGCGCTGACGGCGACGCCGCCCAGGCCGTAACTGGTGCGCAACAGGAAATCTCTGCGGGTGAATTTGCTCATGGTGGATACCTCTCGTGGTCTGAATGCGGTTACGGGTCGGTGGGGTCAAGCTTGTTGGGCTGGCAAAGAGCTGCCAGCCCAACCTACGTCTGTTAATGGGTAGGTTGGGCTAGGCGCGGCTCTTTGCGTCTAGCCCAACTAAAAGCGGTAGACGAAGTCGTTGGAGTTGGCGACGGTGTGGACCAGGTCGACGAAGGCGGCGGCGCGGATGGGGTTCTGCACCTTGGCTTCCTTCAGGCCGCTGGGCACGGCGATGGCGAACTTGCCGTCGGCGGCTTTCTCCAGGATCACCTTCTCGTGGCTGTCCAGGAAGGACAGCAGGGTCGAGCGCTCCTCGGCATCCGGCTTGCGGGCGAACAGGATTTCGAACAGGCGGTCCAGCTGAGCCGTCTCATCCTTGCCGGTCTCGTTGATGACCCGGGCCGCCAAGGCCTGCGACCATTGGAACACCTGGTCGTCGTTATACAGGGTCAGGGCTTGCAGCGGGGTGGTGGTCACGTCGCGCTTGCTGTGCACCTGCTGGGCGGTGGCCATGTCGAAGGTCTCCAGCATCGGGTAGGGGACGCTGCGGCGGGTGAAGATGTAGAGGCTGCGGCGGTTGGGCTGCTGGTCATCCTTGGCGTTGGACCACAGCTGGCCGGGTTCCAAACCGTCGGGCAGGGGCGCGTAGACGCTGGGTCCGCCGATCTTTCCATCCAGCTTGCCGGAAGCAACCAGCAGGGAGTCGCGGATCTGCTCCGCCTCCATGCGCTTGCGGGGGAACACGCCCAGCAGCTGGCCCTGGCCGTCGGCCTTGGCGATGTCTTCGCGGTAGTCGGAGGACTGGCGGTAGGTGCTGGACAGCACGATCTGCCGGTGCAGCTGTTTCACGCTCCAGCCCTGCTTGTTGGCGAATTCGTCCGCCAGGTAGTCCAGCAGCGCCTGGTTGGTGGGCTTGTCGCCGGCCTTGCCGAAGTCGCTGACGGTGCGCACGATGCCGGTGCCGAACAGCTTCGCCCAGACCCGGTTGACGAACACCCGGGAGGTCAGCGGATTCTTCTCGCTGGCCAGCCAGCTGGCCAGGGCGGTGCGGCGGCCGGAGGAGGTGGCGGTAGGGGTGATCTGCGGCTTCTCGTCGGTGATGCCGGCGGGAAAGGCGGGCTGCACTTCGTCCAGCGGCCGTTCGTGGTTGCCGCCGAACAGCACATAGGTGGGCGGCGAATCGCTGTGGCCCAGCTCGGTGGCGGTGGTGATCCAGTCGGAGTTCTTGGCCTTCTGCTTGTCGAATTTCTTCAGCTCCTCGGTCAGCTTGGAGTACTCGATGTCCTTCTCCTTGTTGGCCGGATCGTAGTTGGTGCTGCCCGGTTCGGCGTTCTCGCGGAAATACTGGCCGCCGAAATCGCCGTCGGCGGTGACGCTCACCCAGCGGTGGTTGACCCAGCGGTCCATGGCATTCCACTGGTCCTGGGGCTTGAACAGGGATTCGCGGGTGTCGGTGAGATAACGCTCCTTCTGATACTTGACCGCCTTGTCCCAGACCGGTTGCTCCAGGGCTTTCTGCTTGTCCTTGATCTCCTTGATGGAGGCATCGTACTTGGCCTTGTCGGCCTCGTATTTCAGATCCACCTCGCCTTTGGCGAGGACCTCCTTACGCTCGGTGAAACTGGTGTTGGCGAAGAAGGCCTGCAGCGAGTAATAGTCCTTCTGGGTGAACTTGTCGGTCTTGTGGTTGTGGCAGCGGCCGCACTGGAAGCTGGAGCCCAATACCGCGGTGCTGATGGTGTCGGAGATGTCGGTGGTGATCTGGTACTTGCGCTGCACCATGTCGCGGGAGTTGCTGTTGTCCGGATAGCCGGCCATGAAGCCGGTGGCGACCAGGAGGTCCTGGTTGTTGGGATCGATCTCGTCGCCGGCGATCTGTTCCTGCAGGAATCGGTTGTAGCCCTTGTCCTCGTTGAAGGCCTTGATGACGTAATCCCGATATCTCCAGTTGTTGGGTCGGGTCTGGTCGCCCTGGAAACCGGCGGAATCGGCGTAGCGGGACAGATCCAGCCAATGGCGGGCCTGGCGCTCGCCGTAGCGGGGCGAGGCCAGCAGGCGGTCCACCAGCTTCTCGTAGGCGTCGGGCGAGGTGTCGCTGACGAAGGCCTGGACTTCCTCCGGGGTGGGGATCAGGCCCCACAGGTCCAGGGTGACGCGGCGGATCAGGGAAGCCTTGTCGGCGTCGGAGGAGGGCTTTAGGCCTTTCTCTTCCAGCTTTTGCAGGACGAAGGCGTCGACGGGGGTGCGTACCCACTCCTTCTGTTGGACCGAGGGCACTTCGGGACGGACCACAGGCTGCCAGGACCATAGCTTGGGAGGCGGGGCCTTGGCGGCTTCGGCGGGCTTGCCGTCGGCCGTCGGAATCTCCGCCTGGGCGGTCTTGATTGGATCGGCCGCCGCTTGGGATGCGCCGGCTGCTCCGCCGATCTGCTGCTGCCAGGCCGCGATGGCCTTGGCTGCCGGATCGTTGGCCGCCGCGCTGGCCGGTTTGGCACCGGCACTGATTTGCTGCTGCCAGTCGGCGATGGCTTTCGCCGCAGCATCGCCAGCCGATTTTTCCTCCGCCGTGGCGGTCGCCGCAATGGTTAACAAGACCGCAAAAGGTGCTTTCTTTTTCATCGTTAGGTTTCCAAAACTTGAGGGATCAAGGGTGAACCGACTGTGCGAGCGCGGAGGGTTGCATCGCCCGTTACCTGTTGGTGCAAAGCAACTGGCGTGCCGAACTGGATCGGCGTCTGTTCGTCTGGCCGTAAGGTATTGATTGGCCAGCTAAAGCAGGCCTCATGCTGTGCCTCCGGCGACAGGGACGATGGACTCGGGCCGCGATCCGAAGGGCCGGCCTGCTGTTGCGGCATCACGATGTTGGCCGGCTGCTGCGAAACAAGCAGGATGGTCGAGTCGCAGGCTACGGCCGGTGATGGTCTGGGGACAGCGGGTCACCAGGAGTGAACGCGGGGCACCAGCCTTCGGGACGGACTGGCGAGGGGTTCCGGGCACGGCCCCGGTGAGTCGCCGATCAAGCCAGAATGCGAGGTTGGCACATCAATTGTAGGGAAACAGCTTCGTTCATCGCTTTCCCGCGCCGGTCGAGCCGTTTGTCGGCGGCGCCGGATACCCAACCCTGTCCTTCGACTGCCATGACCCTACCCACCCGCGTCTTGATCTGGATGGCGAGTTTTCGGCGCTGTTCGAAATAGTGTGGAAAATCCGCTACTGTTGACCTCCCTCCGAACTTGATGCAGGAACGAAACGCCATGGACTCTACCGCCCTGTTTACCGTTGCCCTTGGACTGCAGTCGCCG
>Ga0233425_10002446_pt1 | contig 36501 bp, 44 predicted proteins | sample Watercolumn_Towu_2_FD_181712 | JGI IMG/M metagenome (GOLD analysis project Ga0233425, IMG submission 181712) | Freshwater microbial communities from Lake Towuti, South Sulawesi, Indonesia - Watercolumn_Towuti2014_140_MG | ecosystem: Environmental > Aquatic > Freshwater > Lake | place... | reverse complement strand
TGAAGAGCGAGATCATCCGCTGCAGCATGTCGCCGGTGAGCTCGCACGCCGGCACGAGCGCGCGGCCCATCATGATGCTCGTGGTGCGATCGGCCTCGTGCTCGGTCTGCATCGCCTCGAGCGCGAGGGGCACGAGCGCGCGGATCTGCGCCGCCGCCGCGATGACGTCCTGCGACAGCTTCGGGTTCCGCTTCTGGGGCATCGTGCTGCTGCCGACGGTGCCGGGCGGCACGGGCTCCTCGACCTCGCCGAACTCCTGCTTCATCAGCGTGTAGATCTCGCGCCCGATCTTGCTGCACGTCGCCGCCAGCAGCCCGAGCAGCATCACGTACTCGGCCTGGTGATCGCCGATCGTGCGCGCGGGCACCGGCATCGGCTGCATGCCGAGCGTCGCCGCCATCTTCTCCTGCGTCGCGAGGCCGAGCTCGCCGAGCGACGCCAGCGTGCCCGCGCCGCCGCCGAGCATCGCGACGAACACGCGGTCCTCGCATCCGCGCAGGCGCTCGACGTGGCGGCACAGCTCGTCGATCCACACCGCCACCTTGAAGCCGAACGTCGCCGGCACCGCGTGCTGGCCGTGCGTGCGCCCGGGCAGGAGCGCGTCCTTCGTGCGCTCGGCGAGATCGGCGAGCGTGGTGAGGAGCGTCGCGATCTGCCGCAGGAAGATCGCGTGCGCGCGCCGCACTTGTAGCAGCTGGCCGGTCTGCGTGATGTTCTGCGTGGTCGCGCCCCAGTGCACGTACCCGCCGGCATCGCCCTCGCACGCCTTGTCGAGCGCCCACACCACCGGAACGATCGGATGGCCGGTCTTCGCGAGACCCGCGCGGATCTCCGCGAGATCGAGAAACTTCAGGTGCGCCTTGCGGCAGATCTCCTCGGCGGCGTGCTTGGGGATGATGCCGAGCTCCGCCTGCGCCTGCGCGAGCGCGGCCTCGACGTCGAGCCACGACTGGAAGCGCGCGGACTCCGTGAACAGCGCGCGGACCCCGGGATCCTCGATGCGGAGCTGGGTCGGCTCTTCGAGCATGGGCGGTCAGCTTCGGGGCGCGGTCAGCTTCGCGACGTCGAAGCCGTACACGCGCGCGGTGTTGCCGCCCACGATCTTCGCCTGCTCGTGCTCCGGCACGCCGGCGAGGATCTCGCTCAGGATCTTCCGCGACTGCGGAAACGTGGACTCGCTGTGCGGGTAATCCGAGCCCCACATCATGCTGTCGACGCCGATCACGTCGCGCAGGCGGATGCCGATCGCGTCTTCCTGGAAGCTCAGCACGACGTTGCGGTGGAAGAAGTCGCTCGGCCGCACGTCGCCCTTGAAGCGGTGGATCGCTTCTTCCACACGTTCGCGGTACGTGTAGTCCATCGCGGCGAGGATGTTCGGCACCCACGAGAGCTCGAACTCCACGATGGCGAGCATGAGCCTGGGGTGACGCTCGAACACGCCGGAGAAGATCATGTCGCAGAGGGACATCGCCGGATAGAACGCCTTCGTCGAGCGGCTCGTCGCGTCGCGCAGCGTCTTCGGCCCCGCGCCGCGGATCTTGCCTTCGCGCCGTGTCGCCGTGTGCAGGCTGAGCGGCATGCCGAGATCCTCGGCCGCGGCCCAGAACGGCTCGTAGTCCGGATGATCGTAGCGGCGGTGCTCGTGCGGGAACTCGGTGATCATCGCGCCGGCGAACCCCTTGCGCGCGCAGCGCTCGAGCTCGGCCACCCCGTCACCGACGTCGTCGACGTTGACCATCGCGATGCCCTTGAGGCGCGCGGGGTCGGTCGCGCAGAAGTCGGCGAGCCAGTCGTTGTACGCGCGGAAGATCGCCGACATCAGCGGCGTGTCCTTGACCCGGAAATAGAAGAGGCCCTGCGACGGGTAGATGACCTCGCCCGCGACGCCGTCGAGCCGCATGTCGACGAGGTGCTGCGCGGGATCCCAGCCGCCGCGCGGCACTTCCTCGAGCACCCCCCGTCCGGTGATGGTCTCCGGCGCTTCGAACCGCGCGCCGGCGTTCAGGATCAGGCCGATGCCGGCGAGGATCTGGCCGGTCTCGACCACGATCTCGTCGGCCCCGTCGATCCGGACGATGCGCGGCGCACGATCGCGGAACGCCCTGTCGATGCGCGTGGCCCAGAGATCGGGAGGCTCGAACACGTGCGAATCGGACGAAAGAACCAGGTCCGGCAGCATAGGGCTCACCTCATCCCGCGGTCACTTCACCCCGCGTAAAGTATCATCGCGCACCATGGGAAAGCTCGACGGCAAGGTGGCGCTGATCAGCGGCGGGGCAAGGGGCCAGGGCGCGGCGGAAGCCGAGGTCTTCGTGCGCGAAGGCGCGAAGGTCGTCTTCGGCGACATCCGGGATGACGACGGCAAGAAGGTGGAGGCGGCGATCCGCGCGAGCGGCGGCGACGCCGTCTACGTCCATCTGGACGTCACGAGCGAGGACGACTGGAAGCGCGCCGTCCAGACGGCGGAGAGCCGCTACGGCAGGCTGAGCATCCTCATCAACAACGCGGCGATCGTCATCCCGCGTGTCTCCATTGAAGAGCGCACGGTCGAGGAATGGAACCGCGTGATGGCGGTCAACGCCACCGGCGTGTTCCTCGGCACGAAGGCGGCGATCCCCGCGATGCGGCGCGCGGGCGGTGGCTCGATCGTGAACATCTCGTCGATCGCCGGCATCGGCCAGTCGCTGCAGCAGGAGCCGGCGTACGCGGCGAGCAAGGGCGCCGTGCGGATCTTCACGAAGGTGACGGCGGCCCAGCACGCGAAGGACAGGATCCGCTGCAACTCGATCCATCCCGGCCCGGTCGACACCGAGATGTTCCACGCCGCGTTCCCCGACAAGGAAGTCATGGCGCGACGGCTCGCGCGGATTCCGCTGGGGCGCATGGGGACGGTGCCGGAGATCGTGGCCGCCGTCCTCTACTTCGCCTCGGACGATTCCGGCTACACGACGGGCAGCGAGCTCCTGATCGACGGCGGCGCGATGGCGCAATGACGACTCCCGCCGGCGTGCTCGCGAACCCGCCGCTCGTGCTCGGCCAGAAGCAGCGCGAGCGCTATTTCGAGGACGGCTTTCTCGTCGTGCCCAACCACGTGAAGGGCGCGTGGCTCGATCGCCTGCGCGCGGTCGTCGCGGCGAAGATCGACGAGTCGCGCGCGCTGACGGCGTCCGACGACCAGTTCGATCTGGCCCCCGATCACACCGCGGCGAAGCCGAACATCCGGCGCCTGCGCAAGGCCGTCGACCAGCATCAGGAGCTGTGGACGTTCGCGCAGGATCCCTGCGTGGTCGATCTCGTCGCCGACCTGCTCGGCCCCGACGTGCGCTTCCACAGCTCGAAGCTGAACTTCAAGTGGTCCGGCGGCGGCGACGCGGTGAAGTGGCACCAGGACATCCAGGCGTGGCCGCACACGAACTTCGCGGTCCTGACCTTCGGCGTCTATCTCGACGACACGGGCCCGGAGCAAGGGCCGCTCGTGGCACTTCCCGGCACGCATCGCGGTCCGATCTTCGACCAGTTCGACGACGACGGGCGCTGGACGGGCGCCGTGCACGCGCGCGACGTCGCGACGCTGCGTACGGACACCACCGTCGACCTGTGCGGTCCCGCGGGGACCGTCGTGTTGCTGCACTGCCGCGTCGTCCACGGCTCGGCGACGAACTATTCGCCGCGCATGCGTCCGCTCCTGCTGAACGTCTACGCGGCCGCCGACGCGCTGCCGATGACGCCGCTGCCCGCGCCGACCACGCGCACGGGGCTGCTGGTGCGCGGCCACGAGCCGACGCACGTTCACATGGAGCCGTATCCGGCGAAGCTCCCGCCGCGCTGGGACCAGGTGGGCTACCGCTCGATTTTCACCGCGCAGGCCACGAAGCCGGCCTACGCGGAGTAGCGCGCCGAGCGGCTAGCGGATCCGGCGCAGCAGCGCGTCGGCCTCCGCGCGATAGCGGGGCGCGGCGCCCATGTCCAGCACCGCCTTCGCCTGCGCGCGCGCCTCGGCCGCGCGGTTCTCCGCCAGGTAGTGCTCCGCGAGATCGAGCCGGGCGCGCGCGAAGCGCGGCTCCGCCTCGATCGCCGCGGTGAGATAGCGCTCGACGTCGGCCTTCCTGCCCTCGAGGAACACGCGCAGCGGCGCGGGCGTGCCGGCCAGCAGCATCGCCTCCATGTGCAGCGCGCGCGCGTGGCGTGGATTCAGCGCCAGCGCGCGGCGCAAGTCTTTCTCCAGCTCGCCGACGATCAGCGGGCTCACCTTCCACACCGGCAGCAGCCTCACGGCGCGTCCGCGATTGGCGGCGATGAGGTAGTGGCCGTCGGCGCTCGCCCGATCGAGCTCGACCGCGCGGCGCGCCGCGCGCTCGCCGCGCTCGAACGCCGCGAGCGCTCCGTCGCCGCCGCCCTCGGCGCCGAGATCCAGACAGGCGCTGGCGAGCTTCACTTGAAGGCTGACATCACGCGGCTCCGCCCGCGCCGCCTCCTCGTAGAGCGCGACCACGCGGCGGAGTGTCTCCAGCGGCGCCTCGTCGAGGCTCGCGAGCCGATCGGCCTCGGCGATCAGCTCCGCCGTGCCGGCGACGCTGACGGCGATCGACATCAAACCTTGACCGTCCATGACGGTCAATTGGTTCAGCGCGAGCAGCAGCGAGCCGGCGACGATGCGCCGCACCGCGTCGCGCTACGCGAGCAGCGCGCGGGCGACCATCTCCATCGACGCGCGCGCTTCGCGCGGATCGCTCGTGGTCGCGGAGACGATCAGCGTGTCGACACCGAGCGCAGCGAACGCCTTCGCCTTCGTCGCGAGCTCCGCCGGATCGGTGCCGAGCGAGTACCGGCCCGCGCGCGCGGCGCCGAGCGACAGCGCGATCGACACCGGGATCTTCGCGACGTCGCGGCCCGCCGCGCGCGCTTCGTCGCGCAACGCCGCGATGCCCTTCGCGAGCGCCTCCGGTGAGAGGCCGAGCGGCTGCCAGCCGTCGCCGAGACGGGCCGCGCGGCGGATCGCGGCCGGGCTCACGCCGCCGATCACGATCGGAATCGACTTCTGCCGCGGCTTCGGCGAGAACTTCATGCCGGCGAAGCTCGACCAGCGGCCGTGGAACCGCGGGTCCTCTTCGGTCCACAGATTCCGCATCACCGCGATCGCCTCGTCGGTGAACGCGCCGCGCGCCTTGAACGCGGTGCCCATCGCTTCCATCTCGTTCTCGACCGCGCCCACACCGACGCCGAGCAGGAGGCGGCCACCGCTCAGCACGTCGAGCGTCGCGGTCGTCTTCGCGAGCCGGATCGGGTTGTGATACGGCAGCACGAGCACGGAGGTGCCGAGCGTCACCCGGCGCGTGCGCGCGGCGACGAAGCTCAACACCGTCAGCGGCTCGTAGTACGGGCGCCCGCCGATCCGGTCGAACACGTGCGCGACGTTGAACACGTGGTCGTGCGACCACACGGAGTCGAAGCCGAGCGCCTCGGCGCGCACGCCGAAGTCGACGATCGCGTCCGGATCCTCGATTCCCCAGTTGTTGAGCAGCGAGATGCCGATCCGCATGGCGCGCCTCCCGTCGGCGTTCCGCGGTATGGTACTCCACGGTGATCTACCTGATCCGTCACGGCGAGACCGAAGGCAACGCCGCGCGCATCGTCCAGCGTCCCGACATCCCGCTCTCGCCGCGCGGCGAGGCGCAGGCGGAGCGGCTTGCGCGCCGGCTCGCGGACGCAGGGATCACGACGATCCTTTCGAGCGACCTGCGGCGCGCGGCGATGACGGCCGAGCATCTCGCGCGCGCCGTCGCGCTCCCGATCGCCTGGGAGCCGCTGCTGCACGAGCGGAACTTCGGCGACATCCGCGGCACCGCGTACGCGGACCTCGGGTTCGATCCGTTCGATCCGGACTACGCGCCGCCGAACGGGGAGAGCTGGCCGGTCTTCCACGCGCGCGTCGATCTCGCGTGGGTACGCGTCCGCGAGGTGGCGGCGGCGAGCCAGGGCCATCTCGCGGTCGTCACCCACGGCCTCGTCTGCAAGTCGCTCGCGGGGCGCTACCTCGCGCTCCCGGACGGTGAAGGCGTGCCCGAGCGGTGGGAGAACACGTCGGTCACGATCGTGGACGCCGCCGCGCCGTGGCGGGTGCGGCTGCTCAACTGCAGCGCGCACCTCGACGACCTCATCGCGCCGAGCACCGCCGGCATCGCCTGACGCCGCCCCGTATAATCCCGGCCATGCAGATCAAGCTCACGCGCGATCTGGAGGAGAAGGTCCGGGCCTCCGGCCGCATGACCGTCGATCGCTTCCTCGCGCGCTTCCCCGAAGTGCCGCGCGACCTCCGCGACGAGGCGATCCTCGCCGCGTTCGTCGACGCCTTCGGTCCGCAGCTCGAGGTCGCGCAGAAGCCGTCGCCCTGCGTGGCGCGCGACGGCGGCGGTGACGCGCCGCACTTCTTCTACACGCGGCTCGTCAACGACCTCGCGATCTACGGCGTCGGCCTCGCGAAGCGCGACCGCACGCTGCAGCGCCTCGAGCGCCTGCTCGGCGAGTACCGCGCGCAGCCCGCCACGTTCGCGTGCTCGCTCGTCCCGCGCAAGGCACCGAACGCTCCGCGTCCCCAGTGCGCCCCTTAGGAGACACCTCCATGCCTCCGACACGCCGTCAGTTCCTTCAGGCCGCCGGGTTCGCCTTCGTCGGATGCAGCCCGGTCCCCGCGTGGCGCGCCGGCGCGCAGGCGCGGCGGCGCGAAGTCACCGTGAACGGCGCGCGGGTGAAGACCGTGGACGTCCACGCGCACTGCGCGGTCGCCGAAGCCCTGAAGCTCATGGGCGTCACGCTCGGCACGCCGGGCCCGTCGACGCGGCCCGATCTGAGCCTGGCGACCCACCTCGCCGAGCGCGTGCGCGCGATGGACGAGCAGGGCATCGACGTCGAGGCGCTCAGCATCAACCCGTACTGGTACAAGGCGGAGCGCGAGCTCGCGAAGCAGCTCATCGCGATCCAGAACGAGAAGCTCGCGGAGGTGTGCAAGGCGCATCCGGACCGCTTCGTGGCGTTCGCGTCGGTCGCGCTCCAGCACCCGGAGCTCGCGGCCGAGCAGCTCGAGGAGGCGGTGAAGAAGCACGGGCTGCGCGGCGCGGGCATCGGCGGCAGCGTGGAAGCCGACGAGCTCAGCCATCCGAAGTTCGACGTGTTCTGGGCGAAGGCGGAGCAGCTCGGCGTGCTGGTCTTCATGCACCCGCAGGGCGGCGGCGCCGCGGCGCAGCTCGCGAGCCGCCTCAAGGGCAACGGCCTGCTCGACAACGTCATCGGGCTGCCGCTCGAGACGACGATCGCGCTCTCGCACCTGATCTTCGAGGGCACGCTCGACAAGTTCCCGAACCTGAAGCTCTGCTCCGCGCACTCGGGCGGCTACCTGCCCTCGTACGCGGCGCGCTCCGATCACGGCTGCCTCACGCAGCCCGCGCGGTGCTCGCCTCCCCCGTACGGGCCGATCAAGAAGAAGCCGAGCGAGTACCTGAAGCAGCTCTACTACGACACGATGGTGTTCACGTCGGAAGGCCTGCGGCACCTCATCGCGGAGGTCGGCGCGAGCCAGCTCATGATCGGCACCGACTATCCGTACCCGTGGACGAAGACCGCGGTGGACCACGTGCTGAACACGCCCGGACTGAGCGACGCCGACAGAACGGCGATCCTCGGAGGCAACGCGATGAAGCTGCTCGGGATCAAGGCATGAAAGGCGTCGTCTTCACGATCTGCGGAGGCTCCGACGCCGCGCCGCGCGGCCGGCGCCGCGAGGTCGTCGTCAACGGCAAGCGCGTCAAGACCGTGGACGTGCACGCGCACTGCGCGGTGCCCGAGGCGAACGATCTGGTGGGGCGCACGCTCGAGGCCGAAGCCCTGCTGCAGTCGAAGATGGCCGACCGGCTCGCCGCCATGGACGCGCAGGGCATCGACGTCGAGGCGCTCAGCATCAACCCGTTCTGGTACGAGGCCGACCGCGACGTCGCGCAGAAGCTGATCCAGATCCAGAACGAGAAGCTGGCGGAGATCTGCGCCGCGCATCCCGACCGGTTCGTCGCGTTCGCGACGGTCGCGCTGCAGCATCCCGACCTCGCGGTCCAGCAGCTCGTCGACGGCGTGAAGAAGTACGGGCTGCGCGGCGCCGGCACGGCCGGCAGCGTCGCCGGCAGGGAGCTCAGCGATCCGAAGTTCCATCCGTTCTGGGCCAAGGCCGAGGAGATGGGTGTCCTCGTTTTCATCCACCCGCTCGGCACCGCGGAGCTCGAAGCCTCCGGCCGGCTGAACGGCAACGGGCTCCTCACCAACACGATCGGCAACCCGCTCGAGACCACGATCGCGCTCTCGCACCTGATCTTCGAGGGCACGCTCGACCGCTTTCCCGGGTTGAAGATCTGCGCCGCGCACGGCGGCGGCTATCTGCCCTCGTACGCGGCGCGCTCCGACGCGGTGATGAAGACGTTCCCGCAGCGCATGACCGGCACGATGAAGAAGAAGCCGACCGAGTACGTGCGCCAGCTCTACTACGACTCGATCATCTTCACGCCGGAGGGCCTGCGGCACCTCGCGGCCGAGGCCGGGGTCGGCCAGATCCTGATGGGCACCGACTATCCGTTCCCGTGGACCTCGACGTCGGTGGACCACATCCTCCAGACGCCCGGCTTCAGCGACGAGGAGAAGATCGCGATGCTCGGTGGCACCGCCGCGAAGCTCCTCGGGATCGACTGACACGGCACTCGCGGAAGCCCCGGATTCACTCCGGGGCTGGAGCGCGGGGGGTTTGGGGGGCACGTCTCGTGCCCCCCATGTCGTTCAGATGTCGGTCGAGGATCGCGCGGAGCTCCGCGGGAACGACGACGCCGCCCAGCACCTCGCCCGTCTCCGGGAAGTACGGGCGGCCGAGCGTCGTGCCGTCGGCGAGCCAGAACGTCAGCCAGTACCGCGGCGCCCCGAACGGCTGCGGGCGCGGGGCGCGCACTGCCGCGCGCACCACGAGACCGACCAGCGTCTCGACGTCTTGCGCTGAGGTGACGCGCACCGGCGTCCCCGGCGCGCCGGGCTTCGGCTCGCCGTGCTGGACGTCGACCGCGCGTACCTTGCCGGCGATGTCGAAGAGATCGGCCCCCACCTTCGCGCGCGCGCTCCGCCACGCCTGGTAGAGGAAGATGCGGTCCTGCCACACGGCGGCGAGCCGGAAGTCCGTCCGATAGCCGCGCACCGCGTACATCCGCGTGCCCGCCGGCATGAACGCCGCCGCCGCGTCCTGACCGAAGGCGCACGCGCGCCGGTCCTCGCCGATCGAGCATTCGATGGTCGCGAACTCGAGGCCGAGATCCTCGCGCGTGAGCGCGCGCCCCGGCTCCTCCGTCCAGCGCAGGTAGTGGATGCCGTCGAACGTCACGAAGTCGATGAGCGTCTGCGCGCCGGCCCGGTCCGCGAGCGCGACGAGCGCGAGGACGAGCAGCGCCGCGCGAACGAGGACGACCGCGCGGCTCACGACGTGATGAACTCCCGGAGCACGGCGAGCGCACGGTCGGGCGCGTCGCCGAACACGCCGTGGCCGCAGTCGGCGAAGCGCTCGAAGCGCGCGAGGCCCGCGGGCAACGCCTTCGCGATGTCGGCCTGCGACTCGATCGGGTGCATCGGATCGTCCTCGCCGCCCATCACGAGCGCCGGGCAGCGGATGCGCGACAGCGCGGGGAAGAAATCGAAGCGGTGTCCTTCGCCGCCCGGCCGCGTGAACCAGTGCGTCACTTCCGGCCGGCGGATCGCGCGCGCACTCGCGTCCGGATCGCGAGGCGTGCGCGTGTAGAGCGGAAACGCGAGCTTCACCCACGCCTCGATCGACGCCGGGTCCGTGTGGCCGTCGCGGAATCGGCGCCGCGCCAGCGCGCCGACCTCCGGGCCGCCGAACCGCTCGAACAGCTCGATGCGCCGCTCGAGATACGTGTCGCCCTTCGCCTCGGTGCTGACGACGATCAGCTTGCGCGGGTGCCCGGGATGCCGCGTGGCGTACGCGAGCGCGACCATTCCGCCGAACGACACGCCGAGCACGATCGGACGCTCGATCCCGAGCGCGTCACAGAATCCACGCACGTCGTCGCCCCACTGCGCGAGCGTCCACGACTCGCGCGGGCCCGGATCGCTGCGGCCGTTGCCGCGATGGTCGAGATAGATCACCTGCGCGACGTCGGCGAGCGCCGAGAAGCGCGGCTTGTAGATCGAATGGTCGAAGCCGGGGCCTCCGTGGAGCAGCAGCAGCGTGGGCTTCTCGCGCATCGCCGGGCCGTCGGGCACGAGGCCTGCGCCCTCCACGTCGAAGAAGAGCCGGACGCCGTTGACGAGCACGCGCATCCCCACCAGCCCTAGCACACGCCGCTACCGATTCCCACTCACCCCCGGAAACGCGAGCTGCAGGTAGCGGCTCCCGGCGATCGCGGCGCGCGCCAGCGCCGGGTCGACGCTGACCGTCAACCGCTGCGCGCCGGGCGGCACGCCGTACCGGAAGAAGCTCGGCGCGCGGTAGACGGCGCCGAGAAATGCGAGGTGCCGAGGGAGGCCCTCGAGGCCCGGGCGGGGCCGGCCGTCGACGATGCACGCGGGACACCAGGCGCCGGCGCGCTCGGGAGCGAAGAGCGCGGCGAGCATGCGCGTGTCGCCCGGACCGGGATCGAGGCTGTACTCCTGGATCGGCGCATCGTCGGTGACCGGCGGAAAGAGCTCGGTCACGCCCGCGAGCGTTTCGCGCGGCGCCGCGAACGTCCCGACGAGCTCGGTGAGCGTGCCGAGCCGCACGCGGTCGAGATCGGCGCGCACCGCGGGCGCCGCCGCCAGCCTCTCCTCGACGCGCGATGGATCGAGGGTCAGGCGCGCGTCGTTGATGCCCATCAGGATGAGCTCGTCCATCCAGCCGGAGAGCAGCACCGCCTGCGGAAACACGTCGACGAACGCGCGGACCATCGACAGCGCGATGTCGGGCGACACCTGGTAGATGGGCAGCCACTGCGTCACGTAGCCGCCGGGGCGCAGGCGGCTGCGCGCGAGCGCGTAGAACTCGCGCGAGTAGAGCGACGCGACGCCGGCGAACGCGATCGGCGGCGGCTCGAGCGTGATGAGATCGTAGCTGGCGGGCGGGCGCATCCGGAGGTGCTGGCGCCCGTCGTTCACGAAGACCGCGAGCTTCGGATCGCTCAGCACCGCGCCGTTGGTGGCGTCGAAGTATCCGGCGTGCGCGAGCACGTTGCGCGAGGTGTCGACGACCTCCACGCGCCGCACGGAGGGATGCAGCGTGGCGGCGTGCGCGGTGTTGCCGACGCCGAAGCAGATGACCAGGACGGTCTCGGGCGCCGGGTGCGACAGCAGCGGAACGTGGGCGAACGCGCGCATGTAGCGCTGGGAGGCGATCGTCGTGCCCGACATGACGTGGCCGTTCGTGAGCAGCGCGCGGCCCTGCCCCGTCATCTCGGTGACGCTCACGACTTCCGTGATGCCTTCACTCACCACGAGCCGTCGCTCGCCGGGGCCGAGCGGCCACAGCGTGCGCTCGAGCAGATCGCCCGCGGGAAGTCGCGCCCACACGACGACCCCGATTCCGAGCGCGAGCACGGCCGCGCCGAGCGCGAATGCGTTCGGCCGCGCGCGGCGCGACGCGACCACGCACAGCGGCAGCACGCCGAGCGCGACCGCGAGGGCCAGGATCGTCACCGTGCGTTGCATCCCGAGCGCCCCGAGCAGCGCGAAGCCGACGATCAACGAGCCGGTCACCGCGCCCACGGTGTTCGCGAGGTACAGCAGTCCCGCGCGACGGCCGACGGCGCGCGCGGCGTCTTGCACGATCGCGTTGGCGAGCGGGAACGTGACGCCCATCATCAGCGCGGGCACCGCGAGCTCGCGCAGGACCGGCGCGAGTGCCACGAATCCCGCGCGCGTGGCGCTGACCGCGCGGGTCTCCGCGGTCGCGAGGCCCCACAGCGCGACGACGACGAACGTGGCCTGCGCGATCACGTAGAGGAGCGCGGGGCGGCCGATACGTCGATGGAGCGCCCCGCCGGCAGTCGCGCCGAGCCAGATCCCGACGAGGATCACCGTCAGGATCAGCGAGAACACCCACCGGTAGCTGCCGAGCAGCGCGGTGAGATGGCGGAACCAGACGATCTCCATCCCCATCGCCGCGAATCCCGCGACGAAGATCGCGATCACCGCCGGCACGACCGCGCTGCCGCGAGCGCCGTCGACGCCGGCGGCGTCCGCGTCCGGCACTCGGGCCGGCGCCGCGTCGCCGGTCGACGCCGCCTCGGCGGAAGCGCGCGTCGCGAGATGCAGCGCGCCCGCGGCCGCGATGAGGTTCAGCCCCACCGCCGTGAGCTGCGTCATCCAGAGCCCGCCCGCCGGGATCAGTGCGAAGTCCGTGAGCAAGCAGCCGACGGCCGCGCCCGCGGTGTTGACGCCGTACAGCAGCCCGATCTTCCATCCGGCCGCGCCGAGGTCGTGTCGCACGAGGTGGCGGATCAGCAGCGTCAGCGTCGCGCCCATCAGCAGCGTGCTCGGGCCGAGGAGCACGACCGCCGTCGCGTAGCGCGCCACGAGCGACGCCGGCGTCGGCACCGACCATCCGGCGGCGTCGATCGTGTACGCGGACATCGTCGCGGACACCGCGCCCAGTCGAGGCAGCACGAGCGCGATGACGAGCCCGAGCGCGGCGATCGCGGCCTCGACGTACGCGTAGGCCCGCAGCAGCATCTCCGGCGCGTCGCGATAGCGGCGATCGGCCCAGCGTCCCGCGAGATAGCCGCCGGCGCCGAGCCCGCACATGAACACGGCGATGACCAGCGACGCCGAGTGAATCGTGTTGCCGAAGGCGTTCCCGAATTCGCGAACCCAGACGATCTGGTAGATGAGGCCGGCGGCGCCCGAGCAGAAGAAGAGCAGGAAGAGGACGCGCACGATTCCTTATACCGGAGCGCGGCTACGGCTGCTGCGAAGACGCGTGCGACGAAGCGATCGTGGTCAGGCGGCGCGACGGCGGCCCGATGTGGATGTGCGCGCCGGTCGCGATGCCGAGGACCGAGCGGCGCGCCACCATGTAGGGAATGCCCGCCTCACGAAGCAGCTCCTGCAGCGTCTGACCGTCGCGGCTGTCGGGATGGAGCGCGACGTCCACCGCGCCGCTATGGTCGTATCCGAGACGGGTGTGGAACTGTGTCTGGCCGTACGCGCTGATCGGCAGCGGGCGACCGGCCACGGCGCCGAACGACTCCTCGAGGCTCGCCACGTCGTCGAGCGACCATTGCGCGTGGCCGCGATGACGGACGACGTTCGGCTTGCCGTGTGCCACGACGACCGGTCCCGGTCGCCTCGGCCGGGGCCTCGCGGCCCTCGCTTCCTCGCGCTTCCAGTCGGCGTCGGCCACGACGTAACTCGGCATGGCGATGTCCTCCCGGGCGGCGGGTGACGTGGCACCGAGCCCGAGGAGCGACACGGTCACGACCAGCCGCCGGAGACCCATACTGAGGAATCGGCGCCAGAGGTCCGGACCTTGAGGCCCCCCATGATCAGCGATCGCAGAACGGAATCACGCGCTCGCCGAACAGGCGGATCGTCTCCATGATCTTTTCGTGCGGCGGGCCGCCGGAATGCGCGTGGCGGAATCGCAGGAGGAAGTAGTCCGCGCCCGTCGCCTGCTGCCAGCGCTTGAACTCGCGCACGCACGTCTCGGGATCGCCGAGGATCAGCCGATCGGGCGCGAGCGTGTCGAGCGTGAACGGCGTGCCCTCGGGGATGCTGCGGAACTCGGCGAGCTTGTTCTCCCAGTAGTAGCGGTACGCGGTCATCACGTGCGGTCCGTACACGGCGTCGGCTTCCGCGCGCGACTTCGCGACCCAGGCATCCCGCATCTGCACCACCTGCGCGGGGCGGCCGGCCGCCTTCGCCGCATCCTTGTATATGGTCGCCAGCATGGTCGCGTTCTCCATGCCGGTGCTCGGCGTGCCGACGAAACCGTCCGCGACGCGTCCCGCGCGCCGCGCGGCGGCCGGCACGCTCGCGCCGATCCAGAGCGGCGGCCCCGGCTTCTGGTAGGGCCGTGGCGTGACACGCACGTCGTCGAGCACGTAGTGCTTCCCACGAAACGAGAACGGCTCCCCCGCCCAGCAGAGCTTGAGGATCTCGACGCTCTCCTCGAACCGCGCGAGGCGCTCCTCCATCGGCACCGCGAACGCGTTGAAGTCGGACGGCTGGTAGCCGATGCCGACGCCCAGCACGACGCGGCCCTTGGAGACGAGATCCAGCGTGATGACGTCCTCGGCGAGATGCACGGGATGGTGGAGCGGCAGCAGGATGACCGTCGTGCCGACGCGCAGCGTGCGCGTGCGCGCGGCGACGGCGGTGGCGACGATCAGCGGCGACGGCAGGAAGCCGTCCCTGTCCTGATGGTGCTCGCCGAAGAAGCACGAGTCGAAGCCGACCGACTCGGCGAGCTGCGCCTCGGCGATCGTCTCGTCGATCGAGCGATCGAGGTGCTCGCCGCGCGGCGGGTTGGCGATGGACGCGTAGAGGCCGAATTTCATCGCGCGGTCACGCGGGAAGCTTGTCGCCGTCCGCGGGCGCCGGCACCTCGAACGCGTTGACGACGCCGGACAGGAACGCGAAGTAGTTCGCGGCCGCGGTGAGCTCCACCATCCAGCGCTCGTCGTGCCGGCTCTTCAGCGCGTCGAACGTCTTGCCGTCCACCTTGTTCGTCCGCATGAGCTGGCGCACGTAGTCGACGATGTCGCGCTCCTCGGCGCCGAGCTTGTTCGCGTCGCCCTTCGCTCTCAGGACGTCGATGACGTCGTCGCCGAGCCCGTTGCGTCGCGCCGCGCCCACCTGCGCCGCCCACACGTAGGCCGCCTCGCGCTCGCGCACGGCGGCGAGGATCGCGACCGAGCGCAGCTTCGCGTCGACCACGCTCTCCTCGCGGAAGAACGTGACGAGCGGCAGCACGCGCTCGGCGAGCTGCGGGCTGTGCAGGAGCATGCTGAAGGGCCCGCGGACGTTGTTGAAGACCTTCTGGACGGCGTCGACGACGTGGTGGTGCTCGGCCTTCACGTCGCTCTTCCCGGTGATCGGCGCGATTCGCGGCATGACGGGCTCCTTTGCGACCGTGGTTGGCGTACCCTACTCCATCGGGAGGGCAAGCGCATGGCCATCCAGCTCGACCACGTCATCGTGCCGTCGCACGACCGGATCGCGGGTGCGAAGTTCCTCGCGGAGCTGCTCGACGTCCCGTGGGCGACGCAGCAGGGCAGCTTCACACCGGTCTACGTCAACGAGAGCCTGACGCTCGACTTCGCCGAGCGCGAGCGGTTCGAGGGCCACCACTTCTGCTTCCGCGTGAGCGACGAGCAGTTCGACGCGATCCTCGGCCGCATCCAGGCGCGGCGGATCACGTATCGCTCGCACCCGCGCGGCGACAACGACATGCAGATCAACAATCGCCGCGGCGGCAAAAACCTCTACTGGGACGACGCCGACGGCCACCTGTGGGAGATCCTCACGGTGAGCTACGCGCGCCCCGAGTCGCCGTCACTGACGGCGGTGCGTTAGCGCCTCTCGGCGCTAACCCTCGGCGCGGAGGACCTTTCCGCCGGCCTCCACCGACTTCGCCGCGATCAGGATCACCGCGAGCACGCACGGCCCGGTGCCGCGGTTGATCCAGTTGTGAATCGTCCCGCGCTGGACCATCACGTCGCCGGCCTGCAGATGGACGGTCGTGTCGTCGAGCTCCATGTCGATCTCGCCCGACATGCAGACGATGTAGTCGATCGAGTCCGTGCGGTGATTGCGCGGCGCGAGCCCGGGCGCGAACTCGAGGATGCGGAAGATCGTTCCGTTCTCGATCGTCGTGCCGGCCTTGCGCAGCCCCGCGTCGTCACTGCCGTCGTTGTTCACGGGGAAGCCTTCGGTCGTCCACACGTTGCAGGCCGTCGCGCCCGGCCGCCCCTGGAAGAGATGCTTCGCGACCTCGTCGATCGTGACGATCGCCTTGCCGTTCGCGTCGTGACCGGTGATGACTCGCCGCACTCTGAGTGCCATGTCTAACCCCCTCGATGTCAGATGCGCAGGTGTGGCCGGATCTCGCGCATGAACAGATCGAGCTGGCGCGGATCGGGACGCATGAGCCCGAACGTGATCTCCTGGACGCCCGCGTCGATGCGGGCCTGGAAGCGCGGGATCAGATCCTCGGGCCGCCCCATCAGGTAGATCGACTTCGTCGTCTCGTAGTCGTTGTGCGTGTACGCGCTCAGCACGCGCGCCAGCCGCTCCGGCGTGGCCTCGAGGTCGATGTGCAGGTGGTCCTGGTGCGCGAACGTGAGCGTCGCGGGATCGCGGCCGGCCTTCACCGCCGCTGCCTTCACCAGCTCCCAGCTCGCCGCGATCTGCGTCATGTCGAGATCGGGCGCCGAGCGGTAGGCGGTCATGACGCCGTCGGCCAGCGTCGCCGCGCGCTCGAGCGAGCGGTGCGGCGTGTAGCCCTTGCTCCTCGTGATGTGCGCGCTGGCGCCGGCGGGCACGAGGCCGCCGGCGACGAGAATGCGGGGACGCGGCTTCTGCGCCGGCCTCGGCACGAGGGAGACCTCGGGAATGCGGAAGAACTTCCCCTCGTACGAGAACGTCTCCTGTGTCCAGAGCCCCGTGATGATCTCCAGCATCTCGTCCATCCGCCGCCCGCGCGTCTCTTTCGGCACCTGGCACGCGCGGAACTCCTTCTCGTCCCATCCGACGCCGACGCCGAAGATCACGCGCCCTTCCGACACGCAGTCGAGATTGGCGACGGCCTTCGCGTCACGACCGGATCGCGCAGCGGCAGGATGAGGATGCCGGTGCCGAGCGTGATCTTCCGCGTGGCGCCGGCGACGAGTCCGAGCGTCGTCAGCGGCTCCATGAAGACGACGCGATACGACGGCGGCGCCGCGAAGAGATGATCGAAGACCCACAGGCCGTCGAAGCCGAGGTCTTCCGCGTACCGCGCGAAGTCCTGGAGGAAGCGCGCCGTCGGTGCGGGCTCGCCCGGCGTCACGTACGCCGGCAGGAAGACGCCGAACCGGACGGCGCGTCGCGCCGCCGTCACGCGGTCTTGAACGCGTTGGTCGCGGTGACGAGCGCCGGCGTCCCGCCGAAGAGGTAGCAGACCTCGACGGTCTCGTTGATCTCGGCTTCCGACGCGCCGGCGGCGCGCGCCCGGTTCGCGATCGTGGTGACGCCGTCGGGATGCGCGAGCAGCGCGTCGACGACCATCGTCATCAGGATCTTGTACTTCGCGGGAATTGCGCCGTCGGCGAGAATGCGCTCGCGCTGCGCGAGGTACGACTTCGCGAACTCCGGGTCTCGCTGCTGCATCGTCTGGATCCAGGGCGGCAGGGTCGCTTGGGCCATGGTTGCCTCCTTTGATCGTGTGCACACCGTGATACGGGTGCACACCTTGATACACCATTGACATCGTCGAACGATGGTAACGTTCCGCGCATGGGAACGTTCTTCGCGGAGGTTCAGCTCGCCTCGCCCGCGCAGCCGAAGCGACGCAAGCCCGTCAAGCTCCTCGTCGACAGCGGCTCCATGTATACCTGGGTCTCCGCGAGCGTGCTCCGAGAGCTCGGCATTCAGCCAACGGAGCGCCGACGGCTGCTGACGATCGAAGGGCGCACCACCGAGCGCGATGCCGCTGAGGCGCTCATCACGATCGAAGACCGGACGCTGCACACGCTGTGCACGTTCGGTCGTCCTGGCGATCTCGAAGTCCTCGGCGCCTACACGCTCGAAGGCTTCGGACTCGGGATCGATCCGGTGCAGCGGCGGCTCGTTCCAACCATCGTGTATGGCGCCACCGCGTGCGCCGCGAGGACGTGATGATCGACACGACGTTCACGCTCGAGAAGAAGACCGCGCTCGTCGTCGGTGCGGCGAACGGGATCGGGCGGGCGACGGCGCGCGCGTTCGCGGCGGCCGGGGCCGCGGTGGTGTGCGCCGACGTCGAGGACGCGAAGCCGACGGCCGCCGAGATCGAGAAGGACGGAGGCTCGGCGCTCGCGGTCCGCCTCGACGTCACGGAGAGCGCGAGCTGCCGCGCCGCCGTCGCCGCCGCCGTCGAGCGGTTCGGCGGCCTCGACGTGCTGCTCTACGGCGCCGCCGACAGCGACCGGAGCGCGAGCGTGCTCGAGATGGACGAGGCCGCGTGGGATCGCGTGATCCGCATCAACCTCACCGGCGCGTTCCTGATGGCGAAGGCCGCGATCCCGGCAATGATCGCGCGCGGCGGCGGCAGCGTGATCCTCATCGCCTCACAGCTCGGCCGCGTGGCGTCGCCGGGCCGTCCCGCGTACTGCGCGACGAAGGGCGCCCTGATCCAGCTCGCGAAGGTGCTCGCGGTCGATCACGCCGCGCAGGGCATCCGCGCGAACACGATCTCGCCGGGCGCCGTCGCCACGCGGCGCATGCTCCGCCGGCACAAGGACATGGACGAGGCGGAGCGGATGATGGGGCCGAAGCATCTGCTGGGACGCCTCGGCAAACCGGACGAGATCGCGCGCGCGGCGCTCTATCTGGCGAGCGACGCGTCGTCGTTCGTGACGGGCAGCGACCTGCTGATCGACGGCGGGTACACGGCGATCTGACCGAGGCTCTCACTCCACCGGCGGTCGGCGAACGCCAGCAGTCCGAGCCACACGGTGCCGGCGGCCACGGCGGCGACCACGTCCGAGAGCCAGTGCACGCCGAGCACCATCCTCGACGTCCCCGAGATCAGCGACAGCGCCACCGCGAGCGCGTACCACGAGGCACGCGCGTGGCCGCTCACCGAACGGGTGAGGATATAGATCATCAGCCCCGCGGCGACGAGCGTGACCAGCGTGTGGCCGCTCGGGAACCCGTAGCGATCCAGCGAGCCGGGGCGCGGCACGGCGAACGTCACCTTCAGCAGGCCGCCGAGCGCCCAGGCGCCGATCGTGCCGGCAGCGAAGAACGCGCCGTCGCGGACGCGCCGGGTGCCGGCGAGCCAGAACGTGGCGACCGCGATGATGATCGCGAGCCCGAAGCCCGTGCACTCGCTGACGGTCATGGCCGCGCTGCGGATCCCAGGCTGCGCCGCGACACCCCTCATCCACTCGCGCGCGAGCGAATCGACGACCGGGACGAATTCGCTCGCGTTGCCCTCGAGGACGTCCTCCGCGATCACGAAGAGCGCCATCAGTCCGAGCGCCACGAAGAACGCCGGCGTCGCGCCGGGCCGTGCCCACCGCGCGCGGAGGGACGGCCAGAACCGGAGGAGGATCAGGACGAAGAATGCCGTAAAACACAAGGTGTCCAGAACCTCGTACCAGTGCGGAAGCGCGAACATCGTTGAGACTGTATCTTATTCCCCGTCATGATTGTCGACATTCACGCGCATTACTTCCCGAAGGCGTACAACGACACCCTGCTCCGGATCGGCGGGCGCAGCCTGCCCGAGGCCGCGCGCGCGATCACCGCCATCCCCGGCCGGTCCGTGCGCAACGACGACTTCGCCCAGATCGCGACGCGCCTGGAGCAAATGGACCATGCCGACGTCCAGATGCAGGTGCTGTCGCCGGCCGCGAGCCCGCCGTACGCCGAGAAGGAGGCGGACGCCGTCGCGGCGGCGCGCATCATCAACGACGCCTACGCGGAGCTGGGGCAGAAATACCCGGGGCGGTTCAACGCGGTGGTCTCGCTGCCGCTGCCGCACATCGACGCGTCGCTGCGCGAGATGGAGCGCGGCCTCGACCAGCTCGGGATGCTCGGCGTCTCGCTGACGTGCTCGTGCTTCGATCGCTCGACGGCGGAGGCCGAGTTCGAGCCGCTGTACGCGGAGATGAACCGGCGCCGCGCCGTGCTGAACTATCACCCGATCCAGAACGGCATCTGCTCGCCGATGATCAACGACTACAAGTTCACCGTGCCGGTCGGCGCCTCGCTCGAGGACACGGCGATCGTGCTGCACCTGATCGCGCGCCGGATTCCCCAGCGCTATCCGAACATCACCTACGTGATCCCGCACCTGGGCGGCATGATCCCGATGCAGCTCCAGCGCCTCGACAACCAGGTGCCGAGCCGGATTCCGGATCTGCCCGAGCGCCCGAGCGAGACCGCCCGGCGCTTCTACTACGACATCGTCGGCCACGGCTCGCACGCGGCGTTCCTCTGCGCGTGGAAGGCGTTCGGCGCCGACCATCTGGTGGCGGGCAGCGACTACCCGGTGCTGATGGCGTTCGAGACGTACCGTCAGACGTTCCACTACGTGCGCGAGTGCGGGATCCCGGACGCCGACGCGGACAAGATCCTGAACCACAACTCCCAGAAGGTGCTGCGCCTGTCGCACTGACGGCTCATGAGCGGTGAGCCAGGAGCCGATCGAGCTCGTTCGCGAACTTCTGCCGGTCGTTGATCCGAAACGGCGCCGGCCCACTCAGCAGCTCCCCGCCGGATCGAAGCTCCTGCATGAGGTTGCGCATCGCGAGGCGCTCGCGGACGTTGTCCTCCGTGTAGAGCTCGCCGCGCGGATCGAGCGCGACGGCGCCGCGCGCGACGACCTCCGCCGCGAGCGGCAGGTCAGCCGTGACGACCAGGTCACCCGCCTGCACTTCCTGCACGATGCGCTGATCCGCGCCGTCGAACCCCTTCGCGACGCGCATGGTCTTGATGAACTCCGACGACGGCGTCCGCGCGAGCGCCATGTTCGAGACGAGCGTCGTCACGACCTTCGCGCGCTCCGCCGCCCGGAACAGGATGTCCTTGATGACTTGCGGGCACGCGTCGGCATCGACCCAGATGCGCATGCTCCGAGTGTGCGCGTACACTGGCGCGGTGTCCAAGGCGTTCACGAACGAAGACACACCCGTTCCCGACGACGCGGACGCGCTCCCGCCCCGCGCGACGTCGCTGCCGATCACGCCGGCCGGGCTCGCGCGCCTTCAGCAGGAGCTCGCTTCACTGCGTCACGCCGGTGAGTCCGAGATCGGCGCACGCCGGGCGCGCGTGATCGCGCAGGCGCTGGAGTCGATCTACGTGCTCGAGCCGTCGGCGCCCGACGGGCGCGCTGCGTTCGGCGCGCGTGTGGTGCTGGAGGACGCGCACGGGCAGGAGATCGCGTACGAGATCGTCGGGCCAGACGAAGTGGACGTGGCGGCGGGGCGGATCAGCATCGCCTCGCCCGTCGGGAAGGCGCTGCTCGGCACGCGCGCCGGCGACGTCGTCGTGCTCCGCCGGCCGAAGGGTGATGTCGAGGTGACCGTGGTGTCGGTGACCGTTTGAGGAGGAGCTGACGATGACGCACGCCGCGCGCAGCTTTCACGAGAAGGACGTCTCCCTGCCCAACGGTCTGAAGATGCACTACTACGAATGGGCAGGCGCCGGGCCCAACCTCGTCCTGCTGCACCCGTCTTCCGGCTACGGCCGCATGTGGGAGTGGACGGCGAATGCGCTCGGCGAACGCTTCCACGTGTACGCGCTCGATCAGCGGGGCCACGGTGACAGCGGACGCCCCGACGGCGACTATTCGGCGGAGGAGTACGCGGAGGATCTCGCGCTGTTCTTCCGCGCCGCCGGTCTGGATCGAGCCATCATCGCGGGCCAATCCCTCGGCGGCCGGGTCGGCCAGGTGTTCGCGGCGACGCACCCGCAGCACGTCCAGGCGCTCGCGCTGGTCGGCGGACCGCACATGAGCAACTTCTTCCCCACACGTCAGGCCACGATCAACGTGCTCGGCGCAGCCCAGCGCATGCTCGCATCGCCGACGGACTTTCCTTCGCCCGAAGCGGCCCTGGAGTATCTGCGATCCAGTCGAGCCCGAGACCCTGAGGAAGCGCGACGTCACCGCCTCGAGCACAACTTCATCTCCACCGGCCGCGGTGTCGCCGTGAAGTACGACAGCGTCCGCGTCGCGGTGGGCCTCGCCCACATGGCGGACGACATGCGGAAGTACGCCGCGAGAGCCGCGTGCCCCGTGGCGATCCTGCGCGGCACGCACAGCTCGGAGCTGACCGCGGCGGAGGCCAAGGAGATCGCCGGCTGCTGGAAGAACGCGGTGGTGATCGACGTGGAGGGTGACTACGCGCTCCAGATGGAGAACCCCGACGGGCTGGCGCAGGCGCTGATCAGCTTCGCCGCGCAGACGTAGATGCCGCGCGTCGCGGTCATCGGTACGGGCGGCACGATCTCGTCGGTCGGACGCGATTCGCTGGACGTGTGGCAGTACATGGATCACGGCAAGCGTCTCGAGGCGGACGAGCTCGTTGCCGAAATTCCGGAGCTGAAAACGGTGGCCGACGTGGAGCCGGTGCGCCATCGCGCGATGCCGAGTCCGGCGATCGGCCCGAAGGACTGGCTGGAGCTTCTGGCGGTCGTTCACGATGTCGCCGCGCGCGGCGTCGACGGCATCGTGATCACGCACGGCACCGCGACGCTCGAGGAGACCGCGTACTTCCTCAACCTCACGGCGAAAGTGGACACGCCGATCGTGGTGGTCGGCGCGCAGCGCCCGTTCAGCGGCCTGAGCTCGGATGCGCGGATGAATCTCGTGAGCGCGGTCCGCGTCGCCGGCTCGCAGGAAGCGCGCGGTCTCGGCGTGCTGGTGCTGCTGAACGACGAGATCCAGGCCGCGCGCGAGGTGACGAAGGGCTCGACGCTGCGCCTGGAGACGTTCCGCAGCCACGATCTCGGCATGCTGGGCTACGCCGATCCCGACGGCCGTGTGGCGATCTATCGCAAGCCGACGCGCCGCCACGCGCCCGACACCGAGTTCGACGTGCGCCGCGCGTCGGACCTACCGCGCGTGGACATCGCGTACTCGTACGCGGGCGCCGACGCGGCGGCGATCAACGCGTTCGTCGCTGCGGGCGCGCGGGCCATCGTCGCCGCGTCGATGGCGCCGGGCATGACGACGATGGCGGAGATGGAGGCGCTGCTCGACGCCCGCCGTCGCGGGATTCTCGTCGCGCTCTCGAGCCGCGCGGGCAGCGGCCGGGTGCTGCGCCGCACGCGCTTCCGCGATCAGGGTCTGCTGGTCGCCGACAACCTCTCGCCGCAGAAGGCGCGCATCCTGCTGATGCTCGCGCTGACGGTGACGGATGACGTCGAGCGCGTCCAGCGCATGTTCGACGAGTACTAGTCAGGGCACGCGGAGCTGACGCGTCAAGTTGCAGATGGAAATGCTGTTCCGTCACGCCATTTGCGTAGACTATAAGACATGTCGTCGGTCACGAGCATAGAGGGTCGCGAGATGATAAAGCCCTTGTCACTTTGCCCGCGTCGAGATCGCGGTGTGTCTTAATGGACGCTGCACGCGCGAAACGCATGACAGAGGAACTCACCGGTCGGACAGTCGGAGACTGGAAGGTTGTAAGCCAGATCTCCTTTGGAAAGTCCGCCGTCGTGCTTCGCGCTGTTCGCGACGGTCAACTCGCAGCGCTCAAGGTTTTCGATCCCGACCTTATCGAGCGATTTGGAAGGGATGTTCAGGCAAAACGGATCGAGCGCGAGTTAAGACTGCGAGGAAAGAAACATCCCAACCTGGTTGAGATTTTGATGGGGGCTATTGCGCAACGACTGGATACTGGTTCGTAGCAATGGCACTTATTGATGCACCAAGTCTCGGAAGCGTCTTGAGCGACGTTCCGCGCAGCAGCATCGTCCCGATCATTTCCCAAATCGCCGCTGCCGCGCGCTTCTTGGAAGAACTCGGTCTCGCGCATCGCGACATTAAGCCAGACAACATTACTGTTTCCACTGACTTCCGGCACGCGACACTTATGGATCTCGGCGTTGTACGTCCCGTCGGCGAAGCCGGATTGACAGACCAAGACCAACGGGTCTTTATCGGGACACTGAGGTACAGCGCGCCGGATTTTTTGTTCCGCACAGAAGAAGATTCTGTCACAGGCTGGCGGGCCGTAACGTTCTATCAGCTTGGCGCCGCGGTGGATCACCGGCACCACGAGCCCGTCGTCGAGCGCGACCGCGATGCCGATGTGAACATTCGTGTGCTGGACGATCGAGCCGTCCTTCCACGACGTCATCGCTCCGCCCGGTCCTGAGCCGTCGAGCGCGGTCACATCGATGTCACGCTCGGCCGCGAGACGACGCGCCTTCGGTGACGCCGCGACGAGACGCGCGCCATTGCCTCCGCCCGAGGCGCGACGGCTCTCGGCGTACGCGAGCACGTTGGCCTTCTCGACCCGTCCGCTCGACGTGCGGATCTGCGCGATGTCGATGCCATGCTGCGCCGCGATCTTCCATGCGAGCGGCAAGGCTGAGCGCACCACTTCGCACTGACGCGCCGAGTGCCGCTTGCGCTGGCAGCGCGTGGCTTGGCGCCGCTTTGCCGAGCAGCGCCCACGGCAGCCGTCACGCAACTCCGCGCCGCCTCGTCCCGACGGCCCGGGCACGGGCCTTGCTCCCTTCAGCGGCGCTCATGGCGAATCTTGTATGATGACGCGCACTCGCGCATGGCACTCCTGAGCGTCCGCGACCTCAGTGTCGAGTTCGCGACCCGGGACGGCGTGGTCCGCGCCGTCAACGCGGTGAGCTTTGACCTGCGCGCGGGACAGGTGCTGGCACTGCTCGGTGAGTCCGGCTCGGGCAAGAGCGTGACGCTGCGCTCGATCCTCGGTCTCCATCCGCCCGCCCGCACGCGCGTCAGCGGCGAGGTGCTCGTCAAAGGGCGCGACGTCAACCAGCTCGGCGAGCGCGCGCGGGAAGATCTTCGCGGCGGCGTGGTCTCGATGGTGTTCCAGGAGCCGATGACCGCGCTCGATCCCGTGTACACGATCGGGCGTCAGATCGCGGAGACGCTCGTCCAGCATCGCGGGCTCGATCGCGGCGCCGCGCGCCGGCGCGCGCGCGAGCTGCTCGATCTCGTGCAGGTGCCGTCGCCGGAACGCTGTCTCGCGAGCTATCCGCACGAGATCTCCGGCGGCATGCGCCAGCGCGCGATGATCGCGATCGCGCTCGCGTGCGAGCCGGAGCTGCTGCTCGCCGACGAGCCGACGACCGCGCTCGACGTCACCGTGCAGGCGCAGATCCTCTGGCTGCTGCGCGATCTCCAGCAGCGCCTCGGGCTCGCGGTGATCTTCGTCACGCACGATCTCGGCGTCGCCGCGGAGATCGCCGACGACGCGGCGGTGATGTACGGCGGGCGCATCGTCGAGCACGCGCCGGTGCGCGAGCTCTTCCGGTCGCCGGCGCATCCGTACACCGAAGGCCTGATGCTGGCGACGGTGCGGCGCGGTCAGAAAGGCAAGGCCCTCATCCCGATTCCGGGCGCGCCGCCGAACCTCGTCGCGCTGCCGCCGGGCTGCGCGTTCGCCGCGCGCTGCCCGCACGTGAAGCCCGTCTGCGCCGAGACGCTGCCTCCGCTCCACGCCGTCGCCTCCAGCCACGTCGCTCGCTGCCACCTCAGAGGGGCTAAAGGAGGTTCGTGATGACACGCTGGCTCTCTCTCCTCACCGTCGCCGGACTCTCGCTCGCGCTCGCGACCGGCGCCGCCGCCGAGGGCACGCTGCGCATCGGCATGACCGCCGCCGACATCCCTTACACCGGCGGCCAGCCCGACAACGGGTTCGAAGGCTTTCGCTTCGTCGGCTATCAGATCTACGAGCCGCTCATCAACTGGGACCTCTCGAAGAGCGACAAGCTCCCGGCGCTCGTGCCCGGGCTCGCCGAGTCGTGGGAAGTCAGCAAAGCGGATCCGAAGAAGTGGATCTTCAAGCTGCGCAAGAACGTGAAGTTCCACGACGGCAGCCCGTTCAACGCGGACGCGGTCGTGTTCACGTTCGACTCGGTGAAGACCAAGCAGGCCGCGCACTACGACACGTACGGCGGCGCCCAGCTCGCGTGGCGTCTCGCGGCGCTCAAGTCCGTCAGGAAGGTCGACGACCACACCGTCGAGTTCGAGACGTCGACCGTCTCCAGCTTCGTGCCCTACCAGGTCGTCTACATGCTCATCGTGTCGCCGGCGCAGTGGAACAAGGTGAAGGACTGGCGCAAGTTCGCGGAAGCGCCGTCGGGCACCGGCCCGTTCAAGGTCGTGAAATTCGTGCCGCGCGAGCGGCTCGAGCTCGACGCGAACAGGGCGTACTGGGATCCGAAGCGGACGCCGAAGGTCGACAAGCTCGTGCTGCTGCCCATGCCCGAGCCGACCACGCGGCTCGCCGCGCTGCGCAGCGGCCAGGTCGACTGGATCGAGGTGCCGCCGCCGGACTCGCTCCAGCAGCTCAAGGGCGCCGGCTTCCAGATCGTGACGAACAAGTACCCGCACAACTGGGGCCACATCCTGCGCCTCGACAAAGAGCCGTGGAACAACAAGCTCGTCCGCAAGGCCGCGAACTACGCGATCGATCGCGCGGGCATCTGCAAGAACCTCCTGAACGACACGTGCGTGACGGGAACCGGCGTCGCCTACAAGGGCCATCCGTGGTTCGGCAACCCGAAGGAGACCTACGAGTACAACCCGGCGAAGGCGAAGGAGCTGCTCAAGCAGGCGGGCTTCGACGGCACCTCGAAGCGGCCGGCGAAGGCGGTCGCGCTCATCTCCACGTCGGGCTCCGGGCAGATGCTTCCGCTGGCGATGAACGAGCTCGTGCAGAAGAACCTGAAAGACGTGGGCATCGACGTGGACCTGCAGCCGATCGAGTGGAACGCGCTCACCCAGCGGTTCCGCGCGGGTTTCACGGGGGAAAACGCGGGCGTCAACGCGATGAACATCTCCTTCAACTTCGTGGAGCCGTTCAGCGCGTTCGGGCGCTTCTTCAACTCCAAGTCGGTGCCGCCGACCTCGGTCAACATCATGCCCTTCATCAATCCGGAGTCGGACAAGCTGCTCGAGGAGGCGGAGAAGACGTTCGACCTCACCAGGCAGGACGCCATCCTGGCGAAGCTCCACGAGCTCATCGTCGACGAGGCGCCGTGGATCTTCGTCGTGCACGACATGAACCCGCGCGCGATGACCGCGAAGGTGAAGGGCTTCGTGCCGCCGCAGAGCTGGTTCGTCGATCTGACGCAGGTGAGCGTCACGAAGTAGGCGTCCTCCATGTGGGGCTACGTCGGCCGGCGGCTGCTGCTCGCGATCCCGACCCTGCTCGGGGCGAGCATCATCGTGTTCGCGATGGTGCACCTCGCCCCGGGCGATCCGATCGCGGCCATCCTGCCGGTCGACGCGAGCAAGCAGCAGGTCGAAGACATCAAGAAGGCCTACGGGTTCGACAAGCCCCTGCCCGTGCAATATCTCAAGTGGCTGGGCCGCGTCGCGACGGGGATCTCGGCAAGTCGATCGCGACGCGGCGCGCGGTGATCCTCGACGTGCGCGACTCGCTCGCGAACAGCCTCGTGCTCGCCCTGTCCTCGTCGCTGGTGGCGTTCGGCGCGGGCATCGCGCTGGGCCTGCTCGCCGCGTTCCGGCAGGGCGGCGCGCTCGATAAGCTCGCGAGCGCGATCGCGGTGATCGGCGTGTCGGTGCCGCACTACTGGGCGGGCATCATCCTCATCATCGTGTTCTCGGTCCAGCTGAACTGGCTGCCCGCGATGGGGGCCGCGTCCGACGGCGGCCTCGTCGCGTATCTCCGGCACATGACGCTGCCGACGATCGCGCTCGCGCTGATCCCGCTCGGCGTCATCGCGCGGGTCGTCCGCTCGGCGGCGCTCGACATCCTCAACCAGGAGTTCGTGCTCGCGCTGCGCGCCAAGGGCCTCGCGCACCGCCGCGTCTTCACGCACGTCGTGAAGAACGCGGCGCCGCAGATCATCACGGTGCTCGGCCTGCAGTTCGGCTTCCAGCTCGGCGGCTCGGTGCTGGTGGAAGCCGTGTTCTCCTGGCCGGGCACCGGCTACCTGCTGAACCTCGCGATCTTCCAGCGCGACATCCCGGTGCTGCAGGGTGTGATCCTGGTGCTCGCGACGTTCTTCGTGCTGCTGAACCTGCTCGTGGACGTCGTGCAAACCATGATCGACCCCCGGATCGCGCGCCACTAATGGCCGTCGTCGCCCTCCCGCAGGAAACGAGCACCATCGCCGGCACGCCGATGTCGTACTGGCGCACGGTCGCGTGGCGCCTTTCGCGCGATCGCGCGACGCTGGTCGCCGGCACGCTGCTGCTGCTCGTCGTCCTCTCGGCGGTCCTGGCACCTTGGATCGCGCCGCACGATCCGAACGCGGGCTCGATCCGTTTGCGGCTGGCGCCGGTCGGAGCGCCGTCTCATGTTCTCGGCACCGACGAGCAGGGCCGCGACATGCTGAGCCGCCTCTTGTGGGGCGGGCGCATGACCCTGGTGGCCGGGCTCACGCCGGTCGTCGTCGCGTTCCTTCTCGGCACCGTGCTCGGCGTGATGGCCGGGTACGCGGGCGGGCTGACGAACACGCTCGTGATGCGGACCATGGACATCTTCTACGCGTTCCCCGCGGTGCTGCTCGCGATCGCGATCTCGGGCGCGCTCGGCCCCGGATTGCCGAACACGCTGATCTCGCTCTCGATCGTCTTCATCCCTCGTGTGGTGCGCGTCGCGGAATCGGCGACCGTGCAGGTGAAGGGCCTCGAGTACGTCGCGGCGGCGAAGGCGAGCGGCGCGAGCGTGTGGCAGATCCTGCGTCATCACCTGCTCGCGAACATCCTCGGCCCGGTCCTGGTGTTCGCGAGCACGCAGGTGTCGCTGTCGATCATCCTCGCCGCGGGCCTGTCGTTCCTCGGTCTCGGCGTGACACCGCCCGCGGCCGAGTGGGGCCTGATGCTGAACACGCTCCGCCAGTCGATCTACGTGAACGCGATCGTCCCCGCGCTGCCCGGGCTCGCGATCTTCGTGACGTCGATGGCGTTCAACCTGGCGTCGGACGGCCTGCGCGACGCGATGGAGATCCGCTCGTGACGAGCACCCAGCCGCTGCTGCTCGCGCGGAGCCTGCGCAAGCACTTCCCGCTGCGCGGCGGCGTGCTGCATCGCACGCAGGCGTGGGTGCGCGCGGTGGACGACGTGACGTTCGAGGTCAAGCCCGGCGAGACGCTCGGCGTCGTCGGAGAGTCGGGCTGCGGCAAGTCCACGCTCGCGCGCGTGATTCTCCGGCTGGTGGAGCCGGACGACGGCACCGTGTGGTTCGACGGCGAGGACGTGCTCCGCGCGCTGCCCGGCCGCATGAAGCGCCTGCGCCGTGACATGCAGCTGGTCTTTCAGGACCCGTACGCGTCGCTGAATCCGCGGCTGACGATCGAGGACGCGGTCGCGTTCAGCCTGCTCGTGCACGGCGCGGGGCGCACGGAGGCGCGCGAGAAGGCGCGCGTGCTGCTGGGCCGCGTGGGGCTCGATCCGCGTCTGTACGGCCGGCGCTATCCGCACGAGCTCTCCGGCGGTCAGCGGCAGCGCGTGAACATCGCGCGAGCGCTCGTGCTCGATCCGAGGCTGCTCGTGCTGGACGAGCCGGTTTCCGCGCTGGACAAGTCGGTCCAGGCGCAGGTCCTGAATCTCCTCCAGGAGCTGAAGGCCGAGCGCGCGCTCACGTACGTCTTCATCTCGCACGACCTGAACGTGATCGAGTACGTGAGCGACCGGGTGCTGGTGATGTATCTCGGCCAGGTCGTGGAGTCGGGCACCGCGAACGCGCTCTCCGAAGCGCCGAAGCACCCGTACACGCAGGCGCTGTTCGCGTCGGCGCCGAGCATGGATCCCGACCGCCGCATGGAGCGCCCGCCGATCGCGGGCGACCCGCCGAACCCGATCAACCCGCCGTCGGGCTGCCGTTTCCGCACGCGCTGCGCGTTCGCGATGCCTCGCTGTGCTGCGTCACCACCGCCGCCCGTGGCGGTCGCGCCGAGTCACGACGTCGCGTGTTACCTGTACGACGCCGCCGCGATCACGTAGCGCGCGTCAGGCTTCAGGCGCCCAGTAGACGAACCCGCACCCGGTCTGGGTGCAGTGCGCCGGCACGTAGTCGACCACCGTCGCAGGCCGCCGCATCGCCGCCGCCACGCTGATCCACGCCCGCACCTCGCCGGTGCCCGACCGCATGGCGTCGGAGTCGAACGTGAAGAGGTGGTCGAGAGCTTCGAGGTCGTTGCGCTGAAGGCGCTCGAGGATCCAGTGGTCGAGCGGCTGATCGATCCATCCCGCGTTGTACATGCCGGGGAAGTGCGAGAGCCCGCCCGAGGCGTAGATCGCGATGCGCTCCGGCCGGTCGCGCAGCGTGTCCGCGATCGCCCGGCCGAGCTGTGCGCAGCGTGCGGCGCTCGGCAGCGGCGGATAGTACTCGTTGATGAACACGCAGACCAGCGGGATCGCAAGGCCGGGGTCGACCTCCGGCACGAGGTTCGAGACCATGTGCGACACCCCGCGCGCCGGATTGCCGCGCGGATCGAAGCGGCCGACGTTGGCGACGTCGAATCCTCGCTTCACGAGTCCACGGAGGAGGTGGCGGGAGAGCTCGGCGTGCTGCGGGAAGACGACCTTCGTCCGCTCCTGCGGCGCCGTGCCCAGCGGATCCCGCGCGCTCCGTCCCCAGATCGGCTCGTCCCCGGTGTACACCGAGAACGTCGGGTTGTTGGCCTCGTCGAACATGTCGCCCTGGTCGTCGCCGATCATGAGCAAGGCGTCGGGGCGGTAGGCGCGCAGCTGCTCGCGCAGCACGGCGAACGCGGCCTCGATCCGCTGGATCTTCTCCTCGATGATGCTCGGCGTCGCGATCTCCACGCGGGCGCTCTTCGGGAGCTGCTCGCGGGCCTCGGGCGGGATCCGCTCCACCACCCGCGGCCAGTACGGCGCCTTCTGGAACATCATCGGGGCGTGCGACGAGGCCATTCCGAATCCGAGCGTGATCTGCCTCCTCCTTACACGAGAATCGTCAGCGGTTCTTCGATCAAATCGGCCAACGCAGCGAGGAATTGAGCGCCCCGTGCGCCATCCAGCGCGCGGTGGTCGCACGACAGCGTCAGCACCATCGTCGGCGCGACACCCGGCGCGCCGTTGATCGGCACCACGCGATCCACGATGCGGCCGACCGCGAGGATCGCCGCCTGCGGCGGGTTCACGATCGCGCTGAACGCGTCCACGCCGTACATGCCGAGGTTCGAGATCGTGAAGACGCCGCCCTGGATGTCCGCCGGGCGCAGCTTGCCCGACTGAGCGCGCGCCACCAGCTCCTCGCGGCGCGCCGCGATCTCCGCCAGCGACAGCGTGTCCGCGCGGTGGATTACCGGGACCACGAGCCCGTCGTCGAGCGCGACCGCGAGGCCGATGTTCACGTCCGCGTGCTGCACGATCGCGCCGTCCTTCCACGACGTCATCGCGCGCGGATGCTGCCGCAGCGCCGCCGCCGCCAGCTTCACCAGCAGGTCGGTATACGTCACGCCCGACGGCGCCTTCTTGCGCCACGACATCAGGCGGCTCGCGTTGACCTCGCGCACCAGGAAGAAGTGCGGCACGGTCGTCCAGCTCTGCGTCATTCGCTCGGCCATCACGCGCCACACCGTGCTGACGCCGGGCGCGGCCGTCCGCGCCGCCGCCGCCACACGCGACACGTCAGGCGCACGCGCTGCCTCGACATCCGATACGAGCACCGCACCACCCGGGCCGGTGCCGTCCAGCGCGGTCACGTCGATGCCGCGCTCCGCCGCGAGGCGACGCGCCTTCGGCGACGCCGCGACGAGACGCGCGCCGTTGCCCGCGCCCGCGCCGCGACGGCTCTCGACGTACGCAAGCACGTCCGCCTTCTCGACGCGCCCGCTCGCCGTGCGGATCTGCGCGATGTCGACGCCGTGCTGCTCCGCGATCTTCCGCGCGAGCGGCGACGCCTTCACGGGCGACGCGGCGGCCGGCGTGAACGCGTCGGCGGCCACCGGTCCTTCGGCCTCGTGATGTCCGCGAACCAGGTGCACGACGGGGACGGCCGTCGTCGGCTCCGTCGTCACCGGCGCGAACGCGTCCGCGGACACAGTACCTTCCTCCGCGATCACCGCGATCGTCCGCCCGACCGGCACGACTTCGCCTTCCAGCGCGGTGACGTCACGCAGCACGCCCGTGGCGGGCGACTCGATCTCCACCGTGATCTTGTCGGTCTCGATCTCGACGATCGGCTCGCCCTTCTCGACGCGCGAGCCGGGAGTCTTGAGCCACCGGATGACCTTGCCGGTCTCCTGCGCCATCTCGAGCGCGGGCATGATGACGTTCGCGGGCATCGTTCGTCCTTTACGCGAAGATTTCGGCCAGCCGCAGCGTGACGTCCGGAAACGCCTGCGGCGCGATCGTCGACGTCGCGCCGGTGACGCGCGTCACGTCGCGGTACGTTCCCTGCGCGGGCCGCCGATGAACTTCGACGGCCTCCGCGGTGCAGTCGATGATCCAGTATTCGGGGATGCCCGCATCGGCATAGAGACGCAGCTTCGTCGTCCGATCGTAACGGAGTGACGTCACCGCGACTTCGATGAGCAGCAGGACGTCTTCGCCCCACGGTCCGCGTTCCTTGTAGGGCACGTCGTCGCGAAAACGAAGGACCTTGAGATCGGGCTCAGGTTCGGTGTCGTCGCTCAACGCGACCCCGCTCTGCACGGAGAGTCGCGCGCGGCTCACCAGGCGCGGCGCGAGGAGCGCAATGAGATTGTCGATGAACGCCTGATGCCGATAGCCTTGCGGCGACATCTCGACGATCTCGCCCCGGATCAGCTCGACCCGGTCGGTCGGCTTGAGGATGCCGACTTCCGCCATCCGGTAGTACTCCTCGCGCGTGAACCGCCGGCGCGCGACGTCGACTTCGACCGCCATCCTCGCCTCCCCATCGACCAGCGTATAGCCGAGTCGACGGCTCATCCGGAAGTCCCCGAAAGGATACGCCACATCACGTCCCCTCCCCGCGCGGGGTGTATCAAACCCGGGACATTACATTGGGGACGTCAGCGGCCTACGATCGAAACACAATGGCGCACGACATTCGCAGTGCCATCCACCTCGTTCGCGGTATCCGCGTCATGCTCGACACCGATCTCGCAGCCGTTTACGGCACGCCGACCAAGGTGTTGGTGCAAAGCGTCCAGCGCAACATCGAGCGCTTTCCCGGAGACTTCGCGTTTCGCCTGACGCGACAAGAATTTACAGACTTGAGGTCACAAAGTGTGACCTCAAGTTTGGAGCGGAACTGGGGAGGCCGGCGTCACCTTCCGTACGCGTTCACCGAACAGGGCGTCGCAATGTTGTCGAGCGTGCTGCGTACGCCGCGCGCGATCCAGGCGAACATCGCCATCATGCGCGCTTTCGTCCAGATGCGCGGGCTGCATGTTTCCCACGAGGATCTCGAGCGCAAGGTCCAGAGCCTCGAAAAGAAGTACGACACCAAGTTCAAGATCGTCTTCGACGCGATTCGAGAATTGATGGCGCCGCAGGGCGAGCCACCGCCAGCGCGAAGAGCAATCGGATTCCGCTCTCCTCAGGACACCGTTCCCGCGAGCTCCCGCGCGTCACGGACTCGTCGCCGCCCGAGAGGTGTATCAAAGATTGGACATTGACCCGTGCGCGAAGCGCGGCCTACGGTCAGCCATGGCACACCTACACAGCGACGTCACGGTGACCGGCAATACGAAGACCACGATGGTGCGCATGCTCGTCGACACCGGCGCGACGTACTCCGTCATCCCGAAAGGGATCGCGCGGGCGGTCGGCATCACGCCTCAGCGCTCGCTGAAGGTGCGGATGACGCTGCCCGACGGGCGGCGGCGGAACCTCGAGGCCAGCGCGGCGCTGTTCCGCATCGGGCATCGCGAGGCGCCGGGGACCATCCTGGTCGGCGACGTCGTCGAGCCCGTGCTCGGCGTGTCGACGCTGGACGCGCTCGGGCTCGCGGTGGACTCGGGCGGCCGCAAGCTGATCGCGACGCGCCCGTACACGGTGCGGCTGACCGGCTACCGGTAAGCGCGCTACTTCTTCCGGCAGAGGTCGCGCGCCACCTCGAACACTCGCTGCTCGTTCGGGACCGTGAGGTCCTCGAGCACCGGCGAGAACGGCACCGGTACGTCCATCGCGCCGATGCGCTTCACCGGCGCGTCCAGATAGTAGAACGCGCCGTCAGCGATGATCGACGCGATCTCCGCCGTCACGCCGTAGCGCTCGTAGCCCTCGTCGACCACGATCGCGCGCGACGTCTTCTTGGCGGAGCTGATCAGCGTGTCCTTGTCGAGCGGCCACGTCGTGCGCGGGTCGATCACCTCCGCGCTGATCCCGGCCTCGTCGAGCTTCTTCGCGGCGCCCAGCGCGACGTCGACCATGCTGCTCGTCGCCACGATCGTCACGTCGCGGCCCGCGCGCTTCACCTCGGCGACGCCGAACGGGATCGTGTAGTCCTCGTCCGGCACCTCGCCCTTCACCCGGTACATCATCTTGTCCTCGAAGATCACGACCGGGCTGTCGTCGCGAATCGCGGTCTTCATCAGGCCCTTCGCCTCGTACGGGCCGGACGGCAGCGCCACCTTCAGGCCGGGCACGTGGCTCACCCACGCGTGCAGCGACTGCGAGTGCTGCGCGGCCGAGCGGCGCGTCGCGCCGAGCGTGGTGCGGAACACGATCGGGCACTTGATCTTGCCGCCCGACATGTAGTGCGCCTTCGCGGCCTGGTTGACCATCTGGTCCATCGTGAGCGTGATGAAGTCGCCGAACATCACGTCGACGATCGGCCGCATGCCCGTCATCGCGGCGCCGACACCGATGCCCGCGTAGCCCGGCTCGGAGATCGGCGTGTCGATGATCCGCTTCGTCCCGAACTCGTTCACGAGCCCGAGCAGCGTCTTGAACGGATGCCCGGCCTCCGCGACGTCCTCGCCGATGAGGAACACGCGCGCGTCGCGCCGCATCTCCTCCGCGATCGCCTCGCGGACCGCTTCGCCGTAGGTGAGCTCACGCACTCCCATCACTTGCCTCCGCCACGGACGTAGGGTTTCAGCACCAGACGGACCCGGTCGCTGAAGTGCGGCGACAGGCGCGACGTCCAGTCGCTCGTGCGCGCGACGTCCCACTCCTTCGACTCGACGACCGCGGGGCTCGCCAGATGATAGAGCGCCACGTACTTCGGCCCGCCGACCGTCGCGCGGAAGCGGCGCGCGGACAGCACGCCGGGCACCGCGCTCAGCGCGGGGATGTGCTCCTTGTCGTACCACGCGTTGAAGTCGGCCTCGTGCTCGACCGGGATGTTCATCGCGTTGAGCAGGAGCCCGCCGGCGTTCGCGGGCGGCAGCTCTTCACCCGGCAGGATCTGGTCGCCCTCGTAGCGCATGATCCGCTCGACCTTCGCGGTCACGCGCTTCGACCACGGCGAGAGGTTCTCGCCGCCGATCGCCTTGTACGCGGGGCTCCGCATCACGGCGGAGTCGGCGAGGTCGTACGTCGCCACGGACGTGCGCGGATCGTCGACGGCGATCCACCGCCGGCAGAGCAGGAAGCCGGGCACGCGCTCGCGCTCCGGCAGGTGCTCGGTGTCGTACCAGTCGTGGAACTCGTCGTCAGCGGCGCGGCCGATCTTCATCGCGGCGATCAGGATGCCCTTCGCCATGGCTCGTCCTCCCGTCGGGGGCCACAGTGTACTCCCACGGGCGGGCGTGATCGCTCGGGCGGACGCTACGCGAAGATCTCGGCGAGCGTCAGCGCGATGTCGGGGAACGCCTGCGGCGACACGCTCCGCGCGACGCCTGCGACGCGCGTCACGTCACGATAGCGGCCGCCTTCAGGGCCGCGATGGATCTCGATCGACTCGGCAGTGCAATCGACGATCCAGTACTCGGGAATGCCGGCTTCGGCGTAGACCGCGAGCTTGGTGGTCCGGTCGTAACGCAACGACGTGTCGGCGACCTCGATCAGCAGCAGCACGTCATCGCCCCACGGCTCGCGGTCCTTGTACGGCACCGGGCGACGCCGCAAGAGCTGGAGATCCGGCTGGGGACGAGCAGCTGGTTGAGGTTGTTGACGAACGCGATGTGACGACGGCCGGGGCGCGTCATCTCGATGATCTCGCCCCGGATCAGCTCGACACGGTCGTCTTCGCCCAGGATGCCCACCTCGCCCATCCGGTGGTATTCCGCGCGCGTGAAGCGCCGCCGCGCGACCTCCGCCTCGACCGCCATCGCACCCTCCCCATCGACCAGCATATCGCCCACCCGCCGACCGCTTCGGAAGTCCCTGAATGGATACACCCCGCTTGACAAGCTTCCACGCGTGGCGCAGTTTTGGGCGCCGCTCAGTGATCCGAGCGCCGCCGGGCGCAGAGAGCGAGGATGCAATGAAGCGTTCGTGGAAAATGATCGCCGCCGTCACTGTCGTCGTAGCGCTCGTGCTGGCCACCGCCGGTACCTTCACCGCGCGCGCCGCCGATCCGATCAAGATCGGGCTCGGCATGGCGCTCACCGGCGGGCTCTCGGCGAACGGCAAGCCCGCGCTGCTCGCGATGCAGATCTGGAAGGACAACGTCAACAAGAAGGGCGGGCTGCTCGGACGTCCCGTCGAGCTCGTGT
>Ga0233425_10002445_pt1 | contig 36516 bp, 29 predicted proteins | sample Watercolumn_Towu_2_FD_181712 | JGI IMG/M metagenome (GOLD analysis project Ga0233425, IMG submission 181712) | Freshwater microbial communities from Lake Towuti, South Sulawesi, Indonesia - Watercolumn_Towuti2014_140_MG | ecosystem: Environmental > Aquatic > Freshwater > Lake | place... | reverse complement strand
GGTTTCAAAAGATTGAAACGCTTTTTTATCGCTTCTTCTTCCATGCGGTAAATATAGCATGGAAAAATATTGATGGCTAGTAAAAAACTATAAAGTTGTAATACTTATTTAATGACAATACCTTAGCTGATACATGCATATTTTTCGCCTTCTCTGATAATATGCTCAAATGTATCATCCCGATTAAACAATCCTACTTGTCCATTAAATCCGACTTTTGTTTCAATGATTGGCAATAGAGATTTTTTAATTTCTATGCCAACACTATTTCTTTTAAGTTCTCTTGCAATTTTCATTGTTGTGCCACTTCCGCAAAATGGGTCAAGAATTGTTTCGCCTACATATGAAAATAACTTAATACATCTGTAAGCTAATTCATCTGGAAAGGCTGCAATTCCTTTTTCCATCGGTGAGCCTGGCAACACATTAACCATATCCCACAAAGTCATAAACCATTTATTATCCTGAAATTCTTTTAAATCTATCTTTGAAGCCTCTCTGATTTCTTTTGGAATAGACTTATAATCAAATTTCCCCTTCTGAAAAATGATTATACTTTCCAGAAGATTATCAGGATAGAAATACATCGGATATGGATTTTGCAGCATGACCCCGCTTCTTCTGCTGATTCTTAAATAACCTTCAGGTTTTTTCCAGATTATTCTGTCTCTATATCTAAAACCAGCATCAAGAAATATTCTCGTTGCATCGGCAACAATTGGGAATTTTTCACCATTGATAAGCATGTCATCAATATTAAGAACAAAAATTCTACCATTTTGAAGAACTCTAAAAGATTCAATTGCTACTCTCTTTAGAACTCCTAAATATTGGTCATAATTTTTAAAAAGACCTTCGTAATCAAAAGGGGCATTAAAATAAGGTGGAGAAGTAACAACCAAATGAATTTCTTCATCCGATATTTCTTTCATGCTCATACAATTTCCGATTATCAGCCTGTGGTGTGTATTCATTGATACTTTTCCTATTTTTACTTTTAGCTACAGGTTTAAATTAACAGATAAACATGAAAAAAACAAGAATTAAAGAGGGCGATTTCTGCGGTATTGGCTGTTAATGCCGTTATTTGCTCTTATTAATTTGCCGCATAACATAAAACTCACAGGTGTGGAAGCCATTCTGTATCCTGTGGAGTGCCTTGTTAAGCCCTCTTTTTCTCTAATAAATATCCTGATACATATTTATGAATGATGCTGGATATCATCGTTTGGTAAGGAATACCCTCTTGAGCAGCAATAACCTGTACCTGCTCCAAGTCTTTTGAAGACATCCGAATATTTATTCTTTTGTCTTTTTGCAGTGTATTCCTTGCATATTCCCGGAGCTTTTTTGTTCCGGTCCCGGGACACCATACTTAATTACGGAAATTCAAAGTCAATAATTAAGTATAGTATCCCCGGAATTTCTCGGAATTTGGCTGTTGGCTGCCGCTATGCGACATGACGTACTTCTTTAGGCTTAACTCTTTTTAATTCCATGTTGCGCTCTAATAAAAATCTGTCAGCTTCTTCGCGAATCTTTTTGATCCTCTGTTCAGGAGTTAAATTTTTTTCTTCATCAGAAATCTTCTCGATGATTTCATGGATTTCATCTAAGCCCTTTAACCTCTTCATGGCTCAACCACCTCCTCGGGTGAACAAATTTCTATCTCATGATAACCAAGTAATTTATTTACTCCATCAACCATGACCCTCGTCTTAAGTTTTACAATATGCTCAAAATTCCAACTGACGATTACATCTATTCCGTTGATCACGGATACTGCAATATGCAAGGCATCGCTTCTATATTTTTCAGGAATGATTCCTTCCTTGATATAACGTTCAGCCAGTTCCAATGTTTCTAAATCTATACCGAGTAACAATGGATTCGTCTTGCGAATCAAATCTTCCAGTTGGGATTTTCTCGGCTCTGGCGCTCTGCTAATCTCTCTGATGACCTCATCTGAAATATATATGCCTTCGGCAATCATAGATAAGTCACTGAAAAACTTTACAGTAATTTCTTTCTTCTCTATATCGCCGTCTGCAAATACAAAATTAAAAATCTTCGTGTCAAGATAACATTTTATTTTCTTCATGGGTTTTATTTTAGCATGTTATCTGTGTTAACAGTAAAAATTAATTCATTATCGCATATCCCTTAAGCAGCCAACTATGTTATTAACAAGTTTTCTTTAATTTGACAAATAGTACAGCGTAAGTCAAGGAATAATTGACATAGACATATAAATCTTCACTACTATAACTCTAACTGGATTGCATAGGAATTTTTATTTTATTTATGTGGGTTTGCGGTGGATTAAGCGAAGCGAATCCACCATATCACTCATACGATCAAAAGCCAGACTGTCAAAGAGGTGAAAAGCCCGCTCGATTTCTGATCCTGTGATAAGCTCCTCAAGGCTTGAGAATCAGATAGAAAAGAATCTGAAGAAACTCGTCTATTGATTAATGTGTATGCTATTGTGTAATATACATATGGAGGTAACGAACTATGCAGACAGCAGGAAAAGTTAGAAAACGGTTTACTCTTGACCCTGAAAAAACAGTAAGAAGGAGGTGATAAGGATGAAACTAGTTGATTTAATACCTGAAAAAGAGCTTAAGGAAGCTGTTTTAAGTGAGTACAAAAAGAGAATGGTCCTTTATAAACTTACCGATGAGCAGATGAGGAAAAAATACGGCATGAGCCTTAATGAGTTTGGTGAAAGAAATGTGGTAAAAGAGAAGAATTTTTCTTGGGAGGTTGAGAATGATGCAATGAACTGGGAACATGCTATCGAAGGTATAAGACATCTGCAAGAAAAGATAAAGAGATTAGAAGAATCAAATGACAGAGATTGACAAACTATTGCATACTGTAAAGGATATCACTTCGAGATATGGATTGGATATCTTTTATTTAGACTTTACTGATATTACCTTAATATCAAGATTCGGCCTGTCCCCTGATATTTTTATTCAAATTTATGTCAATATCAAAAAACAAAAGGTAAATCTTGCCCTGATAGTTTCTGGTAATAGACTTTATGGATTAGATAAAGAAGGTGATTATTACCATGAACATCCTTTCAAGAATCCTGACTTTCATATAAAAGCAAAACCGGCACAGATTGAGGATTTTGTGGTAAAAAGCATTGAGTATTTGAAAGAATTAGGTTTGATTTGAAATATAGAAGTAAACGGCACAAGAATAGGAAATTATTATAAAAACCACTTTGTTCCTAGGATAATGAAATGATTGAAGAGAATAAGGAAAATGTTTTAATCCTCGATTTCGGCTCTCAATACGCCCAACTCATCGCACGACGGGTACGGGAGAATAATGTCTTCAGCGAAATCGTCTCACACAAGATTACCGCTGAAGATATCCGAAAGGCCAGCCCGAAGGGTATTATCCTCAGCGGCGGGCCAGCCAGTGTATATGTAAAAAACGCCCCGCAGTGCGATGAAAACATCATCAAACTGGGAATACCCGTTTTAGGCATCTGCTACGGTATGCAACTGGGATGTCAAATGTTAAAAGCCACGGTACAGCCCACATCTACACGTGAATACGGGAGGACGGCATGTACCGTCAACAACACCAGTAAATTATTCAAATCACTCTCCAAAGACACAACAGTGTGGATGAGCCACGGCGACCAGGTGGTTGAATTACCGGTTGAATTCGAATCCCTCGCATTCACCAAAAATTGTCCTTTTGCCGCTGTGAAGCACAAAACGAAACCATTCTACGGTGTACAGTTCCACCCCGAAGTTACCCATACTCCACTTGGAAGTCAGATTATCCGGAACTTTCTCTACGAGATATGCGGATGTACGGGTAACTGGAGGATGCACTCCTATATAGAAAATTCTGTGGCCGATATTCGCAAACAGGTCAAAGACGGGCGTGTAGTGTGCGGACTATCAGGTGGGGTTGATTCCGCCGTTACGGCTGCGCTCATCCACAAAGCTATTGGAAATCACCTGTCCTGCATCTTCGTCGACAACGGTCTTTTGAGAAATTACGAGGCAGAAGAGGTTGTTAAGACATTTAAAGACAATTTTACCGTAGACCTGCATGCCATTGACGCACGAGATAGATTTTTAGACAAGTTGAAAGGAGTAATTGATCCCGAAAAAAAACGCAAGATTATTGGGCATGAATTCATTGAGATTTTTAAGGAAGAGGCAAAGAAAATATCACAGGCAAAATTTCTTGCGCAGGGGACGCTTTATCCCGATGTCATCGAAAGTATCCCTGCGCACGGAGGCCCAACGGTAACCATTAAGAGTCATCACAACGTAGGCGGACTGCCGGCAGAATTGGGATTTGAACTTGTGGAACCGCTGCGGTTTTTATTTAAAGACGAGGTGCGCAAGATAGGTGAAGAACTTGGACTGCCGGAAGAATTGGTCTGGCGTCACCCTTTCCCGGGGCCTGGGCTGGCCATTCGGATTATTGGTGAAGTAACAAGGCCACGCTTGGATATCCTTCGCAACGCCGATAAGGTTGTTATCGAAGAAATACGCAAGGCAGGACTCTACCGCTCAATTGCCCAATGCTTTGCCGTGCTGCTTCCCATGAGCACCGTGGGGGTAATGGGTGACGAAAGAAGTTACGAAAACGTCATCGCCATACGCGCGGTGGAAACAACTGACTTTATGACTGCCGATTGGTGCTACATCCCTCATGAAACACTGGGGATCATTTCCAATAGGATTATTAATGAGGTCAAGGGCATCAATCGTGTGGTGTACGACATCAGCACCAAACCGCCCAGTACGATTGAATGGGAGTGATGATTATGAATTCCCATACAAATTTGTTTTACATTCGATAAAAATACTTGACATGTTTATTCAAATGATGTATCTTCCCTGCGATTTTACCTATCGTTAGGTTTCCATTTATCACATTTTAAGGAGATGCAGTCCATGAAAAACATCATGTTCGTCCTTATGATTGCAATGATGTCCTTGTTATTTTCTACCGGCGATGGCATTCTAACTGAGGTAAAAGCAGCGACAGATGAAAGCAACGACCTGGACGGCACATGGTCTATGACGGAAAGATTTTGTGTCAATGCGTCCACCGGCCTGACATGTGGTACTAATGAATTTGATAGTACTATTTCTGATGGCGCTGTATATGTCGAAGACGAGGCGGTGGGAAGCGCTACGCAGGAAGGCAAAAAGGTATTTTTTGAATATAACACAGATTATTTATCATCTAAATTCGAGGAGTTGTTTCAAGAGGCAGGGTATGAGGTGACTATCGAAAGTCTTACGATGAAAAAATATGAAGGAAAACTGAAAAACAATCGCATGAGCGGAAAAATAAAAGGCACGGTAAATGCATATTTTACCCTTTTCAAAACAACCACAACACTAAACTATACCGGCAAATTTAAAGGGAAAAAACAAGAATAAAGCCGGTCTTTTCAGGGCAATTGCGCAAACAATCCCTGGAAGTCTTAAACAGATTTCCAGGGGTTTTTTATTATATGGATAAAGGGGAAATGAAATAAATTTATTGCGTTGAGATATGCTCATGCAATTGTCATTGCATGGAAAAAATATTTATTCAATTTGGGCTTGACATTAGTGCAGTTGAATATATAATTTCAACGAAATTTGTGAAATTTTTTGTTTCGTTCGTAATTTTTGTTTTGTAAAGTTTTTGAGGAGATGTTTTGCAATGATTCTAGACGTTAATTATTCTACGGATACTCAGAGAAAGAGAACCGAACGGTTGGCTTTTATAAAGGAAAGATATAAAAAATTGGTGCTAGAACCCAGGAGAGAGATTGAATTTGAAATAGAAAGGGCATTAGACGACGAAGACGGTGAACTGGATACCTTATAATGGTTGATTGAATATACTGCCAAACTTATTCCCCCGATGTTACTTTCCAAGAAGCCTCGAGATTGAAATTTTACTGTTGCAGTTATTACAATTATGAAACCAAAAACACCACAGTTGTCGTGCCACTTCGAGCAGTATGACAATTGTGGCTCTTTCGTGGACTTTATCCTTACAAAGCGATATTTGTTAGCTACGGTATTTCAAAGCACCTTCAATAACAATATCGTTCGAAAATCTTTTTATTTCAACTTCATCTATTTCTGCGGCTTCGCTTACTTTATTGATACCTGTTCCCAGCACGGGTGATTTCGCACCCTCGCCCCCAATGATAATTGGCGCAACAAAAACCATCACCCTGTCAGCAAGCCGGTCTTCTATCACAGAGGTAATAACCCTACTGCCCCCTTCCACAAGAACATTGGTCAATTTCATCTCACCAAGACGCTGAAAGAGTTCTTTCAAATCTACACGACCATTCATATCTTTTGTTTGAACAATCTTACATCCCAGTTGTTCAAGTTTCTGAATGCGACTCAGATGCGCATTTTTACTTACCGCAACGATTATTTCACCTTCATTAATTGTGCTTAAAAGACGTGAATTTATGGGAAGTAGCGCTTTGCTGTCCACAATAATTCTCTTCGGATTTTGTCCCCCGTCAATCCTGCAGGTCAGCAGCGGATTATCCCGCACTACGGTATTGATTCCCACCAGAATACTATCCATCTGCCCACGAATCTTATGCACATATTTCCGCGATTCTTCAGATGTGATCCACATGGATTCTCCCGTATGTGTGGCGATCTTGCCATCAATTGACATCGCCCATTTCACGGTTACAAAGGGCAATCCTTTTTGCATTAACTTAAAAAAAGGACTATTGAGTCTTTTCGCTTGCATTTCCATTATACCCACCACAACTTCGACCCCTGCATCTTTCAGTTTTTGTATTCCTTTCCCGGAGGTAATGGGATTTGGATCAATAACTGCCGCCACTACCTTCTTGATACCTGCTTTAATAATTGCATCAACACATGGCGATGTCTTGCCGTAATGCGCACAGGGTTCCATAGACACATAGAGTGTCGCCCCTTTGCACTTAGTGCCACTCTCGTTTATCGCATGAACCTCGGCATGCGCCCCACCGAATGCCTGATGGTAGCCTTTTCCCATAATTTGACCATTTTTTACAAGCACAGCGCCTACCATGGGATTCGGTTCTACCCTCCCCCGCCCTTTTTCAGCCAGTTCCAGGGCGAGCGCTATATATTTTTCATCAACATCTGGTGTAGCCATAGGTAAATATTAATTAACTACAAAGGCACAAAAAGAAGTACGAAGGATGAGGTACGAGGTACGATTTGAGATTTGAGATTTAAATCGTACCTCGTAAATCGTACTTCTTACCTCCTCATTAGGGTTGGAATTCTTTGTGTCCTTTGTGCCTTTGTGGTAAAAAATTTATCTTCGTAACGCCTCTAGCCTCCGAAAATAATCGGGAAATGTCTTTGATACACATTCGGGATGTTTTATTTTAATTCCATTTGCACGCAGCCCAATTAACGCAAAACTCATGGCCATGCGATGGTCATCATAGGTTTCTATCTCAGCCGGCCTTGGTATAGACGGCTCGATTTCAAAGCCATCCTCATACTCTACCGCTGAAATACCCATCCGGCGCAGTTCGTTTACCACCGCAGCAATACGGTCTGTCTCTTTTATACGCATATTTTTTACATTTCTTACCCGCGTCTTACCACGGGCGAATACCGCTACAGCAGCCAGTGTCTGCACCACATCCGGCATATCACCCATATCAACATCTACCCCGTGCAGCGAATCACCCTGTACTTCAATCCAATTGGCATTGTTTGTAACCTTACAGCCCATACTTTGCAAAACGTCTACAAAATGTATGTCCCCCTGCAGGGAATTATTTCCAATACCCACAATCCTCACTTTTCCACCTGTGATGGCTGCGACAGCAAAAAAATACGAAGCGGCAGATGCATCCGACTCGACTTTATATTGAGTCGCCCTGTAGCGTTGTCCAGACTTCACAAAGAATGTTTTATAGTCATTGTTTTTTACGTCCACACCGAATTGGCGCATCAACGCCATCGTCATATTCACATAACGTTTCGAAACCAGATCACCCTTTACTTTTATGGATACATCGTTTTTTGCATAAGGCGCAGTCATAAGCAGGGCGCTAAAATACTGGCTGCTCAAATCTCCTTTCACAATAGCCGAACCGCCTTGCAATCCTATTCCCCGAATTAATACAGGCGGGCAACCATTATTACATTTAGACACGACATCGGCCCCAAGCTGTTTTAAACCGTCGAGCAAATCCTGTATCGGTCTTTGCCTCATACGCTCGATACCGTCAATTTCATAAACCCCGTTACCCAGCGTTAGCATGGCAGTTAAAAATCTCATGGCAGTCCCTGCATTGCCGATAAACAGATTTGCTTGTTTCGCCGGAATGATTCCACCTTTGCCGTTTATGACAAATCTGTTAGCATTTGGATCTTCTTTGATGGGTATCCCTAACGCATTCAAGCTGAACGCCATATATTTAGTGTCATCGCTAAAAAGGGCATTGGTTATCGTGGATTCTCCATCAGCTAACGCTGCCGTTATGAGCGCACGGTTTGTATAACTCTTCGAACCTGGCACACTCACTACTGCATCAATTTTTCCCGTTACGGGTTTTATTTCTACCACTTTATAGTTTCCCTTGTTAAACATTTTTAGCTCTAATTTAAAACCTTTTTACTTTTCCTTTTCCGTATCTGTCTTTTTTTTCACTAACAGCATTCAGGTCCGCATGGTTTTCCCACATCTAGATTCTGTATATCCGACACAATAAACATCCCTTTATAAGGTGGATTTGAAAGCTTCCAGGCAGTATCAGTGCATACCTCCACAGGAGTTCCTACGGGATAGGTATGACCGTCATCATCCGAAACATGACTGAAAGGCCCCTTGTAGGTAGCATATTGCCCTCTATATTCGCATTCCTTTGATTTATTAAATTTGTATGCCTTTATGGTTATCGAATAGAATTGGAATCCCTCCACTTTCTTGTAAGGATAACGATTAATGACTTCCAGTCCATAGAAACCCATTGCCTTTATTTTATTAACAAATGCAACCTCTGTAATTGCTCCTGATATACACTCACTCCATAACTTTCTATTTTGTTTCATGTGCAGAGGGACTTCCCTATCGGAGAAAATATCGGATATAACAAACCTCCCCCCTTTTCTCAATACCCTGAATATTTCCTGGAAGACCTTTTCTTTCTGGTCAGACAAATTAATTACACAATTAGACGTAACCACGTCAACACAGTCATTTGCCAGGGGTATTTCTTCCAGAAACCCTTTTATAAACCGCACATTGTTAAAGCCAAGTTTCTCTGAAACGCTTTCTCTCGATGCACTGGCCTTTGACAGCATTTCGTCAGTCATGTCTATACCTACAACACGTCCCCTCTCGCCTACCATTTTAGAAGCAATAAAACAGTCCACTCCCCCGCCGGAACCTAAATCCAGCACGCTCTCTCCTGATTCAATTTGAGCCAGCGTCACAGGACTGCCGCATCCATAAGAAATATTCAATATTTCTTGGGGAATATGTGATAAATCAGCAGAATCATAACTGGTTGGACAACACAGTTCTTTTTGGGGTTGATTGGCAGCGGTACTATAAAATTTATTAACTGATTTCCTGACGGTGTCTTTCCCAATACCCTTTACCTCTTCATCATTTGGAGAGATGCCCGTTTCGTATAAATGTGAACCATCATTTTTACAGGTTAATCCAGACGTTCTGCAGGTATAACACGCAGGTGATTCCATTGCATATGGTTTGAGGGATTCTTTTAGTGTCCAGCCCATCAACGCCTTTGTGTCGTTAATAAGTATGGGACAAACAAAGACCCCTTTACTGGTTACCATTCGGCTGGTGGCACACTGGAGGTTATTCATATCAAAGTTATCAAAACACTTCCCGGTAACTTGTTCGCTATTGTCGTAAGGTCTGATTAATTCAGCGCAGCGTTCCAAAAGGACTAAAGGCAGTTTTTTTAACCTCAATTGCGGGGCGCTGAGAGAACCTGCCAATGACCTAAATCCCGCATCGGTTTCTTTTGCAAACTTTCCGTATTTTGACCAGTCGGCAGTAGTAATAATAGGGTTGAAACCCGCATGTAACAAGGCTTGAATACCCTTAATTGTCCTCTGAAAAGAGCCGTTACCCCGTATCTGGTCGTTCTCTGCCTCAATAGGACTCTCAAGACTTATTCTGAATTCCAATTTATATTTGGAATTACGAGATATTTGTCCAAATCTTTGTGCAACCGCATCTGTTATTAAAGCACCGTTAGAAAGGACGGTTGCCGGACCGTAGTTCAAAGTCTCACTTATAATGCCCGCAATCTGAGGATGCAGAAATGGCTCTCCCCCCGTAAAATAAAACTCTTTTACTCCCAGCGTTGATGCTTCTTTTAAATACCACCGGACAGTATCTACTGTTATCATCTCATGTGTTTTATTTTTCGGCCCGCAAGAAATAAAACAATGAGTGCACTGTAAATTACAAAGGGTACCCGTTACCTGGAACCATACGGTTTCGAGTCGTTTTAAACCTACTTTTGGTGCGTTAATGGTACACACTCCCTCAGAGAAATTATTCCTTTTTAGAAGGAACTATGGAATATTAATTCACGTCATTAACTCTGAAAATTATTATAAATAGAATTCAATGAGATTTCGAGAATAATACCAAACATCTGAAAAATTTAAAACCAGCATATTTTAGTTTACCTAAATCCATTACACAACAGATAAAATTTGTTGTTTTTTAAATCACTATGATATATCATTTGACGTTGTTTCCCTAAAATACTCCGTGTTAAAAGGTACTATTACAAATGGATTACAAACCGTACGCAATCTCGTGGAACACGACCTATCGGTGCAACCTCCGCTGCGGCCATTGCTATCTTGATACAAATGCTTTAACAAACCAATCTGCCAGCGAACTCAGCACCCCGGAAGGATATAAGCTTATAGATCAAATGGCAGAGCTTAATCCAAACCTGTTACTGATACTTACGGGTGGAGAACCTTTATTAAGAAAAGACATCTACGACCTATCCTCTTATGCCTCTCAGAAAGGAATGATGGTGGTGCTGGGAACAAACGGGAATATGATCGACGATGACATTGCAAAGAGGCTCAAGGAAAGCGGGGTAACGGGGATTGGCATCAGTCTTGACTCTATCGTTCCAGGGAGACATGATACATTCAGGGGAATTCCAGGCGCCTGGGATGACACCCTTAATGGAATTGAGGCATGCCGGAGACAGGGCATCGGGTTTCAAATACAAACCACAGTCACCAAAGAAAATTTTAATGAAATCCCCGATATTATTGAATTTTCTTACAACCTTGGCGCAAAGGTCTTTAACCTGTTTTTTCTCGTGTGTACCGGAAAGGGACAAGACCTGACGGATATTACGCCACAACAGTACGACCAGGCATTGCACCGGCTTTATGACATACAAATAAAATATTACGGAAAGATGATGGTAGGGGCAAAATGCGCTCCCCACTATCGAAGAATTGTCTATGAACACGACACCTCTTCTCCACTCATCAGGGCGTATGCGGGCGGCTGCCCTGCCGGCACTCACTATTGCAGGATTACACCGGAAGGCAATATTACGCCCTGTCCTTATATGCCCAATGTGTCAGGAAATGTGCGAGAAAAGAGTTTTGTAGAAATCTGGAAAGATACCACAGATTTCAAGACCCTGCGGTTTGCCAGCCTCAACGGCAGGTGCGGTGTATGTGAGTTTATGGATATTTGCAAGGGATGTCGCGCACGGGCGCTGGCTACAACGGGGAATCAAATGGACGAGGATGAGTGGTGTAATTATACCCCCGGGAAATACGGCAACAAAGTTATCCGTCTGTCTACATCGGAAACGTTTGGCACAGAAGAGAATTTCACTATGAACTGGAGTCCCGAAGCAAAAAATATCCTCAAGCAAATCCCTTCTTTTGGCAGAGGCATGGTCGTCAATAATGTAGAACGCTTTGCTGCAAAAAATAATCATCGGGAAATAACCGTAGAAGTAATGAAGGCTGCGCGCGAAGAAATGATGGCAAACAGGAAGACCGCATTCCCAAAATCCGTGAATGAAAACGAAGATACACATCGAATTGAGAGTAACGACCAATTGCAGCAGTATGATGAAATTCCCTGGACAGATGAAGCCCGGAAACGCGTGGAACATGCTCCTGACTTCGTACGGCCTGGCATCTACAAGCTCATGCAGAAAAAAGCGCGAATGCACGGTTACAGGGAAATTACCTCTAAGTTCCTCTCTGAAATAAGGGATGAGTCTATGAAGCTTGCTTCTAAGCGCATCAAAAATATCGGATTTGATGAACTCCGTATGGATGCCTGGGACAAAGCCAAAGAAAAACTAAAGAGCGCACATAAAAAAGAGGTTATTGACCAGATTAAAACGTTTCTTGGTGAACGAACTGCCAGAAACGAGGGTATCGTTACGAAATTCCAGGCGTATCTGAAGGCACCCGATGAGACGGTAAAAAGAGAAACCCCTCCATCATTGAGATGGTCAGAGGAGGCCAAACAACGTCTGGAAAGAGCGCCAATATTTGTTCGGGGCAGAGCCAAAAAAGCAATTGAGTCCTATGCTACGAAAGAGGGTGTTACAGAAATTACTGTTGAGCTGATAGAACAATACATGAAGAACATCCCTTCTTTTGTCAGAAATAAATCCCAATAGAAACAATTCGTGGAATCTGTTGGTTTAATTGTATAAGAAATTTCATTTTATTCGTCCGGGTTATACGATGTATGGCATAGAGAATCCCCCTTAGAAAAGGGGGCTAAGGGGTTGTAAACTCGTCCTCATGAAAATGGGGAATAGCCCAGAAAAAACAACCCCCCTGAATCCTCCTTTGTTAAGGGGGACTTAAACGGAATACCTTATAGAATGAAAACTGCCATAAAACAGATCCTGCAAAAATATGTAATCCCAAAAAATATCTTCCTTCAAATACTAAGGAAATTTCATATTCCTTCTTACAAATCTATACGAACCAAGATCATCATTTTTTCAATCCTGCTTTCTGTATTTCCTATCTTTATCATGAGGATATTCGTTTATCCCACTGAAAAAAAGGCGTTACAGGACGCACTGATACAAAACCTCGAAGGTGTCGGTCACAAGCAGACTGAACTCATTTTGCGCTGGATCGAGGAAAGAAAGGCAGATGCCAGAATTGTTGCCGAAAACCCTAATGTGCCCGGCGTCATCTATAAATCCGAGGGGAGTGAAAATTTTTATAGACTGCTCCACCATTTAAATACCCTCAGAGAGGTTTATGGTTATAAAGAAATCTTCATTTGTGACCGTCATGGGGATTTAAAGGTTACAACTTCGACTGGAAAAGTAATTACCCACGTGGCAGGGTTTGAATTCTTTCAAAAGGCCGTCAGCGGTAGCACCTTTGTATCGGATATTTCGCCTTCTGTGATTCCATTGGAAAATGAATACGGAAAACTCGAACTTGGTATGCCAACCCTCTATATCTCCACGCCGGTTATCTATGAGCATAAGGTTATCGGCATGGTATGTCTGAGGGTGGATGTAATGGAGATCAGCAAACTCATGAGGAGTGTTCTCCTGGGAGAAACGGGTGAAACATATTTAATCAATAGGGATGGGTTTATGATTTCTGAATCCAAGTTTTTAAAAGACCTTAAAGATTTCGGGATTGTCCAGCAAAGAACAACTCTCGAACTCAGAGTAATAGATACTGCGACTGGAAAATTTACGAGAAGCGTTGAAGCGTGCCTGAAAGGAAATAGTGGATACGATGGGGAGGGGTACATAGATTATCGTGGCACTCAGGTGCTGGGTTTCTGGCAATGGATCCCGGAACTCAACTGGGGAGTTATTGCAGAAATCGATGTGGCTGAAGGTTATGGACCGGTTAAAAGACTTCATACCATCGTTTCTTCAATTATGTTGATAGTGACAATTGCCGTCATATCTTCTGCTTTTTTCTTTGGGAAAAAAATGTCCGACCCTATCGTATATCTCACTGATGTAACAAAAAGCATTTCTGAAGGCGACTATAGCAAACGTGTAAAAATCACCTCCCACGACGAGATCGGAGAACTTTCTAATTCCTTCAATAAAATGGCAAGTTTCCTGGAAGAGAAAACACAGATACTCAAGAACTATACGGCCAATCTGGAGAAGACTGTGGAGGAGAGGACAAAAGACTTGGTTCGTATGAATCAGGAGCTGGAAAAACAGAGCAGCAATCTGGAGAAGGCATATAAAGAATTACTAACCCTCGATCAGATGAAGGATAAAATGATACGCGACGTATCTCATGAGCTTAAATCACCCGTTGCACAGGTACAAATGGCAATCGATCTCTGGTCCAAGGAGGTAAAGAAAGAACATATAGACCGCTCAAAAGAAGAAAAATTCAGCAAGATTATTAACGATAGTTTGCAAAGGTTACGAAAAACAATTGGAAGTATACTCGACCTTTCAGTTTTGGAATCAGGCAGAATGGTGTTTAGGAAGGAACCTATCCTGATGGATGTGCTTGTTTTACAGACGGTCACAGTAATGAGACTTTTAGCTGAAAAAAAGGGATTGGCTTTAATTAATCATGTGAATCAAGGATTGCCGGCAGTAATCGGTGACAAGGAAGAAATTCAGCGTGTAATTACCAACCTCATAGATAATGCCATAAAATACACCGAAAAAGGCGAAATACACGTTTTCCTGGAACAAAAGGATGCCCGTATAGAATTCGCCGTAAAAGATACAGGAATTGGCATCGGATTGCCCAAAGAGCAATTCGGAAAATTATTTGAAAGATTCTTCCAGGAACGCCCGAGGGTGGATGGCGCAGGGGTAGGCCTTGCGATATGTAAAAATATCATTGAAGTCCACAAAGGACATTTATGGGTGGAAAGTGAAGGTCGCGGAAAAGGCTCCACATTCAAATTCACCTTACCCATTACTTAAGAAGACGCTTCGTAAACTATAAAAACTAAAAAGGAGCTATACTTTGAGTAGAAAAATACTCATCATAGAGGACGAAGACGAATTTTTCTTTTTTTACACAATGATGTTCGAGGGGACTGATTATATAGTCAATCGTGCCCTTGATGGAAAACAGGCATTTGAAAAAATTAAGGAGGACAAACCCGACCTCATCATTCTTGACTTGTTACTCGACGAAATGACTGGCGATGCCTTTCTTAAACAATTGAAATCGGATCCAGCGTATGCCAGCATTCCCATCATTATCGCAAGCAGTTTTTCCCCGCGGTCGTATAAAACGATATTTGAAATAGACCCTACTTTGGTCTTCCTGGAAAAACCGTTTACTCAAGAAAAATTACTTACCTCAATTAAAGCCAGGTTAGAATAGCACATGAACCGTTCTCTATCAATAACAGGAGTATTCATCACATCCTTGATGTTTCTTATAGGCTGCCATTCCGCACAGCACACAGAATTTATTAACAAAAAAGACCCGAATCAACTGGAAGCATCGTTGATATGTGATATCCAGGACGGACGGTTGGACATGCCATTCGATCAGGCTTGTCTTATTGCATCCGGTGTAGACACTGATAAAAAGATGAAATCGTATCTGATAAAAATCAACACGCTCATCTCCCGAATCAATCGGGAAACATGCGCTAATAATATAACAGACCCATTAACTAAGGCACAGTTCCTATTCGACTGGTTACAAAGAAACGCAAATGAAGGGACATACAATGATTGTTATGATATCAGAGATACGCTTAATCTCAGGGTAGGGAATTGCCTTTCCTATGCAATTCGATATACCATCATTTGCAGGCGTTTTGGCGTAGACATAAAAAATATCTTTGTTCCCGGCCATATTTATAATATGCTCTTAGTTAAAGAACAGAAACACTACTTTGAACATACCCATAGCGATGGCGTTGTAAAAAATGCAGATAGGGATAACCCCCAGAAGAAAGTTATGAACGATTTGGAACTTATTGCAGAGATATTTTTATATAAGGCACGCAATGCAAATAATGAGATGAAACACGAAAAATCAATCAAATACTGTCAACAGGCGTTGACGTGTAACCCTTATGATAATCGCCCTGTTATTTTACTGCTGGATAATTACATTGCAAAGAAGCGCTACGAAGAGGCATTTCGATACCTGAATGATTATATCTCCCATCATCCCGATGACAAAAAAACCTTTAAAAATACCTATACACTCTTGCAAAGATTGTGTAAAAAGGTGGATAATAGTCTGCCACAGAGTGCACAGAGCACACAGAAAAGACGTTAAATTCATCGTATGAATTTTTCATTTTATTTAAGCGGATCATATATGGCATGAGTGATATAAAATCCCCCTTAGTAAACTAGGGGGCAAGGGGGTTGTAACTTTGTCCTCTTGAAACTTGTCCCCGTGAAAATGGGGAACGGGGAATAGCCCAGAAAAGCACAACCCCCTGAATCCCCCTAGTTTTTTTAAGGGGGACTCAAAAGGAATAACTCCGCGTTCTCTGCGGTAAATTAAAACATCAGAAAATGGAGGAACGATTGTGTCTACTTATAAATTCGTGGCAAAAGATTTAATGACGGAAAAGGTGGTCTGTGTCCATCCGGATACACCCATCCACACACTCATAAAAATCCTGATAAAAAACCATATTAATGGCGCACCCGTCGTGGATAAAGATGGAAAACTCGTTGGTGTCGTTTCAAAGACTGATATTGTTGAATACGATGAAAAAACAAGCAAAAAACGAGGTCTCAGCAGTAAAAAATCATTTTATAGCGACACGAATGGAAAACAAAAAAAGGCCTTCGATAAAATATCAAAAGCAAAAGGTTTTGGAAAAACGGTGGTAAAAGCTATCATGACTTCCCATGTCATTACAGCACAGGCGAATGATACGATAGACCGCCTTGCAAAGATAATGCATGATAAAAAAATCCACAGGATTATTATTCAGGACAGGGGACAGGTTGTGGGTATTGTGAGTACTATCGATATCCTCCACGCCGTAAGCACTATGGGTTACGGCAGCAGCGCCTTCGTTACCGAAGAGGCGATCCTTGACTTACAGGAACGTCTTGAAGCAGCAGAAACGTCCATCCAATCTTTACGGGATATTTTAAGTAAAATTCATGGTGAAAAATGAATTATAAACAAAAAATCACGCTTGTTTTTAAGCGGTTTGCTTTGCTTAACCTATCCTTGTCTCAAACTTCCGCCAAGGTAGCTTAGGAGGGTCAGGTCTTTATTCTTGCTATTGAGGTTGATTCTTTTTTAACAATCTACTTATGGTCGAATAATGCAGCCCAAGATAATCAGCCACTTCCCGCTGGCTATAACTTTCTCCTTGGGGTCAGTCTCCTTGGGGTCAGGTCTTTATTCTTGCTATTGAGGTGGATTCTTTTTTAACAGTCTGCTTATGGTCGAATAATGCAGCCCAAGATAATCAGCCACTTCCTTCTGACTGTAACTATATTTCTCCACCGCTTCTATTATTTTTACATTTCTTTTCTGTGCAGTCGTCTCTGATTTTTTATTGAATAAAGTTTCCAGGCACGGTTTTCCTATGGATCTCTGCTGCCTCGGAATTTCTTTTATCTCTTCCTGGCCTTTTACACAATCGATCAACTTCTTTACAAAACCTTCTCCTCCAAGAATGCTCTGCCCTTTCACTTCTTTCCAGATTGATTCACTTCCGATACCTGACATTACAAACTCCTTATAGCTCCTCCTGGCCTCCTCCCGCTGTTTGCCAAATTGCTTCAATATCCAATCTGTGGTAAGTACGGCATGTGGTTTTTCTCTGCCAACGGTACCCCGGTAACTACTCCACTCCCACTCTTCAGGACTTCCCACAATCTTTGCCCTGACAGGATTCAGAACCACATATCTTGAAACCTGCAGCAGATAGCTTTCTTTTTCAATCAATATTGCCTTGTACCTTCCTTGAAATACATGACCAACCCTCTGGTGTCTCTTGTTGAACGACTGTGTATAAACACCGTTCAGTTGTCTCATTCCTTTCGAGAGGTTTCCGTCTGGTGTTTCTATTACCAGATGATAATGATTACCCATGAGACAATATGCATGACAGAGCCAGTTAAAACGTTCTCTTGTCTTTTTTAATATATCAAGAAATAAACTACAGTCGGTATCGGTAATAAATATGGATTCTCTTGCATCGCCTCTTGATGTAACGTGGTAAAGTGCCCCGTCAAATTCTATTCTTAATGGTCTTGCCATAGTACATAAATTACCATTTACACAAAGTAATGTCAAGAATAAAGACCTGACCCCTTTGGGAACTCATACCTCTATCGCTTGCTTAAGTATTTACATACAAATATTGATATTATATAATATTCCGGATGTTTAAAAGGATGTTCTCAAATGACACCTTCAGATAAACTGAATATTTCAGGAAACTCTTGGTAAAGGTTTTTTATGGAAATCAGAAAATTCAAAAAGCTTCTCGTTGCCAACCGCAGTGAAATAGCGATACGGGTCTGCCGGGCAGCGCATGAGCTTGGTATCAGAACCGTGGCGATATATTCTCACGAAGACCGCTTTGCACTTCACAGATTTAAAGCAGACGAAGCGTATCAGATCGGAAAGGGTAAGGAGCCGGTCAAGGCTTATCTGGATATAGACGGAATCATTCAGCTTGCTAAAGACAAGAATGTCGATGCCATACATCCAGGTTACGGGTTTCTCTCAGAGAATGCCAACCTTGCCCGCGCCTGTGAACAGGCAGGCATTACCTTTGTAGGTCCCCGTCCGGAAATTCTTCAGGCGCTTGGCGACAAGACATCGGCCAGGAAAATTGCCGAGGAAGCACAAGTTCCCATACTTTCCGGATACAATCACCCTATTAAAAACATGGACGAGGCAAAGTCTTTTTGCAGCAATCTGGGATATCCGGTCATAATCAAGGCCGCTCATGGCGGTGGCGGCCGCGGTATGCGCGTGGTTCGAAGCGAGTTAGAGTTGAGTCATCGACTGAGCGAGGCGCAGCGTGAATCCTTGACAGCCTTCGGCTCTGAGGAGTGTTTCATTGAAAAATACATTGAAAAGGCGCGTCATATAGAGGTGCAGATTCTCGGTGACAAGTACAATAATATTGTACACCTGTTCGAACGCGACTGTTCTCTTCAAAGACGACATCAGAAAGTTGTTGAGATTGCCCCGGCGCAAAATCTTGAAAAAAGCCTCAGACAGCGCATCTGTGATGCAGCCGTAAAAATATGCAAATCTGTAAATTATGATAATGCCGGTACGGTAGAATTCCTCCTCGACACGGAAACCAATAAGTATTATTTCATCGAAATCAATCCCAGAATTCAGGTCGAACATACCGTTACTGAAACGATAACAGGGTTTGACCTCGTTAAGAGACAGATATTAATCAGTGAAGGGTTTCCCTTAAATTCTCCGGAAATCCGCATACCGAACCAGGAAGCTATTCACATTAATTGCATTGCCTTTCAGTGCCGGATTACCACAGAAGACCCCTCGAACAAGTTTATTCCGGACTACGGCCGCATCCAGCATTATCGTTCTGCCGGCGGCATGGGCATCCGTCTTGACGCCGGGACTGCCTTTTCAGGCGCTCTGGTAACGCCATACTACGACTCTATGCTCGTAAAAGTTACGGCTTTTGGAACCTGTTTCGAAGAAACAGTGCGCCGTATGGACAGGGCATTGCATGAGTTCCGGATACGCGGCGTGAAAACCAATATCCCGTTTCTCATTAATCTGGTAAACCACAGAGATTTTCTGAAAGGTAAATGCACCACACGTTTCATTGACGAAACTCACAATCTTTACAACTTTCCAATCCGCAGGGATCGTGCTACCTGCATCATGCGTTTTATGGGAGACGTCACAGTTAACGGTCATGCTCTCATCAAGGATACCCCGAAGTCTATATGCCGCCGCAAAGCGCCGGTTCCGGCTGTTGACCGTAAAAACCCAAGACACAAAGGCAGTCGTGACCTCCTCCTGGAAATGGGGCCTAAAAAATTCACCCAGCACATCCTCAAAGAGAAAAAACTGCTGTTAGCGGACACGACATTTCGCGATGCGCATCAATCATTGTTGGCTACCCGCATGAGAACTATAGACATGCTGAAAATAATCGAAGTCTATTCCAGAAACCATGCTGATTTCTTTTCGCTTGAGATGTGGGGTGGGGCGACCTTTGACACTGCCATGAGATTTCTCATGGAATGTCCCTGGGAACGCCTGCGCTCTATGCGCAATCTTGCGCCCAATATACTCTTCCAGATGCTGCTCAGGGCCTCTAATGGCGTTGGTTATACTAATTACCCTGACAATGTCGTCAAGGCATTTATTAAACAGGCGGCAGAAAGCGGTATTGATATATTCCGTGTCTTTGACTCTCTGAACTGGGTTACCAACATGAAAGTGGCGATGGATGCCGTTCTGGAAACCAACGCCCTGTGTGAAGCCGCTATATGCTATACCGGAGATATTTTAGATCCGAAACGGACAAAGTATACGCTGGACTATTACATAAAAATGGCAAAGGAACTGGAAAGCCATGGCGCTCATATTCTGGCGATCAAGGATATGGCAGGTCTTTTGAAGCCCTATGCAGCCTATAAATTGGTGAGCGCCTTGAAGTCAGAGCTGAAGATCCCTATACATCTTCACACCCATGACACATCAGGCGGTCAGATTGCCACTCTCATCAAGGCCGCAGAAGCCGGTGTGGATATCGTGGATGCTGCACTGAGTCCCCTTTCAGGATTAACATCTCAGCCCAATCTCAATACTCTGGTGGAAATGATGCGATTCCACGAGCGTGATACGGGTATGGATTTCAAAGCACTGGGGTTGCTCTCAGATTACTGGGAAGTGGTCAGGGAGTACTATGCACCGTTTGAATCCATTCAAAAGTCAAGTACTGCCGAGGTGTACCACCACGAAATTCCAGGAGGGCAATTCACCAATCTCTTCCAGCAGGCACATTCTATGGGGTTGGCACATCGATGGCATGAGATTACAGACGTTTATGCGGATGTCAACCATCTATTCGGGGATATTGTGAAGGTTACTCCGTCTTCAAAGGTTGTCGGAGACCTGACACTCTTTCTGGTAACAAATCACATCAAGGCGCAGGATATCGTTTCCAGCGACAGGGATATTTCTTTCCCTACCTCTGTCATAGAGTTCTTCGAAGGACGTCTCGGTCAGCCAACCGGAGGATTCCCTAAAGACGTTCAGGATAAACTATTGCGCGGGGCGACTGCTTCCACTGAAAGACCGGGCGCTAACCTTCCGTCTGTGGACCTTGACAAAATCAAACTAACAGTTGAGGAACGAATCTCCAGACCCATCACGAACGAAGAACTCATGTCCTACCTGATGTACCCGGATGTATTCATTAAGTACGCTGAGCACAGAAAAAAATATGATGATGTCTCTGTCATTCCCACGGATGTATTCTTCTATGGTCTGCCTATGAGCGAAGAAATCGCCATTGACATCGAGGAGGGAAAGACTTTGATTTTCAAACTGGTCGCCATAAGTCCGCCAAACGAGGAAGGAAACTGTACCGTCTTCTTCGAGATGAACGGACAGCCGCGTGAAATAGTTATTGCCAACCGCAAGGTTGCCGTCACCGTAGTCAAGCGACCTCAGGCAGAAGAAGAAAACATCAAACACGTCGGCGCACCCATGCCTGGCATGATCGTTAATGTAAAGGTGGCAGTCGGTGATAAAGTAGCCCAAAATGCTCCCCTTTTAACCATGGAAGCAATGAAGATGGAAACAACCATTTATGCCGAACACGACGGAGAAATCAGCCAAATTCTGGTTAAGACAAGAGACTGTGTTGAGGCGAAAGACCTACTAATCGTTTACAAGTAATCAGGAATGGACATCACAAAATAATGTATAAATGAGAACAGTTATTGAATAATGAAGGACTGTATGAATATTTGATTGCAGCTACGCCGCTCTATGGTTGTTTTTCAGCGAACGGCACGAACAGAGTAATTGTTGTTGCTGTCATTATAGACGTAGTCGCAATAACCGGCATCAAATCTGACAACCCAGGACATCGAGTCTCTCCTGAAATCAGATGTCCAAATCCTCACCTGGCATGGATTAAATATTTGGTCAATATGTAAATTATTATTCTTTTGTGGTGGCTCCATCAGAGACATGGCCTCTTCCAGAGTCGGTAAACGCCAGTCATTATAGCCAGCAAATTGCTCATGGTTCAGTCTTGAAATATAATTATTTACCCTTTCATAATTCATGTCGCTTTGGGAACCTGACTGTTGCCACGTTAAACCGGTCGCAAAGTTACAAACAACCATTCCTCCATTTTGTGCTTCATACTTATGAGAAATACCAGCACCGACAGAATTCCTGCGGGAATCAAAAAGGTCATTATCCTTTAGCATGATTTGTACTGTTTCAGGTGATAATCCCCCTTCCGGCTTAGATCGGAATGTTTTTTTTATAATTGTTGAATTCTCATGATTTGCAGCCTTCTCTGGTCTGGAAACACCCGCTTCTTTATTCACCATTGTTATTACAACCAAACCGGCTACTAATGGAATAAGAACCATCGGGAGCAAATAAAGCAGCCTGTTCCTCCTTCTATTCGTTGAATCGTGTTGATGCATTTCGTTATTTGCGATAACTTGCCTGCACTTTCTCAGTGAACGGGGTCAGGTCTTGCTTCTTGATGCTGCAGTAACTCCATTTTCCCAATGTGATAAATTAGGCTGCCTCTGGTAGCGACTTTTATGCTCCCCTCTAGAAAGAGAGGCAGGGTGTGTGTCGCGGAAAACTTACACACCCATTTATCCCCTCTTTCTAGAGGGGAATCACAAAAGATTGAAATTCCTGTACATCCAGCCTTACACAACTTTAAGCCCTGGTCAAATGCCGGTATTTAATGCGATGGGGCTGGTCGTCTGCCGTGCCGAGACGTTTTTTTCTATCCGCCTCGTATTCGGAATAGTTTCCTTCAAACCAGACGACTTTACTGTCTCCCTCGAAGGCAAGAATGTGGGTGGCAATCCGGTCTAGAAACCAACGGTCATGACTGATCACCACCACACAACCGGAGAAATTGTCCAGGGCGTCTTCCAAAGCCCGCATGGTGTTTACGTCGAGATCGTTTGTGGGTTCGTCCAGCAGAAGTACATTGGCGTCTTCTTTCAACATACAGGCAAGATGCACCCTGTTCCGCTCTCCCCCGGACAGCGCTCCCACGGGTTTTTGCTGGTCTGCCCCGGAAAAATTAAAGCGCGCCACGTATGCACGGGAATTGACCTCCCTGCTGCCAAGTCGAATAATGTCCCGGCCGCCAGAAATTATCTCCCATATGGTTTTCTTTGGATCGAGGGTTTCGCGACTTTGTTCGACATATGCGAGCTTAACTGACTCACCCACTCGAATGGTACCGGCATCAGGTTTTTCCTGACCAATAATCATGCGAAATAGCGTGGTTTTTCCGGCGCCGTTAGGGCCAATGATTCCAACGATTCCTCCGCGCGGCAGGGAAAACGTCATTCCCTCTACCAAAATATTATCACCGTATGCCTTGGTGACCTTGTCTGCCTCGATAACCAAATTACCCAGCCTCGGTCCTGGTGGGATATAGATTTCTAAATCCTTTATCCGGGTTTCAGTTTGCTGTTCAAGAAGCGATTCATAAGAATTAATGCGCGCCTTCGATTTTGCGTGTCTACCCTTTGGAGTCATTCTGATCCATTCCAACTCGCGCTGCAAGGTCTTTTGCCGTTCAGTCTCCTGCTTTTCTTCCTGCTGTAACCTGTTTTGCTTTTGCTCAAGCCATGACGTATAATTCCCCTTCCAGGGTATTCCATACCCCCTGTCCAGTTCCAATATCCAGCCGGCGACATTATCGAGAAAATAACGATCATGAGTTACGGCGATTACGGTTCCTGCATAATTTTGCAAATGATGCTCCAGCCAAGCAACCGATTCGGTGTCAAGGTGGTTAGTCGGTTCATCTAAAAGCAAAATGTCCGGTTTTTGTAAAAGTAACCGGCACAGCGCCACGCGGCGCCGCTCTCCTCCTGACAATACCTTTATGGGCGTGTTCCCTTCGGGGCAACGTAAGGCGTCCATCGCCATTTCCAGGCGTGCATCCAGATCCCATGCGCCAAGCGAGTCAATTTTTTCCTGCACTTCCCCCTGCCGTTCTATCAGCTTGTTCATGTCATCAGCCGACATCGGTTCGGCAAATCGCTCGTTGATCCGGTTGTACTCGTTATGAAGGTCTACCATGTCTTGAACGCCCTGCTCCACAATTTCACGCACTGTTTTTGTTTCGTTCAGTAAAGGTTCCTGTTCCAGAAATCCAACCGTATAACCGGCGGAAAGGTTTGCCTGTCCGTTAAAGTCCTTATCTACCCCGGCAAGGATGCGCAGGAGGGAACTCTTTCCCGAACCATTTAAGCCCAGTACGCCAATCTTTGCTCCGTAAAAATACGAAAGGGAAATATCCCTCAATACAGGCTTCTTATCATAATGTTTGCTTACCTTATACATGGAATAGATGACTTTATTTGGTTGTTCACTCATTTGGACTATCTCCCGAAAATGCGCTTGAAATAACCGTGTAGTATTTTAATTTCTTTATCTTTTATTTTTGTCTTTTATCTATTATCTTGCCGCTTGTGCACTACTATAAAGATATTTTGTCGGTTTGGCAAGCCTCTACTGTGATATTAAGCTGTATCTTAGGTATGTTGCACAGTGTAAGATGTCGAGTAAACGAGAGAAGGGCATTCTTTAAAGACGAGCCGAACTGTTATGAGATTATGAGATTGGACTTTAGGGAATTACCCTCCCCTTTTGAGTATCTTAAAGGGGAATTTCACAATTGACAGAAGACCGTACAGATGCTATAAGATAACAAAAATTATACATGGACAGTTTATTAATTAAATCAACAACACGCGAAAAAAGGAGATAAAATGAAGGCATTTCAGTATATTATTGTGTCATCCGCTTTCCTGTTCCTTCCCTTAACTGTGACATTGGGCTCATCAGAAAAATCCGCTGAAAAAAATCATTCAATCCACTGGAGTTATGAAGGTGAATACGGTCCGGAGCACTGGGGTGACATTAAACCCGATTATTCCAAATGTAAAGGAGGTCAAAGGCAGTCGCCTGTAGGTATTGCTTTAACTGAGAAGGTAAAGTTGGAGAGTATAAATGTCAACTACTATGCAGCTCCTTTGAAAATCATCAATAATGGACATACCATCCAGGTTAACTGTAGAAATGGTAGTTACATGGCAATTGGAAACAAGCGATATGAACTCTTGCAGTTCCACTTCCACAGCCCTAGCGAACACAAGATAAACGGCACTTCTTACGCTATGGAGGCTCACTTTGTCCATAAGGGCGAAGATGGCAAGCTGGCGGTTGTTGGTGTGTTGATGAATGATGGCAAGGGAAATGACCTTGTAAAAACCCTGTGGAGTAATCTTCCAAAAGACGAAGGCAAAGAACATGTAGTTGCGGATGTAAGGATAAATGGAAACCAACTGCTCCCAAACGATTTGAGTTATTATACCTATTCAGGTTCGCTCACCACGCCTCCATGCAATGAAATTGTAAATTGGATTGTCTTGAAGACACCGGTTGAAGTATCAAAGGCACAGATAGATACTTTCACGTCGCTTTTCAAGAAGAGCGCGAGGCCAATTCAATCCCTCTGCGGTCGGGTTGTAAAGGAAAGTGAATAGTTTCCGCCGCTGACAATTCTTTTATTCAATTGAAATGGCCAAGTTAAAGCTCGATTTGCATGATATCTGTAAAAAAGGGCATTTAATTGAGAGTGAACTCAATCGAGTCGTTGCTGAGGCCGTCGAGAAAAAGATTGCCTTGGTGGAAATTATTCCCGGGAAAGGAAGCGGGCAGTTGAAAAAGACTGTCTTACGTTTTCTCAACCGGCCTGATATAAAAAAACTTTATCATCGCATTGATAAAGACAGCGTAAATTTTGGACGGCTGTTTGTTCGTTTTAAGCATTGACAACTGTGCGCAATAACAGTAACAAGCAAAGCGAAGAGACCCCTGTTATCCGCAAATATTCAGGCATTGCCCATACCTATGACACCCGATGGGCATCTTATATCACAGCAACATTACGTGAAACGCTGATGGTAATTTAACTTTTACATTATGTAAATTATTTGCATCTTTATAGATTTTGAAAGGTGAGCTAATTATGCCGGTAAAAAAATACCTGTTCTTGATAAGCGCTCTAATCGCAGTCGTCATGCTTTGCTCCCTGGCGTCATGGGCATCTTCTCCAAATAACCCAAAGCCTGTGCTTTTACACTTTCCAAACAAATTAATTGAAACCGATGGACAACGAGATGCATCTGCCGGCACAGGGAAAATAGTCGGTAAGGTTACCAATACCGATGGATTGCCCCTTTCTGAGATAACCATAAGTATTCAATCACTTACAGAAGAAACGGTATACGGAGCTTCCTTTGAAGATGTGATCACTACCAACAATAAAGGAAAGTTTAAGATAATCGGTCTCACGCCTGGCAAATATATCGTCAGGGCTACCCCCTCATCTGACGAGTTCTACCTAGCGAATGATAAATTCAATGTTACGGTAAAATCTAAAAAGACCAGGAACGTCAAAATAAAACTTTCGGCAGCATCTCACGCCGATTCTGAATATGTCGGCAGTACGGTATGTTTAAGCTGCCACCCTCAACAAAAAGATTGGAAAGGAACCGCCCATGCAAAGACCATCGGCACGCCAACGTCTGAGACAGTCGTCGCTCCATTCAATGGAGCTATCATCACCACAAGTGATGGAAAGGTAAAATTTAAACCCTTTACCGAGAATGATGAATATAAAGTTACCCTCTATGATTTGACTGATGAGTCCCTTTCCGTCACCTATACCATAGCCAGAACACATGGCGGCGTGGCATTAGCAGGCAAACAAAGATACCATGTAAAAATTGGAAACAGTCATTATATCCTGCCCATTCAATATAATAACCGAGACGTCGATGAGAGCGACCCCAACGCTGCATGGGTCTCCTACAATGCGAGTAACTGGTACAATAGTGACAATACTTTAATAACCATTGATGCAGATACCCCTCCTAATAAAGATAAATCCTTTGAGCAGAATTGCGAAGGGTGCCACGTTACAGGCCTGAGTATAACAAAAAATGATGACGGAGAGTTTATTTCGGGTTCCAAAGAACTGGGTATTTCCTGTGAAAGCTGTCACGGACCTGGTGAACTGCACGTATCCGAAGGCGGCGGAAAGTCTCGTCATATCGTTAACCCTGAATACCTGGCTACAGACCGTGGCAATGAAGTTTGCGGCCAGTGCCACATTAGGGTAATAAATAAGGCAGGTGAAAGCGGCGCTAACTTTGAAACAGAATATCCCTGCATCATCAACGGTGAGGAGATTACCCCATTTATCCCTGGCAAGGTACTGGCAAATTACATTGAAGAAACAACCTCAGACGGGAAATCCACGGCAGGCTATTGGAACGATAATGACACTGCCACCCTTGGTGAAAATGCATCTGAGAATAACCATTCGCAGAAGCACCACCAGCAATATCAGGATTTAACCAAGAGCCATCATTACAATTATGCCGGGCTTAAGTGCTATACCTGTCACGAGCCACACGGCTCAGGCATAAGTGGCGCGCCCCAATTATTACGGGAAAGCGATAACAATAAGCTCTGCATTAAATGTCACGGTGATCTTGCAAAGACAATGGGAAAGGATGGTGAGTTACAAAATAAACATGCAAAACACCTTTATAGTTCTACCAATGTCGGTGGAAGCCGTTGCACGGGCTGTCACATGCCTAAGACGGCCAAAAGCGCTGTAGATAATGATATTTCTTCTCACGTCTTTGATATTATACAGCCATACACCAGTAAGGCTATGGCTGATGTCAATACTGCGGCAGGCAAAACAAATAGTGCCAGCACCGTTATTACCAATTCCTGTTACGGCTGCCATTCAGACGAGGATACCGACTACAGCGTGGAGCGATGGAATGAATGGGAAAATGAAGACTAGTAAATTAGGTTGGGTTTTAAAAGGCAAAAACCCAACGGCTTGTTATAACACACCCCTGATTCCCCTCTTGATAGAGGGGATTTCGCTATTCTCCCCTCTAAAAAGAGGGGTAGGAGGTGTGTAAAGGAACAACCAAAAAAATTTGAAATTCCTGTACATTAAATTAGTATATATTCCCAGTATAACGCTCGGGTTCAGGCGCGGCGGCGCGTCAGCGCCGACGTCGCCTGGAACCCTTTGTTAGGCACTGATCCCCCGCTTTCGAGCAATTGCTCTTACCTCTTTGGATAGCTCCTCAGCCAAGCCGTAGAGTTTCTCGTCTAAGAATTTTCTCTCGTCATCTGGGTCCATCTCAGGAATGAGATCCGGGTCAGTCATGCAGACGTAACGGGATTCAAGCTCATCTAGGATTGCCACGGGGCGCTCGCCAAAGTAGATCGAATCTAGTTCAACGGCATCGAAGTAATCTTGTTTCATTATCTTCTCAAATGCGTTTCGCTTTCTCTCAGCGAGTGGGAATGTTTGATTTTTCAGCTTCCGAGCGAAACGTAGCAATCTCTTATAGGCCTCCGTTCTATCCTTATCGAAGAGCTTCATTCGTTCCGTTTCGAAATGGGTTTTTGCCGTGCGGTAAGCAACTACTGCCGTTACTATGGCAGGCCCAAGAATCTTTATCGCATCCGTCAGGAGATTGGCTGTAATAGGGTCCAATCGTTTCTCCAGTGCCTAACAATGATTATACAGTCTGTATAAAACGGCAAACACAGACTGTTTTGATATATATAAGAAGTTGCCGTGTCCTCTTGTCGTGTATTGCTACTTATTTTGCATCAAGTATTTGCATATTTTCCCTAAATTGCCCATGCCGGTTTATACAGTCTGTATAAACCGGACTACAATCCATTGACGGGACTTCGGACACCGTGACCGCCTTTGTTCAAGACATGGGTGTAGATCATCGTTGTGCTGACGTCTTTGACGAAGCCAATCAGGGATTATCATTTACCGTTTCGCAATGTCAAACTTCTTTCAGATGGTAACACAAGAATGAAGCGTAATGCAAGCTTTTTCGGTTTCTTCTATGGAAAGAACGGAGGCAAGTATTTCCCGGTTGTTCGAAAAAATGTGTTTTAACAAATTCTTGGGAGTAAATTAGGGTCGCCCATTAGAAGGCTATTGTCACATCTTAAAAATTAAATAATCGCACATCTCCCATAGACATATCTTCTTGTTTGAAAACAAAAACAACTATCGTTATTATATTATGGCAATAATAGTTGCTTTTAAAACGTATTGCGATAATTATGATAATGCATAAATCTCCCAATAGATTCAAATATAACCTCCGTATCTTCAGAAAGGCATTTTTACCCTGGGCATTATCTTCTCCAAGACACCTGTGGATGGCCTGTAATTTATTTGGGAAGGTATGGAAGAAATATAAATCTCATACTCATTTACAAAATCATGCAGATTTCCCCATCCCCCATTCCTTTGTGTTAAGCCTGACATCGGATTGCAACCTTGCCTGCGATCATTGTTATGCAAGGGTGTATAGTGAAACAAAGGTGTTGCCTAAAAGAGCGCTGGAAGGTATCCTGGAACAAGCCAGTTCGCTTGGCTGTTTCTTTTTTGTCCTTACCGGCGGAGAACCCATGCTATACCCGGAACTGCTGGATATTTTAGGCAATCATAATGACAGTCTTTTTATCCTGATAACCAATGGAACTATGGTTTCTGATGATGTGGTAAAAAAGCTGTCCCGTTCATCCAACATAATCCCGGTAATCAGTCTTGAAGGTGGTTTAGAAGATACTGATAAAAGGCGTGATGTGGGCGTATACAATCGTATTATGAATGCCTTTGATATCCTCCAAAAAAACAGGATACTTTATGGATTTTCCATTACGGTCACATCAGAGAATTATGAACAATTTCAAAGAGATGAGGTTTTTGGGGAAAAGTATCCTTACGGCGCCCGGCTGGGGTGTTTCATAGAATATATACCTACAGGGAGGTCGCCTAATCTACGACTTTCTCTAACATCTTCACAAAGACACTCATTTCGACAATGGTTTTTAAGCTTGAGAGAAAAGGCAAATACCTATCTCATTCATTTTCCCGGTGACGAAGAACTCATGGACAGCTGTAGAGAGGCGGGAAAGGGATTTATACATATTAACCCGGAGGGATACATAGAATCGTGTGCATTGCTTCCTTCCAGTAAGTATAATGTAAAAGAAACGCCGCTTGAGGTGTGTTTAAAAAATTTATACAAGAATAATCAGCAATGCGTCCATTTATACGAGTCACTTGAACACCACCCGTGTATGAATAGGGATTGACAATAAATAACATGAACAACTTCGTGTTGCTGTGCCATCAGGGCTAAAGCCCCGGTAGGACGTGTACCCACTAACCCCAGCCTTAAGGCTGGGGTTAGTGACGGTCTTATCTGAATTGGGCTTTAGCCCTGACAGTGCCTGATTTTAAAAGTGTCGGACAACAAACTTGTTCAGATTATTTATCGTCGATCCCACAGGCAAGGTTTGTGTTGCAATGTCTCTGACTGATAACATGGCGTAACTACAAAGGAAAGGTAAAAAGAATTTGTGATTTTAGACTTCGTCGTGAGCTCAGTCGAACGATTTACAATTTGGTAATTCGTAAATCAGTCTTGTTTTATTTTTAAAAACTCACAATAATAGTTATTTTTATAGAATACTACGATGACAGATAAAATAACTGATACACCCTGGCATATACTGCCGATTGCTGAGGCAGTAAGGAATCTCGGCGTCAACACAGACACTGGTCTCAGCCGTATTGAAGCAGAAAACAGGCTTAAGGAATACGGACACAATCAACTGGAAGAAAAAGAAGGGGTATCGCCCATAATGCTCTTTTTGGGTCAATTCAATGACTTTATCGTTTGGGTATTGATTGCTGCTGCCATAGTTTCCGGGTTTATGGGGGAATGGGTTGATGCGCTGGCCATTATTGCTATTGTTATCATCAATGCCATTATCGGATTCATCCAGGAATTTCGGGCTGAAAAGTCCCTTGCGGCATTACAAAAGATGTCAGCGCCTTTTTCAAAGGTAATGCGAGACGGTGAAATGCATTCCATGCCATCCCGCGATATTGTGCCTGGGGATATTGTCCTATTGGAGGCCGGGGATTATGTCCCCGCCGATGGCAGATTGTGTTCCTCTTTCAGTTTAAGGACACAAGAGGCATCACTCACGGGCGAATCAACGCCCGTTGGCAAATCCACAGAACCACTTGAAAATCCCTCGTTACCTATTGGGGACAGAGAAAATATGATGTTTATGGGCACCTCGGTAACGAGCGGGAAAGGAACGTGTGTTATTGTAGCAACGGGAATGCGCACCGAATTGGGCAAAATTGCCGGTCTTATCCAGGAAGCGGGAAAAGAGGAAACCCCGCTCCAGCGGAAGCTCGAGGTATTCGGGAAAAAATTAGTCTATTTGTGCTTAGGAATTGTTACGATCGTCTTTCTGTTGGAATTATGGAGAAAAGACCCTCTATTAGAGGCATTCCTCACCGCGGTAAGCCTTGCCGTTGCGGCAATCCCGGAAGGGCTGCCGGCCATTGTAACTATCGCTCTCGCTCTGGGGGTACAACGTATGGTAAAACGACACGTACTCATTCGAAAACTACCATCGGTGGAGACCCTGGGGTGTGCCACGGTCATTTGCTCTGACAAGACGGGCACACTAACACAAAATGAAATGACTGTGAGAAAGATATTCACCAACGGTAAAACATTTGATATTTCAGGAAGTGGTTATGCGCCCGAAGGGAATTTCACACACAATAAACTAAGTTTGTCAGAAACTGACAAAAGAATGGTAAAGTTTGTATTAGGAATTGGCACATTATGTAATAATGCCTACCTTAAAAAAGATAACAACCAGTGGAAGGTTATAGGTGACCCTACAGAGGGCGCTATCCTTAGCGCCGCCGCGAAGACAAATATCTGGAAGGATACTTTAGAAAATAAATTACCGATTATTTCTGAAATTCCTTTTGATTCTGAACGAAAGAAGATGTCTACTATCAGAAATACACCTCATGAATCCTTGCTTGTTTGTGAAAAAGGCGCACCTGACGTCATTCTGAAGGACTGCACTAAGATCTATATTGAAGGAACGATAATAGACCTCACGGAGGACGATATTCAAGCTATTTTAAATGAAAATAACAAGTTAGCCGGGGCTGCCCTGCGTGTTCTTGGTATAGCATTCAAACCACTTGACCAGAAAATGTTCAATTCAGATTCCGGTGTTATTGAAAGGGATATGATCTTCGCTGGATTGCTGGCAATGATTGATCCACCCAGACCTGAAGTTAAAGACGCCGTTGCCACCTGCCACAAGGCAGGTATAACAACTGTTATGATCACCGGGGATCATAAAAATACCGCTCATGCGATTGGGAAAGAATTAGGATTTCTTGATAACAATTTAAAGACCATTGATGGAATCGAGTTAGACACAATTTCTGACAACGCTTTGGAAAAAGAAGTATCAAAGATAGCCGTATATGCAAGGGTTTCCGCCGAACACAAGCTCAGGATCGTAAAGGCATGGAAGAAACAAGGTGCTGTTGCCGCTATGACCGGCGACGGGGTAAATGACGCCCCTGCGGTTAAAGAAGCCAGTATCGGTGTATCTATGGGCATCACCGGCACTGACGTTACTAAAGAGGCATCTGATATGGTAGTAACGGACGACAACTTTGCATCCATCGTTGCTGCCGTTGAAGAAGGAAGAGGCATTTATGACAACATAAAGAAGTCCATTCATTACCTGCTTTCGTGTAATACAGGAGAGATTTTGACAATGCTGTTTGCGTCAATATTTAATCTCCCCCTGCCGTTATTTCCTATACAAATATTGTGGATAAACATTGCTACAGATGGACTTCCTGCCCTAGCATTGGGTGTTGACACGGTAGACCCTGATATCATGAAAAGACCGGCAAGGAGGTCAACAGAACAAATCGTAGACAAAAAACTCGGCAGTTTGATTATATTCCAAGGTTTTCTTATAGCCTTCAGCACTCTTTTTGCTTATTTATATGTTTTGTACGATACAAGTTGTGCTACACTTGGTTGTTTACACTGGTTTACTAATGAAGTACTGCCATGTGCATTAAGCGGAGATCTGGACCGGGCAAGGACGGTTGCCTTCTGCGTAATGGTCATCTCACAATTATTTCACTCTTTTAACTGTAGAAATACAAGGCTTTCATTATTTAAGGTTGGTGTTTTTACCAATAAAAAACTTCTATTAGCAACGGGACTTTCATTGGCCATGCAGATAGCCATTGTTTATACACCTTATTTAGAAAATGTTTTTAAGGTAACGCCCTTAGACTTAAAGGATTGGATTACCGTCTTTGGGTTTTCCTCATTTGCATTCGTCATTATGGAGATAATAAAATCTTTTAAGAGGAAGAATCTCGGATTTCAACTATCAAATAAATTAAAATGATATCTTTTATTAATCAAATACTTCGGTATATTACTTATTTAGTTCTCCTTTTTGTGTATGCAGCGAATACGCTTGCTGAAGAGGAATGGCCAGTATCTATGCCGTCTCCAATCAGTGAGCAAAGTCAAGTATGCATCCTATGCCACAAAAATTACACACCAGGAATTGTCGAGGATTGGCTTAAAAGCAGGCATTCAAAAACAACTCCGGAACTGGCGCTTAAAAATCCTCCTCTTGAGAGAAGGATTTCAAGCGAGGTAATACCGGAGTCTTTACAGTCAACTGTCGTTGGCTGCTATGAATGTCATAGTTTGAATGCCGCTGCCCACAAAGACAACTTCGAACACTTTGGATTCAGGATTAATGTGATTGTGTCGCCAAATGATTGTAAGGTCTGTCACTCAGTTGAAGTCGACCAATATTCCGTCAGTAAAAAGGCACACGCACTGGAGAATCTTCAACAAAACCCCCTTTATCATATTTTTGGTGAGGCAATCACAAGCGTTAAAGAAATTAAAGATGGTAAAATAATCAGCTTGAATTCGTCAGAATATACAAAGGCTGAAACATGTTATGCGTGTCATGGCACGGTTGTGACTGTTAATGGTTTGAAGAAGGTTTTCTCCAGGATGGGTGATATTGATGTTCCAGACCTTGCCAACTGGCCAAATCAGGGCGTAGGGAGAGTTAACCCTGATGGAAGCTTGGGAGCATGTACATCATGCCATCCACGACATAACTTCTCCATAGAGGTAGCCAGAAAACCTTATACGTGTGCCCAATGTCATATCGAGCCAGATGTACCTGCATTTGAAGTTTACAAAGAAAGTAAACACGGGAACATTTTCTTCTCTATGCAGCATACATGGAACTGGAATAATGTTCCCTGGAGAGTCGGTAAAGATTTTCAAGCTCCGACATGTGCAACTTGCCACAATAGTCTCATAACTACTCCTGATGATAAGGTTATTGTATCAAGAACCCATGATTTTGGCGCCAGACTATGGGTCAGGTTATTTGGACTCATTTACTCCCATCCACAACCAAAGACCGGCGCGACGTACGTAATCAAAAACAATGACGGACTACCGCTTCCTACTACCTATGATGGAAAATTGGCATCAGAATATCTGATCGATAAAAACGAACAGATACTACGTCTTAATACAATGAAAAAGGTGTGTCAAAGTTGTCATAATACCGATTGGGTTAACCAGCACTTTGTCAAACTTGACGTCACTATAGCAGAAACCGATAAGATGTGTTTATCAGCTACACAACTACTTCAGAAAGCATGGAATGAAGGATTGGCAGATCCGTCTAATCCTTTTGATGAGACGATTGAACGCCTATGGACAAAGCAGTGGTTTTTCTATGCCAACTCGGTGCGATATGCATCTGCTATGGGTGGCCCCGACTTTGCCACATTTAAAAATGGTTGGTGGGAGTTAACGGCAAACTTGCATGAAATGCTTAAGTTATCACAAAACCAAAAATAGCAGATGATAAAAAGGGTATAAAATATTCCTGATTTTCCTGGAGCTTTACGTAGTGCTTTAGAAATTAAAAACATTGACAGAAACAAGATAACAGCTTAAGATATGTGACGTTATTCCATGTAATTCATTATATAATGAATATTTTTAATATTCATTCTTAGGGGGTGATTATTTTTTATATTCCAAGTAATTTAGTCGGTACTATATACAACTTTTTTTAAATTTAGCTGGGGGAGGAATAAAATGAAACGTATTTTATATTTACTATCCGTCTTAAGTTTTGCAGTGATTATCTCGGGTTATGTAATGAACTCAAATATACGAGCAGATGAAAAAAAGGCCGCTGAGAAAACCACTGCAAAGGATCTTGTTTGCGGTATGGATGTAAATACAGATAAGGCGCTTAAGGCTGACCACGACGGCAAAACGTATTACTTCTGTTCCAAACATTGCGAAGAAACATTTAAAAAAGACCATTCAAAATATCTAAAGAAATGAGCATTAATTAATAATTTATTTAAAATAAATAAATTCATTGACAATTTTGACAGAAAAGGTTAGAAGTATGCATATTTTATATTTTAAATGTTATCATTTTAAAACTTTTATACCATGAAAGGAGGTCAGTAAAATATGTTGAATAAGAAATTTTTAGGGTTAGTTGTTTCTGCAGTTACTTCTGTTGGTCTAATGATGTGTGCGGGTAATTTTGTTTATGCCGAGGAAGAAACACACACACACACACACAGCGAAAAGGCTCTTGCACCTGAACATCCCACGGTAGAGTTGCCAATGTGTCCCACTTGTAAGGACGTTCGAGTAAGTCCAGAAAAAGGAAGAACGCTCGCTGCACAGGTTATGGTTTGCCCGGACTGCAAAAATGAGATAGGGGAACTGGCGGTTCATCATTGTGATAAATGCGAAAAAGACGTGCTGGCATGTGTAATGTGTCAAAAGACGTCAGCAGAGTTAAAAGCTGCTACTATGGAAGGAAAGTGTCCAAAGTGCAAAGAAGTGCGTACAAGGCCTATCAAGGGAAAGACACTGGCAAAATGGGAAATGAAGTGTCCGGATTGCAAGAAGAAGACAGCGGAATGGCTCGTCCAGCATTGTGATAAATGTGATGCGGATTTCCTGGCATGTCCAATTTGCAAAAAGGAACAAGAGAAGGGCAAGAAATAAGTTTATTGCCTGTAAATCTGGATTTAAAACAATGGGGGCATTATATAAATGCCCCCATTGTTGTTTCTAGTATATCGTTTCATTAAAATATAGACAATTAATTTGTTAAAGATTCAAATTTGCGCCATCGGTGTACCACGGGTTGCTCATTGATTTCTTGTACACCTAACAATATTCTTTTCTCAAGG
>Ga0233425_10002444_pt1 | contig 36543 bp, 38 predicted proteins | sample Watercolumn_Towu_2_FD_181712 | JGI IMG/M metagenome (GOLD analysis project Ga0233425, IMG submission 181712) | Freshwater microbial communities from Lake Towuti, South Sulawesi, Indonesia - Watercolumn_Towuti2014_140_MG | ecosystem: Environmental > Aquatic > Freshwater > Lake | place... | reverse complement strand
GGTGCTTGATTACGTTGCCGGCGCGATAGTGCGCGAAGGCCGGGTCGTATTCCCGGCGGTCGTCGTGGATCTTGCCGAGGGCGAAGTGCAGGCTGGCGGTTTTCAAGTCGTCGCCGGCGTTGTCGGCGAGCGCCTGCTCGAGGCGCGTGACGAAGGCGCTGTCTTCGGCCCCGAACTTCCGGCTGTGGGCGAGGCCGGCCATGGCCCCGGCGTGATCGGGGTTGATTCCCAAGGCACGTTCGAAGTGCTCGACGCTGCGCGCGTGCTCGCCCAGGGTCTGGAGGACGCCGCCCAGGCCGGCATGGACGTCCGGTTCGCCATGATTCGACGCCTCGATTTCGGCCAGCATCAGCCCGGCCTCGTCCAGCCGGTTGTCGTCGCGCAGTACGGCGGCGAGCGCGACCTTGAGCCGGGCGCTGTCGGGATGCAGGCGCAGGGCGTCGCGCAGGCGGCTCTCGGCCTGTTCGCACTCGCCGCGCTCGGCGAGGATGCCAGCGATCATCTCGGCCGCCTCGATCAGGTCCGGTTGGAACAGGAGGGCCGCCTCGCAGGCGCGGACACAGTCGGCGAGCCGGTTCCGCTTCTGCAGCGTCTGGGCGAGATTGATCCAGGACTTCGCGTGTTCGGGCCGCAACTCAACGGCCTTGCGGTAGGCGGTCTCGGCCTCCGTATATTCCCGCCGCTCCTGCAGCAGCACGCCCAGGTTGTACCAGGCGTCGGCAAAGCCGGGCTGCAGGCGTATCGCCTCGCGGTGACGGGCTTCGGCCTCGTCGAATCGGCCCAGGGATTTCAGGACGAACCCCAGGTTGTTGTGGAACACGGGGTTGGCGGGCATCTTTGCCAGGGCTTCGCGCATGCCGCGCAGCCCTTCGGCGGAGCGGCCTTGCTGGTGCAGGGCCAGACCCAGGTAGTGCAGCACGTCGGGATGGCCGGGGACGGCCTTGAGTACGCGGCGGCAGATCGCCTCGGCGTCGCGCGGCCGGCCTTCCTGCTGGTGGCGCAGGGCGGCGTTCATCATCTCCGCAAGGTCATGTGCTGAACGTGGTTTCATGGGGAGATCGCCACGGCGGCAGCCGGCATCCAGTGGAATTTATCACGACTGGGCCCCGCCTTGCGCCGGGGCGACAATCCTACGCCGGTGAGTGTGGACGTTCGGCGTAAACAGTGGCCTTGCGAGGTGTCACCGTAGTGGTTACGCTCGGCGGGTGATTCGGGATTTTCAACACAAAGGGCTTCAGCGTTTCTTCGAGGAGGGGGTGAAATCGGGTATCCGGCCCGAACAGGCTTCCCGACTGCGGCTTGTTCTGGGGTGGTTGCACTCGTCGGTGTGCCCCAGGGACATGGACCTTCCGGGCTTGCGGCTGCATGAGTTGAAAGGCAATCGCAAGGGCACTTGGTCGGTTACGGTAAGCGGCAACTGGCGCGTAACCTTCAGGTTCGAAGGCAAGGACGCAATTGAAGTCGACTACGAGGACTACCACTGAGGAGCACCCATGAAAATGCGCAACCCGCCCCATCCCGGCGAGACCCTGCGGGAATTGTGTCTTGAACCGCTGGGGATCAGCGTCTCCGGCGCGGCGAAGGCACTCGGGGTCAGCCGCAAGACCTTGTCGGCAATCGTCAACGGCCGCTCCGGCGTCAGTCCCGAAATGGCCATTCGCCTGTCGATTGCCTTCGGTACCTCCGCCGAAAGCTGGTTGAACCAGCAAACGCAATACGATCTGTGGCTTGCGGAAAAGAGTCGAAGGAACCTTCGCGTTGAAAGATTGGCCGCGTGAGGACTTATAGACGCCGAACAAGCGCTTCGAGGGGACATCCGGCAAGCGGGGCCGCCCCTCAACCCAACGTGGTGCCGTGCATCGCCCACGTTCGTCATTCCGCGTGATCTCGGCGCGCGACATGCACCGGAAGGAAAGGAGCATCCATGAGCAAGCAGATTAAACCGCTGCCCAGGTTCAAGACCGAGGCGGAAGAGCGCGCCTTCTGGGAAGCCAGGGGCAGAGACTCGACGGAATATCTGGCTTCCGTGACGACCGGCAAATTCACGCATTCGGCGATGAAGCCGGATTGTTCTCCCGCATAGACGATCGCCTGAACGACAAAGTGCATGAGGAAATTTCCCGCAAGACCTGTTTGCGGCATTGTAGCAATTGGCGGGCATGAAAAAAGGCGCGGTTCCGGAGAACCGCGCCCTTCGTTGCTTCCTGCAATGCGGGCTTGCGCCCGCGTCGAACTTACCAGGTCATGAACGCGCCGACGGAGAAGGCATCCCAGTCGAGGTCGGTGTCGGTGCCAGCGGCCAAGCCGGTGACGCCGCCCAAGCCGGACTCGAGTTCCTTCTCGCCGTTGTTGTACTCGGCGACCAGCTTCAGCCAGGAGGTCACGTCGTGATAGACGCCGACCGTCCACATCTCGTGGGAGATGTCGTTGAAGAGGATCGCACCGCCCTTGCTTTCGCCGTCCTGGTTGGACTCGCCGTAGCTGCCTGCCACCTTGGTCTTGCCACCGAAGGTGTAGGCGCCCTGAACGTAGAAGCCGTCGTTGTCGGCCGCTTCGCAACCGCCCGGGGCAGTGCCGAAGGCCGTGGCGCAGCTTACGCCATGGATGGCGGAGATCTTGGCGACGGTGTTGATGGTGCCAGCGCCCAGCACGCCGTTCTTGACGTCGGTGCCGAGGGCATGGCCGTCATAGTAGCTGCCGGTGATCTCGAAACCGGACATGGCGACCTGCGCGCCGATGTTCCAGCCCGCGCTGGTGACGTCATCGTCGATGCCGGCGGTTACGTTGTCCATTTCCTGCCAGGTGCCTCCCACCCAGGCGTTGAAAGAACCGCCGGAGAAGGTTGTGGCGTAGGTCGCTTCCGCTTCGAACTTGGGCGTGTCGGTCTCGAAGCCCGCACTGGAACCGGCGAACGGCTCCTGCGGATCGAACAGGCCGACGGCCAGGACGAAGCCGTTGATGTTCGGGGTGGTGTAGGCGAAGCGGGTGCGGAACTCGGGATAGGTGTAGCCATTGCCGATGCGGCCGAGTGTCGTGCCACCGTTGTCCACGCCGGCGATGTCGCCGACGCCGAACAGGGTCTGGTCCTTCAGGATCGCCTGGCGCTGGAACAGGCCCAGCGTGCGGCCGAAGCTGATCTGGCCGAAGCTGCCATCGACGTTGGCGACGACTTCACGCATGTCGATCGCGCTGCCACCCTTGTCGTTGAAGGTGTTCTTGGCGCTGGAGGAGTCCGGCGCGAAGCTGATGCGGGCGGTGCCGGTCAGGCCGTTGACCGTCGGGCTCTTCGCCGAGAAGCTGAAGAACGCGGGCAGCAGGCCTTCCTGCAAGTGCGAGGAGTCGCCGTTGGAGCCATTGTCCGCGACCGGGGTTCTGACGCCGGCGGCGGTCGTGGTATCGGTTTCCAGGTCGATCTGGTTGTAGAACAGGTTGACGTTGCCGTCGAAGCTGATCTCCCAGCCATTGTCACCACCGACGACGACCACGGCCTGGGCGGAGGTCGCCAGGGTGGCGGCAGCGATGGCGGCTGCGAGCTTGGTCTTAGCAAATTTCATTGTGTTTCCTCCTTACGGAAGTTTGGTTTTCCCCCTGCCTTGGCCCCGCTTCCAGCAGAAGCGAGGGGAAGGCTAAGGGCCTGTTTAACGTTAAGTGCTTAAGCTTAAGCAATTCCCCCACCCGTTTTATTGTTGACCTCACGAACGGAATGGGCGCCCCTTTCGAGACTGGCATGAAGAATAATACAACCGATACGACGATGCAAGCCTTTTTGCAACACTTAAGCCTTGCACTCAGGGCCGGACCGTTGCGCCGGTGCAACAGACCCTGAGGACCACCTGGATTGCGACCCCCGCATGTATTGCCTAGAATGCAACGCATGAAGGCAAGGCTGCTGCTCAAGGACAAGGAAACACGCCCGGATGGAGTCACCATTGAAAGGGTTGTGTACGAATTGCCGGTCGTGAGTCCCGGTCGACGGCACGGGTTCAAATATCGTCTGTATTGTGGCCGGGAGGGCAAGTGTATCGTGCGTTACGACAATGAGGTGGGCAAGGGCGACCATGTGCATTACGGCGAGGTGGAGCGGCCGTACGAGTTTCAATCGTTGGAAATCCTTCTGCTCGATTTCGACCGTGACATCAGACAATTGACGTGAGGCCGGCCATGGCGAACAAGGCAATTATCGGTGTCGAGTCCCACGAGACCATGATGCGCCGCGCACTGGATATCGCGCGCAGGGTCGATCGTGGCGAGCGGGTGCCGGAGGCGGACTATCACCTGAACTTCGCGACCGCGGCGCAGATGTTCGCGGAGCTGACACCGGCGCGGCTGGCCCTGCTCGAGGCGCTCAAGAAGACCGGGCCGCAATCCATCTACGCACTGGCCAGGCGCCTGAATCGCAACTACAGCAACGTGCACCGGGACGTGGGCAAGCTCATGGAGCACGAGCTGATCGCCAGGGACGAGAAGAACAGGGTCTTCGTGCCCTGGGAGGACGTGCTGATCCGGGTGTCGTTGCGCTCGGCGGCGTGAATCCCCCGCGTTCCGGCGCCGCCGGTCCGGGAGGGTGGAGCCGGTGTCCACAGCAAGACGGGGTAGGGTCGTCACCCCGGCGCACGCCGGGGTCTGGCCGTGCAGGAGCGAACTTGTTCGCGAAGGGATTATCGCGAATAAATTCGCTCCACACTCCTACACACGGCAGGGGGTTTCCGTCACTTATCGTTGCCCGAATCCTGAATCCGGCCAATAATATGTAAAGGTAGACATATTTCTACCAAGGCGGCAATATGACATTGAACATCAAGGACTCCGAGGCTCACAAGCTCGCGCAGGCCATCGCCCGGCAGACTGGCGAGACCATGACGCATGCCGTCAAGGAGGCGCTGCGCGAACGTCTGGAGCGGCTGCGCCGCCATCGCAAACCGGAAGCCACCGCCGAAGAACTCCTGTCCATCGGACGACGCTGCGCGGCGACGCTGGAAGGCAAGCCGGTTGACCACGACGAACTGCTCTACGACGAAAGCGGATTGCCGCGATGATCGTCGATACATCAGCCGTCATCGCCATCCTGTTTGCGGAGCGCGACGCCAGGACGTACGCGCAGGCCATCGCCAGCGCGTAATCATGCCGCATGTCGGCGGCGACCCTGGTCGAAGCATCCATCGTCAGTGAGGAAAAAAAAGCGCCCGGGAGGGCCCGGGCGCGAACTTGCGGCCACCACCACCACGGAGGAGTCAGCGGGTCAACGGCGCCGCACCACGGAGTCGGAGATACATGGTCAGTCCCAGGTCAGGGCGCCGCCGGTCTGGTACTCGGTGACCCGGGTTTCGAAGAAATTCTTTTCCTTCTTGAGGTCCAGGGCCTCGCTCATCCACGGGAAGGGATTGATGGCGCCGGGGTACTGCTCGGGCAGGCCGATCTGGGCGCAGCGCCGGTTGGCAACGAAGCGCAGGTAGTCGTGGAACATCCGGGCGTTCAGGCCCAGCACCCCGCGCGGCATGGTATCCACCGCATAACGGTATTCGAGATCCACGGCCTGGCGGATGAGACCCGTGATCTCGGTGCGGAAGTCCTCGGTCCACAGGTGCGGGTTCTCGATCTTGATCTGGTTGATGACGTCGACGCCGAAGTTCAGGTGCATCGACTCGTCGCGGAGGATGTACTGGTACTGCTCGGCGGCGCCGACCATCTTGTTGCGCCGGCCCAGCGCCAGTATCTGGACGAAGCCGACGTAGAAGAACAGGCCCTCCATGATGCAGGCGAAGACGATGATCGAGCGCAGCAGCTTGCGGTCGTTCTCCGGTGTGCCGGTCTGGAACGACGGGTTGGTGAGCGTATCGATGAACGGCAGCAGGAAGCGGGCCTTGTCGCTGATGCTGGGGACCTCGTGGTACATGTTGAAGATCTCGCCCTCGTCGAGCCCCAGGCTCTCGACGATGTACTGGTAGGCGTGGGTGTGCAGCGCCTCCTCGAAGGCCTGGCGCAGCAGGTACTGGCGGCATTCCGGGTTGGTGATGTGGCGGTAGGTGCCGAGCACGATGTTGTTGGCGGCCAGCGAGTCGGCGGTCGAGAAGAAGCCGAGGTTGCGCTTGACGATGAGCCGCTCGTCGTCGGTCAGGCCGTCGGCGCTCTTCCACAGGGCGATGTCGGCGTTCATGCTGATCTCCTGCGGCATCCAGTGATTGGCGCAGGCGTTCAGGTATTTCTCCCATGCCCACCGGTACTTGAAGGGCACGAGCTGGTTGAGATCGGCGCGGCAGTTGATCATGCGCTTGTCGTCCACCGTGACCCGGCGGGTGTCGGCGGCGGGCGCCGGATCCAGGGCCTCGACCGCGCGGCCGAGGGTCGCGTCGTCGATGTCCGGCAGGGCCGTCCCGGTCATCCGGGTTGGCCGGACAAAATCGGCCGGCGCCAACAACGCCGGGTTGCCGCCGAAACACCGGCTGTCGGCGGCGCGGGCAATCGGATCATCCCAGTTCAACATTGAGTCTTCCCCATATTCATGCGCGTTGGGAAAATACCGGGCCCGCGCAACACGGGCCCGGTACCGCAATGACGTCGAAGGCTTACTTCTTGCCGCCTTTCTTCGCCGGTTTGCTCGCCGCACTCTTGGCGGGTTTCTTGGCGGACTTCGCCGGCTTTTTCGCTGCTGCCATGGTTACCTCCTGATAGTCCCCCGCAATGGATGAACGGAAGCCGGCCATGGGGGAGTCTGGCCGGTCCCGAAATCTGCTATCGGGCCGTCACTGGCAGGCCTCGCAATCGGGATCGGCGAGCAGGCAGGCCTTCGGTGTCTCGTCGTCGGCCGCCGCGTCCTGGGTTTTGACCGCGTTCAGCCTGCCGTCGAAGGCGGTGCTCTTCTCGACGTGGGTGGCGCCGACCGTGCGCAGGTAATAAGTGGTCTTGAGGCCGCGCACCCAGGCGAGCTTGTAGAGGTTGTCGAGTTTCTTGCCGTTGGGCTCGGCCATGTAGAGGTTGAGAGACTGTGCCTGGTCGATCCATTTCTGCCGCCGCGCCGCCGCCTCCACCAGCCAGCGCGGGTCGATCTCGAAGGCAGTGGCGTAGAGCTGCTTCAGCTCGTCGGGGATGCGGTCGATGCGCGCCACCGAGCCGTCGTAGTACTTGAGGTCGTTGACCATGACCTCGTCCCAGAGCCCGAGCCGCTTGAGGTCGCGAACCAGATACGGATTGACGACGGTGAATTCGCCCGACAGGTTCGACTTGACGAACAGGTTCTGGAAGGTCGGCTCGACCGACTGCGCCACGCCGCAGATGTTGGAGATGGTGGCGGTCGGGGCGATGGCCATGCAGTTGGAGTTGCGCATGCCGCGGCGGGCGCGCTCACGCAACGCCGGCCAGTCGAGCGTCGCGGTGCGATCGCAATCGACGTAGCCGTCGCGGCCCTGCTCCAGCAGGGCGATGGAATCGAGCGGCAGCACGCCCTGGCTCCACAGCGAACCCTTGAAACTCGAATAGGCGCCGCGTTCCTCGGCAAGTTCGGTCGAGGCCTGGATCGAAAAGTAGCTCACCGCCTCCATCGAACGGTCGGCGAACTCCACCGCCGCCATGGACTCGTTGGCGATGCGCAACTCGTGCAGCGCGTCCTGAAAGCCCATGACGCCGAGGCCGACCGGGCGGTGACGGAGGTTGGAATTGCGGGCCGCGGAGACGCTGTAATAGTTGATGTCGATGACGTTGTCGAGCATGCGCATGGCGGTGCGCACGGTCTTTTCGAGCCTGGCGAGATCGAGGCCGGCCGCGGTTACATGCCGGACAAGGTTGACCGAGCCCAGGTTGCAGACCGCGATCTCGGCTGCCGAGGTGTTGAGGGTGATCTCGGTGCAGAGGTTGGAGCTGTGGACCACGCCGGCGTGCTGCTGCGGCGAGCGCAGGTTGCACGGGTCCTTGAAGGCGATCCATGGATGCCCGGTCTCGAACAGCATGCCGAGCATCTTGCGCCACAGGTCGGCGGCACGCAGGGTCTTGGCCACCTTCATTTCGCCGCGCCGCGCCTTGTCCTCGTAGAAGGCGTAACGCGCGGCGAAGGCCTGGCCGGTGAGATCGTGCAGGTCCGGTACCTCGTCGGGCGTGAACAGCGTCCATTCGCCGTTGTCGATGACGCGCTTCATGAACAGGTCCGGCACCCAGTTGGCGGTGTTCATGTCGTGGGTGCGACGGCGGTCGTCGCCGGTGTTCTTGCGCAGGTCGAGGAATTCCTCGATGTCGATGTGCCAGGTCTCGAGGTAGGCGCAGACCGCGCCCTTGCGTTTGCCGCCCTGGTTGACGGCGACGGCGGTGTCGTTGGCGACCTTGAGGAAGGGCACCACGCCCTGGCTCTTGCCGTTGGTGCCCTTGATGTGGGCGCCCATGCCGCGCACCTGGGTCCAGTCGTTGCCGAGGCCGCCGGCATACTTCGACAGCAGGGCGTTGTCCTTGATGGCGCCGAAGATGCCGTCGAGGTCGTCGGGCACGGTGGTCAGGTAGCACGATGACAGTTGCGGCCGCAGGGTGCCGGCGTTGAACAGGGTCGGCGTGCTCGACATGAAATCGAACGACGACAGCAGGTCATAGAACTCGATCGCCCGCCGCTCCGGCTCGATCTCGTTGATCGCGAGGCCCATGGCGACGCGCATGAAGAAGGCCTGCGGCAGCTCGATCCGGGTGCCGCCGCTGTGCAGGAAGTAGCGGTCGTAGAGGGTCTGCAGGCCGAGGTAATTGAACAGGAAGTCGCGCTCCGGCCGGAGCGCGTGGCCGAGGCGTTCGAGATCGAAGTTGCGCAGCCGGGCGTCCATCAGTTCCAGATCGATGGCCCGTTTGACCTCGGCCTTGAAATATTCGGGGTAGACCTGCGCCATGTCGTGCTGGGTCGCGGTCATGGGCCGGCCGTGGACGAAGGAGAGGGCCTCGTGCCGCAGGCTGTCGAGCAGCAGGCGGGCGGCGACCTGACCGTAGTTCGGCTCCTTCTCGATGAAGGTGCGGGCCGCCATGATCAGGGCACGGGCGACGTCGCTCTCGGCGACGCCATCGAACAGGTTGCGCCTGGTCTCCTCGATGATGGCGATCGGATCGACCTCGCCCAGGGTTTCGCAGGCCTCGAAGACGATGCGCTTGAGACGCGAGTCGTCGAGTGGCCGGCGCTCGCCGGATGCGGTGGTGACATGCAGCACCGGAACCTGCATGCGGCCTTCGGTCAGCGCCTTCTCGGCCGCCCGCTGCCGCGCGCGCTCTTCGCGATAGAGGACGTAGGCGCGCGCCGCCTTGTGTTCGCCGGCGCGCATCAGTGCCAGTTCGACCTGGTCCTGGATGTCCTCGATGTGGATGCTGCCGCCGCCGGGCAGTCGCCGCGTGATGGCCCGCGTCACCTGCCCGGTCAGCCCCGCCACGGTTTCGTGGATGCGGGTGGAGGCCGCGGCGTTGCCGCCCTCGACCGCGAGGAAGGACTTGGTGATGGCGACGGCGATCTTGTCGGCGTCGAAGGCGGTGAGCTTGCCGTTGCGGCGGATGACCTTGTGCTGGCCGGGGCTGGTGGCGCCGAGTTCGGACAGCCCGGGGTATTCGGTCTCGGATTGCGGCAGGTCCGGGGTGTTCAAGGGATTCATCGGAACGGTAAATCCGGCCTGCGGCATCGCTGTCAACCTCCCTGGGTCGTGGAGCTGTTTGGTGTTGCTATTTGAATTGGCGGTCGCCTTGTGGCGGCGACTCTGGACCGAATGTATAGCACCACTAATTCATGTGGTCAACAACTGCAATGGCTACAATTAGTTGTGGAATAAACTGTAGAAGGAGGTTTCACAACCTGTGCGCGCCCTGGGGACAAAAGGCAAAGGCGGGTGCGGAATCGGGCGCCACGGGGCGGCGCGCGACCCACGGTCCAATCGCGGGCCGGTCCGCGTGGCTGGCACTACGAATAGTGGTTGGGCGCCGGCGGAAGCCGGTCAGATTTTGACGGCGAGAGTTATCGCGGTGACGGGATTGCGGCGACCTGGTCGCGGAGATAGATCGGCAGCGCCTCGTCCGCGGCGACCGCGCGGCCCTCGGCGAAGATCGCAACGGCGAGCCGCGCGATCTCGCCGGCCCGCGGGAAGAACCGCGGCAGGGTGTGGCGGAGGGCCGGACCGAGGCGGGCGCGCAGGACGTCGCCGTGGGCGGCGAAGCCGCTGCCGATGCCGAGCCAGCCGTCGCCGTCGACCGCCGGCACCCGGTCCGGCCGCGCGAGCCGTTCGGCGACACAAGGGTCGTCGCCCAGGTCGAGATCCCAGGCCGCGCAGTACACCTCGCCCAGGCGTGCATCGATGGCCGCATAGACGCGGCGGTGGCCGGTGTCGCGCATGGCGAGGCGGGCCATGGTTTCGAGCGACGACACCGGTGCGACGCGCAGCCCGGTGGCGAGGGCAAACCCCTGGATGACGCCGGCGGCGATGCGCACGCCGGTGAAGGCGCCGGGGCCACGGCCGAAGGCGAGACCGGTGAGATCGGCAAAGGCGAGTCCGGCCTCGCCGAGCACCGCCTCGCACATCGGCAGGATGAGTTCACCGTGCCGCTGCGGGGCGATCTCGTAACGCTCGAACAGGGCCGCCGGGTCCTGACCGCGCAGCACGGCGGCCGAACAGGCCTCGGTGGAGGTGTCGATGGCGAGCAGGTTCATGCCGGTGCCGAGTTTAGAGAAACTCATCGCAAGTGGCACCTCATGACGTTTTACTGGATGCCGGCTTCCAACGGCGGTGGCGGCGATGCGCTTATAATCCGCGCATGTTCCAGCCGCTGCCGGTATTCGTCGGCCTGCGCTACACGCGTGCCCGGCGCCGCAATCACTTCATCTCGTTCACCTCGGCGACGGCCATCCTCGGCATCATCCTCGGCGTCGTGGTGCTCATCGCCGTGCTGTCGGTGATGAACGGGTTCGAGCGGGAACTGCGCGACCGCATCCTCGGCGTCGCCGCCCATGCGACCGTGTTCGACACCGCCGGGCCGGTCACCGACTGGCGGGCGCTGAGCGAGCGCCTGCGCCAGCGGCCGCACGTCGCCGGCGCGGCGCCCTTCATCCGCGCCGCGGCCATGGTGGCCAACGACCTGCGCGTCAACGGCGTCGTCATCCACGGAATCCTTCCCGAGATCGAGGATCAGGTCTCGATCGTCGGCGGCCGCATGCGCGAAGGCCGTCTCGCCGATCTGAAGCCGGGCGGCGCCGGCATCGTCATCGGCCGGGCGCTGGCCGGCAAGCTCGGCGTCGGCACCGGTGATCGCATCACCCTGATCGCACCGCAGCCCTCCGGCGGGCCGGACGGGGTGACGCCGGAGTTGCGGCGGTTCACCGTGGCCGGCCTCTTCGACGTCGGCATGTACGAATACGATTCGTCGCTGGCGATGATGCACCTCGCCGATGCCGCCGAACTGTTCCGCACCGACGGCGCCGCGAGCGGCATCCGCCTGCGCTACGACGATGCCTGGGCGGCGCCGGCGCTGAGCCGCGAACTGGTCGTCGCCCTCGATGCGGCGAGCGGCCGTGGCTCGGGGGCGGCCGGCTACGCCGCGATCGACTGGACGCAGTTCTACGTCAATTTCTTCAAGGCGCTGAAGAGCCAGAAGACGATGATGTTCGTGATCGTGATGCTCATCGTGGCGGTGGCCGCCTTCAACATCGTCTCGACGCTGGTCATGGTGGTCAACGAAAAGCGCGCCGACATCGCCGTGCTGCGGACCCTGGGTCTGTCGCCGGCGCGGGTGATGGCGGTGTTCGTGGTCCACGGCCTGGTCATCGGCGCCGCCGGGACGCTGGCCGGCGGGTTGGCCGGGGTCTGGCTGGCCGGCCACGTGCCGTCGATTGCCGGGTTTCTCGAACGCCGCCTCGGCATCCAGTTGTTGCCGGCCGACGTATATTTCCTGAGCGAGCTGCCGGTGGACATCCATGCCGGCGACGTGATCGCGGTGTGCGGCATGGCCTTCGGCCTCTGCCTGCTGGCAACGATCTACCCGGCCTGGCGCGCGGCGCGCATGCCGCCCGCCGAGGCGCTGCGCTACGAGTAGCCTATAATCCGCGCCCATGTTCCAGCCGCTCGCTGTCTGCATCGGCCTGCGTTACATCCGCGCCGGCAAGCACCTGCGCCGCCGTAACCCCTTCGTGTCCTTCATCGCCTCGGCGTCGATGCTGGGCGTGGCGGTGGGGGTGATGGCGCTGATCGTCATCCTGTCGGTGATGAACGGCTTCGAGCAGGAGCTGCGCGGCCGCATCCTCGGCATGACCGCCCATGCCTTCGTCGAGTCGGCGGCGGCCGGGCCGCTCCGCGACTGGCGGGCGCTGCTGCCGGCGCTCGAGCGGCAGCGCGGCGTGGTCGGCGTGGCGCCGTTCGTCAGCGCCGAGGCGATGGCCGTGCACCACGGTTACGTGAACGGCATGACGGTGCGCGGCGTCCGCCCCGAGGCGGAGCCGCAGGTCTCCTTCATCGGCGACCGGCTGCTGGACGGTCGTCTGGCCGATCTGGTCCCGGGCGGGTTCGGAGTCATCCTCGGCCGCGGCCTGGCGCGCTCGCTGCACGCCGAGATCGGCGATCGGGTCACGGTGATCTCGCCGCAACCCAACGTCACCGCGGCCGGCATCATTCCGCGTTCGCGGCGCTTCACGGTGGTCGGCGTGCTCGAGGTCGGCATGCACGAGTACGACACCGCCCTGGCGCTGGTCCACATCGACGACGCGGCCAGGCTGTTCCGGCTCGGCGACGGGGTCAGCGGTCTGCGCCTGAAACTCGACGATGTGTTCGCGGCTCCCGCAATCGGCCGCGAAATCGCGGCAGGCCTGCCTGCCGATCTCCGCGTCGTCGACTGGACGCAACAGCACGTCACCTTCTTCCAGGCGCTGAAGACCGAGAAGGCGATGATGGCGGTCATCCTGCTGCTGATCGTCGCGGTCGCCGCCTTCAACATCGTCTCAACCCTGGTCATGGTGGTGACCGAGAAGCAGGCCGACATCGCCATCCTGCGCACGATGGGCATCTCGCCGCGGGCGGTGATGGCGATCTTCGTCGTCCAGGGCGCGATCAACGGCGTCGCCGGGACACTGCTCGGTGGCGCCGCCGGCGTCTGGCTCGCCGGCCGCGTGCCGGCGATCACCGGTTTTATCGAGCGGCAGCTCGGATTCCAGTTCCTGCCGGCGGATATCTACTACATCAGCGAGCTGCCTTCCGAACTGCACTGGTTCGACGTGTCGGCGATCGTGGCGATGTCGCTCGCGCTCTGCCTGCTGGCGACCGTCTATCCGTCGCTGCGGGCGGCGGCCACCGCGCCGGCGGAGGCGCTGCGTTATGAGTGAGACGGTGCTCGAGGCGATCGATCTGCACCGCACCTTCGTCGAGGGCGAACTCGACGTGCCGGTGTTGCGCGGCGTGACGCTGGCGGTCGGCGCCGGCGAGCGGCTCGCGATCGTCGGCAGTTCGGGATCGGGCAAGAGCACCCTGCTGCATCTGCTCGGCGGTCTCGACCGGCCGACGCGCGGCGAGGTGCGGATCGCCGGTCAGGCGATGAGCGGGCTCGACGAGACGCGGCGCGGCGCGCTGCGCAACCGGACGCTCGGCTTCGTCTACCAGTTCCATCATCTGCTGCCGGAGTTCACGGCGCTGGAGAACGTCTGCATGCCGCTCTTGATCGCCGGGCAGGCGCCGGCGCGGGCGGCGGCGACGGCCGCCGATCTGCTGGGGCGCGTGGGGCTGGGTCACCGGCTCCGCCACAAGCCGGGGGAGTTGTCCGGCGGCGAACGTCAGCGCACGGCGGTGGCGCGGGCGCTGGTGAATTCGCCGCGCTGCGTGCTCGCCGACGAGCCGACCGGCAACCTCGACGTCCACACCGCGCAGCAGGTGTTCGAGCAGATGCTGGAGTTGAATCGCGCCACCGGTGCGGCGCTGGTCGTCGTCACCCACGACCTGGATCTCGCCCGGCGCATGGACCGCGTCCTGCATTTGCGCGACGGCCGCCTCGAGGCGTGGGCGCTGTAGGAGCGAATTCATTCGCGATAATCCCGATCGCGAACAAGTTCGCTCCTACACTTATTCCGGAGCGGCAGTGCGCCGCCGCTGCCGGCGGGCCCGCCAGCGGCGGACGAGGTGCAGGCGCCAGAGCACCCGCACGGCGACGTAACCGGCCACCGCAAACAGGGTCGAGAGTATGCTGATGCCGACCGCGAACGGTTCCCAGATGTCGATCAGGGTCTCGCTGACCCAGCGCCAGGTCGGTTCGAAGTGGAGATCGATCGGCGGCGCGTCCAGCAGCAGTGCACCCAGTTCGTAGGCGAGGAATACCACCGGCGGCGTGGTGAACGGATTGCTGGCGAAGGTGCAGACCACGGCGATCGGCAGATTGATGCGCAGGGCGATGGCGAGGACGGCGGCCAGCAGCATCTGGATCGGCAGCGGCATGATGAAGGCGATGAACAGGCCGATGGCCACCGCGCCGGCGGTGGATCGTCGGGTGAGGTGCCAGATCTCGGGATTGAGCAGCAGATCGCCCAGCGGTTTGAGGTGCGGGTGATCGCGGAAGTAGTGGTGGTGCGGCAACCAGCGGCGCAGCCACGCCTTGATGTGCATGGTGGAACAGGGTCTCCCGGTTTCATGACATTATAAGCATGCCCGCCGCGGCGCCGCCGTGACCGGGGTCAAGCGGGGGTGCGCGGATGCGATCAGGGACGATTGCCTTTCTGTTCGGTGTTCTGCTGCCGCAGGGACTGGCGGAGCTGCCCGGTCCCGGCGTTTATGTCCTGCTCCCGCTCGCCCTGCTGGTAATCGGATGGTTGCCGCGTTGCCGCGCACTTGGCTTCTTCCTCCTCGGAGTGCTGTGGGCGTGTTATCGCGCCGGGGTCGTCCTGGCGGCGGGCTTGCCGACCGATATCGAGGGCATGTCAGCCGTGATCACGGGTCGCGTTGCGGGCCTGCCCGAGCGTGTCGATGGTCGTTTGCGTTTCGAGTTCGACACCGAGACCCTGACCGCCGGCGGGCACACGCAGCGCGGTTGCGGGCGCGTGCGCCTCGACTGGCGCTCGCCGCCGGCCCTGCACCCCGGCGAGACCTGGCGGTTGACCGTGCGGCTGAAGCAGCCGCATGGCATGCGCAACCCCGGCGGTTTCGATTACGAGCGCTGGCTGTTCCAGCGGCGGGTGCGCGCCACCGGCTACGTTCTGGATTCGGGCGCCAGTGTCCGCCTGGCCGCCGCGCCGCCGTCGATCGACGGCCTCCGCGAGCTGGTACGCGATCGACTGGCGGCAACCGTCGGTCATGATCCGCAGGCCGGGGTCCTGACGGCGCTCGCGATCGGGGCGCGGGACGGCATTTCGCCCGACCAGTGGCGGGTTTTTTTCCGCACCGGCGTCGGCCATCTGATGGCCATCTCCGGACTGCACATCGGTCTGCTCGCCGGCTTCGGCTACTTTCTCGGTCGCTGGCTGTGGTCGCTGCCGATCCTGACCCTGCTGTACGTGCCGGCACCGCGCATCGCGGCCGTGACCGCGCTCGTCGCCGCTGCCGGCTATGCGGCGCTCGCCGGCCTCGAGGTGCCGGCGCAGCGCACCGTGGTCATGATCGCGGCGGTGCTGGCCGCGTCATGGACGGGGCATCGGTCGGCCGGCATCGACACGCTGCTGGTGGCGCTGCTGGCGGTGCTGATCCTCGATCCACTGGCCGTGCTGCAGGCGGGATTCTGGCTGTCGTTCGTCGCCGTCGCCCTGCTCATGTACAGCACTGGCGGACCGGCTCGACACGCGGGGCTCTGGTGGCGGCTCGGGCGGGCGCATGTGGCCATGGCGGTCGGACTCATGCCGTTGTCGATGATCCTGTTCGAGCAGAATCCGGTGCTGGGACCGGTCGCCAACCTGGTCGCGGTGCCGTGGGTCAGCTTCGTCGTCGTACCCATGACCCTGATCGGCACGGCCGTCCTCCCGTTCTCGGATTTCAGCGGCTATTGGCTTTTGCGCGGCGCGCTGCTGGCGCTCGATCTGCTCTGGGCGTTCCTTGTCCCCATCGCCGATCTGGATTTTGCCGTGTGGCGGCAGCCGATGCCCGGTCCCATGTCGGCCGCGTCCGCCGTGGTCGGCGTGCTGATCCTGCTGCTGCCGCACGGCCTGCCGTCGCGCTGGATCGGGTTGTTGTGGCTGGCGCCGGCCTTGCTGTCGCGCCCGGCCGGGCCGCAGCCGGGGGAAGTGTGGATGACGGTGCTCGATGTCGGGCAGGGGCTGGCAGTGGTGGCGCGCACCAGCCGGCATACGCTGGTGTTCGACACCGGGCCGAAGTGGAGCGAGCGTTTCGACACCGGCAGTTCGGTGCTGGTGCCGTATTTGCGACACGTAGGCGTCGGGGCGATCGACACCCTGGTGATCAGCCACGGCGACAACGATCACATCGGCGGTGCCGCCGGCCTGCGGCGCGAGATCGAGGTCGGGGCAATCCTCAGCAGCGTCGCCGAGCGCCTGCCGGCGGCCGTGCCGTGCGCGGCCGGGCAGTCGTGGAACTGGGATGGCGTCGGCTTCGCGATGCTGCATCCGGAAGCGGGCGCGGCGGCGAGCGAGAACGATCGATCCTGCGTGCTCCGCATACGGTCGCGCGACTATGCCGTGCTGCTGCCGGGCGACATTGAGGCGGGCGCCGAGCGGCAGTTGCTCGCGCGGTACGGCGATGACCTGCGGGCGGCGGTCCTGATCGCGCCCCATCACGGCAGCAGGACCTCGTCCACTCCCGCCTTCCTGAGGGCGGTCCGGCCGGATTATGTGGTCTATCCCGCCGGCTACCGCAATCGCTACCGCCATCCGCATCCGGAAATCCGCGACCGCTATCGTGACCTGGGCGCGCAGGAACTGGTGACCGGCGCGGAAGGCGCGGTCGAGTTCCGGCCGGACCCCGGCCGCCCACCGATGGTTTCGTCCTGGCGCCGGCAGGCGCTGCGCTACTGGCACGATCGCGACCGGCCGGACCGGACCGCCGGCGCGGAGTCTTTCCGTTGACGCCGACCTCTGCTATGTTGCGCCGCAGTTCAAGAGGAGAACAGCGACCGGTGTTCGAGATCATCAAAGCGGGCGGCTGGGTCATGCTGCCCATCATCCTCTGTTCCATCGCCGCCGTTGGCATCGTGGTCGAACGCTTCTGGTCCCTGCAGCGCCTCCGCATCATCCCCCCGAATCTCGTCGATCAGGTCTGGCAGTGGGCCAAGTCCGGGGTTCTGGACGGCAAGCGCATCCAGGCCCTGCGCCTCGGCTCGCCGCTCGGCCGCATCCTCGCGGCCGGCCTGGTCAATCTCAAGCACGATCGGATGGTGATGAAGGAGGGCATCGAGGAGGTCGGGCGCCACGTTGCCCACGACCTCGGCAAGCATCTCAACACCCTCGGTTCGATCGCGGCGGTATCGCCGCTCCTCGGCCTGCTCGGCACGGTGTACGGCATGATCACGATGTTCGCGGCCGTCAACCAGCACGGCTCCGGCAATCCCCAGGCCCTGGCGGGCGGCATCGGCCAGGCCCTGATCACCACGGCCGCCGGGCTGACGGTCGCCATCCCGGCGCTCCTGTTCCACCGCTATCTGCGCAGCCGGGTCGATTCACTGGTGATCGAGATGGAGCAGGAGGCCATCAAGATGGTGGAGATCCTGCACGGCGAGCGCGAGCGGGATGGAGTCGCCACGGACGTGGATGTGGTCCCGGCCAGACCGGTGGTGCCGCCATCGCCCGCGAAGCCTGCGCCGGTGCGGCCCGAACCGCAGACCGTGGAGGATCGTGCCAAGCGCGTCCGTCGTCCCGCGCCGCGAACGACCCCGCCGGCATGAACTTCAACCGCGGCCGCCAGGACGACGTCGACATCAACGTCACTTCGTTGATCGATGTCGTGCTGCTGCTGCTCATTTTCTTCATGGTGTCCACCACCTTCCTCAATCCGGCGCAAATCAATCTTTCGTTGCCGCAGGCGGCGAGTGGCGAGAAGCAGGAGACACCGAAGGCCATCGAGGTGACGGTGGACAAGGAGGGCCGCTATTTCGTCAACGGCAAGGCCCTGATCAACGCGCAGACCGAGACGCTGAAAACAGGCATGCGCGATGCGCTCGCCGACCTCAAGGACCCACCCGTCATCGTTCATGCCGATGCCAAGGCCACCCACCAGGCGGTCATCAACGTGCTCGATGTCGCCCGGCAACTCGGACTGCTCAAGATCTCGTTCGCCACCGAGACCGGGGACGGACCGGCGGCCGCCGGCAACTGAATTCTCCAGTTTCGCCCGCACCGGTGCCGTTCCAGCATTTCCTGCAAAACCTCTGGTATGGCAACCAGCCCCTGAGCATGGCACTGATGCCGGCGGCCTGGGTCTATGCCGGGCTCGCCGTTCTGCGCCGGCAGAGCTACGTCAGCGGCCTGCTCCGCCAGCACCGGGTGGCGGAGCCCGTGGTGATGGTCGGCAACCTGTCGGTCGGCGGCACGGGCAAGACGCCGCTGGTCATCTGGATATACAAATTCCTTCTCGCCAGCGGCTACAAGCCCGGCATCATCAGCCGCGGGTATCGCGGCCGCGCGACCCACTGGCCGCAGCAGGTGCGGCCGGACAGCGACCCGGCGACGGTCGGCGACGAGGCGGTGGTCATCGCCCGCCACTGCCGCGGGCCGATGGCGGTCGGGCCGGATCGGCGGGCGGCCGCGGAGGCGCTGATCAGGCATCACGGGTGCGATGTCATCGTCAGCGACGACGGCCTGCAGCACTATCCGCTCTGGCGCGACGTGGAGATCGCCGTGATCGACGGGGTGCGCCGGCACGGCAACGGCCGTTGCCTCCCGGCCGGCCCGCTGCGCGAGCCGCACGCCCGGCTGGGCGCGGTGGACATGGTGGTCACCAATGGCATCGCCGGGCGCGGCGAGTTTTCGATGAAATACCTGCCGCAGCCGCTCAGGCCGCTGCGCGAGCCGGGCGGCGCCGGCACGCCGAAGGTGACGGAGGTGCATGGCGTCGCCGGCATAGGCAATCCGGAATCGTTCTTCAATCTGCTGCGGGCGCAGGGCTACCGGGTGCACAAGCACCGCTTCCCCGATCATCATGCCTTCCGCCGTCAGGACATCGAGTTCAACGACGGCCTGCCGGTCGTCATGACCGAGAAGGACGCGGTAAAATGCGAGCGCTTCGCCGGTCCGCTGCATTACTGCCTGCCCATCGAGGCGGAGCTGCCGCCGGTATTCGGACATCGCCTGCTCGAACTGCTGAGAAGGAACCAACATGGACAAAAGACTGCTTGAGATACTGGTGTGCCCGGTCACCAAGGGGCCGCTCATCTACGACAAGGATCGGCAGGAGCTGATCTCGAAGTCGGCGCGCCTGGCCTATCCGATCCGCGATGACATCCCGGTCATGCTCGAGGACGAGGCGCGGGCACTTACCGACGACGAGGTCGAGCGACTGAAATAGCGAGAGCGGCCGGCATGGGCGCGCCCTTCATGGTGGTCATCCCGGCGCGCTACGCCTCGACGCGGCTGCCGGGCAAGCCGCTCCTCGACATCGCCGGCAAGCCGATGATCCAGCACGTCTGGGAGCGGGTGCGGGCGTGCAGCGAGCGCCCGCCGGTGATCGCGACCGACGACACCCGCATCGAGGCCGCGGCGCGCGCCTTCGGCGCCGACGTCCACATGACCGCCGCGACCCACGGTTCCGGCACCGATCGCATCGCCGAGGTCGTCGGCAACCTGCGCGAGCCGGAGGATTCCATCATCGTCAACGTCCAGGGCGACGAGCCGCTGCTGCCCGGTGCACTGGTGATGCAGGTGGCGCAACTCCTCGAGGGCGACCCGGCGGCGGTGATGGCGACCCTGTCGGAGCCCATCACCGAGGCGCGCGACGTCTTCGATCCGAACGTGGTCAAGGTGGTGAGCGACCGCGACGGCCATGCGCTCTATTTCAGCCGCGCGCCCATCCCGTGGAATCGGGACGACTTCCGCACCGGCGAGGCGAGCCGCTGGCCGAGTGCGCAGGGCTACCACCGTCACCTCGGCATCTATGCCTATCGCGCCGGATTCCTGAGGACTTTCACCACCCTGCCGCCCGTGCGCCTCGAAAAGACCGAGGCGCTGGAGCAGCTGCGTGCCCTGTACTACGGCTATCGCATCCGCGTGGCCGAGGCCTGCGTGCCGTCGGGGCCCGGGGTCGATACCCCCGCCGATCTGGAACGCGCCCGCGTCCTGCTCGCCGCGCACGACTGGCAACCCGGTCCGGCGTCGCCGGCAAGCTGAGGCATGGCGCCGTGGCGCCAGCCGCAACGGCGCGTCACCGTCGGCGCGCGCGGCGCATGCCGACAAGGGCGGCCATGCCGGCGGTGACGAGGAGCCCGAAAGCGACCGCGGCGGCAACCGGCGGCGTGCCGGCGCGGGCGGCGAGCGTGTAGATCCCGATCATCCCCAGCATCGACAGGTTCTCGAAGAAATTCTGGATCGCGACCGCATGGCCGGTGCCGACCGACTCGTGGCCGCGTTCCTGGAGCAGGGCGTTGAGGGGCACGACGAAGAGGCCGGCCGCGGTGCCGAGCAGGATCAGCAGGGCGATGGCGGCCGGCAGCGAGTGCGTGCCGGCCAGCATCACGACAAGCAGGCCGATCGCGACGCCGGCCGGCAACACCCGATCAACCGTCGCCAGCGTGATGTAGCGGCCGGCCAGCGCGGCGCCCGCCACGATGCCGACCGCCACGGCGCCATTGAGGTTGGCCGGCGTGCTGTGATCGAGGATGCCGAGTGCGGCCGGCACCCAGGCGACCAGCAGGAAGCGCAGGGTTGCGCCGGAGCCCCAGAAGAGGCTGGTTCCTGCCATCGAGAAGGCCGCGTCCCGGTTCGAGAGGAGCTGGCGCAGGGCGCAGGCGAACTCGCGCAGCAGGGCGCCGATGGAAAAACCGGGCGCCGGGTGGGCGGGCGGCAGGCGCGGGACGAGGAAGACGATGACCAGGGCCGTCGCGTAGCAGCCCGTCACCACCTGCAGGGCGAGCAACGGCGACTGGTCGGCGAGCAGGCCGCCGCTGATCGTGCCGAGCAGGATGGCAATGATGGTCGACCCCTCCATCAACCCGTTGGCCATGACCAGGCGGTCCGGGCCGACCATTTCGCCGAGGATGCCGTACTTGGCCGGCGAGTAGATCGTCGCGCCCAGGCCGGCCAGCCCGTAACCGAGCAAGGGGTTGCTGCCGATGAACATGGCGGCGGCGCCGGCGAGTTTGACGGCGTTGGCGATGACCATGACCCGCCCCTTGGGCAGGGTGTCGGCCAGTGGCCCGACGAAGGGCGCGAGGACGATGAAGGAGATCACGAAACATTCCTGCAACAGGGGCGTGACCCAGTCCGGTGCCGCCTGCGCCCGCAGCAGGGCGATGGCGGCGAACAGCAGGGCGTTGTCGGCCAGTGCCGAGAGGAACTGCGCAATCAACACCGCCTTCATTCCGGGGACGGCAACAACGGCGGAGCGCGAGTGGTTGATGTTCAAGGTTTTTTTCAGCGCGCCGATCAGGTAAGCTTGGCCCGCTTGACATGGGCGCCTCGTCGTGTTCCATGCGATCGAGCAACATAACAGCGGCTGCGCCGCATAAAAATCATAGATGTCGGGGAGCAAGTCAATTATGGCGGATCGTGAACAGGGCACCGTCAAGTGGTTCGACAATGCCAAAGGCTATGGCTTCATCAAGCGTGAGAATGGCGAGGACGTGTTCGTGCATTTCCGGCAGGTCCGGGGTGACGGATTCCGTTCGCTCAAGGATGGCCAGCGCGTGGAGTTCAGCGTGGTCAAGGGTCAGAAGGGCCTGCAGGCCGAGGACGTCGTTCCGGTCTGACCGCCTGGCGCGGCGCCTTCGCCGTGACGGCTGAGCGGTACGGACGCGAGGGAGGTGGGTCGGCGGTGCGCGCGTCGCACAGGGTCCTGTTCGTGTGCGCCGGCAATATCTGCAGGTCGCCGACCGCCGCGGGCGTGTTCCGGACGCTGGCGGCGCGCGCCGGTGTCGCCGAACGGTACCAGGTTGATTCGGCGGGCGTGCACGCCTATCGTCAGGACCTGCCGCCGGATGCGCGCGCGATCAAGGTTGCCGCTGGGCGCGGTTTCGACATCGCCGGTTCGCGATCGCGGCTCGTGGTGCCGGCCGACTTTGCCACCTTCGACCTCATCGCCGCGATGGATCGCGACAATCTCGGTCACCTCCGCTATATGTGTCCGCCGCCTGCCGCCGCCCGGCTGCAGTTGTTCATGAGCTTCGTACCGGGCGCCTCGGTGCAGGATGTTCCCGACCCTTACTGCGGCGAGGCCGGATTCGAGCGCGTGTTTGACCTGATCGAGGCCGGCTGCCGCGGCCTTCTGGGTCGATTGGAAAGCGGGACGGCAGCGAACTGACGGCGCGCCGTTTAGCGGGCGCGGAAGGTGATGCGGCCCTTGCTGAGGTCGTAGGGTGTCAGTTCTACGGTGACGGTATCGCCGGTGAGGATGCGGATGTAGTGTTTGCGCATCTTGCCGGAGATGTGGGCGGTGACGACGTGGCCGTTGGCAAGCTCGACCCGGAACATGGTGTTGGGCAGGGTTTCGATGACCTTGCCTTCCATTTCGATGTGCTCTTCTTTCGGCATGCCGTTCGTCGCGCTTCCGCTGGATTCAGGAGGCGCGCATTGTGCCTCAAAGCCCAACTCCCCGCAAAGCCGGCGCCGCCTGCGCGTTCACGCCTCGATGGCAGGCGTCGGCGGGTGTCGCGACCACTGGCCGTCGCGGAAGTATTCGAGGGGCTGGAACCCAGACTTGTAGCGCATCTTCCGGCAGTCCTCGATCCAATAACCGAGGTAGAGCCACTGCAGGCCGCGCTCGCGGGTTTCGGCGATCTCGCGCAGCACCGCGTAGGTCCCGAGACTGCGGTGCGCGTGGTCCGGATCGAAGAACGTATAGACCGCCGACAGTCCATCGGCCAGCCGATCGACGACGGCCACCGCCATGAGCTGGTGCCCGGCACGCATCTCGATGAATTCGGTGTCGGCCCAGCCGGCGTGCAGAAAGTTCATGTAATGGTGCGGGTCGGGTTCATCCATGCCGCCACGTGGATGTCGTTGCGCCAGATAGCGCCGGTAAAGGGCGAAGTGCTCAGGGACAAATTCCGCGGGCCGGGGCCGGATGTGGATATCGCCATTGCGGGCGAGGATTCGCCGCTGCCAGCGGCGCGGCGTGAACTCGCGCACCGGTACACGAACGGCGATGCAGGCCTGACAGGTCGGGCAGCCAGGTCGGTAGAGGTGCTCGCCGGTGCGGCGAAAGCCGTGTTCGAGCAACAGGGTCTGTAGCGGCAGGTTCCAGCGCCGGTCGGTGCTGGCGAAGTGCAGCACGGCCACCCGATCCGGCAGGTAGTTGCAGACCTGCGGGGCGGTTGCGTGCAGGCGTATGGACTGCCCTGCGTTCACGCGTCCGCCTCGCGCCAGGCGCCGCCGTCCGGCGCCTGATCGCACCACTCATCGAGCATGGCGATGAATTGATCGCGCGGTATGGAGACGGCCCCCATGCTTGCCAGGTGGCGGTTGTGCACCTGGCAGTCGATCAGCCGGTAACCCCAGCGGTGCAGGCATGCCGACAGGTGCACGAGGCAGAACTTCGAGGCGTCGGTCGCGCGACTGAACATCGATTCGCCGAAAAACACACACCCGATGGTCACGCCGTAGATGCCGCCGACCAGTCGGCCATCGCGCCAGCATTCCACCGAGTGGGCGTGGCCGCGCGCGGCCAGTGTCAGGTAGGCGTGGCGCATCTCGTCGGTGATCCAGGTGCCGTTGCCGTCGCGGCGTGACCCGGCGCAACCGGCGATGACGGCGGCGAAGTCCCGATCGCAAGTCGCCGTGAACATTCCCCGTTTGATGGTCCGCCGCAGGCTGCGCGACACGTGCACGGCGCCGGGTTCGATGACGGCGCGCGGATCTGGCGACCACCAGAGGATCGGCTGGCCCTCGCTGTACCAGGGGAAGATGCCGCGCCGGTAAGCGTCGAGCAGCCGCCCGACCCCGAGATCACCGCCGGCCGCCAGCAGTCCGTCGGGCTCGGCAAGCGCGAGGTGCGGCGGCGGCAGATCGCCGGCGTAGCTGCCGGTGGCGAACCAGAAGATGGGCGACGAGCGCATCAGGGATGGCTTCCGAAATCCGCATCCCGGATGTTCATTTTGATTTCAGCCAGGTGACCTAGAGTCGTGGCAAGTGAAGATTCCGATAAAGGAGAAAGCCATGCGCCACCTCGTTCTGTGCAGTCTGCTGTTCGCCGCCACCACCGCCGCCGCCGGTGAACCGCGGTCCATACTCGACGGGTACGCTCGTCAGGCCGCAATCGACGATCCGAAGTTTAGCGAATTTTCCGCGACCCGCGGCGCGGAGTTCTACCGCCAGCGCCACGCTGCCGACGGCGGCGAATTGAGTTGCGGGACCTGCCATACGAACGATCCGATTGCCGGTGGCAAGCACCACAAGACACACAAGTCCATCGAGCCGCTGGCGCCCGCCGCCAATCCGGAGCGCTTCACCGACGCGGCCAAGGTCGAGAAGTGGTTCCGGCGCAACTGCCGCGAGGTGCTGGGGCGGGAGTGCACGGCGGCGGAGAAGGGCGATTTCATCACTTACCTGATATCGGTTCGATAGGAGGAACCATGGAAATGAAATACTGGTTACGGGCGATACTGGCCGTTGCAATTGTTGCCGGCGCGATCGGGGCGATGGCCTCGGGTGGCGGCGAAGCCAAGGAAGGCGGCACGGTTTCCGCGGACGATGACGACGACAGTGACAGGACCGGCGAACGTGGCAGGCGCGCCGCACTCGGGGACGCCAACCCCCAGTGGCGGACCGAGTGCGGCTCCTGCCACGTCGCCTACCCGCCGCGCATGCTGCCGGCCGCGAGCTGGCGCCTGATGATGGCGGGCCTCGACCAGCACTTCGGCGAAGACGCCAGCCTCGACGCGCCGACCGCGGCGACGATCACCGAATTCCTGGTGCGCGAGAGCGGCGACGCGAAGAAAGAGGCGCCTGCGTCGATGCGCATCACGGACACCCGCCGGTTCCGGTCGGAGCATGACGAGGTCGGTGACGACGTCTGGACGCGGCCGCAAATCGGCAGCCGCGCGAATTGCGCGGCCTGTCACCGGGGCGCGGAGGAGGGTGACTATTCGGAGCGGCGGATCGAGATCCCGCGCTGACCGGCCCACGAAAGCGGGAATCCAGTTTGTTGATTTGACTGGGCTCCCGCCTTCGCGGGAGCGACGAAATGTGAATTTATAGAAGTGCCCTTATTCGGCCTCGATCCGGATCGACTTGCCGATGGCCTGGGTTACCGCCTGCTTGGAACGGGCGAGGCTGAAGCTGGCCTCGCCGTAGCCGCGTTCCTTCAGCTGGAAACGGACGCTGATCTTGTCGCCGTTCAACAGGCGGTGAAGGACCAGGGACCGCACCCGGTTCTTGTCGATGCGGCCGAGCGAGAACTCGGCCCAGCGATCGCCCACGGTGCAGGAGGTGCCGTCAGCGGAGGAACGCTCGGCGGCCTTGCCATCGATCTGATAGGTAGGGCAACTGCCGAGGTGATCGAAACCCTTGCGCAGGACGAAGCGCAACCACACTGATTCGTCCTCGCCGCGATAGACCTGCAGCCGGTAGCCGTCCTTGCTCTGCACCTGGGCGAAGGCGCGGGCGAGCGGCGCCGCCGGGTCGTTCTTGTCCGCGACCGCCCACTGGGCGGCGGCCGGGCTCGCGAGGATGAGCGACAAAGCGAACAGGGAGCACCGCGGGCGCATGCCATGACTCCATCGGAATGTGCCGGGCGATGTTAGCATAGGGCCCCGGCCCGGGCAGCGACCCGCCGCCGCGAATCGGAATGCGAATCTCATGAAGCGACGCGATCTCATCGGCACCGCCATCGGCGCGGCATGGCTGGCCGCGGCACCCGGCGCGCTCGCCGCGGTCGCGGCGCCGACGCGCACCGGCTTCGTCCAGGACGATCGCTTCCTGCAGCCCGTCTTCCGCCCGTCGCATCCGGAGCAGCCGGCGCGGGTGCGCGTGATCGTCGAGGCGCTGCGGAACGATGGCCTGCTCGATCGGCTGGTGTCCGTTGCGCCGCTGCCCGCCACCGAGATCGATGCGGCCCTGCGCCTGATCCATACCGAGGCGCACATCGCCGCCATCGCCGGCGAGTACGGCGCCGCCATCGATGGCGTCGCGCGCACGGGCGTCGGCGCCGTGCTGGCGGCGGTAACCGGGGTGATGAACGGAAGCCTGCGGAATGCCTTCGTCTGCTCACGCCCGCCGGGCCATCACGCCTCGAACACCGGCCGCGAGGAGGGGTTCTGCTTCTACAACAATATCGCCATCGCCGCCCGCTACGCGCAGCGCCACTTCGGCATCGAACGGGTCCTGATCGTCGATTGGGACTATCACCACGGCAACGGCACCGAGGCCTTCTTCTACGACGACCCCGGTGTTCTCTATTTTTCCACCCACGACTGGGCGGCCTATCCGGGCACCGGCGATCCGCAGAGGCGCGGCGAAGGGCCGGGCCTCGGCTACAACATCAACGTGCCGCTGCGGTGCCGGTCGACCGATGACGACATCGTCGGCGCCTTTGAGACGCAGTTGCTGCCGGCCGCGGAACGGTTCCAGCCGGAACTGGTGTTGATCTCGGCGGGTTTCGACAGCCGCGTCGATGACCTGCTCGGCTGCTTCGCGGTGACGGATGCCGGCTTCGTCCGTCTCACGCGACTGGTAATGGGCATCGCCAGGCGGCACTCCGGCGGCCGGCTGGTGTCCATGCTGGAAGGCGGTTACAACCTGAGCGGGCTTGCCAGCGCCGCGGTCGCGCATGTACGCACGCTGGCGGGAGGCGACTGAGGTCATGACGAAGTTGGTGTGGATTCTATTCTGCCTGTCGGTACTGCTCGCCGACGCGGTTGCCGGTCCGGGTGGGCCTCCGGGCGGCGGCTCGGCAGCCGAGCCGCCGACACCGGTGGAGACGGCCGTAGTGACCGTCGCTCCCCGGCAGGACGAATTGCGGGTGGTGGGATCGCTGCTCGCCGCCGAGTCGGTGACCCTGCGGCCGGAGGTGGCGGGCCGGGTGCAGACCATCCATTTCGCGGAGGGCGAACCGGTCGAACAGGGACAGGCCTTGGTCACGCTCGACCCGGATGAACCCCGGGCGGTGGTGGCGGCGAGCGAGGCCGCCGCCAGGCTCTGGGAGCTCAAGTTCGCGCGCGCCCGCGACCTGGCCGGCAAGGCGGTCATGAGCCAGCAGGAATACGACGAGATCCAGGCGACGCTCAAGGAGGCGCAGGCGCGGCTGGCGCTGGAGCGCGTGCGCCTCGACAAGACGATCATCCGGGCGCCGTTCGCCGGCGTCGTCGGGCTGCGCCGCGTGAGTCCGGGGGACTACGTTGAGGCCGGCCAGGACCTCGCCAACCTGGAGGTGGTCGATCCGATCAAGGTGGACTTCAGCGTCCCGGAGCGGCACGCGTCGCTGGTGCGGCCGGGCCTCGCCATCGCCGTCACCGTCGAGAGTTTCCCCGGGCGGACCTTCGCCGGCGAGTTGTACGCCATCGACCCGCGGCTCGACGAGTCGGCGCGTGCGCTGCGGCTGCGGGGCCGGCTGCCGAACGCGGACGGGGTGCTGCGTCCCGGCATGTTCGCTCGCGTCGCGCTGACGCTCGGCGAGGCCGGCGCCGGCCTGTGGGTGCCCGAAGAGGCGCTGACGCCGCGCGGCGGCGATCAGTTCGTGTTCCGCGTCCGCGACGGTCAGGCGGCGCTGACGCGGGTTGACATCGGCATGCGCCGCCCGGGGCAGGTCGAGATCCGCGGCGGCCTCGATCAAGGCGACGTCGTCGTGACGGCAGGACAGTTGCGGCTGCGCGACGGGGCGGCGGTGCAGGCCGTGGGCGGCCCGCCGCCGGCCCCCTGACGGCGTCCGTCCTGACTCGTTCGATGCGCACGCTCCCCGCGGTGCAGGCAGGCGGCGGCTGACAGGCGGCGCGCATGGTGCTTTCCGATCTCTCGATCCGCAGGCCGGTGCTGGCGACGGTGCTGAGTCTGGTGCTGGTGCTGATGGGGTTGATGTCGTGGCAGCGCCTGCCGGTCCGCGAGTACCCGAACATCGATACGCCGATCGTCTCGGTCAACACCGTCTACACCGGCGCCTCGGCGGCGGTGATCGAGAGCCAGGTGACGCGGCCGCTCGAAAATTCGCTGGCCGGCATCGAGGGCGTCAAGGTGATGAAATCCTTCAGCCGCGAGGAAGTCAGCCGCATCACCATCGAGTTCGAGCTGAGCCGCGACTCCGACGCGGCCGCCGCGGACGTGCGCGACCGGGTATCGAGGGTGCGTGGCCGGCTGCCCGACGACGTCGACGAACCGGTGATCGCCAAGGTCGAGGCCGATGCCCAGGCCATCATCTGGCTGGCCTTTTCCAGCAGCAACCACGACCAGATGGCGATCACCGACTTCGCCGATCGCTTCGTCAAGGACCGGCTGCAGACGCTCCCGGGCGTGGCCAGCGTCATCATCGGCGGCGAGCGACGCTACGCCATGCGCATCTGGCTCGATCGGCAGCGGCTGGCCGCGCACGGCCTGACCGTGCAGGACGTCGAGGAGGCGCTGCGCCGGCGCAACGTCGAGATCCCGGCCGGACGGATCGAGAGCGACATGCGCGAGTTCTCGGTGGTGGCGGAGACCGATCTCCGCACCCCGGAGTCGTTCAACGAGATGATCGTCCGCACCGTCAACGGCACGCCGGTGCGGCTGGCCGAGGTCGGCCAGGCCGAACTCGGACCGCTCGACGAACGCAACGCGGTGCGCGTCAACGGCCGCCCGGCGGTGGGTCTCGGGGTGGTCAAGCAGTCCACCGCCAATACCCTGGAGGTGGCGCAGGCGGTCAAGGCCGAGCTGCCGGCCATACGCAAGGGCCTGCCCGCGGGCATGGAGCTGGTCACCGCCTTCGATTCGTCGCTGTTCATCGAACGGTCGATCCGGGAAGTCCTGGTGACGCTGGCCGAGGCCCTGGCGCTGGTGATCGGCGTCACCTTCCTGTTCCTGCGCTCGCTGCGGGCGACGCTGATCCCGTTCGTCACCATCCCGGTGTCGCTGATCGGCGCCATGATATTTCTCGACGCCTTCGGTTTCACGGTCAACGTGCTGACCCTGCTGGCGCTGGTGCTGGCCATCGGCCTCGTCGTCGACGACGCGATAGTCATGCTCGAGAACATCTACCGCCGCATCGAGGCCGGGATGCAGCCGGTGGCCGCGGCCTTCGCGGGCAGCCGCGAGATCGCCTTCGCGGTCATCGCCATGACCCTGACCCTGGCGACGGTGTTCGTGCCGCTGGCCTTCATGCGCGGCAACACCGGCCGGCTGTTCACCGAGTTCGCGCTGGCCGTGTCGGCGGCGGTGCTGGTGTCGGGGTTCGTCGCCCTGACCCTGACACCGATGATGTGTTCGCGGATCCTGCGTCACGACCCGCGCCCCGGCCCGTTCTACCGTGCCGGCGACTGGCTGCTCGTGCGCCTGACCGCGCTCTACCGGTGGCTGCTCCGCTGGGCGCTGCGCGGCCGTTGGCTGGTCATCCTGGCCGGGGTCGGCGTGGCGGTGGCGAGCCACGGGCTGTTCCAGGGCATGAAATCGGAACTGTCGCCGGTCGAGGACCGCAGCTTCGTCATCTGCATCATGAACGCGCCCGAGGGCGCGACCATGGCCTACACCGACCGCTACGCCCGTCAGGTCGAGGGGTTCATCAAGGACATCCCCGAACTCAAGACCTCGTTCATGGTGGTGGCGCCGGGGCTCGAGCGCCCGAATCCGGTCACCCTCGCCATGGCCTTCGTCAACCTGAAACCGTGGGAAGAGCGGGATCGCAGGCAGCAGGCGATTGCCGCCGAACTGATGCCGAAGCTCGCCGGCCTGCCGGGCGTGATGGCCTTCGTCCTCAATCCGCCGTCGCTGGGACAGAACTTCCGGGCGACGCCGGTGCAGTTCGTGGTCCAGGCCGAATCCTACGAGACCCTGCAGCGCGTGCTCGATGAACTACTGGACCGGGCGCGCGGCTTTCCCGGCCTGACCAACGTCGACACCGATCTGAAACTCAACAAGCCGCAGCTCAACGTCGCCGTCGATCGCGACAAGGCCGCCGATGTCGGCGTCGAGGTCGATGCCGTCGGCCGCACCCTGGAGAGCCTGCTCGGCGGCCGCCAGGTGACCCGCTTCAAGCGCGAGGGGGAACAGTACGACGTGATCGTGAAACTGGCGGATCGCGAGCGGGCGAGCCCGGCCGACCTCACCGACATCTACGTCCGCACCGGTGCCGGCGAACTGGTCCAGCTCGACAACCTGGTGGCGGTGCGGGAGACGGTGGCGCCCAAGGAGCTCAACCACTTCAACCGGCTGCGCTCGGCCGTCATCACCGCCGGCGTCGCGCCCGGTTACACCCTGGGCGAGGCCATCGGTTTCCTCGACCGGGCCGCGGCCGAGGTGCTGCCGGCGACGGCGCGCACGGAACTCGACGGGCAGTCGCGCGAATTCCGGGAGAGCTCGCGGACCCTCTATCTCACCTTCGCGATGGCGCTGGTTTTCATCTACCTGGTCCTCGCCGCCCAGTTCGAGAGTTTCGTCGCCCCGTTCGTGATCCTGCTGACCGTGCCGCTGGCGATCTACGGCGCGCTGACGGCGCTCCGGTGGACCGGCGGCACGCTCAACGTCTACAGCCAGATCGGGCTGGTGATGCTGGTGGGCCTGATCACGAAGAACGGCATCCTGATCGTCGAGTTCGCGAATCAGTTGCGCGATCGGGGCGCGACCGCCGCGGCGGCGGTGATCGAGGCGGCATCGCTACGCTTGCGGCCGATACTGATGACCACCTTTGCGATGGTCCTCGGTGCCCTGCCGCTGGCGCTCGCCACCGGCGCCGGCGCCGAGAGCCGCAGTCAGATCGGGTGGGTGATCGTCGGCGGGCTGTCGGTGGGCACACTGCTGACGCTGTTCGTGATCCCGGCGGTGTATTCCCTGCTCGCGGGCGGGCGCCGCGCCGTCATCGACGCACCGGCGGCGACGTAGAACTTCACCGCCCGGTCAGCGGTTGCTGACGATCTGCCAGCTGCCGTCCGGCTGCCGGCAGGCGGTGCCGTAACCGTTCTCCTTCTGGCCGCCCACCTCGATGGACTGGGTGAACTCGCGGCAGGGCGTCCCGGCATCGGTGGTGTAGGTGCGGGTCGGCGTCACCGATCCGGCGTGGCCGGTGTCCGGATTTACCCAACTGGTGGTCATCCCGGTCGGCTGCGACTCGAAGGTCCGCTGAGCGGTGCTGGTGTGGTATTCCTGATCGCGGCAGTCGAGCTGTGAGCCCAGTTTGTTGCCGAGCAGCCCGCCGGCCAGCACGCCGGCGCCGATGGCGACCTTGTTGCCGGTGCCCTTGCCGATCTGCGAGCCGATCAGGCCGCCGACCGCGGCGCCGAGCAGGGTGCCCATCACTTCGCCGCCGCCATTCTGCTGCGTGCATTCGGCGCGCGCGCCGGAAGGCAGGGCGGCCACGCCGAGCAGGGTGAGGATGATCAGGGTGTTACGCATGATTCAGTCTCCATCGTGGGGGCCCGTCGATCATTAGGACCCGTTCCGGTTGCACAAGTTTGTCACCGGTACTGTAGTGCCTGACCCCGGCCGCGGCAAGGAGAGCCGCCCGCCGGCGTGACCTACGACACGCGGCGCTTGCGTACGGCCCGTGCCAGGGGGGGGCTGTGTTACGATGCACGCCGGTTCAGGGGGCAAGAGTGTCATGGCGGCCAAACGCACGTTCCGGGTGGTCTTCCACAATCAGGGCAAGGTGTACGAGGTGTTCGCGCGATCAGTGCAGTCGAGCGGCCTGTTCGGATTCATCGAGATCGAGAAGCTGCTGTTCGGCGAGAAATCCACGGTCGTGCTCGACCCCTCGGAGGAGCACCTCAAGTCCGAATTCCATGGTGTGGCGCGGACCTTTCTGCCCATCCATTCCATCATCCGCATCGACGAAGTCGAGAAGGAAGGGCACGGCAAGATCACGGCGGCGCCGGAACAGGGCAACGTCATGCCGTTCCCGGTCTACACCCAGGGCGACACCCGCAAGTAGGCTGCTCAGAGGTCGACGGCTCGCGCCGGATCGAAGCCCGCGACCGTCTGGAAGCCGTTGTAGCCGCGCGGATTGCACAGCACCCGCGTCTTTCCGATTGTGTAATCCGAGGTTTCATGGATGTGGCCATGAAACCAGAGGTCGATGTCGCGGCTGTTCATGAGGTCTTCAAGGTCGTTGCAATAGGCCGGCAGGTACGGCGACAGCGGCGACTCGTGCCAGCTTTGGTGGCTGGGGGCATGGTGGGTGACGACCACGGTCGGACCGTTGTGCGGTTCATCGAGCGAATTCGCCAGCCACTGCCGCGACTCCCAGTTCATCCGCAGCGTGTGGGCCGGATCGAACCGCGCGCCGTCGTGCCGGATCTGATGGTAGTCGTTGATGGCGGCGCGGGCATTAGCCACCGCGCGCGGATTGGCGTTGTCGAGGTCGGTCCACAGGGTGGCGCCGAGAAACCGGACGCCGGCGAGGACGACCGACCCGCGATCGAGGAAATGGACGTTGGAGCCGGCCGCCGCCCGGGTCAGGTTGTCGTGCACCTGCCGCCAGTCGCCGCCATAGTATTCGTGATTACCGGCGACATAGACGACCGGCCTGGGCTGCGCGTTCAGCCACGCCAAGCCGTCGAGTTCGACGCCGATGTCGCCGGCGGCGACGATGATGTCGGCATCGGTGGCGGGCAGCGGCAGGTCGCCGAATTCGAGATGGATGTCGGAGAAGAACTGTATGCGCGGCATGGCGGTTCGGTAAGGTATCATGGCGGCCAAGATGCAGCGGCCCGAAAACATCATCGCCGGCGCGGCGATCGCCGTCATCATCGCCGGCTGTCTGTTCATTATCGCCCCTTTCCTTTCCGCGGTGCTGTGGGCCGTGATCGTGTGTTTCTCGACCTGGGGCGCCTACGAGCGCCTGTACCGGCTGGCCGGCGGGCGGAGCAATGTCGCCGCCGGCATCATGACCCTGCTCCTGGCGGCGGTCCTGATCGGGCCGTTCATCGTCGTCGGCACCAGTCTCGGCGACAACGTCGAGAAGCTGACCCAGGCCTTCGATCGCTTCGTCGCCAGTGATTTCCACCAGCCGCCGGCCTGGGTCGCCAACCTGCCGCTGGTCGGCGCCAAGCTGGATGCCTACTGGCGCAGCGTCGAGATCGACAGCATCAAGATCACCGAATACGCGAAGAAGGTCGCGGCGCCGGTGAGCAAATGGGTGCTCGATGCCGGACTGGCGTTCGGGACCGGCCTGCTGCACCTGACCCTGAGCGTGCTGACGGCCTATTTCATCTACCGCGACGGCACGGCCATGGCGACGCGCCTGCATGCCGGCATGGGCCGGATCGCCGGCGCCCGTGCCCACCACCTGCTGGCGGTGGCCGGGAACACGGTCAAGGGCGTGGTCTACGGCATCCTCGGCGCCGCCCTCGCGCAGGGCATCCTGGCCGGACTCGGCTACTGGATCGCCGGCTTGCCCGGTCCCTTCCTGCTCGGCCTGCTCACCTGTTTCCTGGCCCTGGTGCCGGTCGGCCCGCCGCTCATCTGGGTGCCGGCGACCTTGTGGCTGTTCAACCAGGGTGATGTCGGCTGGGCGGTGTTCATGGGCCTGTGGGGGTTCTTCGGCATCAGCGGCATCGATAACGTGGTCAAACCGTATCTGATCGCCGAGGGTAGCGCCCTGCCGTTCATCCTCGTCATCCTGGGCGTTCTCGGCGGTCTGCTGGCCTTTGGCGTGATCGGTGTATTCCTCGGTCCGACCCTGCTGGCCGTCGGTTACGTCCTGCTCAAGGACTGGACCCGCACCGACCGGCGGGACATTCCCGCCGCGATACCGGCACCAGGCGCCTGACCCTGCCCCCTCGGTTTCCGTCGTTGCCGCGGCGGGACGGCGGCAGCCATCTGTGACCTTCCGATCCGGGATTTTCAAGTATTACGTGAAATTGTGGTTGAATAAATACGCAATTCAGTGTGTTATATAGATAATCTAATAAAAAGGCTCATCTCACTTGGCGCAAGCAATCCGCAAAGGCCAGGCGGCCGCTGCCGTACAGGTCCAGTTGCTGAAGCGACTGCGCGAGGGCGCGCTGGTGCTGTCCGGCGTCCTCTCGTTGATCCTCTTTCTGGCCCTGGTTACCTACAGCTACGACGACGGTGGCTTTTCGCACACCGGGCGCAATGCGGTGATTGCCAATCAGTGTGGCTTGGTCGGTGCCTATGTCGCCGATCTCCTGCTCTATGTCTTCGGCTATCTGGCTTACCTGTTCCCGGTGATGGTCGGGTACGGTGGCTGGGCGTTTTACCGGAACGAGTTCAGCGTCAAGGGGATCGACTACTTCAACGTTGTTACCCATGCCGTCGGCTGCCTGTTGACGGTACTGGCGGGCACCGGTCTCGCTTGGGTCTACCTGCGCGCCGCCGGGACCCTGCCGCATGCCGCCGGCGGCGTGCTGGGCGAGGTCATCGGCAAGTCGCTGGCGGCGATATTCGGCGGCGCCGGTGGTGCGCTGCTGATGCTGGCCCTGTGCCTGACCGGCATCACCCTGGCCACCGGGCTGTCGTGGCTCTGGCTCATGGATCGGGTGGGGTACTGGACCCTGTTGCTGCTCGCGCGGCTGCAAGTCGGCCTTGAACTGCTGGTGGACTACGTCGCCGGGCAGCGGGCCCGCCGGCACCGCGAGGCCGTGGTGCGCGAGGAACAGGAAAAGATCATCAGCCGGCCGAAGCCGCGGATTGAACCGCAGATCCCGGTGCTCGAGGTCAGCGTGCGGGCGACCAGGGAGAAACAGGAGGTCCTGTTCGAACTGCCGGCCACGCCTTCGGAGCTGCCGCCGCTGTCGATCCTGGACGCCCCGGCCCCGGCCAAGGGCGGCTATTCGCCCGAGGTGCTGGAGGCGATGTCGCGACAGCTCGAACTCAAGCTCAAGGACTTCGGCGTCGAGGCGCAGGTCGTCGCGGTCCATCCGGGCCCCGTAATCACCCGTTTCGAGCTGCAGCCGGCCGCCGGCGTCAAGGTCAGCCGCATCTCCAATCTCGCCAAGGACCTGGCCCGTTCCCTGTCGACGGTCAGCGTGCGCGTGGTCGAGGTGATCCCCGGCAAGTCGGTCATCGGCCTCGAGATCCCGAACGAGCAGCGCGAGCTGGTGTCGCTCTGCGAGATCCTGAATTCGCGCGAATACGAGGCGAGCGGGTCACCGCTTACCCTGTCGCTCGGCAAGGACATCGCCGGCAAGCCGGTGGTCGTCGACCTGGCCCGCATGCCGCACCTCCTGGTCGCCGGCACCACCGGGTCCGGCAAGTCGGTGGCGCTCAACGCCATGATCCTCAGCCTGCTGTACAAGACGACGGCCACCGAGACCCGGCTCATCATGATCGATCCGAAGATGCTGGAACTGTCGGTGTACGAGGGTATCCCGTCGCTGCTGACGCCCGTGGTCACCGATATGAAGGAGGCCGCCAACGCCCTGCGCTGGTGCGTGCGCGAGATGGAGCGGCGCTACCGGCTGATGTCGATGCTGGGGGTGCGCAACATCAGCGGCTACAACCGCAAGGTGGACGATGCCGAGTCCGCTGGCCAGCCGCTGCCCGACCCGACCGCCGCGTCCGATCCAGGCGCCAGCGAGCCGGCGCCGCTCAAGCACCTGCCCTACATCGTCGTGGTCGTCGATGAACTTGCCGACATGATGATGACCGTGGGCAAGAAGGTCGAGGAATTGATCGCCCGTCTGGCGCAGAAGGCGCGCGCCGCCGGCATCCACCTGATCCTCGCCACCCAGCGGCCTTCGGTCGATGTCATCACCGGACTCATCAAGGCGAACATCCCGGCCCGGATCGCCTTCCAGGTCTCGGCGCGAGTCGACTCCCGCACCATTCTCGATCAGATGGGCGCCGAGAGCCTGCTCGGCCATGGCGACATGCTCTACCTGCCGCCCGGTGTCGGCCTGCCGACCCGGGTGCATGGCGCCTTCGTCTCGGATCAGGAGGTCCACCGGGTGGTCAAACACCTGAAGAAAGCCGGCCAGCCCGATTACATCGAGGCCATCGTCGAGGAGGAGCCGACACCGGTCGAGATGCCGGAGAGCCGCGCCAGCACCGGCAGCGAGGGCGACGCCCTCTACGATCAGGCGGTACGGATCGTGACCGAGACCCGCCGGGCCTCGGTATCGGGCGTGCAGCGGCGCCTCAAGATCGGCTACAACCGGGCGGCGCGCATGATCGAGGAGATGGAGCGCGCCGGCGTGGTGGGCGCCCTGCAACCGAACGGCAGCCGCGAGGTCATCGCCCCACCGCCCCCCAAGCAGTGATCCGGTTTCACCACCGGTTCGAACCGGCGGTGAAAATCCACGGCGGGTCGAGGCAGCGCTCGGCAACCTGATAAACTGCCGCAACCCTGTCGCCCGCGAGATGCCATGCGCCGCCATTTCCTGCCGATTGCCTGTATCGCCATGTTGTTCAACCTGCCGTCCCAT
>Ga0233425_10002443_pt1 | contig 36580 bp, 31 predicted proteins | sample Watercolumn_Towu_2_FD_181712 | JGI IMG/M metagenome (GOLD analysis project Ga0233425, IMG submission 181712) | Freshwater microbial communities from Lake Towuti, South Sulawesi, Indonesia - Watercolumn_Towuti2014_140_MG | ecosystem: Environmental > Aquatic > Freshwater > Lake | place... | reverse complement strand
TGACCTTTTGAGTGAGTGGGAGGGTTGGATTAAAAAGGAGAAAAGGATTGTGGCGATAGGGGAGATTGGTTTGGATTATTTTAAGGCTCAGGTTTCAAAAGACAAGCAGAAAGAGGCTTTTATTAAACAGCTTGAGTTTGCTGAAAGGGTTGGTTTGCCGGTTATTATTCACAATCGCGAGGCGGATGAGGATACTTTTGAAATTTTGCTGAAATATCCGAAAATCAAAGCTGTTTTTCATTGTTACGGCTCAGATTTGCCTTTCGCGCGGAAACTTTGGGATCATGGATATTTTACTTCGTTTACAGGAGTAATTACTTATCCAAATGCAAAAAATCTTCATGAAGTTGTACGGGAGTGCCCGGACTGGACTGTTATGGTCGAGACGGATTGTCCTTTTTTGGCGCCGCAACGTGTTCGCGGAAGCGTGAACGAGCCTTCGTATGTAGTTGATGTTTTGAAAGAAATTGCGAAAATCAAAGGGAGGGATTTGGCTGAAATTGAAGGATTGCAGGAGAGGAATGTGAAAGGGTTTTATGGGGTTTGAGGGTGGTTTGATTTACTGTCCGAATATGGTATAGTTTCGGTATGACTGGAGAAGTAAGAACAACACCGGATAGACAGATGATTCTTTCTGACGTTCAAATGCCTGAAGTGTTTGAGAGGGTTCGTCGTGAAGTTTGGATTTCCGCTGTTGAGTTTTTGTGTGCCAGGCTTGGGAGACCTGAACTTTTTGGACTACAAGTTTATTGGAGGAGGGGTGAGCTTGAGCATGCAAAATCTTTGGATCCTTCTTTAAAGGCTGGGCTTTTTCATCCTGCTATAATTTTTGGTGTTTTGTTCTCCGAGCTGATGAAAAGGTTGTCTGTTGCTGAGTCTGATGATTTAAAGAAACTGTCTGGATTGTCTCTGGCTGATCAGGTGTGTCTTTGTGCTGGGAGTGTTAATTTTTATGCTGGGCTGAAAGCTTTGTGTGTAAGTTCTCAGTTTGTTGAAATAGTTGAGCACATTTTGCCTGATGCTGTTTCTGAAACGAGGGTTGTCACTGTTGCTGATGTTGAGGAGGCGTTGGGGGAATTTTTACGGAGGCATCCCAAGGATGGCGAATTGGTTGATACGAGAGGAATCCCTGGCAGCGGTAGGCCAGCTTCTCGAGCTGTTCTTCCTGATGAAGATATCGGAACTGCTCCTACCATTATGGCTCCTTTAGATTTAAAAGATGTGCTTAGAAAAGGGGAGAAATAATTAAAGTTTTTTATAAACTTTCTCATAGTTTTCTGCCATGATTTTGGCGCTGAATTTTTCTTCGACGAGTTTTGAGGAGTTTTTTATGAATTTTTCTCTTAATTTTTTTGAGGAAATGAGTCGAGTAATTGCTCCGACGAGTTTTTCTGGATTATTCGGTTCGATTAAAAGCCCTGTTTTTTCGTTTTCTATTATTTCGGGAATTCCGCCTGTGTGTGACGCGATTATTGGGAGTTCTGAAACCATTGCCTCGAGAATTACCATGCCGAATGCTTCACGAATCGATGGGAGGACAAAGAAGTCCGCGGTTTTCATTAAATATGGGATGTTTTTTTGGCGGCCGAGCAGGGTAACGAAGTCACTTAGCTTTTTTTTTGCTATTAGTTTTTCTAAAACTTTTCTTTGTGGGCCGTCACCTGCGATTGCGAAGTGAAATTTTTTTTGCGTTTTTACTAATCGCTCAATTGCTTCTAATAAGATGTGGATTCCTTTGCGCGGGTGGAGTTCAGCGACTGTGAGCCCCAGAAGTGTTTCTTTGCTTTTGTGAAGTTCTTTTTTGAATGAGAGGGTTTGCGATTTCCACCATGTGAGGTCGATTCCGTTGTGGATGACGTGGATTTTTTTTGAAAATTTTGGATAGAGTTTCTGGAGGAGTTTTTTGTTGTCGTTTGAGACGGTGATTATTTTTTTTACGTTTTTTAATGCGAATTTTTTGAATAAATTTTTGATTGGGTTGATTTTGAATGGGTCGTGCTCGGTGACGATTGTTGGTGTTTTTGTTAATTTTCCTGCGATCAATGCGAAGCGTCCGCTTGCTGGGTTCCAGAGGTGGACGTGTAGTATGTCGATTTTTTCATTTTTGATAATTTTTTTGAGCAATTTGAGCTGTTTTGAGTCATTTTTGTGCTTAATTGGTAGGCGAATGACCTTGATTTCTTCGTTTTCGAGGTTTTTTGCGAGCTTGTCCAAAGTTTCGTATGGGCCGATGCAGACTATCGGATTGAATTTTTTGCGATCGAGAAATTTTGCGAGCAGATACATTTGAAGTTCCGCGCCGCCAGAGAGGGGAGTGTCTGTGAAGAGAAGGATGTTTTTCATGGTTCTAAGTGTACTTTAATTCTTCTTGAATTTGAAGGGGTTTTAGGTTAAGGTTGGTGGCGTTGAAAATTTGAACTCAAGGACACCTTCGCTTCGAAAAGTGTCTAGGGTCTGTATCGCTTCGCGATACTAGCCCTCGCTCGAAGCAAAAAAGAAAATAAATTTTCTTTTTGCTTCTCGCTCGGGTCTGTAGCTCAGTCGGTAGAGCAGCTGCCTCTTAAGCAGACGGTCGTGGGTTCGATCCCCGCCAGACCCACCAGAAAGCTATTTTACTAAGCTTGGTTCTGTAGTTTTTATTGTTTCTTTTATCGCACCATGCTCTCTCGTCATCGACGCTAGTGCGATTCTTGTTTTTACTATTGTATCAGGGTTGAGAGAGATGCTGGAGATGCCGCATTCGGTTAAGAAAGCTGTGAAGTCTGGGAAGTCGCTGGGGGCTTGGCCGCAGATGCCGATTTTTTTCTTTTTCTTGCGGCAGACTTTGATTACTTTTGCGATTGATTTTTTGATTGCTTCATTGCGTTCGTCGAACAAATGAGCAACAATTTCGGAGTCGCGGTCGAGACCGAGTGTTAATTGAGTTAAATCGTTTGAGCCGATTGAAAATCCGTCAAAAATTTCCGCGAATTCTTCAATCATTATTACGTTTGAGGGGACTTCGACCATCATGTAAATTTGTAGTCCATTTTCTCCTTGTTTTAGGCCAAATTCCTGCATGGTTGAAATTACTTTTCGGCCTTCTTCCGGTGTTCGGCAGAATGGGATCATTATTATCATGTTTGTCAGTCCCATTTCGTTTCGAACTTTTTTCAAAGCTTGGCATTCCAAGCTGAATGCTGGTTTGTATTTTGTGTCGTAATATCGTGATGCTCCGCGCCATCCGATCATTGGATTGTCTTCGTGTGGTTCGTACAGGTGTCCGCCGATTAAATTTGCATATTCATTTGATTTAAAATCACTGGTTCGGACTATTACTGGATTTGGGTAAAACGCTGAGGCGATTCGTGCGACTCCGTAGCTTAATTTATCAATGAAAAATTTGGTTTTGTCTTTGTAGCCGTGAGTTTTTTCATCTATTTTTGCTTTTAGATCGCTTTCGAGTTGGCTGTAATTTATCAATGCGAGCGGATGGATTCCAATGTGGGAATTTATTATAAATTCTTCTCTCGCGAGGCCGACTCCGTCTGTTGGGATTCTCGATTGCATAAAGGCTTTTTCAGGGATTCCGATGTTCATTAAGACTTTGGTTTTTGTCTTTGGAAGCTCGGTTGTATTTAATTTTTCAATTTTGAAATCCAAAAGTCCGTTATATATGTCGCCGGTTCCAGTTGAGCAGTCTACGGTTACCTGCATTCCGGTTTTTAGAATTTTTGTAGCGTTTAATGTGCCGATGACGCATGGGACACCGAGTTCGCGTGAGATTATTGCTGCGTGGCAGGTTTTTCCGCCTTTGTTTGTGATGATCGCTTTTGCGATTTTCATGATTGGCTCCCAGTCTGGATTTGTCATGTCTGTAACTAGGACTTCTCCGGGTTTGAATTGAATGATTTGTTCGGGGGTTTCTATCACGTTCACGATCCCGCTGCCGATTTTGCTACCTACGGCGTGGCCGTTAAGAAGCAATTTTCCTTTTTTTGATTCCTCATTTATTAAATAAGTTTCGATTGAGCTTTCTTCTTTTTTTGAACTGTGGATTGTTTCTGGGCGGGCTTGGACGATGTATAAATTTCCTGTTTTTCCGTCTTTTGCCCACTCGATATCCATTGTTTTTTTGTAATGTTTCTCGATTATTATTGCCCAATTTGCGAGTTTGATTATTTCTTCATTTGTGAGGACAAATAAATTGCGATCTTCTTTTATTACTTCAACGATTTCTGTTTTTTTGCCGCTTCCTACAGCTGCGTAGATCATTTTTCGGTCTTTTATTCCCAGCGTTTTTTCTATTACGGCCATCGATGGTTTGAAAACGTAGAATTGATCTGGAGAAACTGCTCCTTGGACTACCATCTCGCCGAGTCCGTATGAGCCTGTTATGAACACAACTTTATTGAATCCGCTTTCTGTGTCGCATGTGAACATAACTCCGCTGGAAGAGAGGTCGCTTCGCACCATTTTTTGAACTGTGACTGATAACTGAACCGCGAAGTGGTCAAAATTTTTGTCGTGGCGATACGAAATTGCGCGGTCGGTGAACAGACTTGCGAAGGCTTTTTTTGTATGTTCTAGAACTGCTTCTTCACCTTCGATATTGAGATAGCTTTCTTGTTGGCCGGCGAATGAAGCGTCTGGGAGGTCTTCGGCTGTCGCGGATGAACGGATTGCGACATCGGGGTTTTCTACGCCGAGTGATTCTCCGAGTTTTTTGTATTCTTTTCTGATTTTTTTATCTAAATCTTGCGGGAAAGTTCCGTTTATAAATAAGGCGCGGATTTTTTCGCCTCGGGTTTGGAGGTTTTTGATATCGTGAGTATTTAGGCCGGTTAGAATCTCTTTTAACTTGTCTTCGATCCCATTATGTTTCACAAAATGTTTGTATGCGGTGACTGTAACGGCGAACCCATTTGGTACTTCAACTCCTTTTTTTGCCAAATTTTTGAACATTTCGCCTAATGATGCGTTTTTTCCCCCTACGAGTGGAATGTCTTTTTTCCCGATTTCCCTGAACCAAAGAACAAATTTTGAAGATTTCATGGTCTTTTGGATTGAGGATAATTTTTTGTTGGGCTAAAGTTTAGAGGAAGGTTATTGAATGTTCAAGGGTTTATTGGGGCTTGATGGATTTGCAAAATTGTGTTATAGTTTGGCGCGTATGGAAAAAGATAATGTTATTAAACTTGGGTGTGTGTGGCATGGTGATGGGTGGTTAAATGATGGGTCAGATAATGGATCAAGTGGTGGTAATGGTGGTGGCAAAACTGACGTGGATCCTTACGTCTCTATGTGGCTGCCTAGAGTTGATCCTGATGTTGTGGCGCAGATATTTGCCGTGAGAAAAAATTTAATTTTGAGTGATCCAACGACTTCTACTGAGAGGGCTGTAGCCACTGAATGTCTTTCTAGGGTGCTTCAATTGTTAAGTTTTGCTAATGCTGAAAAGGTTCAAAGAAGACCTTCTTTCTATGTTCGTTTATTGAATAGGTTAATGGAATTGAAACCTGATCTTTGTGGGATTATTGATAGAATTCAACAGAGGACAGGTGAGCTGGAGAAGAGTGGGGATGATGGTATTGGAGATAGAATAGATATGTTGAAAGGCGCTGTTCGTGAATTTGTTAAGGCGCAAGCTGTGATCGTGATTCCTGGGGAGAAATAGTTTGCAGACTTTGGACTTTTGCGGGATTATCTTTTATAATCTGATTGTTTTTTAATTTTTAATCAATTTTTATGGGGATCGTTAATTTTGTAACTGAAGCTTTTGATATTTTTGTTAGAAGTTTTACTGGTGGGCTGGAAGTGGTTGCTTTTGCCGTTTTTTTCTTTTTGATTTTGACTGTTGTTTTCTCGATATATTTTGCTCTATTGCGAAAGGGTATTAAGCCTTTTTTGATTTTTTGGGGAATAATTTTGATTGGTAATATTTTTCTTGGGGTTTATGGGGCTGGAAATGATAGCTGCTCTGGATCTTGGGAGAGTATGGGTGATTGTTTGAGTGGGGTTATCGCCAGTGGGTTTGCGATGTGTCTGTTTTGGCTGGAATTTATTCCGTTTATAACATTCCTTTTATTTAGAATATTTAAGCCTTCGAGTTTTTTAAAAACTTTGGTCATATCTTTGGTGTCTTCCTTTGTTATTACTTGTGGACTTTGGGGAGTGGTTTTGATTACTGAAAAAATTGAGGATGGTGTGGTTGATGATGTGGAAGATTCTTCTGCTCCAGCGCCTGTTATAGCTGGGATAAAGGGAGAAGAGGTTTTAGAGGGGGAGAAAGTTGAAGATAAGGAAGAGAGTGAGGACGCCGAGGAGGTGGGTGAGCCTGAAGTTAAAAAGCTTACACAGACCGAAGAAATTGCTCTTATTGAGAAATATTATGGGTTTGTTGAGGATGGCAAGTTGGAAGATGCTTACGCGATGAAATTTGAGCCGAAAGAGAGTTTTAAAACTTTTAAAGGCTGGTATGGGAATGTTACGTCCGCGAATTCTCACGATTTCACAAAAACAGGTGAATCTAGATATCAATTTTTGGTTGATTTGAAAGAGGAGGCTGGGGATGGGCGCTACCAAGTTATTATGGAAATAGTTGAAGGGAAATTATTAAAAACAGTTTCTTCAAAAGAGCTTTCTTCTTCTGTTGGCGCTTTGGAAGAAAAAATTTACAATAGTTCGATGAAGGCGTATGTGAAAAGTCTTGGTGAGAATAGCAGAGAGATTCATCTTGTTAGGAATGATGTTGATGTTCTTGTTTATAGTATTGTCGATGAAAATTTTGCTTCAATTGAGTCGTTGAATTTTTCTAATAGTGGAAGATATTTGATGTACAGGGTTATTTATGGAGATGCCTGGAATTCTATAGCTGTTTACGACACTGTTGAGTTGAAAAAAGTCCATGAAGTTTTTGCTCCGCAGTATGTTGGGTTTACCTCTGACGAAAAGAATTTTTATGAATGTGAGGGGATGGGGATGTTGTCTGGGTACATAAAAATTTATAACGTTCCTGGTTTTGGATTAAGGAGCGATTTGACTCCAAACGGGGAGACCCAGCTGGCCGTTGAGGGGACTTGTGTTTATGATCCCAGCAATAACACGTTGAAGTATAAGATAATGAATCTAGAGGAGGGGACGAATATTGATCATGTGTATGCGTTCTAAATTTTATGCTAGATTCCTGTCAATATTCGGTCTCTCGGGACTGTAGAAGGCGACTTCAACGCCTGTTTTGCCGAGTGCTCTTTTGAGTTTTTTAGCGCCTTCAGTGCCGTGGGTTGAACGTGTGCCTTCACCTGATTCGGTTGTTACTACTAGAATTCTTTTGAAGCCTTGTGAATGGAAGAAGTTGACTGCATTTGTGATGTTTGAGTTTGTGCTTCCCGATTGATCTTCGATTCCGGTTTTTATTCCGGCTTCTGTGAATTTTTGGCTGTAGTATGGGTTGCGCTTGATGTAGTTGAATGCTTCGTTGCCCTCTGTTGTTCCTATTTTTTTGTATTCTTCTGTTGCGCCTCCACTGGTTAAGAATGCTGCATTGTTTTTCAACGCTAATTCTGCGGCCGCTACCGCGCGTTTGTGATTTTCTCTGGGTTCTCCGCATCCGAGCATATATACCGCGTCGTAGTCAAAGTTTGGTTTTGGCATTGAGCGGATGCGTTTGGCGAGGATTTGTTCGTCTCGTGTCAGGCCTGTGGTGAGTTCGGTGGTTTGGGCAGGTTGCTGCGGTTGAGATTCTTTCATTGTTCCGGCTAGAGCGTATTTTGCTATTTTTTCTTGGCTGTATGAGTACCATGGGCCTAGGAATCGTGATGGGTTGGTTCTTGCACGTCTTTCCGTGGATGAATTTCTATCTCCGTGTAGCAATGAAATTGCGGTATCTGCTTCTGGTGTTCCGCTTTGCATGAATTTTAGAACCTCTTCCTTGCTTTCCGTGTTTACGCCGAGTTGTTTCATTCTTTCTAAAAATCTTAGCATTGAAATAGCTCCTGCAGGGCCGTCGTGGTGCATTAAATATAAATATCGAATTTGGTCTTTTACCGGCATTTCCATTATATTAATTCCTTCTTTTCGGTATCTTTTAATTGAGGCTTCTGTTTTTTGGATTGTTGCGTATATATTTATGAACGGATCGGTTAGAGACGGGTTGTTATTTTGAAGTAAAACTTTTGCTACCGGATCATTGCTTTTTCTCCATTTTTCTAAATATTCGCTGTTAAAATATTTTTGTTTGATTTGGCCGAGGCCTGTTGCTCCGCTACTGTTTGTATTGAATGTGTCGAAATCGCTTTCGAAGTTCACTATGCCCCAGATTACTGGAATCATTTGTCCCAAATTTTTACGTTGACAGATTATGACTGAAAAATTGTAGATATTTTCACCTTCGCTCAAATTTGGGTTGTATTTCCAGCCTTCTATTTCCAAATTTGAATGGTTCCAATTTTTTTTGCCTTCGATATTTTTATTCAATCCGTTGATGGCTCTGTCTTTTAGAGTTAAATTTTCGACGACTTCGCCTGTTCCGCTCTGTGTTTCTGTGGGGAAGGAATATTCTCCGTTGCTGTCAGAAAAGCTGCCGCCGCCTTCGCTCCTGCTTGTGTATTCGTTAAAGTTTTGGCTACCATTTTTTCTCGCTTCTTTTTCTTTTGCCAAGAGTTCGGCGAGTTCTTTTTCGTCTGTGATTAGGGGATCAAGAACGTAGATTTTGTCTCCTGTGAAAGTTGCGAGGTATCCGCCAGTTGCTTCGTCAATATATCCGACGCGATTTGATTCTTTGCTTGTGCTCACAAGTCCGCGGGTTCCGATGCGAACTGATCCGCCTGATGTTACTACGGCGATTTTTTTGTATTCTGGAGGCATGATGTCGCCGAGGCCGATATTCATTTCGTGGTCGCGTCCGCTTGAATTGAATTTTGCGTAATTAATTCTTAGACTTCCATCTTCTTGTTTCTCCGTATACTGAGCGAGCCTGTGAGTCATTTCTTCTTTTACTTTGTCTTCGTCGCCGTTCAAAAGCGCGGTGTTAAATCGGATGTCTTTTATTTCCGCTTGTGAAAGTTTTTGCTCGTCTTGTTTGCGCTGTTCTTCTGTGATCGCTTCGATTTCTTTTTCTAATTTCTTTTGAAGTTCTTTGGATTTTTCTGAAAGGTGTTCGGTGGATTGGGGCTGTTCGGCTAGCGTCGTGCCAACCGCTTCGGCTAATTTTTCTTTTGATTCTTCCGAAAGTTTTTCTTTGAGATTTTTTAACAAAAGCTCAGCTAGGATTTTATATCCTTTATTTGTTGGATGAACTCCTCCTTCGTTGATGTTTTCCGCTTTTGGATCAATTTTTAAATATTCTGCATTGAGGTCGTACAGGTTTATTTCTCCTTTTTGTGCAAAAATTCTTAATTGTGCGTTTACGGAGTTGATTTTTGATCTGTATTTTTCGTTTGTGTGAGGTGGAATTGTTACGACTACAACTTTTTTAAAGCCTTTCGATTTTGCTTTTTCGTAAAGATTTTTTAGGCTTTCTGCGATTGTTGCCGGATCGTTTGTATGGTCAACGTCATTTGTTCCGCCTTGGATTACGAGATACGGAGTTTTTTGTGGGTCGATCTCTTCAAGTTGAGCGGAAACTGGTTTGTATTTTTTCCCTTCTGCTATGCGTGCGCTTGAAACGGCATGCACTTCGTGTTCTGGGAATTTTGCTGCGATTGTTTCTGAAATTCCTTCTCCGATTGAGTCACCGATGAGAGCCATTTTTGAGGCGATGGTTTTGTCTGTGAGTGCTTCTGGTGTTGGGGCGACTTCTTTTGAGAGTTCTTTTCTCGCTTCGAGAGGATTTTCTAAAATTCTTTTAATTATTTCTTGAACGTCATTCCCGCATTTTCTGTGGCCTTCAGATTTATTTTCATTGTTTAAGTTAGGATTTTCTTGAATTGCTTTTCTTCGGTCAATCCCTCTTGTTGCTCTCCATATTTCCGTGAAGGCTCTTGCCCTTTGCAGGCCGTGTGTGCAGTGGACAAAAGTTCCGCCGTTGTCTAATGCCGCGAAGGCTTCGAGTGTTTTTGATTTGAGTCCTTCGTCGAAAAGTTTATTAAATTCTGTTTCTTTGACAGGGAGTTCGATGAATTTTACTCCCAATTCTGTCCAAGCTTTTTTCTCTGCTGTTAATATTTCTGTATTTGCGCTGTCATCCTCTGTATTTTCAAAACTTATTACCGTATTTGGGTGGAATTTTTCGTGGATTGTTTTTACAGCTTTTTCGGTTGATTCTACGGTTCTTTTTCCGTTGACTCTTCCTGGAGCGCCGCCGCGCAAATTACCGCCCTCTATTCTTGTAATATTTTTTGTGTAGAAGTCTTGTTCGCTTTTTTCCGCAGGTTCTTCAATCACCTGGTCTTTGAGGTCAGGTTGGTTAGAAGGTTGTTCCTGTTTTTTCTCTAGATTTTCCTGTTTTTCTAGCGTCATTTTTTAGGTTCAAATTTATCCTAGTATTATACCAGAAAAACAGGTTTGGGACAATGCTCCCAAGGCTTTTTTATTGATTTTCTTTGAGAAAACATTAAAAATGTCTTCGTTATGCCCGGGTGGTGAAATGGTATACACGCAAGACTTAAAATCTTGTGGTCGAAAGGCCATGTGGGTTCAATTCCCACCCCGGGCACCATTAATATAGCGAAAGGAAGCGACGTGTTTATTTCTTTCATATCGTTTCCTACCATATTTTTAACCAATTCAACCATGACGACAGAAAGAAAGAGAATGCTTTTGACGGGCATTTTCGTGATGGCGTTGGTTCTTGCCAACACCTTGGGGGCAAAGGTCACGCAATTTGCGATTCCTTCGTTTGTTGCTGTGCCTTTGAATGTGCTTTTTTCGCCGATAGTTTGGCTTTTTAACCAGATTCTTGTTGCTATTGGCGATCCTGTGCTTCTGGGAACTGAGGGCGGTGCGTTTTTTAACAACGGATTTTTTAACACTATCAGTGTTTCGGTCGGTATTCTGACCGTTCCGTTGATGTTTTTGGTCATCGATATTTTTCATGAAGTTTGGGGCAAAAAAGCCACGAAACAACTGATCAATGTTGGTGTTATTTCGATGCTTGTTATGATTGCGATTACTTGGATTTCTGTGAAAGTTCCTGTCGGGCGTTTTGCGGGTGTGCCAAAAGATCAATATGAGATGTACACTACTGCTTACAATGGATTTTTCTCTGTCAGTATAAGAATGGCTATCGCCAGCATCTTGGCCTTTTATCTTTCACAGCTTAGCGATATTTTGGTTTTTCATTTTTGGAGAAAGCAGACTCAAGGCAAACTTTATTGGCTTCGCAAGAATGTTTCGACTTTTATTTCGGAGTTTGTGGATTCGACGATATTTATGTTTGTTGCGTTCTATGATCCGACCAATTTCCCAGCGCCGCTCGTCATAAAATTGATTCTTCCTTATTACATATTTAAAGCGCTGTTTGCTTTGTTGGATACTCCTTTCGCTTATCTTGGAGTTTGGTGGGCGAGAAGAGGGGAGAAAGGTGAAGTTATTAAGGTGAAAGTAGAGTAGTGATTAGTTAAATCTTTCGAAATAAAGGGCCTCTTTTAAGAGGCCTTTTTGTTGAAGGATTTCTGTTGTTTCTGTGACCATTTCTTTGAGTCCGCAGATGTAGGCTGCGGTGTTGGCTTGGTCGAGTTCAAGATTCTTTAATAAATCTGTTACGCGGCCGATTTTGCCGCCTTCTTTTGCCCAGGATTCGTTTTCCGGGCGGGATAAAGTTAGATCAAAAGTGAAGTTTTTGTATTTGACAGCCAATTTTTCAAAAAATTCTTTATAAAAAATATCTTTAATGTAACGAACTCCGAATAACAGGTGAATTTTGTCGGGCCAGCCTTTTTCCAATTCTTCTTCAATTATTGATTTCAATGGAGCGATTCCTGTGCCTGTGCCTATGAATAAAGCTGTTTGTCCTTGTTGATTTTGGAATGTAAAATTCCCAATTGGACCCAAAAATTCTATTTCATTTCCTTCTTTCAAATTTGCCAAATAATTACTCGCGAGTCCATTTTCAATAACTTTGATGCAAAGTTCAAAATAGTTTTTTTGCGGTTTGCTTGAAATTGAATATGAGCGAAAAATTTGTCCTTGAGGAGATTGTACTTTTACGGATACAAACTGCCCGGCTTTGTGCAAAAATTCTCCTTTGACTTCAAAGCAAAGTTCAACAACGTCATGAGTTAAAAAGGTTTTCTTTTTTAAGACTGCTTTGTTTAAATTCATGCGCTAATTATAAATCCCAAACACAGAAGCTCCAACTAGAATTATAGTTGCGGTGATGATACTGATAATTGTAAGCCATGCGATTGTGTTTCCAATTGGTTTATTTGTGTATTCGCCCATGATTTTTTTGTTGTTGATAATTTTCATTACGAAAATCAAAATCACCGGCAGAAGCATGCCATTTACGTCTTGAGCAAGTAGCATTACTTTTATGAGATTTATTTTTGGGATTAATACCAAAATTGCTGGGATTGTTATTGACCCAAGGATTATTGTGTAAAATTCTTTTCCGTTTTTCCAAGTTGTGTTGAACCCATATTCCCAGCCGAACGCTCCGCAGAGAGCATATGATGTCGCCACTGGGAGAATAAACGCGCCAAGCATTGATGCGCAGAATAGTCCGAATGCGAATAATGCTTGTGAGAAATTCCCGGCAATTGGCTGCAGAGCCATTGCCGCGTCTTTTGCATTGGTGATATTTATCCCGCTTTCGAGCAGTGTAGTCGCTGTTCCTACTACTATAAAAAATCCGATTGTTGCCACGATGAACGCTCCTGCAAGGACTTCTATCTTTTCTGCCTTGTAGTGTTTGATATTAAGGCCTTTGTCAACGACGTATGACTGAATGAAGAATTGACCCCATGGAGTAATAGTTGTTCCTATTACTGCGATCATTGTCATTAAAAATGGGACTGTCCATTCGACGGTTGGTGTCACCAGTCCTTTTAGTGCTTCACCGAAATCGGGTTTTACTACAAAACCGTTTATTATGTAAACAATGTAGAAAGCTGAGAGAATTAAGAATATTTTTTGCGCTGCTTTGAATGATCCTTTGTATAAAACCAGCCATACGATTAGTGCTGCTATTGGAACTACAATATATTTGCTGATGTCAAAAATTTCGAATGACGACGCGATGCCTGCGAATTCGGATGTTATTGTGCATAAGTTTGCTACTAACATTGTGAGCATGGCGAAAGCTGTCCATTTTACACCGAAACTTTCTCTCATCACTCCTCCAAGCCCTTGTTTTGTTACGAGTCCTATTCTTACGCCCATTTCTTGTGTGATTGCCAGGGAGATTGTTGATAAAAGAAGAACCCAGAGCATTTTAAATCCAAAATGTGCTCCGACGATCGAAAATGTACTGATTCCTCCGGCATCATTGTCAGCGCTTGCCGCAATGATTCCCGGTCCCATTACACTTAGGAAAAAAACTATTTTTGGCCAAAATTTTCTTGGCATTTTTTTTATGCGTTAGGAACAAATTCTCTCATGACGTCGTCGACTGTGATTATTCCCAAAATTCTTTTTTCATCGTCTAGAACTGCGACTGAAAGCAGGTTGTATTTTGTCATCAGTGTTGCGACGGAAAGAAGATCGTAGTTAGCTCTTACCGTGCGGGCTTTTCTTTTTTGACTCATTATTTCCTGCATTTCCTGGCTTTTTGATGCGACTATTAGTTTTTTTAATGGAACGACTCCTTTAAATTTGCCTTGTCTGTCTATGACGTATACAAATAGGGAGGCATGACGTGGGTGATGAAGTGTTGATTTTATTTTCTCTATTACTTCCTCGACTGTAGTTGACGGGTAAACAGATATAAATTCTGTTGTCATGAGACCTCCTGCTGTGTCTTCGTCATATTCCATGAGTTTTTTAACACTTGCTCTTTCGCTAGTTGTTGGAAGTTTTTTTAAAATTTCATGTGATTCGTATTTTGGAAGAAGCTGCATTATATCAACGAGTTCATCTACGGACATTTTCCCCATTAAGCCAGCGGCTCTTCCGGCTCCCAAGCTTTTTACAAGAATTTTTTTAATGCTTGGTTGGACTTCTTCAAGGACTCTTGCGGCTGTTGCTTTGTCCATGGATTCAAGGAGTGTACTACTTTGATTAACATTCATTCTTTCGATGATGTTTGCGATGTCGGCTGGGTGGAGTTTTAATAAGTCGTTTGCTCCGGTGTGAAGATGGATTTTGTTGTCGAGCGGGCTTATGTTTTTCCATTCTATCAAGTGTGGGCGCCAAATTTTGTTTAATGACGGACTTGATAATCCAAGTCTTCTTAAAAGGCCACGTGTACTCACGTCTATTGCGATGAGGCTCATTGTTTGCTGGACGCGTCCTATTTGAAGATCGTTTACGCGGACGACACGCATCCCTGCGAGGTCAACAATTTGTTTGTCTAGGACGCTGTGGCGCAGAGAGACTATGTTTTTTCCAGATGGAATTTCTTTGCTGTCTCCGTTTATTTTTCTGTCGAGCTCCATTTCGCCGGGTCCCCAACTTTCTATTATTTCCGCTGGAATGAATAGCTCTTTTTTCTTGTGTTTTATTATTGCACCAATGAGTGGCGGGTATTTTCTTTCTTTGTCGGTTTTTATTAAAACGTCGGTCACTTTTCCAACGACCTCATCGGCGCTGTCTATTACCTTTGCCCCTAGTATTGTACTAAAAAACAACATAGGTAAGAGGGATAGATTGTTTTATTTCTACTCCGGTTGTGAAAATTTTTCAAGGGTGTTACACTTTTTCCGTGAAAAAGACTTGCGTTAAATGTTTGATGGAGTTTGAGATCACTGGGGATGATTTGAAGTTTTACGATAGTATCTCTCCGGTTTTTGACAAAAAGAAATGCTCTCTTCCTCCGCCGACCCATTGTCCGGAGTGCAGACAGCAGAGGCGTTTAGCCGCTCTCAATGAAAGAAATTTGTATTCGGGTTTTAAATGTGGGCTTTGCGGGAAACAAATTCTAAGTTCGTATTCTCCGCGTTTGAATCAGCCGGTTTTTTGCCGCGAATGTTGGCATAGCGAGAAATGGGATTCTCGTGATTATGGTCGGGGTTTTGATTTCGGGAGGTCGTTTTTTGAGCAGTTTGATGAACTGCGCAGTGTTGTTCCGGCTCTCGCTTTAAACAGTCAGGGGAATTGTGTGAATTCGGACTATATTCATCTCGCGGGCTGGTCAAAAAATTGTTATTTAATTATGCACGCTGATTTTTGTGAGGACTGTTATTACGGCTATGGTTTTAAGAAAAATCTTTTTTGTGTGGATGGTTTTTATAATCTTCATTGCGAGCTTTGTTATGACTGTGTGGATATTCACAAATGTTACGGATTGATTGGCTGTCAGGAGTGCACGACCTGCAATTCGAGCGCGTTTTTGCGTGACTGTATTGGCTGTGGAAATTGTTTTTGCTGTGTTGGTTTGAGGAATCAGAGCTATTGTTTTGAAAATAAACAGCTGACAAAAGAAGAATATAAAAAGAGAATGAAAGAGGTTGATATCGGCTCGTATGAGCAGTATCAAAAATATAAAAAAGAAAGAAAAGAATTAGAAAAAGGTCACCATTTCAAAGAGTTCCAAGGGAATAATTTGACCAATTGTTTTGGCAATCACTTAAACCACTGCAAGGATCTTTATTATTGTTTTGACTGTGAAGATGTTGAAGGTGGGAAGTATTGCTATCAATTGGTTTTGGGCGCGAAAAATAATTACGATATTAATCAATTTGGGACGAATATTCAGCAGTCTTATGAATGTACTATTTCGGGAGAAAACAGCTATCATTTGATGTTTTGCGATGACGCGCAGATGGATTCGTGCGATGTCTATTATTCGTGGTACGTGGAGCGGTGCAAAAATTGTTTTGGATGTGTGCAGATGCAGGGAGCGCAGTATTGTATTTTGAATAAGCAGTATACGAAGGAAGAATATAATGAATTGATGCCGAGGATTATTGAACATATGGTTAAGATTGGTGAGTGGGGCGAATATTTTCCAGCCAGTATTTCTCAGCATGGGTACAATAAAACCACAGCTCAATTGTACTATCCGCTGACAAAAGAGGAGGCTCTAAAAGAAGGTTTCAAATGGGACGATTATGAAGTTGATCCTCCAAAAGTTGATAAAATTATCAAGGCTGATGATCTTCCGGATAATATTAAGGATGTTTCCGATGATATTTTGGATGCGGTGATTGAGTGCGAAGTTACCGGAAAACCTTTCAGAGTTACTTCAAAAGAATTGAAATTTTATCGCAGAGTAGGGATCCCGCTTCCTCACCGTTGTCCTGACCAGCGCCATTTGGATAGGTTCTCTCAGCGCAACCCCCGCAAATTTTGGAAGCGCCAATGCGGCAAGTGCGGCAAAGAAATCACAACAACTTGGTCTCCGGACAGACCTGAGGCTGTGTATTGCGAGAAGTGTTATGTGGGGGAGTTGTATTAGCTGAAATTTTCTTCCGTTAAATTTGCTTGTCTGAGTATAGACCTGAATGTGCCTTGTGGGATTTCTTTTCTTTTGGCTGGTATTATAACTGTTAGAGTCGGGTTGCCTGTTTTTCTGTATTTTACGTGACTGCCTTTTTGGGATACAAAGAAAAATCCTTTTTTCTCCAGCACTTTTATTATTTGATTTGACGAGTAGAGTTTAGGCATAACAAAAAGATGTATCCACTAATTCGGCTCTTTCGATTTTTGCTACTTTTGGAAGTTTTGCGTCTTCAAAATACAGACCTAGAGCTTCTTCAAGGTTATCCAAGGCTTCTTTTTTTGTTTTGCCAAAGCTAGAAATTTCTACGTTCATGCATCTTGCGACGTAGTATTTTCCTTCTTTCCAAACTAGACTTCGAAGATTTATTTTTTTCATGGCTAAATTTTATCTTGAAAGTCTTTAAATGTAAAGTTAGCCATTTACTGTGGGAGTTCTCGGCAATTCCCATCTGCGAAGCAATCCTCCTGGCAAGTCTTCTTCCCCGATGCATGTTTTGTGGATGGCGTAGAGGAGATTGTGAATTTTTAGAACTATTGCCAAAATTGTCTGGAAATCCTGTGGATGATGGAAATTTTCTCTTTTTGTTATGTCCGCAACTCTTAGAAAATCGTTTGGATAACCGTGTCCTTCTCCTCTTTTTGATGTTAATATGATTTTCCCGTCTGGTTCTTGTTTTTTTACATACATTCTTCTTCCTTTTCTTCCGTGCAGCCATTGCCTCTCAGTATCTAAGATAATATAGTCATTGCGATAGCGGCGTTCTCTTCTGTTTTCCTCGCCGAATACGTATCCTTCTTCTGCGATTGCCAGTCTTTCGAAAATACCGCGGTCATCTTCTTTCATGGATTGAAATCTGCACTCACCACTTAGTACTTGTTTTCCTGGTTTTAGGCCTTCCATTAAGATTGCCTCTTCTCCCAATGCTTTTATTTCTCTAATCAATAGATATTCGTCTTGAGCTGGTAGTTTTTTCCCGACTTTTTTGCGTAAGATGTTAGCGATTAATTCCCTGATTCTTTGAACGACAAATTCGGCCTCGAGTAAAGTAATGTATCCATCAATGTATCCTTTTGTATCTGGAATTCCTGCCCCTTTTAGAAATGGCATCAGCTCTGTCGGGACAAGGTGCGGTTTTTCAATAATTGTCAAAAGATGTGGATCTACTTCTTTACCTTCAATTGTTGTTTCCATTTGAAGAGCTTATAGGAGGGGCATTCTATCTTAAAGACTCTTCAATGTAAACGCCTTTACCATTTGATCTAAATCGTACACTACATTTTGATCCTCGTTCGGCAAATATGCTGCGGTTACAATGATTCCAAATCCGCTTCTTGCGATGCAAAGTTGTTTGAATTCAACCAAAGTTTCGGTGATGGTTTTGCGGCCTTGGAAGGTTATTAAAAAGGTTTTGATAGCGTTTTCGCCTTCGCCTAATGTGTAATTTTCTCTTTTTAATTCAGTGAATCCGACTAGGTTATATTTTTCTGTATTTAAAGTTTGTAAAGCAAAGTCTTCGGAGGTTGTGCCTTCTAAAATTGTCGCTTGGGAGACATTTAAATTCGCAGTGAAAATGTCACTTTTTATATTATTTCTAAAAACTACGACTGTTGTTGCCGGCACGTTTGAAGTGAAAGAATCTTCTTCCAAAACCTCCCAATTTTCAGGATAAATAATTGAGAAATCTTTGTTTTCAAAATTTTTGAATGATTGAGGAGTCCCTTGAGTTTGTGTTGTTGTGTCGGTGGGTTCGCCGCCAAAACAAGCTGTGAGTGTGAACAATGTGAGCAGAGTGAAAATTATCGCTAAAACTTTTTTCATTTTTTATTGGTTAATGATTTTTTCAGCTTCTTTTTGAACTTTTTCGCGTTTCTTTTTTATTTCTGCGGCTTTCATGTAATCCTGAACCATTACTGCGACTGCCTCTTCTTGTTTCAATTCGTCTAATTTCTTTTTTAATTCTTTTAATTTTTCTTCTTTTGAATCGAGGAGGGGAGTCGGAGGTGATTTTTTTGGTTGAGTTTTTAGCGCCGCTTGCTGCTTTGGAGCTTTTACTCTTCCAAACATTGTGTCGAACATTTGATCAATTTCTCGGAATGGGTCGAGGCTCAAAAATGAATCCAGGAATTTGGATTTTTCCTCTACCAAAAACCCCGCGCAGCTTTCGCAGATGTCCATGTGTTTTGTTTTTCCGTTTACTGTTTCCGTGTATGAAACTACGGCTGGGTTCATTTTGCATTTGTCACATATTTTTTTCATGCGTTCATTATAACTCTTGTCATATAAGCTTGCAAAAAAAATAAAAGTTAATACTATGTGTGCTTGCTATGAAAATTGGTATACTTTCATTCAGAGCTTTATCAAAAAAAGCGGCTCCGGAAGAGATTCGTTTGAAAAAGGCGGCAATTGAAGCTGGCCATACGGCGAGGATTTTTCGTTCCGGGAAATTTCAACTTGTGTATGACGGGACTGCGCGCAGGCTCATGTATGACGGGAAACTTTTCCCAAAATATGACGTGATAATTACGCGTCCGACTGTTTTAAGAGATGTTGATTTGAATATTTCAATTGTGAAGCAGATGGAGATGATGGGGATTCCGGTTTTTAATCGTTTTGATTCTATTATTAAGGCAAAAAACAAGCTCAAGTCTTTGCAGATTTTTGATCATTATAATATTCCGATTCCAAAGACGGTCGTTATTCGTTCGCCGAATTATATTGATCTTGCGGTTGAGGGTTGTGGTGGAATGCCGGTGATTGTGAAGTCGCCGTTTGGGTCGTATGGCGCTGGAGTGACGATTGTGGAAAGTAAAAGGGCTTTGAAGTCCATGCTCGATTGGGAGGACAGCAATATTTATATGATTCAGGAGTTTGTTAAGTATTCTAGGGGGAGGGATATTAGGGTTTTTGTTGTTGGCGGAAAAGTTGTCGGGACAATGATGAGAAGCGCTCGTAAGGGTGAGTTTCGTTCTAATATAGAATTGGGGGGGAAGGGGACTCCGGTTGAGATTACTGATGAAGAAAGGGAGATTTCTTTAAAGGCGGTTCAGGCGTTGGATCTTGAATATGGAGGAGTTGATATATTAAGGAGTAAATTTGGGCCGGTTGTACTTGAGGTAAATTCAAACCCGGGTTTCAAAGCTTTGGAAAGTTCTACCGGTGTTGATATTGCCGGTGCGATTGTTGAATTTGCGATTGAGTTCGCAAAAAGTAAAACGCCGATGTTCGCGAGTAATGGGGATTAGGATTCTGGAGTTTTTTTAGCCTTTTTCGTAGCAGCGGCTTCGCCTTCTGCGAACCAAATTGTATCTACTGCGGCTGTGGCTTTGTCCCTTATTGCTTCTAAAACAGCATTTACTGCTTCTTCTCCGGAGATTTCTCCTCTTTTAACGCGTTTTAAAACTGGAATAGCTGCTTTTCCAATTTCTTCCGCGAAAAGATTTTCTGGCAGTTTTTTTGGCATGATCACTATTGCTTATAGGCCTGCGATTCTATCTCTTTTCTATAATCTTGTCAACTATTCCGTACTTTACGGAGTCTTCTGCGGTCATGAAGAAGTCGCGGTCGGTGTCTTTTTCGATGACTGAGAGTTTTTGACCGGTGTGTTTCGCGAGGATTTTATTTAATCTGTCCTTTGTTTTGATAATATGGTCGGCGTGAATTCTGATGTCGGAAGCTTGGCCTTCTGTGCCGCCTAATGGCTGGTGGATCATCACTTCCGCATTTGGAAGAATGAATCTTTTGCCTTTTGCTCCTCCTGCCAACAGAACTGCGCCCATTGAAGCCGCCATGCCTAAGCAGACGGTAGAAACGTCTGGTTTGATGTATTGCATTGTGTCATAAATAGCTAGGCCGGCTGTTACGTGTCCGCCCGGGCTATGTATGTATAGTGTAATGTCGGCTTTTGGGTTTTCATTTTCCAAAAATATCAACTGAGCGATTACTGTGTTTGCGACCGTGTCGTCAATTGCCGATCCTAAGAAAATAATTCTTTCTTTTAGTAACCTTGAATAGATGTCATATGCGCGCTCGCCAAGGGCTGATTTTTCGATGACAGTTGGGATTAAAATCGAACTTTTTTCGGTTTTTAGACCTTTTTTGTCTGTAATTTTGTGTGTAGTCATTTAAAATTTTGTTATTTTTTATAAATATCAGGTTTATTTTAGCATTTTTTTCACCTTAATTCATTCTTAAACTGTTGACGGGTTCGGGCGAAGTATTCTTATTCTTAAAAAATGATTTGACTTTGCATTTGGTTTTGAATAAACTCCTGTTGCTTTTATTTTGAGAAGCGATTTTGTTCTTTAACATCTAGGATGTAATAGAGAAGCATTATTATATGTTTCTCAATAAGCTTTTATGGCTATGCCAATAGTCATAAAGTTCACGTTATTTTTTTGATTAATTTATTGAGCAAATATCCACTCAAAGTGGATTTGTCTTGAAGTCACATTGTGACTGAAGGACTTTTACACGGAGAGTTTGATCCTAGCTCAGGATTAGCGCTGGCGGTGTGTCTAATACATGCAAGTCGTGCGCTCCGATTTATCGGAGAGCGGCGAACGGGTGCGTAACGCGTTGGTACCTACCTTAAACTCAGGGATACCTCGTCGAAAGACGAGTTAATACCGGATAGTCTCGCGAGAGTAAAGCCTCGGCGGTTTAAGATGGGCCTGCGTCCTATCAGCTAGTTGGTGAGGTAACGGCTTACCAAGGCGATGACGGGTAACTGGTCTGAGAGGACGACCAGTCACAGGGGAACTGAGACACGGTCCCCACTCCTACGGGAGGCAGCAGTAGGGAATCTTCCGCAATGGGCGAAAGCCTGACGGAGCGACACCGCGTGATCGATGAAGGCCGAAAGGTTGTAAAGATCTTTTCTGGGTGAATAATTCTGAATGTATCCCAGGAATAAGCAACTGCTAACTACGTGCCAGCAGCAGCGGTAATACGTAGGTTGCAAGCGTTATCCGGAATTATTGGGCGTAAAGCGTCCGCAGGTGGCAAGTTTAGTCGAGTGTTAAATGTTGCGGCTTAACCGTGACAATGTACTCGATACTGGCTTGCTAGAGACTTCCAGAGGCAAGTGGAATTCTGTATGTAGGGGTAAAATCCGTAGATATACAGAGGAACACCAAAAGCGAAAGCAGCTTGCTGGGGAGGTTCTGACACTCATGGACGAAAGCGTGGGGAGCGAACAGGATTAGATACCCTGGTAGTCCACGCTGTAAACCTTGGACACTAGGTGTCGGAGATTTCGATCTTTCCGGTGCCAAAGCTAACGCATTAAGTGTCCCGCCTGGGGACTACGAACGCAAGTTTAAAACTCAAAGGAATAGACGGGGACCCACACAAGCGGTGGAGCACCTGGTTCAATTCGATAACAAGCGAGGAACCTCACCTGGGTTTGACATCCCGAGAATCTCCTGGAAACAGGGGAGTGCCTTTTGGAACTCGGAGACAGGTGCTGCATGGTTGTCGTCAGCTCGTGCCTTGAGGTGTTCGGTTAAGTCCGTAAACGAGCGCAACCCTTGTGCTATGTTGTATTTTTCATAGCAGACTGCCGATTCTAAATCGGAGGAAGGTAAGGATGACGTCAAATCAGCACGGCCTTTATATCCAGGGCTACACAGGTGCTACAATGGCCAGTACAGAGGGCAGCAAAGGGGCGACCCGGAGCCAATCCTTAAACCTGGCCCCAATTCAGACTGAAGGCTGCAACTCGCCTTCACGAAGCCGGAATCGCTAGTAACCGCAAATCAGCAACGTTGCGGTGAATCCGTTCCTGGGTCTTGTACTCACCGCCCGTCACGTCATGAAAGATGGGAGCACCCGAAATACCCTTAGCCTTTGGCGGGGTCCTAAGGTGAAACCATTGATTGGGACGAAGTCGTAACAAGGTATCCGTAGGAGAACCTGCGGATGGACCACCCCTTTTTAAAGGGAATCGCTCTCTCACAATGTGAGAGAGAACGATCGATCGTCTTCTGTTTCGGTTTATCGACACGTCGATATACTGAAACATTAGATACGGCTTCTCTATTACATTTTGGATGTTAAAGCAATCAGTTAGTGCAATTGTTTTTTAAAAATCTGATTTCTAATGGGGCCGTAGTCTCAATTGGCTAGAGCGCCTCGTTTGCACCGAGGAGGTTGAGGGTTCAATTCCCTCCGGCTCCACCAGTGATGGTGGAGTTTTTTTGTAGATTGTGTTAGAGTCTTTTGCGAAAAAATCTTTAATCCTTTCCTATGAAAAAAATAATTCCTGTTTTGTTTGCGTGTATTTTGATTGTTGCGGCGTGTGGAGAAAGTTTTGATGGGAAAACTGGGAGCGGTGAAACTGCCGACGGCAAGTCTGGAAAAATTACTGTTACGCCTGCAAATGCGTGTGTTGAAAAAAATACTCAGCAGCAATTTGAATCTTCTGCCGATGGAGCGACTTGGTCTCTTGAGGCTGTTCTTAGTGATACTCCGGCTATCGGGACTATCACTCAGGATGGTTTATTTACCGCTGGCGATAAACCTGCTTTGGGAAAAGTGATTGTTTCAAAAGGAGGAATGGAAGGTTTTGCGTATGTTACAATTGTGCCGAGCAAAGCTCTCTGCAGCGTGGAAGGAGTTAAATTTGAAGAGAAAAAAGAAGAGGTGGGGGATGAAGAAACTTCTGACGGGACAACGGATGAATCGGTTTCCACTTCTCAGTCTTCCCAGCAGGACTTTGGAACGGTTATTTCTGGCGCAAAGTGGCTTGCGAATTTTGATGCAACTTTGAAATATCAAGTGAAAGGGGACGAGGTTTATGGTTATGTGTTTCACAAAATGAAAGGGGGTTTCCATTTCACTGTTGATTATTCGACTGGAAAAGTTGAAATGGAAAAACCGGATGGTTTTATAAATGTTACTACTTCTAACGATGTTGCCGGATGTGAAACCGTGACGGTAAATGACCCGTTTTTGTGGATTACCGGAACTGATGCGAAATTGGTTGATACGAATTTAGTTTTTGGCCAAAAATATTTGTCTGTTGATCATCCTGAAGGGGTGAGAACGAGTTGTATAAAAGCGAGTTTTTCTGATCCAAATGCGTCTGTGGTTGATTTGATAGGAAAGTATGCGTTTCCAATAGAAGTTGATTTTCAAGATGGCAGTTCGATGCCGATACATGGTTCATTCTCTTTTTCTGGAAGAGAAGCTTCTATCGATGGAACTGTTACTTTGAAAAAAGTTGATTACCAAGCAAAATAATTCTTTTTAATTTTTTAACTTTTTTTATATGAAAAAATTTGTATCGTTCCTGGCTCTTGTTAGTTTGGTTTTGGCTTTTTCTGGTTGTGTGATTACGCCAAAGGAAGCAAAGACTGATGAAGAGAAAGTTGTTGAGGAAGAAGCTGTTGAGGAAGAAGCTGTTGAGGAAGAAGCTGTTGAGGAGGAAGCTGTTGAAGAGGAAGCTGTTGAAGAGGAAGCTGTTGAAGAGGAAGCTGTTGAAGAAGAAGCTGAGGAATTGCCAGCTGAAACTGCTGCTGTTTTAGAGCTTCCTGCAATTTGTTTAGATTTTCCGGAGAATGTTACTCTTTTAAATGAGCCTTTTGCAATTGTTGGGGAGTATGGAGAGGGTGCTGGGCAGGCGACTTTGGCGGGGACTGTAAAAACCGTGACTGCCGATTTTTTTGGAAATAATTTTGAGTATGTTTATTTTATGATAAGCGATTCTTCTTCTGATTTTTATAAATATTTTAAGGGGATGGTTGATGGTGGTAATACCGTGAATATGGCTGATGGTGAAGTTCTTGGGTTTACTTTGGGTGTTTTGGAGGACGGGAAACTTTCAACTTCTTCATTGGTTTCTGAATCTACGCAGGAGAAGGTTTTGAATGCTTTGGATACTGGGGAAGAACTTTCTCTAAAACTTGCTGTTCCGAAATATATGGGAAAAGGAGCTGCTTATAATTTTTCTTTCGCTTGCGTGATTGAATAGGTTGTGATAAAAATTTGCAGTAAATTTTATTGAAAATTTGGGCGATTAGCTCAGGTGGTTAGAGCGCGTCACTGATAATGACGAGGTCTGTGGTTCAAGTCCACAATCGCCCACCAAGAAACCTATTCTTTTATGAGTTTTCCAAAAAGTATATGGCGTTGGGCGTTCTACGATTTCGCCAATTCTTCGTACTTGTTGATTTATCCGGCTTTTTTGCTGCCGGTATTTTTTTCAACAGTTTTATTAAAATATGGATATTCATTGGGGACATGGGGAACTGCGAATGCTGTGGCAACTTTGGCTGGAGTTTTAGTCGCAGTTTTAATAGGAAAATTTTCGGATAGGAGAAGTAAGTTTAATGCGTTTAAATGGGCGGTCATAGTTTCCTTTTTTGGAATGGTTGTGCTGTCTTTTGCCGTTAAATATTTCGTTGAATATGTTTTGATTTCGTACGTGTTTACTCATGCGGTTTTTGTCCTGTCTTTATCTCTTTCTGATTCTGTTTTGCCGCATGTCTCTACGAAAGAAAATTCTTATGAATATAGTGGTTTTGCTTGGGGGTTTGGGTATCTTGGTGGAATTGCCGCTTTGATAGTTGCTGTAATCCTTCAAAAGCTGACTGGTGACGACTATTCTCCGACAGTGTTCTTAAGTACGGCAATTTTTTATATTATTTTTTCTGTATATTCTTTGAATGGGCTTAAAAATGTTCAATTGAATGAACAGCTGCCCGTTGTGAAAAAAAATACAATTTCGAAACTTGATAAATTTCTATTGTTTTGCGGGTATTGGCTTATTAGTGAGGGGATAACTGTTATTATGCTATTTTTGGCAATGTATTTGTCTACTGAGTTTGGATTTTCTAATTTTAAAATAGGGATGGCGGTTTTGTTTGCTCAACTGATTGGTTTTCCTGCGACGTGGTATGGAGGATATTTGACTAGAAAATTCAGCAGTCTTTCTTTGTTGGCTGTTACGATTTTGTGTTGGGGAGTTTGTATTGGCTTTCTTTTGATAAATGCTGGGACGATAGGGTTGGCGATTATTATTATTTCTGGCGCGCTTGCGATAGGGAACAGCCAGTCTTATTTGCGTGCGCAGTATTCCGGTATTATTGAAAAAAGTGAATCCGGTTTTCAATTCGGACTTTTTTCAATAGTTTCGGAGGCAGCGGTATTGGGAGGGCCGATTATTTACGGGTATGGCAGCGATTATTTTCATAGTCAAAAAATCCCCTTGGCAATTTTGTATATTACGATGGTTGTTGGGTTCTTTTTGGTGAAGAGGGTGATTAGGGCGGCTCAATAGGATCGGAACGCGAGGGCTTGACAGATTATAGAATTTTGTGCATTATTCTTTTCTAGATTTTTAAACAATTCTTTTATGCCTCCTAAAGAACAATTTACTGGTATTCAGGCTGAGTTAGCCTCTAAGGGATTCGAGTGGCAATTCTGGCCTGATGATTCTGTTGCTGATGTTAATCACGGTGATGGACTTTTGTACAGGCGAAGTTGTCCGGCTGTAGAGGGTGGAAGAGCGAGAAATGCTCCTTTGTATACTTGTGCAAGTGTTCCCCCATCTGAGGTTAAAAAGAAGCCGTATATATGTGAGAAGTGTTTTGAATGTGCAGAATTGGTCAGGGCGAACCGTGAGGTAATTATTGCATTTTTGAGAAGAGTTGGTTTGGGGAGGGCTGAAGAGAATGTCGAGCCTATTGATGTAACTGGTCTTTTTTAGTATTATGCTCTCATGGATCGATTCCTCGTTGCGATCATCGGGATTCCGCTTTCATTCGTAATTGTTTATTATCGAATGCAAATTAAGCATTTTATTGGTGATGTGGGGTTTGCTGAGAAGATTTTTGGTGGGGGAGGGACTTATACTTTAATCTTGATTATCGCGCTTTTGACATTTTTTGGGTCGCTGATGTACGCGCTTGGGACGCTTCAGACTCTTCTTAGTAAATTTTTAGGACCGTTTTTTGGCGTGTAGAAGGGGTTTTTTGCTGGTTTTATTATTAAAAAACTTCTTCTTGTTTTTGCAATGCAAAAAAGTAGTAAAAATCTATTGACTTAACAGATTGTCGTGAATATAATGGCCGAGCAATTTTGAAAGATAGTTGAAAATTCTAACCAAAACTATGGTACTAACCAATTGCGCAGCCTTAAATTCAAAAATCTGATTTTTTGGAAACTTTTGGATTTAAGGGTGTGCAATGAGCACACCTTTTTTATTGCCCTTTGACAATTAGAGCGATCAATTAATATCAAAGTAATTTCAATTTTTTTTATTACCAATTACTGGTTAAAGTAATTGGTTCTCTTTATTAGTCTACATAAAATAAGTTACGTTACGAGCATAAAATGGATGCCTCGACTTGGAATTCCGACGAAGGACGTGGCTAGCTACGAAAAGCTTCGGTGAGCCGCTAAGCAGGCTTTGACCCGGAGATCTCCGAATGGGGTAACCCCTCCGATTTATCGGAGTACTTCATACTGAAATTTAGTAGGTGTGAAAGAGGTATACTCAGTGAACTGAACCATCTTAGTAACTGAGGAGGAGAAAGCAAACAGCGATTCCCTTAGTAGTGGCGAGCGAAAGGGGAACAGCCTAAACTTCAGTCTACGGACTGGAGGGTTATAGGACCTCGATGTGGAATTTGTTTTATTAGTCAAATGTGCCTGGAAAGGCCAACCATAGAGGGTGATAGTCCCGTCGACGAAAGTAAAACAAATCCTAGAGTGTTCCTAAGTAGGGTCGGACACGTGAAATCCGGCTTGAATTTGGGAGGACCACCTTCCAAGGCTAAATAGATTCCAAGATCAATAGTGAACTAGTACCGCGAGGGAAAGGTGAAAAGCACCCTTGTTAAGGGGATGAAATAGTACCTGAAATTTTATGCTTACAAGGAATAGGAGCATTAAAGGCCGCAAGGTCTTTAAGTGACTGTGTACTTTTTGGAGAACGGTCCGGTGAGTTAGTCGTATAGGGCTTTGGTTAAGGCAGTTAAAAGCCGTAGCCACAGTGAAAGCGAGGATGAATAGTCCGTTTTGTCCTATGCGCTAGACCCGAAACTGAGTGAGCCATCCATGGCCAGGCTGAAGTTCGTCGAAAGACGGATGGAGGGCCGAACCCACCAATGCTGCAAAATTGGGGGATGAGCTGTGGATAGTGGTGAAATGCCTAACGAACTCAGAGATAGCTGGTTCTCCTCGATATAGCTTTAGGGCTAGCCTTGTGTTAATAGCCGACGGGGTAGAGCTCTGTCTGGACTAGGGGACATAAAAGTCTACCAAATCCACACAAACTTCAAATACGTTGGTAACTTCCACAGGAGTCCGACTGTGACAGCTAAGTGCCATAGTCGTAAGGGGAACAGCCCAGATCGCTTTCTAAGGTCCCAAATTAAGCTTAAGTGGGAAAGGATGTAGGATCACGTAAACAGCCAGGAGGTTGGCTTAGAAGCAGCCATCCCTTGAAAGAGTGCGTAACAGCTCACTGGTCTATGCGATTCTGCGCCGAAAATATAAGGGGGCTAAAAGCTTAAACCGAAGAAGCGGGCCGATCCGATTTCGATCGGATTGTGCGGTAGAGGAGTGTTCCTGTCTGCATTGAAGCCGAGCCGTGAGGCGAGGTGGAGCGTCAGGAAGCAAAAATATCGGAATAAGTAACGTAATTCAGGCGAAAAACCTGAACGTCAAATTCCCAAGGTTTCCCAAGCAACGTTAATCGGCTTGGGGTTAGTCGTTCCTAAGGTGAGGCCGAAAGGCGTAACTGATGGATAACAGGTTAATATTCCTGTACAATTTATTTTTCGATCCAGCAAAATGGAAGGAAAGCAGAAATTCATTACTTGAGATCACTTCGGTGAAGGATAGTTTTGGATCCCTGCGGCCCTGAAGTGGCGCTAGCTAAGGGGTGACGCGGATGGATATTCAGAGCGTGTTAATGAATTCACGTGTAAATTATTAGGCTTGCTTGATAGGTAAATCCGTCGAGCCGTCCCGACTTGTCGGGGCAGAGCCGAGTAATGATGCAAAATACTCCCTCTTTGAGGGGGTGATTCTGAAGATTTCAGCCGCCAAGAAAAACCTCGTTTGCGAGAGAAATAAGTTTACGTACCGCAAACCAACGCAGGTGGGAAAGTCGAGTAGACTAAGATGATCGAGCCAACTATCGCTAAGGAACTCGGCAATAAAGCAGGTGTAACTTCGGGAGAAACCTCACCTCGATTATATCGGGGTCACAGCAAAAGTGTTCCATGCAACTGTTTATCAAAAACATAGGTCTCTGCTAAGTCGTAAGACGATGTATAGGGGCCGATGCCTGCCCAGTGCCAGAAGGTCAAGGTGATCTGTGTATGCAGTGATCTTAAGCCCTGGTGAACGGCGGCCGTAACTATAACGGTCCTAAGGTAGCGAAATCCCTTGTCGGGTAAGTTCCGACCCGCATGAATGGTATAATGGTGTGGAAACTGTCTCGGCGGTGGGCTCGGTGAAATTACAAAAACGGTAAAAATGCCGTTTAGCTATGGAAAGACGAAAAGACCCTGTGCAGCTTTACTACAGCTTTGCATTGAGTCTGAACACAACTTGTGCAGGATAGGTGGGAGGCTTTGAAGCTCGGACGCCAGTCCGGGTGGAGCCACCCTTGAGATACCACCCTTGTTATGTTTAGCCTCTAACCCGTGCCTTTAATCAGGTATGGGAACAATGTTTGGTAGGTAGTTTGACTGGGGCGGTCGCCTCCTAAAATGTAACGGAGGCGCGCAAAGGTTCTCTAGGCCTGGATGGAAATCAGGCTGGTAGTGTAATCGCAAAAGAGAGCTTAACTGCAAGACCTACAAGTCGAGCAGATGCGAAAGCAGGTGATAATGATCCGATAGGTCAACGTGGGTTGCCTATCGCTCAACGGATAAAAGTTACGCCAGGGATAACAGGCTTATAGCGTCCAAGAGTTCACATCGACGACGCTGTTTGGCACCTCGATGTCGGCTCGTCCTATCCTGGGGCTGGAGAAGGTCCCAAGGGTTTGGCTGTTCGCCAATTAAAAGGGTACGCGAGCTGGGTTCAGTACGTCGTGAGACAGTACGGTCTATATCTTCCATGGCCGCAGGAAATTTGAGGGGCGCGACTCCTAGTACGAGAGGACCGGAGTGGACGAACTTCTAGTATACCAGTTGTTGCGTCAGCAGCAGTGCTGGGTAGCTATGTTCGGATGAGATAACCGCTGAAAGCATCTAAGTGGGAAACTCACCCCAAGATAAAATTTCCCCATGAACCTCCCGGAAGACTACCGGGTTGATAGGCCACAGATGTACGCACAGCAATGTGCTAGAGTCGAGTGGTACTAATAGGTCATTGAACTTATTTTTTGACTAAAAAGAGAACCTTTACTTTGACTAGTAATTAGTGATAAAAATCGCTTTGATATTTAAATAAAAGGTACCGTCTTGGCAACTATAGAGAAAGGGAAACACCTGTTCCCATCTCGAACACAGCAGTTAAGCCTTTCTTCGCCTATGATATTGCGGCGTTGAACCGTGAGAAAGTGGGGCGTTGCCAAGACAGTGCCTTTTATTGTTCCTCTTTTTCGGCTTCTTCCTCGTCTGTCTCAATGCTCATCTCATCGAGATCCCTCACTTTTTCTGTTCTGGAAATTTGAGGATTATAAACGTTATAGAAAAGTTCTATTATGTTTTCTGTTGTAAGTTGTTCTGTGTTGATACTGCAGTTTGTCAGGCCGGATTGAATTACATTAATTCTTTGAATAATGTGTTTTTTGCTGTCTTCGAATTCTTTGTGGCGTTTTTTAATGTCTGAATATGTGTCTTTTGGACTTAAATTTTGGAAGAATTTTTGAATGAACGAAACACTTCTTGCTCTGATTGGATCGTATGGGATGATTATATAAAATTCCTTTTGCATAATGTCTGTGTATTCAACCAATTTTTTTACAAAGTCCGCGTACTCCATTGTCTGACTTTTCAATAATTGGTTTTGCTGTTTTTCGCCGATCGCTTTGATCTTATCTATGTAGTCGTCGATGTCGAGTTTTTTTGATCTGATAACCACTTGTACCGGAAATTCCAATGAGTTCAAAAATCCTTGGTACGCGTATGTAATTGCGTTTTGTTCTTCCTCGGATTTAAGGTTAAAATTAATGCTTGAAGCTTTTAAAATCGCTCTAATTCCACCATTTTTTAATACAAGTAAATTGTCTCGGATTTCGCCGATTTTTAAGTGAATTTGAGTTGCGGATGCGGATGGCTGCTGGGGTTTGCGGATTGTAGCGTCGTCTCCCTGCGTTGTCCCGGCAGTTGTGCTTTTCTTGGATCCAAATATTCCGTCTAGGAATCCCATTATGTTTTATGGTTAATAATTTTTTCTAAATTTTCTTTTTTTTGAGCTTTTTCCGTGGCTATGTCTGTGGTCTCTTCGAGCCCGCTGCTGTATGTGTCCAAAATTTTACTCATTTCTTTGATTGATTTTTGGCTTTTTTGTTCTTTTTTTACTTCTTGTGCTTTTTTTAATTTTTCGTCTTCGGCTTTTCTTTGAATGAATGATACAAATGGTTCTGCTTGTCCTTTTTTCCAAATTCTTTTTCTTGGGAGTAGGTGATACTCGAGAAAACAGAGTAAAAATCTTTCGAATGTCAGGTCGTGAATTTTTAGGAATGCGAGTGCCGCGGTAAGTCCTCCGACGACTATTATAGGCGGAAGCCAGACTTCCATGAAATAGTCTTTTGCAAGTCCGACATATATTGCGTAGCAGACTCCTCCGCCGGCCGCCAGGATTATCAACTGTTTCCATGTTAATGGTCCGATGATTGTGTCCGCTCTTTGTACGTCTTGTGGGACTTTGAATTGCATGTTTTTGTTTTGATTTTAGGTTCGAGAATTTCATATTATTATATCAGAAAACGGGGAATTGAGCAATTGTTTTGGGAGAAGGTTTGATATAGATTTCTTCGGAAGAAACTAGATTTAAGTCTTGACAGAAGTGGCTGGATATGTGATAATCATCGCTCGTAATTTAATTTAAAGGTATGAATTTAGGTGGTAAAAAAATAGGACCGGATGCTACTGGGCGTGACCGTGAGATTATGGTTGCTCCGAGAGGAGGCTCGATTTCTCATATTCCTGTTATACGTCCGGCTGGTAATGATGAAACAGTTCGAAGATTTAGGGAAGATGTTGATAAAAAGTTGTCTAATAGAGGAAGGATTGATCCTTCTTTAGTTCTTATTGTTGCGGCTGTTATGGCTGCTGTTTCTGCTGTTGTGATTACAAGGCCTGACGCAAAGTCTAAGGTAGTTCCCGAACCTGTTCGTGGGTTTTGGTATGATGGTGAAGTTTTGGGGGACGAAGTTGATTGTTTGAGAACATGGTTTGCCGCTCAATGTTCACAGTTTACCGATGAGGGGCAGGCGTTTTTAGATCGAAAGTGCAATCAGGATTCTCTCGATGAACTGGGAACTGATCTCGATGCTATAGTTTTTGCTAGAGATGCTGTTTTTGAGGCTGCTGGAATGGATAGTCCTGAAATGTGGGAAAGAGTGGATGGGAAGCTCGGGAATTTGAATATTAAAAGAGCTTGGCCGTCTGGTGATTATGACACATTTTGTGGCACCACATTTTATAATGGCAGAGGTTATAAAACTCATTGCGGAGGCATGATTTTTCCAGTGAACAAAAAAGGTGCTTTCACCAAGCGTGTGTTCTCTAGGTCTGGTAAATAAATTTTTCCATGTTCTCCTCTTGCCCTATTTTCACCGTATCTGTAGAATCTTCGCGGTATGGATTTAGCGAGGATACGAAATTTTTGCATAATTGCTCATATCGATCATGGCAAGTCGACGCTTGCGGATCGGTTGATTGAGATTACTCATACACTCGAAAAGCGTGACATGAAGCATGGGCAGATTTTGGATTCGATGGATCTGGAGCAGGAGAGAGGAATTACTATCAAACTTCAGCCTGTCAGGATGGAGTGGACTTATACCGGGGAAAAAAGCGAGTTTAGAAATGCTGACGGGAGCGGGAAGAAATTTATTTTAAATCTTATTGACACTCCGGGGCATGTGGATTTTTCGTACGAGGTTTCGCGGAGTTTGGCGTCTGTTGAGGGGGCGGTTCTGGTTGTTGACGCGACTCAGGGGATCGAGGCGCAGACTCTTTCAAATACTTACATGGCGCTCGATCATAATTTGGATATTGTTTCTGTGTTAAATAAAATTGATATTCAAATGGCTGAAGTTGACCGCCGCGCGCAGGAGATGGAGGATGCGATTGGTATCCCAAAGGCGGAAATTATACCTGTTTCCGCGAAGGTTGGGACAAATGTAGAAAAAGTTTTGAATAGGATTGTTGAAAATGTGAAGCCGCCGAAAGAGGTGTCGGAGACTGAGTTTAAAGCTCTGATTTTTGACTCTGTTTATGATTCTTATAAGGGGGTTGTTACGTATGTGAGGGTGATGTCAGGCGATGTAAAAAGAGGAGATAAATTATTTTTATTGAGTACAAAAAAACAAATTGAGGCGCTTGAAGTTGGCTATTTTAAGCCAAAATATGCTCCTGCTGAAAAATTGGAGTGTGGGGAAATTGGGTACATTGTTACGGGCTTGAAAGAGATTTCCAGCGCGAGAGTGGGGGATACGGTTTGGAAAGGGAAGTCTAGTGATGAGGAAGTTATAGCTGCTGCGAAACCATTGCCCGGTTTCCATGTTGTGAAGCCTTATGTTTTTGCTTCTATTTTTTGCAGTGACGGAGAAAATTACGGCATGCTAAGGGATGCTATTGAGAAATTAAAATTGAATGACGCGAGCCTTTATTATGAACCTGAAAATAGTCTCGCTTTGGGGTCCGGTTTTAGGTGCGGATTTTTGGGTCTGTTGCATTTGGATATTGTGCAGGAAAGGCTTGAACGTGAGTACGATCTTGATCTTGTGGTGACGGCTCCGTCTGTTTCTTATATTGTCGTGAAGAAAGGTGGGGAGGAGGTGATGATTTCTAGTCCGGCAAAGTATCCTGATCCTTCGACTGTTGATTATGTAAGAGAGCCTTTTGTGATGTTGGAAATTTTGACGCCAAAAGAATATATCGGGCCTGTTATGGAGCTTTGCAAAAACAAGCGCGGGGTTAATACGGACATGAAATATCTCGATCAGAGCCGCGTAATTTTGAAATTTGAAATTCCATTGGCTTCTATTATTGTAGATTTTTACGACATGTTAAAAAGTATTACAAGCGGGTATGCGTCTATGAACTATGAGTTTATGGGTTACAGGGAGGCTAATTTGGTAAAAATGGATATGCTGATTGCTGGGAGTCCGGTAGATGCTTTTTCCGCGATTGTGCATCGGGATGAGGCTGCGCATGTCGGTCGTGCTTTGGCTTTAAAATTGAAAAAATTAATTCCTCGTGAATATTTTGAGATTACGATTCAGGCTGTGATTGGAGGAAAAATTATCGCCCGTGAGTCGATTTCCGCTTACCGCAAAGATGTTACTGCCAAGTTGTATGGAGGTGATCGAACGCGTAAAGACAAACTTTTGAAGAAGCAGAAAGAAGGAAAAAAGAGGATGAAAATGGTCGGTCGCGTGAATATTCCGCAAGAAGCGTTCTTGGCGGTGTTGAAGAAGGAAAAGTAAAGTGTATAATCGGTTTCGTATGAGTTTTATGGAACAATACAAACTGCTTCAGCTAAAAACCCCGAGGATTGGGATGATTCATTTGAGCAATGTGAACAGCGATTTTTGCTATAACGCTGACAGGTGCAAAAACTGTTACTTGCTGGCCAATACCGTTGATAACGAAGACTGTATGTATGGCCGTGATTTTTATCATAACCGTGATTGCGTTGACTGCGATCATGTTTTTAGATGTACGCTTTGTTATGAAACTATTAACTGCAAGAATTGCTACAACTGCAATCATATGCAGGATTCGGAAAGTTCTTCGGACTGTTTGTACGGATATGATTTGCGCGGGTGTATAAATTGTACCGGATGCGCGAGTTTGAGGAACAAGGAATACTGTTTATTCAATGAGCAGCTTTCCCCGAGTGTTTATAGGGAAAAAGTTGCTCTGCTTAAATCTGAGGAAATTAGGAAAAAATTCGATGAAGTTAAGGAAAAAACGCCGAGAGTTTATTCTGTTTCTACAAATTCCGAGAATTTTATCGGGAACTATGTTCACCATTGCAAAAATGCTTATGAGGCTTTTGATACTGTTGAATGTCAGGATGTCGGGTATGTTTCTGAAATTAAAAGCTGCAAGGACTGCTGGGATATTTTTGTGCTTGAGTATTCGGAGCTTTGCTACAACATTTCGAGCTGTCATAAGATGTACAACTGCAATTGCTGTTTTTTCAGCGCTGAGTCGAAAGACTGCGAGTATAGCGAATTGATGCTTAATTCCGAGCATTGTTTTGGTTGTGTTTCACTTCATCACAAGAAGTACCATATTTTGAATAAACCTTATTCTGAAGAGGAGTATTTCAAGGAAGTAGCGAGGCTGAAGGAGGAAATGAAAAAGGAGGGGATTTTGGGCGAACTTTGGATGCCGCCGACTTATCCTCTTGAGGATACTGTTGCGGCATGGGATGTGATGTAGAGGGCTAATTTAGGGAAAATGTACTTGACGGATTAGCTAATATATGCCATAATCATGGCTTATTTTTAATAATAATTGTTATGGAATTTCCAAGATTTAGATCATTAGCCACAGCAGCTTCTTTGGTTATGTCATTGGCTTCATGTGGGGACCAAGGGGCTGAAAATAAGGTTGAAGACCCTATTGCACAGGGAACAGTTGATAATGGGAGGTGGGATACAAATAGAGCAGTGACTGAGGTTCTCTTTGATAGATTGCAAGAGTGTTCTGGAGATGAGTGGGATGCAGTAATAATGTGCCAGCAAACTGGTGAAAAATGTTTGGCAGATGGTAATTCTTCGCAGGTTTGTGAAGGTATAGTTGACGGATGTGAAGCTACTGCTGATGAGTTGGCAAAGGCTTGCCAGGATGATGTTAGAGATATTGCTGGATGTGACTTTGGTGTTGGTAAAGATTCTGATGGGGATGGTCTTCTTGACGATGTTGAAATTACCGAAACGGGGACTAACCCATGTGAAAAAAATTCTTGTGGGTCAACTCCTGATGGGGAATTGGATTCAGATAATGATGGTCTCCCAAATTCTTCTGATCCGAACGCTTTTTGCCCTGAATCCGCACAATTTTGTGGAGTTCCTATTGATGGGTATCCCGATAGTTCATGCAAGTAGATAAGAATTAGTGCTAAAACCTTCCGTTTTCCTTCTTTTTCTGCTATAATTATTTGATATTCTTGTGCGTGCTGAACAAAAAAAATAAAAACAAATGCAGATTATTGGGAAAATTATAAAGACTATTCTATTGATGACGGCGTGTACCGCTGTTGCTTGGGCGGTTATGTACCTGTTTTTTGAAGGTTTTTATTTGAATATTTTGAATTATTTTGAGGAAACGGTTGGGAGGCAGAATGTTCAGGAGGAAATTGTTGTTGTTGAACCTGTTTATATGGCTGGTCTAAAGCCTACGATTTTCGACCCTTTTACACGTCAGCGTCTTAATAATGTTTATGAATCTTTGGTGAGGTCTGACGAAGATTTGAATATGAAGCCGTGTTTGGCGAAGTCTTGGGGGATTTTGGATGATTTGACTTGGGAGTTTAATCTTAGGAAGGATGTGAAATTCCATGATGGGTCTGAGTTCAATGCTGATGATGTTATTTCCAGTATTGATTTGGCAAAGGATTTTCTTGCGACAATTGATAAAGTTGAGAAAGTAGATGATTTTACAATTCAAATTAAAACAGAAACTCCAGATCCGATTTTGATTTCAAAATTGGCGATGGTTTATGTCGGGACTGATGGAATTGGGACTGGGCCGTATAAGATTTCTAATTATAATTCCAAGAGTGGTGAATTGGATCTTGAAGTTTTTGCGGATTATTGGGGTGACAAGCCTCTTTATAAAAAGGCGAAATTTTTGACAATTACCGATAAAAATAAAAGATTAAAAAGTCTTGTTGATGGGACGGCGGATATTC